>Ga0302322_100001806_pt1 | contig 17821 bp, 9 predicted proteins | sample Fen_T0_2_FD_203757 | JGI IMG/M metagenome (GOLD analysis project Ga0302322, IMG submission 203757) | Peat permafrost microbial communities from Stordalen Mire near Abisko, Sweden - Fen_T0_2 | ecosystem: Environmental > Terrestrial > Soil > Wetlands > Permafrost | place: Sweden: Abisko... | reverse complement strand
CAGGCGAGTGCAGAGTTCTTGAAGGAGGCGGTTCAGGATAAAGAAGATCGATTCTAAAGTTTCGACAGGGTCGTCGAATTCATAGGTGGCGGCGAATTCTGTATCGGGCTCGGTGGTTAGGAGTGGACGGGTGATTGCTCCTCGGGCCAGTTTTTGAATGTACAGGCCATCTTGGCCCAGGCGTTCGACGATTGCTACTGCGGGGAGTGCGGCCAGGGATTGGAAGGTGCGAATGCCCCAACTATCGAGGGTTTCGCGCGTTTCGGGCGAAATGGGGAGGACGGCTACGGGCAGAGGAGCTAGGCTGCGGGGTTCATCACCCGCGGAGATGATTTTGTTTTCTTGAAAGCCGCGGGCTGCCATGAAGGCGGTGTCGGGATTGGCGGCGATGGCGATGCGAGAGTGGAGTCCGGCGTCGGCGAGTTTTGTGGTGATGGTGCGAATAGCCTGCGGCCAGGGGGCCTGATGTCGCAAGCTTTTTACAAAGAGTTTTTCCGTGCCCGTGAGATCGAGAATCACAGCGCCGGGGGCGGTGGATTCCACTCGTGGAGAGAAACTAGAGGCGCAATCGAGGAGGGTGGTTTGCGCGGATTCTTCTTCGGTTAGTAAACGCTTGCGCAGAACGGCGCCAATGCAAATTTCGGCTTGCAGTTTGGTCATTCCGGTTTGAATGCCAGCGCGGCGGGCGACGTGGTTGGTGGCGAAGACTCTGGGGAGGTTGGAGGGACCGTCGAGAATGGCGACGGGGGAGTTCGTCAGAATGGTACGGGTTTCCGGCGGCTCGGGAAGCAAGGAAGCTTGCACGGGGAAATCGGGAATATGAATACAAGCGAACATGGAGTTGCCAATCTGTGACCTCAGCGGCTGAAGCCGCTGTTGAGAGGGGGTTTATCGCAGCGCTGAAGCGCTGCGCCACCCAAACAGGTTGCGGAAAAAGTGTTTTTTATCGCGACAGTCCCCCAGCGGCTGGAAGCCGCCGTTGATTTTGAGGCAGTTACGTCACGAGTGGAACTCGTGCCCTTCCCAAAACCGGCGCGAAGCGGAGTTTTTTCGCAAACTGCTAAACACTTGTAATTTCATCACTCAAACACTTGTAGTTTCGCCACCCAAATACATTTGCTGCCTTTGGCGGTGGCTGTCTCCGTGATGAAGTAATCTTTAACTCAAAAATCCCACTCTTGCTGCAAGTTGTACGGCAAGAGTGGGGGACCCCACGTGCTTGGGCTCTAAGTGGCCCATTGCGTGGGAAGGAAAAAATCTCTCCGTTCTGAACTGACCGGTTTCTTGTTCAGGCCGCGCACTACTTCCACATTCAGGTTCCATTGCGTGAACAGGTTTCCGGAGAGTAGAGATGGGGCGTTCGCGGGTGCTTGCAAGCAGTCTGATGGCAAACGAGATATTCCCTCAGAGTCTAAAGCCCGCCATTCCCTGGCCCCAGTACGACCCGGCTGAAGCCGGGCCCTTTCAAAACTTCTATCTTGGAAACATTCTGTAGAGACCCGCAGAACCAGGCCAGCGCAACTGGTGGCGTGCGGCGCTTGCTCGATGAAGACCAGGGCTGCGGGTTGGCGCTCGATGACGCGACTGAAGCGAAACCAGGAACTCAGGGGAACTTTGCGCACGATCTGTTCGGGGATGCCGCTGATATCCACGGCGATCAGGCCGAAGCCGCCGCTTTGCAGGAGAATATCGGCTACTTTGAAAGCTTGCTCGAGGGGGGGAAGTTTGACACGGCTTTTTCCGCAGCGAACCCAGAGCAGGCGCGGCAAGGTGATTCCGGAGGCTTGGCCGGAAGCGGGGTCGAAGCTGTCGCTGGCATCCACCAGGGCGCAGAAATGTTCGCGGGTGGATTGCGCTAACAGGGAAAGCAAGACTGAGGTTTTGCCGGAGGATGCCAGGTTACTGCCGCAGATTTCGGTGAGGGCGCTGAGCGGGAGGCCATGGACGGCGTTATCAATCGCGGGGATGCCGGTGGGGATGGAGCCCTGATTCTGGCGCTGATAGAAAGTAAAGGCGGAGGGGATATGCTGCTCGATTTGGGTTTTCAGGAGTGCGGCTTGCATTTTATATTCGCCTTTTATTCGCCTTCAAGGATTCTTAAAGTAGACCTTGGGAGCGGGCTTGTCAATGCCCGAAGGGAGGAATTTTTGGAATCCCGGTAATGCATTGAGAGGATTGCAAATATTGCTTAGGTGCGGTGTGCTGAGATGCTACAAAAGACGCGGCTAGCCGCGTCTCTACAGACAATTTTGCGAGAGAGGGATTGGTCAACTTTGTGGCGCCCGATGTATTCTCGGGGCGTGACGGAATTGCACGCTCGTGATCGCTCGCCTACGCCGGGATTGTTTCTTGGGCTGATTATTACTTTGGCGGCGGTGTTTGTTTACTCGGGGTACATCACGCGGCAGATTTCCGGGCTGCGCGATTTGCAGAATAATCTGGTGGATCGCAACCGGCGGGACTCGCTGCAACTGTTGCGCATTCAGAACGATCTGAATTCGCTGGGGCTGGCAATGCGCGACATGCTGGATAACGACGAGCCTTATCCCTTGACGGCATGGTCGGCGCAGTTTCAGCGGGTGCGGACGGATCTGGACGATGCGCTACGGCGCGAGCGGCAGGTGGCACCAGTGAACCGCAGCGCGGAGCAGCAGCAGTATCTGGAGAGTTCGGTCGGGCAGTTCTGGGATGCGGCGGACCGTACGTTTGCGCTGGCGCAGGGTTCGAATCAGGAGGAAGCGCGGACGCAGATCCGGATTTCGCTGCGGGCGCGGCAGGAAGCGCTTTCGACGGCTGTGTCGCGATTGTTGGTGCAGAACAATGAGAGTGAAGAGCAGGCCACGCAGCAGATTGGGCAGATTTACGATCGGGTGCAGCGGCAGGTTTATTGGTTTCTCACGGCGACGCTCATTGCCATTCTGCTGACCAGTCTTTATTTGATCCGGTGGAACCGGCGGCTATTTGCGCAACTGGCGGCGCTTTCGGCGCAACGCAGCGAGTTGGCGCAAAAGCTGATTGCCACGCAGGAATCCACGCTGCGACATATTTCGCGCGAGTTGCACGATGAATTTGGGCAGATTCTGACGGCTGTAGGTGCGATGTTGTCACGGGCGGGAAAGCATTTGCCGGAGGGTTCGCCGGTGCGGACAGACATCCGGGAGGTGGCGGAAGTCACGCAGGAGGCGCTCGATAAAGTGCGCAGTTTGTCGCAGGCACTGCATCCTGTGATGTTGGAAGAGACTGGGCTGGAGAGCACGCTGGATTGGTATTTACCGGTGGTGGAACGGCAGGCGGGCATTCACGTATCCTATGAAAAAACAGGCGAGTCATTTGCGATTGATGGAAATGCTGCAGTGCATGTGTACCGCATCGTCCAGGAATCGTTGAACAACATGACTCGGCATTCTGGGGCGAAGGAAAGCTGGGTACGGTTGCGATTTTTGCCGCGGGCGTTGGAAGTGGAAGTTGAGGATCACGGACGGGGGTTTGAAGCGGGCACTACGAAACAGGGAATTGGACTAGTCGCGATTCGCGAGCGGGCGGAATTGCTGGGCGGACGGGTTGAGTTTGCAAGACCCGCAGCGGGTGGAACATTGGTACGGTTATCGGTTCCTCGGGAGAAATTAGAAACGCATGGCGGATAAGATTTTGGTTTTGCTGGTGGACGATCACAGCCTGGTGCGGCGCGGGTTCCGCCGCATTCTGGATGATGAGACGGATATTGAAGTGGTGGGCGAAGCGGGCGATGGCGCAGAAGCGGTGAGGTTAACGGATGAACTGCGGCCTCATGTGATCGTGATGGATTGTGCCATGCCCGGTATGAATGGGTTGGAAGCGACGCGGCAGATCATCGGCAGGCATCCGGGGGCGGTGGTACTGATGCTGAGCATGCATCCTGAGGAGACTCTGGTGAAGCAGGCGCTGGATGCTGGCGCGCGTGGATATGTGCTGAAGAATGCGGTGGACCTGGAACTGGGCGCGGCGATCCGGCGAGTGGCTGCGGGCGAAACAGTGCTGGATTCACAACTGGAGCGGCCTCCGGCGTTGAAGGGAACGCGCAGTGCTGCGTTGACTCCGCGAGAACTGGAGGTGTTGCAGTTGATCGTGGAAGGAAAATCGAACAAAGAGATTGCGATTGATTTGAATCTGAGCGCGAATACAGTGGCGGTGCATCGCGCGAACATGATGGACGCCTTGGGCGCGCACAAGACGGCCGAGTTGGTGGTGTATGCCATCCGCAACGGGCTGGTAAATCTTCCGTGAACCGGCGAGCATTTCTAGGTGGGATGGCGGGTATGGCTGCAGCGCCATGGCTGCTTCGGAATGCGTTGGCTGCTTCTTCCTCTGGCATAGATCCCGGATTTCAATTTGTGGATGTGACTGCGCGTGCTGGAATTCAATTTCGGCACAACAGTGGTGCGTATGGCGGCAAGCTGTTGCCGGAGACGCTGGGGCCGGGCTGCGCATTTCTTGACTATGATCGCGACGGCTGGCAAGACATTCTGTTGGTGAATGGGAGTGATTGGCCGGGGCATCCGCGGGACAAGTTGGCGCCAAGCACATTGAAGCTCTATCGCAACAATCGCAATGGAACGTTTACGGATGTAACGCGCAGTGCTGGGCTTGATGTCGAGATGTATGGACTCGGTGTGGCGGTTGGCGATTACAACAACGATGGGTTCCCTGACATCCTTGTTACTTGCGTGGGGCAGAACCGGTTGTTCCGCAATACGGGCAAGGGGACGTTTCTCGATGTGACCAAGGCGAGCGGGTTAGGTGGGCGACTGGGGTTTAGTTCGTCGGCGTTATGGTTCGATTACGATCGCGATGGGTTGCTCGATTTGTTTGTGTGCAACTACGTGAAGTGGTCGGAGGATCACGACGTGTTTTGCAGCCGCGATGGAAAGCATAAGTCGTATTGCACGCCTGAGGCTTATCGCGGAGAAACGTGCTGGCTATTTCACAATCGCGGAAACGGGACGTTTGAGGATGTGACTGCGAAGAGCGGAATTTTCGACAGCAGTTCGAAGTCGCTGGGCGTGGCGATGTTTGACTACGATCAGGATGGCTGGCCCGATTTGCTGGTGAGCAACGACACGCAGCCCAACAAGCTTTACCGCAACCAGCGCAACGGGACGTTCAAGGATGTGGCGGTGGATGCCGGGATTGCGTTTTCAGCCGAGGGCAAGGCGCGCGCGGGGATGGGCGTGGATGTGGCGGCGTTCGACAATTCTGGAGTGCCGGGAATTGCGATTACGAATTTCGATAACGAGATGATCGGGTTGTATCGAGCGGCCGAACGGGGAAGCTTCGGCGATGTCGCCATGCAGAGCGGTGTGGGTATGGCATCGAAGGACAAGTTGGGATTTGGATGCGCATTTCTGGATGCGGATTTGGATGGGGCGCTGGATCTGGCAGTAGTGAATGGACATATTGATGACACCGTGCGCAACGTGAACGGCGTAGGGTATGCGCAGCCGCCGCAACTGTTTTTGAACGATGGCAAGGGGCGTTTTACGGATGTGGCGGGGACGGTCGGCGGTGGTTTCAGCGACCCGAAGGTGGGACGCGGACTGGCGTATGGAGATTTCGATCGCGATGGAGATCTGGATTTGTTGATCACGACGAACAATGGCCCGGCTTTTCTTTATCGCAACGATCAGACGGCGAAGAATCGGAGTATCCGGTTTCGACTGGTGGGGACGAAATCGAATCGCGATGGTATCGGGGCGGCGGTGAAGATTTTTCATGGCGGAACGGGGCAGATGCGGCTGGTAAAGGGCGGATCGAGCTATCTTTCGCAATCGGAGTTGCCGGTGACGTTTGGGCTGGGGAAGCGGGATGGGGTTGAGCGTGTGGTGATCGAGTGGCCCAGCGGACGGACGGAAGAGTTTAAGAACCTGGCGGGCGGGCGTGGATATGAGTGCGTGGAGGGGAAGGGAATTACCGCGTTGGGCGGGTTCTAGAGGTGGCGTCGCGGACTAGAACTTTTTCACCACAGAGGCACAGAGGACACAGAGAAAACCTATGGCTTGTGTCGGCGCTCATTGACACTTGGTTTCCAGCCCCTTACGATTTGCGACATCATGTCGAATTACGAGATTGAGTCTTCCTTGCGTCAGAGTGTTGGCGCTCCTGGCAAACAGCAGGTTCCTCCCTTCGGTCGGAATGGCAATTTAGTTTGTCAGAATGACAACGCGTTGGGGCGGGACGTTTGGAGCGGGGCGTGGAGGTGCGTCGCGGTTCTCTGCGTTGTCTTCTTGCTTAAGTTTGCCGCTGCAGGTGCGCCTCCGACTGTGTCCAGCGCCGATCCGCATCGGTATATCGAGGACATCAAAGCCCTCACTACGCCTGAGATGGAGGGGCGCGGCGATGGGACCAAAGGTCTAACTCGTGCTCGTCATCTGATCGAGAAGCGGTTCAAGAGCCTTGGGTTGGAGCCGGCGGGAGTTCACGGTACGTATTTGCAGCCGTTTTCGCTGATCACTGGGGCGCAGTTGAAGGGCAAGAACGATCTTGTCGTGACAGTGGGCGGAAAAAAACACGACTTCAAGGCCAAGCAGGATTTTGTTCCGTTCAGTTTTTCGTCTTCGGGATCGGCGCAGGGCGCGATTGTTTTTGCCGGGTATGGAGCGACTGCGGAAGAATTTCAGTATGACGATTACGCGGGAATCGATGTTAAGGACAAGATTGTTGTAGTGCTGCGTTATGAGCCGCCGTCGTTTGCGGTGAAGGAAGGGAATCACGGGCTAACTCGGCACTCGTCGCTGGTAACGAAGGCGATCAATGCGCGCAATCATGGCGCGAAGGCGTTGATTTTGGTCAATGGCAAGTTGGGGGACGGCGAAGAAGATATGCTGACACGGTTTGGCAGCGTGAGCGGGCCGGAAGATGTCGGCATCATCTTTGTGCAGGTAAAGAACGCGGTGGCGGAAGAGTGGCTGAAGGTGGCGGGGAAGTCGCTAGCGGAGTTGCAGGACCAGATCAAGGCGTCGTCGAAGCCGGCTTCGTTCGAGTTAGGTGGGAGCCAGACGGCTGCGATAGCGGTCAGTATCAAGACGACGCGCGCTAAGGTGGATAATGTGCTCGCGTATCTTCCAGGGAAGACGGATGAATACGTGATCATCGGTGCCCACTACGATCATTTAGGGCGCGGGAATTTTGATTCTCTGGCGCCGTCGCAGATTGGGCAGTTGCATCCGGGAGCGGATGACAACGGGTCTGGTACAGCAGGAGTGCTGGAGTTGGCACGGATGCTGGCTCCGTTGAAAGGGCAATTACGGCGCGGGATTTTGTTTCAGTCGTATGCGGGTGAGGAACTTGGGTTGCTGGGTTCGGCGGCATGGGTGAAGGATCCGACGCGTCCGCTCGACAAGTGTGTGGCCATGCTGAACATGGACATGATCGGGCGCATTAAGGATGACAAGGTCTATATCGGCGGCGTGGGAACGGGTTCTACTTTGAAGGCCGCGGTCGAGCAGGCTGCCGAGAAGTCGAGTTTCAAGATCGAGTATTCGCCGGGCGGATATTCTTCGAGCGATCACACGTCGTTTGTCGCGAAGAAGATTCCGGTGCTGTTCTTCTTTTCCGGGCTGCATTCGGATTATCACAAGCCTTCGGACACGTGGGAGAAGATCAATCCGGAGTCGGCGGCGAAGTTGGTGGACGTGGTCGGGGCGACAGGCGAGCAATTGGCGGACGCTGAGGGGCGTCCGGCATTCCAGGTGGTGGCGGAAGAGAAGCCAGTGGGTGGATCGGGCGGAAGCGGCTATGGGCCCTATTTCGGATCGATTCCTGATTTCGGGCAGGTGGAAACTGGAGTCAAGTTTGCGGACGTGAAGCCTGGATCTCCAGCGGCCAAGGCCGGGTTGAAGGGCGGAGATATTCTGGTGGAGTTTGCGGGCAAGCCGATCAAGAATCTGTATGACTTTACGGACGCGTTGCGGCGCAGCAAGATCGGCGAAGTCGTGGACGTGAAGGTGCTGCGCGACGGGAAGCCGATGGTTGTGTCGGTGAAGTTGGAGCAGCGGAAGTGAAGAGGCAATGAGCAATGGAGAGCAAATGCAATAGGGTGGAAGCACTCAGGCTAGCTATTTGTTTGGTTGTGGTCGCGGTAGTTGCCTCCCTTCCTCTCAGTGCTCAGGAGGGCCATAGTACCGGAGTCCTCATGCTCAGACTGATTGTTCCTGAGGCAGACGTATGCATCGGAACCAGCAAACTGGCGTTGGAGGTTGTCTTTTCGAACACAAGTGACTCGTCGCTGTCCATCTATCGATCTGCCATCTACGATTTCCATTTCACAAAGACCATCATCAGTGGCAAGAAACTGAAGTTCGAGGCTGGTGGGAAAACTTCGGACCCAGGAACCGGTGATCCGGCACGACACGAAACTCCGCTTGTTCTGCCACCTCATGTGTCGATTGTGGTCCCAATGCAATATGACATTTCAGATTCGTTCTTCCGTGAATCAGGGAACTACTCTCTTCGCATCCGGTACATGAAGATTAAGACACATGCTACGGCAGAGAGCGCAGCGATAGGCGATTTTGCGTCGAACAGCGTTCGGTTTGATGTGAACGAATGCAAGTGAAGAGACGGCAGCGTATCGCTGCCAGAGACGTACGGCCAGAAGCCTTACCGACCCGCCTCAAACCGATACCCAATTCCGCGCAACGTCTTCAGATAGCGCGGGTGGCGCGGGTCGCGTTCGATTTTTTCGCGCAGACGACGCACGAAGACGTCGATCGAGCGCGGCGTTACGAACGAACCTTCTTTCCAGACGGCATCAAGGAGTTGGTCGCGGGTGAAGACGCGCCCGCGGTGGCGAACGAGATATTCGAGCAATCGGAACTCGCGGACCGTGGTTGATACGGACTTCCCTTCCACGCGCACGGTCATGGATGCAACGTCGATTTCCAATTCTCCCACCTGAATTACTTCCCGATTCACAACCTCCGGTTGCGTGCGGAGGACGTTGCGGACACGCGCAATCAGTTCGCGCGGGCTGAAGGGCTTGGTGATGTAGCCGTCGGCGCCGGAGTCGAAAGCCTGAATGCGGTCGGGTTCCTGGGTGCGCGCGGAGAGGAAGATGATAGGCGTCTTGCAGAGGCGCTCGTGCTGGCGAATCTGGCGGCATAGGTCGAAGCCGCTGATGCCGGGCAGCATGATGTCGAGGAGAAAGAGCGAGGGGTGCGCCATGGCCGCCGAAGGAACAACGGGCGCGCCGGAATAGAACGCAGCAACATCGTAACCTGCGGTGCGCAGGTTGTGTTCGATGAGGCGCGACACGTCCATATCGTCTTCGACGACGTAGATCAGGTCAGCGCGGCGTCGAAGCTCGGCTGGTTCAAACGAAAAGGTGGACCCGAGGGGGAGATTCACCGGTTCTCCGTAATTAAGAATGAAAAGAGTGCAGATTGAACGGTAGATCGGTTGTGTTGCTGCAATGTTGCGCTCGTGTTAAAGGAGGGTTAATTTGAGCGGCCGCCTGACGCAGGGGTGCACCGTTCAAAGCGGCCCGTCCAACGCGCGGAAGGTTGCGGAAAGAGTCCTGACCTCAGCGGCTAGAGCCGCCAAGAAAGACAGCCATTGACCGCAGCGCTGAAGCGCTGCGCCACCCAAAAACATACCTAACGCCGAAGAATACTCAGCGCCGAAGCATACCTAAGGCCGAGCGACTCAATGGCGAAGCAGGCTCAACGCTGAAGGCGATCCGAGACCGACCGCTTCCTTTGCCACCCAGGGAGGTCCACTGTGGAACGGTTTGACAGTAAACTTGCCGTCCACTACTTCCTTGTCGTCTTGTGCGACGTGTTCCTCTTTACGACGCGCCCTGCGAATTTCTGAGCAGCTTGCTGGCAACTAGTGGTGCTGGTGACGTCGCATGCTGGTGCAAAATACCCCAAGGCAACCTGGCCGGTCGGATTCACGGGGTCAAGCGCATCTGTTTCGACAAAGAACCCGTGATCGTTATCCACGAAGTAGTACTCCACATAGGGACCAGCGCCGGCTGTGGGATCGTTGAGAAAGGTGCCGCTGATACGGCCAAAGGAATCTGCTGGGAGTGCAAATGTGTCGCCGAGCGTAAATGGCCCAGTTCCGGCATAGTTCAGGAGAAGGTTGCCGTTGAAGTCGTCGGCACCACCCGCGAGTGAACCCGAGATGCCCGCACTCGTGGCAGTCATGTGGGCTGTGCCATCTGTCTCGCTCCCATTTTGCTGGGTGAACCTAACGCCGTATGTTTCTGGGTTACCGAAAGAGAGAGTTGATGGGCTGGGCGCCTGCGGATAGGCAATTCCGGTTCCGACCGAAACAAGGTTACCGGCAATGTGCTCCCCGTAGAGAACCAGTGGCGCGGTTTCATTGCCAGTGAGGTAGGCGACAAACTCCGGCTTGAAAGCAGCCTTATTGAAGCTCAGGGAAGACCACAGAGTGCGACCGGTCGGGTCGGTTTGATAGGTTCCTGTGAAAGGAGAGCTAATCTGAGCGGGGCCAGAACCATTTCCAATGAGCTGCAGGAAAGTGTCGGTGTAACCGTTGAGGCTGCCACTGCCGTTTGAAATGACGACGCCGACCGAAGTTACTGAAGAGGGCGTAAGCGGTGCATTGATCGACGTGGTGTTAGCTCCGAGAACGCCGAAGACATAGGATCCGGAGAAAGATGCATTGGTGAAGGTTCCAGCGGCTGAGCCCTGTCCGACGGCCAAACCTGCGGTCAAGTAACCTCCGGAGCCGTTGGGATTGTCATTTTCGATGATTCTGATGTGAGTAGCGTCCACGATGTAGCCAAGCATCTGGGCAAGGCCGAAGGTGGCGGAGAGTCCATCCGAATCCTGGCAAGACGATTGGCCCGCCACAGTGATCAGGACAGCTCCAAAAGCGTCAGGCTGGGAAACGGTTCCGAGAATTCCAGTGTTTACCGGGCAACTGATGAATTTTTTGTTGTACTCCTCGTCTGCGAGACTGCCTGTGCCGGAGATGTTTCCGGAAGAATCAATATTGAGCACGCCGCCAAAGGCAATCGGAATTGGGCCGTTCTTATCGACAGTATCTCCGCCAGAATCGACACCGTTCGCTACAAACGCATAGGAGCCGGTGGGGAGTGTGGCAGCGGCGCTGGCGTCTTGCAGTTCCAGAGTTCCTACGGATGAGTTGGAGTCGAGCTCTGCGATCATCGCTTGAGAGCTGGAGAGTACGACGAGGCTGAATGTCTCCGATGTCAGGTTGCCGCCGTCGTCGGTCAGGTTGCTCAGGGTTATGGCGCCGCGGCCGTCGGGGCCGATGAAGTAGGTGCTACCAGCAAAGTAATTGGCATTGCCGGCAGCCGGATTCACCTGTGTGCTGTCCACGGTCCTGGAGAATCCAAAAACACTATTGAAGGTTTGCTTGCCCGACGTGATATTGCCGTTGCCATCGAGCGTGATGGTGCCGGTCACCTGGTAAGGAAACGCATTCGCGTCGCTTCCCTGGACCTGGAAAACGTAGGTGCCGTTGAGCACGCTGACATAGGAGGAAACGTTGACGAGGGTGGTGACGTTTTTGGAGTGGTCTGCGGTTGCGAAAGCGGTGATATTCACGGTCTGGCTGCCCACGACTTGGCCGTTCGAGTCATAGGAAACGACGGATGGTGGCAGGTAATTGACGGTAGTGCCGCTGGCGGTGTGCAGGTTCGAGATATTCAGAGAGCCGCAGTTAGGGGCGCCGTCGGGATCGACCGCGGTACAGGTGATCGCCCAGTCCACGCCGTTTGTGCCGGGATCATTGCTGACGACCGCGGTGAACTGGATACCAGTCGTGTCACCTACGGGAACGGTGGTGGAAGAAGGCGGGGGATTCAACGCGATGGCGAGAGTCTGTGCCTGCACGGGCGACGAACTGCTGCTGCCACAACCGGCGAGAAGAGCGAGAGCCGCTATTGAAACTAGAATAAGAATCCGTCGAATCGCTGTCACTGCCTAGCCTCCTGAAGTATGTGTTGCCCGAGCGTTGCGCAGCATGACGCTGAGAATCACTCACCGGAACCGTGAAGAGCCGGAAATCCGGTGGTGATTGTTACTGGCCCATCCCGCGCATGAAGATCTTTTGAGTCACCGCGCTTTGCGCGGACGAGTTATACGTAAACGTAATGCTGCCGGAGTCCGGTCCGACCACCTTGGGAGTAAAGATCACTGAGATCTGGCAACTATCATTGGGCGCCAGACTCGCTGGACAGTTGTCCGTCTCCGAGTAGTCGGAACCGGTAACGACTTTGGATACGAAATTAATCGTGGCCGACGCAGGATCCACCGGATCGTTAAATAGGGTGATGATGAGCGGGTCACTGGATGTCCCCTTTGGCCAAGTGCCGAATTCGATGGCCGCGGCAGGGGTCATCCGGAGAGGACTCGGGGAATTCGTCTTGATCTCGACGGGGAAGCGGCCGCTGTCAATTTCGCAGTTGGCTTCGGCGGGATGATTGGCATCGCCACACCACGCTGTGTTCAGCTCCAGAAAATCGTCGAGGCCGGTCAAACCGATTGCGGCTAATTTCCACGTAGCTGGTTGTGGAACGAATGTGATTTCTACAGTGCAACTCGCACCAGCCTGTCCGGAGGGTTGGAGGGTCTGGCCGGAGCAGCTATCTGCCGAAATCTGGAAGTTGGGACTGCCGCTGCCGCCGAGTGATTTGGGCGGGTCGGTATCGCAGAAATAGCGGACTGTGTTCAGACTGGAATCATTGATGATCGGACCGCTGTTGTTGAGTCCGGAGATTGACGCCGCTGCTGCTACCGCAATTCCGCTTACGAGCGCGGTGCCTTCGCTATCCACTGGAGGGCGGGGGAGCGCAGGAGTGTTAAAACCTGTGGGATAGGCGCAAGGGGTCGCCGCTGGGAGGATCTGAATTGGATTGGGACTTTGGTTCGTGAAAGTCACGGACTGAGGGGGACTGGCCTCGCCGAGCGCTTGCGCTCCGAAGTCCAGTTCGGCGACGGAAGGAACGATCGCGCTCAAGCCAAGGCCGGTGATCGGCACAGAAAACTGGTTGTCGGCATCGACGCTGCCAGAAGGAACGGTAACGGTCAGGGTTGCGCCGACGCTAGTCGGGCACTGAACGGGGGGAGTCCCTTCGAGGTTGATGCCGATGGGACTGGGCAGCCAGCTACAGCTCTGCTGCGGAGTGTAGTTGACGGTGATGGTGCAGGTGCTACCTTCCTGTCCGGACGGAGCGAGGGTGAAGCCTGACTCCGGGGTGCACGTGTCTTGCGAGGAAAAATTCGGAGTTCCGTTGAAATCGCCACCGGATTGGTAGAACGCGGCACTATCGTGCTCCGTAAACTTCAGGCTGAGGCCCGTCAATTGAGCACTCGACGTATTCGCCAGAGTGATCGTTTGCGACGTGGAGGCGGTTCCCAGTAGATGCGGAATAAAGGTCAGTGCGAACGGAGAAAAGGAAATCGGCTGATCGCAAGATGTGGAGCCGTTGAGAGCCAGACAGATGTTGCCGGAGTCACCGCCGGAGCACGGCTTCGTAGTCACAAGATAACCGCCGCCGTTCGTGCCAGCGACTGCTCCCTTTGGGTTGTGAACGATGTAACCCTTCTGGGCGCTTTCATAAGTGACAGCGGTAGGAGGATTTTGCGAACCCGGCGTTTGCCCGATTTGACCGACCGAAGCTCCACCGCCCGAATAAACCTGGAGCAGGACCGTATTGCCGCTGATGGTGCCGGTCACCGATGCGGTTGAGAGGCAAGGATAGTCGTTGACTAGAGTCTTGGGGTCCTGGAAGACGAGGGTGCCGGTAACTGTGGCGCTGGCGGCGCCGGTGTTCTCACCCTGGAGGAGGGTGCCGGTGAGAGGGAAATCCTGGTTGCCAAAACCCGTGCTGTTGCGAACGCTATGGAAGAAGCCTTTAAACGCTCCTGTCAGCGGAGGGACGGAAGTTCCGCCTAAAGTCCCGCTGTCTGTTGCAGTTCCGCACGGAGAGTCTTGTGCGGGTGTCGCTGTGTAGGTGCCACCGCTGATTGTTGAGGCTCCCGAACCGCTGGAGCTGATTGTTCCGGTCAGAGCATAAGTGACGGAACCTGCAACTGCTGTCAGCGTGACGGTCTGGCCACTAATCTTTCCGGTAATGGTGGCCGTGCCACTATCACAGGTTGGATTGCCATTCTGCGAAGGCAGGGTGATGGTGTAGACGGCCTGCCCTGAAATGGAACTTCCACTTTGTTGGAGGAATCCACCCTGCAGCCCACCCGCGAACGAAGGTGCCTGCTGTCCGCTTGTGAGTGTGAATTGCCAGTTGCCGGCGGCTTGGGAGTTGCTTTTTTGAGAACTGGACCCGCCACCACCGCAGGCGGCAAGAGCAAGGTTCAAAGCCAACAATAGGGCCACCCACGAAGATTTGAGCCGGCCTCCAGTGGCATACGAGCGAGCAAGACGACCCACTTGCATTTTTTTTACAGAACTATCCATGAGATTCAAATCCATGATTTCGAATTCCTAAAAAGACATCTTCAAGGCAAATTGCAGAGTTCGCGGGCGATGGGCATCAACGGGGTGCAGGAACGAGGCACCCGTCACGCAGTCAGCACTGCTACCTTTGAAACCTGCGGAATTGTCCGGTCCCGCATAGCAACTGATGACGTTGTTGCCGCTGCTGCCCTGATTGTCCGGATCGTAGATACGGAACTGAGTGTGGTTGAAGACGTTGAAGGCCTCCGCACGAAACTCGATCGCGGTTCCTTCCGTCATCTTGAAATGCTTCGCCAGCGCCATATCGAAGCTCAGGCGGTGCGGGTTGTTGAGGAAATTGCGGCCGGCATTGCCGAAGGTGAGGCCGCGCGGGGCGACAAACTGCGACGGATTGAGCAAGAGCGGTCCAAAGCTCTGAGAGTTGCTGCTGGGCTTTGGTGTCCCGCTAACGACGTCCGGATAAGAAGCTGCGATACCCAATCCGCTGGCGACGCCTGCATTATCCGTAAGGGAAATGCCAGTATTGCCGGCGCTGTTGACGACGGTGAACGGCGTCCCGGATTGGAAGACCGTCACACCGGAGATTTCCCAGCCTTCCAGAAAACGGCTCCAACGGGAAGCGGTATTTGAGCCCGGAGTGGAGTCTTCGCTCGCGTGGTCGTTGGCCCAGTCACCAAATATGCGAGGGAGATTCTTGAAAGGGAGCTGATAGATGTAATTGACGCTGAGTAAATGCCGCTCGTCGAAACTCGAACTCGCGCGGTTGGAACGCAGGTCGTAGGAGTTCGGAAGTACTGGATCGCTACGGTCGGATGAGTCGTCAATTGAGTGGCTGTAGGAGTAGGAGACGCCCGTCGTAAGTGCGCCACGAGTGCGGCGCGCGGTCATCTGGAAGGCGTGATAACTGGAGTTCGCCACGTTCTGAAGCGAGAGAACTCGGCCCAGGCCCTGGTACGGATGTTTCAGTGAATTGACGTTCGGGATGTTGATGTTCGTACATGCTGCCTGCAGGTGCTCGTACGCGGGACTCGAAGGGCTGACGATGGTTCCGCTCAGTAGTTGAAAAGGAGTGCTTCCGTCTCCGGGGACACCAGTGGCTCCCGGGGGCGGGACCTTACAGTCCGATAGAGTCAGAGGCTCGTTCGGGCCAAAGGGGTTTTGGCTGGAAGGGAGAGGCGGCAACTGGTTGAGCTGGCGCTCGACCGTAAGATGTGTGCCACGACTTCCGACGTAAGCCAAGTTCACAACGAAATCGTGAGTGAATTCGCGCTGAATGCCAAAGCTCCACTGCTGCGCGTAAGGCCAGACAGCTTTGGTGGGAATGGAAGTGACGTCGATTGGGTAGAGCGCATTGGAGGGCGGAGCAAAGCCGCCGCATGCTCCAAACTGCTGGTTCAGCGAGGATGAGCCGAAGCCGACGCCGCCCAGACACATCAGGCTGTAGGGCGTGGGCTGCGTGATACTGAGGACGACGGGCGCACTGGCTTCGAGCGAACCGGTATTGGCTTCGTTGCCGGTGCCGTGCTCGTAGAAAATTCCGTAGCCGGCGCGGATCGAGGTTTTGCCATCGCCCTTTGGGTCCCATGCGAATCCGATACGCGGCGCCCAGTTGAAGAGGTGATTCGACATGCAACCGGCGGGCGTTCTTCCCACGCCGCATTGAACCAGACCGAGCGAACTAACGATTCCCGGATCAAGAGCAAAGGTTGAGGGATTGTAGGTGACAGCATTGCCGCCGTTCTGATTGTCGAGCAGAACGCCGGTGAAAGGATCGACGCCAAATCTGGTCTTGTCGAAGCGCGATGATTCCCAGTTCCACGCCGCTTTGTTCTTTTCGTGATACGTGCCGAAGACGCTGAGGCGCAAACCAAGATTGACAGTGAGGCGGCTGGTGACCTTCCAATCGTCCTGGATGTAGGGTTCAGCCAGTTGATAACGCTGGTAGTAGCGATGACGCGCCGAATCCTGGGTAAAGCTCTGAATGAATCCCTGTCCGTCGGCGCTGCCGGAGATGGGTACCTGTGCAAGGAAATCGGCGAAAGCATTGCCGGTGCTGTTCGCAAGATTGCTGTAGGTGGCCAAGCCCTGCAAGTCGCCGGAAGCCGCGCCGATCACGTTGTTGTCCTGATTGCGCTGCGAAAGCACGTACTGTCCACCGAATTGAAGAGTGTGTCTTCCAATGGCTTTGCCGATGTCGTCGCGGATGGCATACGTAGGGTTCGTATGTTCCCATGGCATGTAAGACGGATCGACGGCGAAGCCGCGGCCGCCGTAGGCAGCGTTGGTTCCCAGGATTGCAATGCCTGGTACTTTCGCTCCGAAGCCGTTGTTGAACACATAGCCCATGGCGCATTCGGCAATGCCGGTGGCTGGGTCAACGCTGAGATTTGGATCGCAGGTGCCGGGGCCGCCGACCAGGGGCAAATCAAATGCCGGGTTGCGCTGAAACTGGGCACCTCCCGGTCCGTTCCGGTTCGCCAGTGTAATGCGGGCATTCGTATAGCTGAGGACCAGGTTGTTAATGAGCGAGGACGACAGTGCATTTGTGAAGCTTGCGACCAGGTTCGTGCCAGGTCCAACGAACTTGTTCTGCACTCCTGGGAAGGTCGCGGCTGCGGGGTTCGTGATGCTTAGGTAGTTCCACTGCGGCGAAAGGACGGTTGTGTCCCAGGCATCGTGAATGTAGCGAAAATCCACTTTGAACTTCTGAGTGAAGGAGTGGTCGATACGAAACAGTTCTTCACGCCAGTAAGTAGACGGAGAAACGGCGGCGACGTAGCAACGGTTCGGATCGTCTGCCCCCAACACCGTGCTCAAAGGCAGGCTGTAGTTGCACCCAGTTTGCGAATTCGGCAGCGGGATCAGATTGGAATTGAGGAAGAGCATGGCGTTTTTGTCGACGCCAGCGAACCCAGGTACGCCGGTCGGCTGCACTTCGAGGTAGCGGCCTACCTGAAGCTGTGAACCAACCACGCCCTGCGACGGGCAATCCGGATACTGCTGACGCAAGAATGTGTCGGTACCAAGAGCCGGGCACACATCCGAAAAATCGAATACCTGGCCTACTTGGCCCGTGAGCGGGTTTGGAGCGCTGAGATTCAGACCTACGCCACGGGAAGTAAGTGCGAGGCCGCGTTCTTTCAATCCGGGGACTGCCTGGTTGTACTCGACGGGTGACTTCTCGAGGCGAACTTCTTCGGAGAAGAAGAAGAAAGTCTTATCCTTTTTGGTGTTGAACACGCCGGGAATTGTTAGCGGCCCGCCGATCGTTCCGCCAAAATCCTGACGGCGGTACAGGGGTGCTTTGCCGCTGCCGACTGAGCCGGACGAGTTCTGGACCCCGTTGAGCGGCGCTGCGCCGACGTCAAAGAAG
>Ga0302322_100001805_pt1 | contig 17831 bp, 19 predicted proteins | sample Fen_T0_2_FD_203757 | JGI IMG/M metagenome (GOLD analysis project Ga0302322, IMG submission 203757) | Peat permafrost microbial communities from Stordalen Mire near Abisko, Sweden - Fen_T0_2 | ecosystem: Environmental > Terrestrial > Soil > Wetlands > Permafrost | place: Sweden: Abisko... | reverse complement strand
AGGTCGATGCCACCTCGCTGCCGAGGGCGACGAGCATCGCGTGGACAGCTCCAGGTCACGACAACGCGAGGGCTTCAGGGCGGCGGCCTTAACTCAAGCCATGCCAACCGAGGAAGCGACCAATGCTGATCGAAGTGAGGACGGATGCAAGCATCGACGGCGACAATCAGCTGTCAGATCAGGTGAAGAGTGCGGTGAGCGCCGCGCTTCATCGTTACGGTGACCGCATCCGCCGCATCGACGTCCACCTCAGTGACGCGGCCGGCAATAAGACCAGCCATGACAACAAGCGCTGCTCGATCGAGATGCGGCGCGATGGCTGTGAGCCGATCGTTGTTGCGACTCAGGAAAGCAGCATGGACCAGGCGATCCATGGTGCAGTCCACAAACTCAAAACAGCGGTGGACGGCGCCTTTGGAAGGGAAGCAGCGCTTGTGCGGCTTCGGGACCACCACTAGCACCGCGATCTGAGTCCGTGTATTGCACGGCGCATCTCAGTGTGCCCGAACAAGGAAAGACGCGATGGCGAAAAAGCCGATTCTTACAATTGACGAGCCCGAACCCAAGAAGACATTGCGCGCCGACCGGCCTCCGGCCGAAGGGTTCGTGACGGTTGTCGACGGCCATTTCAAGACGGAATTCAATGATATCGAGGCCGCGGAGGCCGCTGGGCGCAAGCTCAAGTCGGATTACCCGATGCTTCAGATTGAAATCTACGACGCTGCCAAGAGGGTCCGGACGCTGTTGACCTAGCGACCTTGCCCCGGGTCTAAGGTGGGTGAGAGCATGGGCCCGCGGAGCCTATCCTGAAGCGCCAGCCGGCGGCGTCAGTCGGCATCCCCTGTCGTTCAACTAAAGACGACCCCGGCGCGGGGGTGGCGCCGGGGCCGTCATTGAACGGATGTTATGGGGGCATCACATCCGGTCGCCACCTACTAATACACCTGAAGGAAATAAGTTCCGAGCCAGCCTGATCCATCGTCGATCGGTTGCCCGCCCCAGTTCCATTGCCCCGTCTCGATCGCGCGGCGCATGTTCTGCACGTCGAATGGTGCTGCCGTATGAATCCGGAACACGCCAAGCGGGACGGGAGCAGCATGGCCTCAGGCGTGATCGATCATGCTGCGCATCTGTAGGATCATGCCTTCGGCTTCGAGCGGCTTACCGAAGAAACAGCTGTCGGCCGGCAGGTCGTGCGGTTGCTGCAATTGTCCTGAGACGACGATGATCTTGATCGATGGCCAGCGCTCATGAACGGCCTGCGCGAGTTTCAATCCATCCATGCTGCCTGGCATCTGGATGTCGGTGACCATGAGCGCGATGTCGGAGCGCGATTCAAGTATTGCGACAGCGCGGTCTGCATTGGCAGCCTCAACCGGCGTGTAACCGGCGTCCTCCACCATGTCGACCGTGTCCATGCGTATCATCGTCTCATCCTCGACGACGAGAATGGCGGCTGGAATGGGTGGATGATTTGGTACCATCAGACAGGCGCTTTCCAAAAAAAGGAGGCGTCACCGCAACTGGCGTGAAAAGACGCTGGACACAGACAATCGTCTCGAGGCGAATATGATCCCAACGTATTCAACAATCTCGGATCGCTCGGCGGCGCGCCGGAGAGTCCACGTAACAATACGGAGCTTAGTAAGCGGCCGAGACATTGAGCCGGTGTAAAGCGAATGAAAGCGCGCTGGCGCGAGGGCCTGGCACTGTGAGATGAGCCGCTGGCCGCAAATACTCGGATTGCCGTTCAATTCACTCTGCCCTGAGTGGATCACTATCGAGGGGTTTAAATATCAGTATGAATCCCCACATGGTGTTGATGGCATACTGGCAAGCATCGATGACTCGCGAACCTCCGAAGAGCAAGGCCGAACTGCGCGAGGTTCTGGCGGAGGCCGTACGCAATACGCGACCGAGCGCCGACCAGGCGCGGCAAGCACGAGCCGAGGCGACCGCAGATGCGGCTCCTCAGCCTGAGTAGCTCCACGAATTACGAAGCCTCGCCGTTCGCGTGCCGGGTCTTCGTTGATTGGGACGCCTGGATCCATGATCGCGGCTCGTTCGATGACCGCATGTCGAGCTTCGTCCCCGAATGTGCGTGGCATCCATTGGCCGTGGGCCATGACGGCCTTGTCGATCGCTGAAACCCTAGGTTGGCGTCGAAAGATGACATCCCTTGCCGGGGAGGATTGGCAGTTCGAACTGGAAGCGCGTACCGCTCGGGTCGTTTGAGGTCACGGTCAGATGGCCCTGGAGTTGCCTCACCAGTCCGGTGATCACCCGGAATCCGAGGCTCGTTCTTGGTCGGTCGATGTCGAAGTCCTTCGGAAGGCCGACCCCGCGATCGGAGACGTCGATATGCAGGCGCCCGGCGATTTCGCGAGCGGAGATTTCAATTGGTCCGCTGCGCTCCGGATATGCATGTTTCACTGCATTGCTAACCAGTTCGTTGATCAGGAGGCCGAGCGGAATGGCATGGTCGGCGGAAAGCAGCACGGCCTCGGCATGGCAATGCAGGACGTTCGCTCCCGCCGCGCCCCGCAGCCGGCGACAAAACTCGTTCATGAAATCCGCAAGGTCGATGAAGCCGATCCGGGAGCCGCGCCACAGATGGTCATGGACCTGCGCAATGGTTGCGACGCGCGATCCCGCCTCCTCGAGAGCCTTCCTGACGTCATCCGAATGGGTCGCGTGCGATTGGACCCGCAGCAGGCCGACGACGGAGGTGAGGCTGTTCTTGACGCGATGGCTCATTTCTCTGGTCAGCAGCGCTTGGTAGTCGAGTGCCTCCTGAAGTTTGGCATCCGCCTGCTGGCGCTCGATCGCAATTCCCAAAAGCCCGGCAAAACCGGTTAGGAATTCGGCGTCGGCCTGGTCGAAGCGGCCAGGCCCCGGAGTGTCGACTTCGAGCACGCCGAAGAAGGCGTCTCCCCGGCCGCCGCGCGTAATCGGCACGTTGATCGCCCGCGTGACCCCGTGATCGGCCAACAGGCCTGGAATCTGGAAGCGCGTCTCGGTCGACAAATGATTGGATATCACCGCTTCGCCCGTGGTGAAGGCGTAACCGGCGGGCGATTCGGTGCCGATCGCGAACGACAGATTGTCGGTGCTATTCGGGGCCCAACCGATCCCTGCACGGATGACGAGTCGCTGCTGGTCAGCCACGAATTCCATCGCTTTTGCAAACGGGGCGTTGAGACCCCGGGCACAAAGCTCCGTGGCGTGCTGAAGAATGACCTGGAAGTCGCGCGTCTGAAGCGCCGCGCGGCTGAAGTCGCTGAGCAGGGATTGTTGCTTGAGCCGATAGAGCAGTGCATCGCGAACGTCCGGGGATTCAGGACGTTCCAGGAAGGCTGTGTCTTCGTTCAAAGAACTTCGGATCATGATGCTCCCCCTATACAGAAACACCCCGACAAAGTCTCCAAATCCTCCGGATATTCCGAAATGATTGTGATGTCATTGCCGTTCTCCCGTCTGAGCAAAATGGAACACAGTCGGTAAATTTACCTGTCGCTTGGTGGCGTGCACCACCGACAGCAGGCGAGCAGATGTGTGACAGATATGCCTCAACCGGGAAGGTATGCCGTGTCCAGCAACAATGATGACCTGAAGCACGATCTGGAATGCTTGCGTCTGGCATCCGACCTGATGCAGTTGTTTCGCGATACTCAGAATCCGGAGCTGCAGGCACACTGTATCGAGATGGCATCGTATTGGGCGGACCGCGCCGATCGGGATCCGACGGAGGGGCGGTAAACCGGACCAGTTGGATTGGGAATATGGGTCCGGACAATGTGTGATCAAGCGTCAGGCGCAGGTCCGGCCGTGGTCCTGGTCGTCGAGGACGAATGCCTGCTGCGCGAACTCGCGGTCGAACTCATTGAGGACGCCGGTTTTGCAACGCTGGAAGCCGGCAATGCCGGCGAAGCCGTGACACTCCTTGAAGCCAGATCGAACATTGCCGTTGTCTTCACGGACATCAACATGCCGGGCGATGTCGATGGGTTGGAATTGGCCCATATGGTCCGCGATCGCTGGCCCTCAATAAGGATCCTCGTCACGTCTGGTCGGATCTGGCTAACGCAGCCCGACCTGCCGCCGGGCACTGTCTTTCTCGAAAAGCCATATCGTGCGGCGGCGGTGATTTCTCAATTGCGCTCCCTGGCCAGGCCGACCCGGGACCTGATCGGTCTTGATTGAGGGTCGTAGAGGGCGAGCCGTGAGCTGTTTTGCTCAGATTTTTCGGCAATCCCCGCCCAAGAATTGAGCTGGCGCACTGGTCGCCTTGTACGCCGCATCGCGGGATGCGCGGCCGGCGGGCCCTGAGAAGGCACTCGATTTAATATGTCAAAGGCGCAAGCGGACTATGATCTGCGAAGCAATCAACTGCTCGACGCCCTGGCGCCGGACAGCCGCCAGCGCATTGATCCACATCTCGAGCCCGTCGAATTCAAGCTCGGCGCCATGGTCTGCGATGCCGGCGGCCCGCTGAAGCATGCCTATTTTCCGAGAGGATCTGTGCTGTCGCTGCTGACGGTGCTGGAGAACGGTGCGGCGATCGAGACGGCGAATATCGGACGCGAAGGCGCCTTTGGCCTGTTCGCTGCCATGTACAGCCGGGTGTCTTTCAACCGGTGTATCGTGCAGCTCGAGGGCCATACGGTCCGGTGCCCGATTGAGCTGTTGCAGCACGAATTCGAAGACAGCGGACATGTGCGGAATCTCTTTGTCAGCTATTCGGAGACGCTGCTGTCACAGGTGCAGCAGACTGTTGCCTGCAACGCCATGCATACGACGGAAGAGCGGATGTGCAGATGGCTGCTGATGATGCATGACCGTGCCGAGGGCGAGGCGCTGCCCTATACCCACGAGTTCCTGGCCCAGATTCTGGGCGCCAATCGCAAATCCGTGACTCTGGCGGCGCAATCTATGCAAGCGGCCGGCCTGATCAGCTATCGTCGCGGCACGATCCAGGTGCTCGACCGCCTCGGTCTGGAGAGCGCGTCATGTGAGTGCTACGCGATCGTGAAAACGCGATTTGATGCGTTTCTCAAGCCGCCTCCGACCGCGCTGACCAGTCATTCGAAGTAAGGCGGGCGGCGTTGCCTGCGGCGGACTGGGCTGAATTCGAAGATCCATCACCCTCTGCAGAACTCGCGTTATCGTCGCTTCGCTTCAGATTCACAGCGACCGACACGTGATGGCTTTCGCCGAGAGACGAGCTAGTCGTTCTTCGGATGGGCCTCGCTCTCCGTCGGCTCGACATCCGGGACACGCGGCTGGTCGTGCAGCACCACATTCAGAAGGGAATTGTGGACTTCAAGGTGGCCGTTGTAGTCGATGAAACCCAGCTTGCGAAACTTGTTCATGAAATGGCTGACGCGCGAGCGGGTCGTACCGATCATTGCCGCGAGCATCTCCTGGCTCACCTTGGCGACGATCTTCTTCGGCTCGCCGTCGTTGCCGAAATTGGCGAGCAGCAGCAGGGCACGCGCGAGGCGCTTTTCGCTCGAGTTGAACAATTGATCGATAAGGTCCGCTTCGACCCGGATGGTCCGCGCCAGGACATGCGCGACGAATGTTCCGGAAAAGGCGGAATCCTCGCGCAGGGCGCTCATCGCGTCGGACTTGCCAATCCGTAGGATTTCGCATTCCGTAATGGCGGATGCCGCCGACAGCCGGCGGGCTTGTCCCGTCAGACACCCCTCACCAAAAAATTCATCTGGCCCGAGCACGGCGATCACCGCCTCCTTGCCTTGCTCGGAATGGACAAGAATTTTGACCTTCCCCTTGATGAGGTAATACAGCACGTCCGACGAGCTGCCCTGGGAAAAGATCTGCTGGCCTTTTTGATATGTCGCGATTGTTCGGCCCGAGCCTCCAGCGTCCAAAAACGCCGCGGGATTGAATGAAGCGGACGGTTTCGGTGGGACCTTTGCCACGATGTCTCCGGGCTCGAGACCGACAGGACGATCCAATGCGTGCTCGCAACTGGCCGCGAGGCAGCATAGCGCCATTGCCGGCGGTTTAAAAGCCAATCGGCCGGGACGCCGACACTGTGGGGAGCGGCACGGGAGCGTACGAAGGCTCAGCGCAACAGGAGCTCCTTGATGCGCCCCGCCAAGCCTTCCATCGCGAATGGCTTCGTGAGGATCGCCATCCTTTCGTCCAATCCGGCGACTCCCATGGCGGCCTTTTCCGCATATCCCGTGATGAAAAGAATTTTCAGGGATGGCCGCGCGGTTCTTCCGAAATCCGCGAGCTGACGTCCGTTCATCCCGCCTGGCAATCCGACATCGGTCACCAGAAGATCAATTCGCGTGTCGGAACGGAGGACCTGCAAGGCGCTGGCTCCGTCGGCCGCTTCGATCGCCGTGTAGCCGAGTTCACCGAGCACCTCCGTGATGAGCATTCGAACCGACGGTTCGTCATCGACGATCAGTACGGTGTCGCCGGTTCCGGCGCGCGGAGCCGAGGAGAGGTCCTTGGTATTTTCTGTGGTGGTTTCCTGCTCGGAGTGACGGGGCAAGAACAGATAGATGGTTGTGCCTTGATCCAGTGCCGACGAAATCTTCACCTGCCCGCCGGATTGTTTGGTGAACCCGTAGATCATGGAGAGGCCGAGTCCCGTCCCTTCCCCGAGCGGTTTGGTCGTATAGAACGGATCGAACGCCCTCTGGACGACTTCCTCGCTCATCCCGGTTCCGGTGTCGGTCACACTTAAGCATACGTAATCGCCAGGCCGCATCTCCAATGAAAAGGCCTCGACGCTTTCGAGGGCGCGGTTGCCGGTTTCGATCGTCAATTTGCCGCCGTCCGGCATCGCGTCGCGGGCGTTGATGCAGAGATTCAAGAGCGCGTTTTCCAACTGATTGGGATCAACCAGCGTCGTCCAGAGATCCGGCGCGGTGATCATGGTCATTTCGATCTCCGGGCCGAGAGTATTGTTGATGAGCTCGCTCATGTTGACGACGAGGCGGTTGACGTTCGTCGCTTTCGGATCCAGCGTCTGACGACGGGAAAAGGCCAACAACCGGTGCGTCAACGCCGCAGCGCGGTTTGCGGCGCCTTGCGCCGTCGAAATGTAGCGTTCGACGTCCCTGTAGCGGCCTTGGGATATCCGGATCTGGAGAAGCTCCAGGGCGCCCAAGATGCCGGTCAGCATGTTGTTGAAATCGTGCGCGAGGCCTCCAGTCAGCTGGCCCACGGCTTCCATTTTCTGGGCCTGCCGGAGGGCGTCCTCAGCCTTGTCCAGCGCGTCCTGCTGGCGGCGCTGCTCGGTGATGTCGCGAGCGACGCAATAGAGCAATCCTTCGACATTGACGGCTGTCCAGGACAGGACGCGATAGTCACCATCCCGCGTCCGGAAGCTGCTCTCGAACCCTGCATTCTGCTCCGGGAGCCCAAGCGAAGCAATGGCGTCGCGCATCTTGCGCCGGTCATCCGGATGTTCGAGCCACTCCGACGACTTTCCGCGGATCTCGTCCGGCAACCATCCGAGCGTGCTCGTCCAGGCCGGATTGACGCTGATCCAGGTCCCGTCGGCCGCCGCGACGCCGAGCATGTCCCGGCTGACTCGCCAGATCCGGTCGCGCTCTTGTGTCCGCTCCTCGACGCGCTGTTCGAGGCTCGCGTTCAATTCCCGCAGCGCTTCTTCCGCCGCACGCCGCTCGGTAATGTCCCGCAGAATGGCGGTCACGAACACGCGCCCGTCGCTGGTCCAGCGAGATGCCGATACGTCCAGGAAAGTTCGAGATCCATCCTTGCGTCGTGCGACGAGCTCGATCGGGCGCAAGGACGGACCTCCGGACAAGACCCTGGCCCAGAGTTCCTGCCAACGCTGGGGCTCTTCGAACAGCTGTCCCAAGGTGCGGCCGATCAATTCGCTGCGCTCGAAACTGGTTTCGCGCAACGTTGAGGAATTGGCGAACTGCACCACGCCGTTCGCGTCCAGGGTGAGGATGGCATCCGAGGCGCTCTCGACGACGGCATCGTAGCGCGCGTTCTGGCGCTCGCGAAGGACCCGGTCCCGATGCGCGGAGGCAGTGACATCCGAAATCTGGAGCAGGCAGTAGGAATAGGGTCGTTGCCCGATAGGACGGACCGACACATTGTGGATTAGAGGCAGGCCCGCTCTGGTCCGGAGCGGCAGCAGATCGCGGTTCAGCAGATAGGTCAGAAAGGCGGACGATCCGAGCTTAAGCGCCTCGACTGTCGCGGTCATGAGGCGGCCAAGCGGGCGGCCTGGAAACAGCTCTTCCAGAGTCTTGCCGCCAGCGTGTTGCAAAGAAATCCCGCTCGCTGTCGCGAACCACTCGTTCCAGCTGACGATCCGTTGGTCGCGGTCCAGCACCACGACGCCCGAATCCAGGGCGTCGAAAGCTGCAGCCAGTTCTTCGATCTCAAGTCCGATCATCGATCGAATGTGCCGTTTCGCCGGTCGCTCGTTCAATAAATTCGTCCAGCAGCTGCTTCAAAGCCGCGAGCGAGGGGAGATCCATGATCATGGCGATGTAGCCGCTGATGTCCCGCTCGCGCACCGCGAAGTTGATGAAGAGAAACATGACGACGTCGCCTCCTTCGGGAGGCGGTGTGAGGTTGAAGAACGTCGCCGCGTTGCCGCGAAGCACTTCCGGCAACGACATTCTCAGGCTCCGTTGAAGCATGTTCGCGATGGTTGCGAGACAACTGTTGAGAAGGATGTTGCCGGTTTCGGCCAAAGCCTCCTGTTCCAACTCGATGATGTCCTCGAGTGGCAGGTCTCCGCCGGTGATCGCCCGCACCAGCTCGAGACTCTTGGCCTCCGGGAATATCAGGAGCGCCCGGCCGGCGACGTCGCCTTCAAAGACCTGATGCACCGCGACCAGGTTCGAGACTTCTCGTTCCGCCAGGATCCCTATGGCGCGAGAGCGCGTTTCCAGAGATACATTCGGTACCGAGAGATGGACCTGCGAGCCAACCATCTCGCGCAGGCTGGCGGCGGCGCGGCTGACGCCGATATTGACGAGCTCGGTCAGAGCATCGAGTTGCAGCTCGCTCAGTAGGTCGCTCGGCGCACCGGTCATGCTTCCGCCTGCTTGAGCCGGCGGATTGCGTCCTGAAGGAAAGCGTCCAACGCCTGCTCGTTCAAAGGTTTGGTCAGAAATACGGCGCCAATCTCGCGGGCGCGTTGGACCACCTCTGTCTGATGGTTGGCAGAGACCACTGCAAGCGGCATCGACGGACGGAGTGCCAACAGCTCAGCCGCGAGTTCCAGCCCGTCCCGCCCGGGCATATTGAAGTCGAGAAGGGCGACGTCGAACGCGGTCTGCTTGGCCAGCGACAGCGCTTCGTCGGCATTTGATGCCTCGAGCCGGCTCCAATCCGGGTGGAGAGCGTTCAGGGCCTTGGCAGCAGACATCCGAGCGAGCTTGCTGTCATCGACGATCATAAGCTTGTAGGACATGAATTCTCCGGCAGTGGTTTCAACGTTTTCGCATCTCTGGCACGACGGGGAAAGGTGGAACTTGGCGCTTCCAACGGGCCAGTGCGGGCCCGATGAACCTGTCCAGGAAAGGCCCGGCGGCAGGTCCCTGGACCGCACGTCCGCAAACCAGAAGAACCTGGATCACGGCGGCGTGGGCGCTCTCACAGCCGCGCCAATCGACCTCGGCGGTCGGATTGGCGAGCAGGTGCTGCAATAGGGATTCACCGTCCTCGGCAGGACACGCGCCGAGCAGCCGTATCGTATTATCGTCATGCAATGTGACGGTCACCCGAACATCTCCTGTATGTCCAGGACCACCAGAACGCGTCCGTCGCCGAGCAAGGTGGTTCCGGCGACCGACCTCATGCCGCCGAGCAGCCCCTCCATCGGCTTGAGCATGACGTCCAGCCTGTCGCCGAGGTGGTCGACCTCCAGCCCGCCGATCTGCCCGGCCGCCGCCACGACGACGACTTTTGCCGGCTGCCGGCTGGATTCGTCGCGTGCCAGGCCCAGCGTGTCGGCCAGATCGAGCAGGGGGATGGTCCGGTCCCGGAGCACGAAGGCTCTGCTCGAACCGATCGGGACGATCAGGTCGCGACCGACGATCGTCGTCTCCAGGACGTTATCGAGCGGGAGCCCGAACGCCTGCCCCGCCACGTCGACGGTCATGACCCGGGTCATCATCAAGCTGAACGGTAGCATAAGGCTGACGATCGTGCCGCTCCCAGGCCGGCTGCGCAGGCTGACCGTGCCGCCCAGGCGTTCCACGGCCGCCCTGACCGAATCCATACCGACGCCCCGGCCGGACAGGTCGCTCACTGTTGCCGCAGTGGAAAAACCCGCCGCAAAGATCAGGTCGATCGCCTCGTCGTCGGTCATGGCTGCCAGGGCTTCTTCCGAAGCGACCCCGCGCGCGCCGGCGACCGCGCGAACCCGATCGACGTCGATACCGGCCCCGTCGTCCTCGACCTCGATGCGAACGTTGTTGGCCTCGGGACGACCGCGCAGGATGATCGTTCCCATTGTGGGCTTGCCGATAGATGCACGCCGTTCCGGCGTCTCGATGCCGTGGTCCGCTGCATTGCGCAACACATGAAGCAGGGGCTCGAAAAGTGCATCGACGATTGTGGCGTCCGCCTCCGTGGCGTCGCCCTCTGTCACAAGTTTGATGCTCTTCCCGACACTTCCGGCGATCTCACGTACCAACCTCGGGAAGCGGCGAAAGACCGTGCGGAGCGGGAGGACCCGGATGCGAAGCACCGCCCCTTGAAGCTCGCTCGCCAACCGATCGAACAAGGCGTGCTGATCGCGCAAGATCGATGCGACCCTGGTGGGATCCTTGGTGTCCTGGGCCCGCTTTGCGGCGTGCCCGATTGCGTTCTTGACGACAATCAATTCGCCCGTGAGTTTCACGAGCGCGTCGATCCGGTCCATGTCCACCCGCAACGCGCGCGAAGCGAATTGGTTGACAGATCCGGCTTGGGCAGCCGGTGCGCTTGTCGGGGGTGGTGGTCCAGCCTCAGTTTTCAGGGCCTGCTCGATGGCGGCGATCAGGGGAGCGGCCTTGCGCTGCGACCGCGCAGTCGCCATGGCCAGTTCGACGGCAGCGGCCGGCGCGTTCCTGCGCAGATAAAGCAGGGCGTTGGCGGCCGTCTGGCCCGCGGATTCGAGTCGGCCCAAAAGCCCTTCGGCTCGATCCTCGCGCAACAGGGCAATCTGGGCTTCGAGCAACCCTGTTACTTGCGCCAGTTCGCCCTCGTTTCCGGGGGATTGGGAGGACGGCGCCAACTGGCGGATGTCTGTCCATTCCGAGATTGCCCGCAGGGCTATATGGACGTCCGCAATCGGCGCCTTCGTCAGCGCCAGGATTTCCAGGTTGCAGCTGAAGGTATCGATGGTTTCGAGAGTAACGGCTTTGTTGGTCAACGCGAGATCGACGACCAAAAGCTGCGGCAAGGATGCGACAATCGAAAGCGGATCTTCTCCGCGAAAAAAGGTGTCCGGATCTGGAACGTAGCGCACGGCGGTGAGGGCTTCGGAAAATTGGCTTGCCGAGGCGCTGAGCCTGTCCAGCCAATCGTCGGTCGCCGGGAGCGCTACATTTTTTTTGCCCTCGTCGGTCGCCATCGAATCGACGAGCCGTGCGATCATGTCGTCCGCGTCCCGGTCGGCGGCCGATGGCGCCTCGCCGCTCGCCGCCATGGAGTCCAGCCACCGCGACGTGAGATCGAGACAGGCGAGGCATTCGTTGAGAACGTTTGACGTGATGGGGTATTCGGATGAACGAAGCGTCGACAGGATGTCTTCGGCGGCATGCAGTGTCTTCGCCATTGCGGCGAAGTCGACGATCCCGGCGGCCCCCTTGAGCGTATGAAAAGCCCGGAACGCGCCGTCCAACCGGTCCTTGTCGCCTGGCTTATCCTCAAGCGCCATCAAATCGTCGATCGCCTGGGCGACAAGCTCTCGCGATTCGAGCAGAAACTGTTCGACGAACTCGTTCATCGCGGCGCTCCGCAGAACATGGCCGCATATTCCGCAAGCATCTCCTGGCTGATCGGTTTCACGAGGTAGTAGTTCGCGCCCGCGCGTCGTGCCGCCGCCAGATCCTGGGCTTTGGCTTCCGTACTGGTGACCAGAACCGGAATGCCGGACACCGGAAGCTCCTTGGCGCGCAACGTCTGCAGGAACGTCATTCCGTCCATCCGGGGCATGTTGACGTCGACGATCGCCAGATCGAATGGCTCCAACAGGAGCTTCTCCAAACCCTCCAACCCGTTCAAGGCCTCTTCGACGACGAAGCCGCGGGCCTCCAGGGCGGCGCGATAATACGTCCTGACCAGTGCGGCATCGTCGATGACGAGAATCCTTTTCCGGGACACGTCGCTCACGCGCGCAACTCCTGCGGTCTTCGGTAGACGATGGCACCAGAGTATCGGCAAACCTCGAACAAGGGCGAGATGCGGCTCATGGATTCGGTATGTCCGAGGCAGATGAAGCCGCCCGGCAACAGGCTATCGTACAGATTTTCCGCTGCGATGCGGCGGGATTCGTCGTCGAAATAGATCAGAACGTTCCTGCAGAAGATCACGTCGAATCGACCCTGCGCCCTGGTTTCCTTGGTCTCGATCAGATTCACCCGGGAAAAGCGCACTGATTGGCGGAGGTCGTCGAGAATCTGCCAGCGCTCGTCGTCAAGTTCGTGGAAGTAGCGGCCGATCAATTCGGACGACAATCTCATCAGCGCCCGCTTGCCGAAAACGCCCTCCATTGCTGCGTCCAGGACACGGGTGTCGATGTCTGATCCGACGATCTCGATGTCGTAGGCGTCGACATCCTTCCAGTTTTCCAGCAACCAGATTGCAATGGAATAGGGTTCTTCTCCCGTCGAGCACGGGATCGACCAGATCCGAATGGCGTCGCCGGGCTTCTTCGTTGCAACGCGCTCCTTCAAGAGATCCGCGCTCAGACATGCGAGTTGATGGTCTTCGCGATAAAAATAGGTCTCGTTGACGGTGAACGCGTTGATCAGATGTTCGACCTCGTCGCGTAGTCCGCTGCGGAGATAGGCGAAATAGGCCGCAAACGATTGGCTGGATGTCGCGACGATCCGATCCAAAATTCGACGCTCGACGTAATAGCGCTTGGCTTCGGTGAATACCATGCCGGTCCGCCGGTAGAGGAAGTCGGCAAGCCTGCGGAATTCATCCTCCGTGATCTGGGGCGCAGCGTCAGCCATCGTTCAACGCGATCCGATCCGATCGCCTGCGACCTTGATGGCGAAGGCGAGAAACGGATCGTCTGGAAAGCGGGCCGCGCAATGCGCCAAACTCGGCAGGCTCGCGACATTTCCGGTCTCGGTGAGAACCTCGATGGCCGCGGCGCAAACGTTGGGATTGCCCTCCCGCGCGATGAGGTTCGCGAGCAAAAGGCTTGCGTCGTCACCTGGCATCGCACGTGCAATCTCGCATGCGAGCAGGCGGACGTCGGCGTCGGCATCCTCCAGCAATTGCGGAAGATGCTCGGCCGCCGCTGCAGGCATGGCGCGCAACGCATCCAGCGCCGCGGTGCGCTGCGCTGCGTCGTCGGACCTGATGTAGGGCAGGGTGACTGCCGCGCTTTCCGATGAACCGATCTTGGCAAGGGCCGTGAAGATCGCCTCGCGGACCCGTTCGACACGTTCCCGCGACAGGGCAGCGGCCAACAACGGCACCGCGTCGGGATGCATGGGGGCGCTGCGTGCGGCGTTCCAGCGCTCGTCGTCGGAGCCCGTGGCAAGCAGTTCGGAGATGGCACGGCCGTCGGGCGCGGGGCTCTCCACGGGAGACGATGGTTTCCGGATGAGCGGCATCAACTTACCAATTTCTTCAACTGTGCAGCAATCTTGTCCACCGGTACCACGAAATCCGCGCCATTGGCCTTGACCAACTCGCCGGGCATGCCCCAAACGACGGCGGTTTCCTCGGCTTCCGCAATGGTCCTGCCGCCGCCGTTATGGAGCAGCGCCATCGCTGCGGCACCGTCATTTCCCATGCCGGTCATGAGTATGCCGATCAACTGGTTCGGCGCCATATGGTTCAGCGCGCTGCGGACCAGCCGGTCCGTGCTGGGGTGCCATGGGTAATCGGGCTGGGAAGGAGCGGCCATGGCCACGAGGCCTGCTCCACGCTTCGAGATGATGACATCCGCATCGCCTCGGCCGATATAGACATGGCCCGGTTTGAGCGCGATCGGGCTCCGCACTTCCTGCACCTCGAGCCGGCTGAGTCCGTTCAGGCGCTGCGCCAACGACCCCGTGAAGGTTGCCGGCATATGTTGGGCGATCACGATCGGCCACGGAAACGACGCAGGAAGATCGGTCAGAAGCGCTTCCAGGGCCGGGGGACCTCCGGTCGATGTTCCGACCAGCACCAAGCCGTCGCCTTTTGAGCTTGGCCGGGCTTTCCTGACCGACGTCGGCTGAGCTGTTCGGGCGCTGTCGCCAATCTTGAAGCGGACCTTCTCGCGCAGCCTCAGGCTGGTTTTCAGCCGGGCGCCCGCGGCCGCCCGAACCTTCTCGATGAGCGTTCGGGCGACGTCATCGAACCGCAGCGAAACCGCGCCGGTTGGCTTCGCCACGAAGTCCACGGCTCCGAGGCGCAACGCCTCGAGCGTGGAATCCGCGCCCGCCGCCGTCGTGGCTGACACCATGACCACGGGGCAGGGCGTTTCGATCATGATTCTGTCGAGGCATGCGAGGCCGTCCATCTCAGGCATCTGAACGTCGAGCGTGACCACGTCTGGCCGCGAGTTCGCGATTGCAGCGAGGGCTTCCAATCCGGTTCGGGCGAACTGGACCTCGAAATCCGCCTGCGTTGAGAACGCCTGGCCGATCAATTTCCTGACCAGGGCGGAATCGTCGACCACCAGGACCTTGATCACTGCTTGGTCTGCCGGATCTCGTTACTGCGGGTTTGCTTGCTGAATGAATCCAGCAGACCTCTCTCGGTGCGGGTCAGCAATTCAGCGGGGTCGAGCAACAGGATGATCCTGCCGGATTGCTCGAGATTGATGACTGCATGCACGACGCCAAGCGCGTCTCCGGTCAGGTCGGGAGACGGCTTGATCCTGTCCGGCGCGCAGCGAAGCACCTCCGATACGCTGTCCACGATCAGCCCGGCACGATGCTGTTCGGTGCGGACCACCACGAGCCGCCTTTTTGCGTTCGCCGTCGTCGGTTGCATGTCAAAGCGGCGTCGCTGGTCGACGACGGGAAGCACTTCGCCGCGGAGATTGACGACGCCTTCGAGGAATTTCGGTGCTTTTGGAAGCCTGGTCATCTGATCGGGCACCCGCGCGACCTCTTCCACCGCATCGATCGGCAGTGCGAACTCGTCGTCATCGAGCACGAAGACCAGAAATTGGAGTGTCCCAGCTTCCGACCGACCAACGGGTTCTTGCACTTTTGCCGTCACGGTTGCGTCGTGTTGCCGGAGTTTCTGCATGACGTCCTCGCGAAACAGGCGCTCCGGGGCCAGGATTGAGACGAGCCTGCCTTGCCCGGCCCGATAGATGTCCTTGATCTGCGATTCTCCGCCAGCGCGCGCAGCGAGAACGGAAGGCGCGGCCTCGACGCGGCCGGGATGAACCGAAAGGATGGCGCGGGCGCGATCCGCGACGAACCCGATCAGCACGTCGCCCATGGTGACGATCAGCACCTTCTCGTTCGCCAGGACTGCAGATGGCAACCCGAGAAGCCGGCGCAACGATAGCAACGGCAACAGTCCATCGCGATAGGGTATGACGCCGCGTACGGCGTCATCGCTCCCGGGAATGGCGGTCAGGTATTCGGGCGCAGTCACGATTTCCCGAACGGCTTCGAGAGGAAGCGCATAGTCCTGACCTGCGACCTCGAATGTCACGAGACGCTGATGCTCGATTTTGACTGAAGCAGCGGCCACGGTCGTCGTCGTCGCGCTTGCCATGTTGTCGCGCATTTGCCGTCTGGCTGTGCGATGCTCGAAACCCCGCCGCAGCAATTCCGGAATATCCAGTATCTTGGTGACGTGCGCGCCGCTGTCGAAGACGCCGCGCAGATGTTCGCCCGCTTCCGCTGCGACCTCTGCCTCTGCGGTTCTTACTTGTTCCGGCGCCACACGCACCAGGCTTGCGACTTCGTCCACGGCCAGGGCGACTGGGGATGCGCCCTCAAGGACGATCAGACGGGACGCACTGGTTGTCGCCGCATCTTCGCGCCCCAGAAGGACGCTGACGCTGGCGACCGGGATTACGGAACCCCTGAGGTTGGCGAGACCGATCAGGCTGCGGGGCGCATGAGGCACGCGCGCCAGCATCGGCATCCGGGCCACCTCGGAAACGGAAGCAGCCGGGAGCGCATAAAAACGTCCCTCGCTCTTGAACGTCAGAAAGCGATCGTCGGACAGGTCGGCGGTCTTGGCGGTCTCAGCCATTCTGCTTCTTCAGTTCTTCCGAAAGGGATGCGATTTCTTCGATGGCGGCGGCCAGATCGTCCGCGCCCTGGGCCTGCTGGGCGGACGCCGTGGCGGCCTCGCGCGAGGCGGCACTCGCTTCTTCCGCAGCCGCCGCGATCTGGCGGGCCGCCGATGCCGTCTCGGCTGCGGCGGCGAGGATTGCGTCGGCGCCTTGCTGGATGGTCTTGTTGGCGGCTCCGAGCCCGTCGAATTCGCCTGTCATCTCCTTGAGCGTCTTGATCACGGCCCGGTTGGTGTGGAGTTCGCTTTCGCCCGCGGCGACGATTTGTTCGAGATCGCGGCGCAGCAGCGCGATATGATCGAGAATGCCGCGGACCGTATCCTTGATGCGCTCGACGCTTTCGGCGGCCTCGCGGGCGAGGGATCGAATATCATTTGAGACCAGCGCGAAACCGCGGCCAGCTTCGCCGGCACGCGCCGCTTCGACGGCGCCGCTTACCGCAAGCATGTTGGTCTGAACATTCACGAGCGTAATGGCGTCGACAATCTTTTCAATTTTGCGACCGATGCCTTCCAGAGCGACGATCGTATCCAGGCTCGCTCGGGTTGTTTCGAGGGCCGCGCCGACGCCTTCGATCAGGCCCCCGACGGCCTTGCTGCCGTCGGCGAGTGACCTTGCCATCGCCGAGACGCGGTCGGCCGCCAATCGCCCCCTCTCTTGTGCAACACGGGCGCTCTTCTCGATCTGCGCCAGTGCGGCCGACGTTTGTTGGGCTGCAGCCGCCTGCTGCTGTGATCCGCGATTGATCTGTTCGACCGCAGTCGCGATCTGACTGGCGGCACTGGAAAGCTCCTGAATGGTCGCCGATAGCTCCTCAGCGGTGCTGGCGATCTGTTCGGCCGCGGAGTCGCCGGCTGTCCCTGCGCGAAGGCCTTCCGAGAGTGAAGCAAGCGATTGGGCGGCTGACTGCCCTTGATCCAGGGCTTGCGCTTGTTGTCGGATGGCCGCCTGGGCTTGGCTTGCCGCGGCGGCTTGCTCCTCGGCTGCTCCAGCTACGAGCTCTGCACCTTTTTGTGCCTCCTGGATGGCGCGCTCGGCTTCGATCGCGGCCGTGACCGTCTCCTGGCTTCCAATTGCGAATTCGATCATGCCCTGCCGCAGACCGGTCAGCGTTTCGATGATGGAGCGTCCTACCTTTGCTTGTTCGACCGCCGCACCGGCGGCGGCTTTGACCGTGACGGCGGCGTCCCGGACGCTGCTCTCGATCTCCTCCGCAAGCCCCTGCGCGTGAACGGCGCTCTTGTCCGACACGTCCGCCAGGGCCCTGACTTCCTCGGCGACCACGGCAAAACCGCGTCCATGGTCGCCCGCGCGGGCAGCTTCGATCGCAGCGTTGAGCGCAAGAAGATTGGTCTGATCGGCAATCCGGCTT
>Ga0302322_100001804_pt1 | contig 17839 bp, 11 predicted proteins | sample Fen_T0_2_FD_203757 | JGI IMG/M metagenome (GOLD analysis project Ga0302322, IMG submission 203757) | Peat permafrost microbial communities from Stordalen Mire near Abisko, Sweden - Fen_T0_2 | ecosystem: Environmental > Terrestrial > Soil > Wetlands > Permafrost | place: Sweden: Abisko... | reverse complement strand
CCAGCGTCCCGGCCGCGGCGTCGATCCGGTACGCGGTCGCGCCGCCGCCCGGCCGGCCGTTCACGCTGTCCGTCTCGTTGAGCGCATACAGCACCTGCCCGGCGGGCTGCAGCGCCAGAAAGGTCGGGTTGGGCGTTTCCGCCGCCGGCACCGGCTGGCTGAGGGCGCCGGTGACGGTGTCGAGCCGCACGGCGTAGATGCCGCGGCTGGAATTATCCTTGGGCGTGTAGGTCCCGATGAAGAGGAGCTGGCTGGCGGCGGACATGGTGGAAGTGAGAGTGAGGGTGAAGGTGAGGAGCCGAAGGCGGAGTGAGTTCATTGGGGTGGGAAATGTCGTGCTCGTTCTCTTAATTATTCCCGCTCTCCCGGTTTGGTGTATCGGAACGACGCAGCGAAAAAGAATACTCAGGCAGCCTCACGGCGCCAGCGCTTCCTTGAAGTGATGGCGGCACATGGCGACGTAGCGGTCGTTGCCGCCGATCTCCACCTGCGCCCCTTCCTTCACGGCGCGGCCGTCGGGGCCGATGCGGAGGTTCATCGTGGCCTTGCGGCCGCAGTGGCAGATGGTTTTCAGCTCGATGAGGTTGTCCGCCAGCGCAAGCAGCGCGGCGCTGCCCGGGAACAGCTGGGCCTGGAAGTCCGTCCGCAGCCCGTAGCAGAGCACGGGAATGCGGAGCAGGTCGGCCACGTCGGTGAGCTGTTCCACCTGCGGCCGGGTCAGAAACTGCGCCTCGTCGACCAGCACGCACGCGACCGGTTGCGCCGCGTGGGCCTCTTTCACATGGACAAAGACATTCTCGGCCGCCTGCAGGGCAATGGCCCCGGCCTCGAGGCCGATGCGCGACTTCACCTTGCCGGTGCCGGCCCGGGTGTCGACGGCCGGGACAAAAAGCAGCGTGCGCATGCCGCGCTCGTGGTAGTTGTAGCTCGACTGCAGCAGCACGGTCGATTTGCCCGCATTCATCGCCGAGTAGTAGAAGTAGACTTTCGCCATGCTGCCTGAACTAAAGCTAGCGGCGCCGGCTAGGCCAACAAAAAGCCCCGCCAGCCGGCGGGGCGGAGATAACAGGCACGCCGGCCGGTGGCCGGAGCGTCAGCGCATCCGGGCAAAGGTCTTGGACAGCAGCTCCAGGTCGGAAGCGCCCTTCGTCTTCTCCCGGGTGTTGGAGATGAGCTTCTGCTCCAGTGCGTTCTTGGTGGGGCGGCTCTTGTTCTCGTAATAGACGCCGAAGCGGCCGGGCCAGGGTTCCAGTGCGAGCTGGAAGGCCGCCAGTTCATTGGTCGGGTCGTGGCGGGCGGCGTCCTCGGGCGAGCCGTCATGCTTTTTCAAATCGATGGTCTGGAAGGCGCCGCCTTTGCGCGGGACGGAGGAGTCAAACGCGCCCTCGAAGAACTCGACGCATTCGGAAAGAATCTCGACGACCGAGAAGCCGTCGTGGTTCGCGGCGCGGAGCATCATCTCCACCATGTGGTTCACCTGGGTGGCGTGGCTGCGGGCCACGAAGGTGGCGCCACTGTTGATTAGCGTCCGCATCGGGTTGATCGGCTGGTCGAATGCGCCCCACGGGTCCGTCTTGGATTTGAAGCCGAGCGGCGAGGTGGGCGAGGTCTGCTTCTTGGTCAGGCCGTAAACGGAGTTGTCCATGATGACATACGTCATGCGCGGGTTCTTGCGCGCCGTGTGGACGAGATGGTTGCCGCCGATGGAGAAGCCGTCGCCGTCGCCGCCGAAGACGAAGACATGCAGGTCGTCGCGGCCGAGGCTGATGCCGGCGGCAAACGGCAGCGAGCGGCCATGGATATAGTGGCCGCCGTGCGTATTGACGAAGTACGGGAAGCGCGACGAACAACCGATGCCGGCGAACGTGACGATCTTCTCCTGCGGGTAGTTGAGTTTCTCGAGGACCTTGTAGAATGAGGCCAGCACGGCGAAGTCGCCGCAGCCGGGGCACCACGTCGGGTGGTCGGCGGTGAGGACTTTCTTGGTCAGGGGCGCGCGCGGGGCGAGGGCGACGGCAGTGTCGGCGGGCGGGGTGGCGGTGGCGGACATGGGTGGGAAGGGTAAGGGTTGGGGAAGCAGGATTGGTGGATCAGCGGTGGGCGGTGGCGAGCAGGCTCTGCTTGCGCATGCCGAATGACGTGTCGGCGAGCTGGAGGTGCTGGGCGACCCGCTCGAAGATCTCGCTGACCTTGTAGGTGAGACCGTCCGTCTTGGTGATGCTGCCGATGGCGGGATTGGCGAAGCGTCCCCGCAACAGGGTCGCGAGCTGGCCGTATCCGTACAGGCCCTCGTCGTTGATTTCCACCACGAGGATCTTCTTGTAGCGGGCGAACACTTCCTCGAGGCCGTGATCCAGCGGGTGGATATGGCGCAATTGGATATGGCCCACCGTTACGCCCGCCCCACGCAGGCGGCCAACGGCCTCGCGGATCGGGCCGTAGGTGCAACCCCAGCCGATGAGGAGGACATCACCCGACTCGTCGCCGAACAATTCGGCGGGGGAGAGAGCGGTCGCGACGGCCTTGATTTTCTCGCGGCGCTTCGCGGTCATCTTCATGTGCAGGGCCGGACTCGCCGTGGGATGGCCCAGTTCGTCGTGCTCCAGGCCGGTTACCGTCGGGTATTTGCCACTGGCGATCACCGAGCCGGGCGGCGCGTGCCGCTGCAGCTGGTCGAGCGGGTAAGGCTTGAAGGTGGTGTCGCGCGTACTCAGGTCGGGCTTGGCATCGACCATGAGCTTCGGCAGGTCGGGCTCGTCGAAAGCCTCGATGCGGGTGGCCAGCGCCTGGTCGGTGAGGATGATGACGGGCGTGCTGAACTGCCGGGCAATCCGGCACGCCTCGATGGCGATGTAGAAGCAATCCTCGACGTTCTTCGGCGCCAGCACGACGCGCGGTGCATCACCATGGCTGCCGTAGATGGCCTGGAGCAGGTCACTCTGCTCGATGTTGGTCGGCATGCCCGTGGAGGGACCGCCGCGCTGCACGTTCACCACGATCAGGGGCATCTCAGCCATGGTGGCCCAGCCGAGCGCCTCCATCTTGAGCGAGAGGCCCGGGCCGGAGCTACCAGTGATCGCGAGGTGCCCGCTGTAGGAAAAGCCGAGGGCGGTGGAGATGGCGGCGATCTCGTCCTCGCATTGCACGAAGAGGCCGCCGTATTTCGGCAGCTCGGTGCGCAGGGTCTCCATGATCGAGGACCACGGGGTGATGGGATAGCCGGCACCGTGCCGGACGCCGGCGGCGAGCAGACCGTAAGTGAGCGCGGTGTTGCCGTCGGTGGTGACCTGCGGACGGGCGCCCGGAGCGGCGACGGTCTTCTCCAGTCGGTAGAGGCAGTGGCGCAGGTTCTCGGCGGGATATGCGTAGCCGGCATCGAAGGCGAGGAGCGCGTTGCGCACAATGTCCTCGTTCTTGCCGCCGAAACGCTCACGGATGAGCTGGGTGAGCTTGGGTACATCGAGGTCGAACATGCGCGTCAGCAGGCCGAGCACATAAATGTTTTTGCCCTTTTCCTTGCTGGAACCGCCGACGGCCTCGACCGTGGCGCTGGTCATCGGCACGCCGACGGCGGTGATGGTCTTGTCGTCCGGATCGGGCGTGACGTGGTCGGTGTCGAAAAGCAGCACGCCACCCGGGCGCAGCGAGGCGCGGTGGCTCTCATAGCTGTGCTGGTAGAACGCGACCAGCACGTCGGCGCGGTCGCCGGCGGAGAGGATTTCGCCCGAGCCCATGCGGACCTGGAAGATGGAGGGCCCACCGGAAATGGTGGACGGGATGGTCATGTAGGTCATGACCTCCTGATCCGAGCGGCCGGCGAGGCGGGCGAGGAAACCGCCGACAGCCTGGATGCCGTCCTGCGAGTTGCCCGCGAGACGGATCACGACATCGGGAATGGTGGAGAGGTTGTCTGCGGGGCGCGATGAGTCGCCAGCAGCCGGGGGGGTATTGGGGCTGACCATGATTTCACTATGCGCTTTTGCGTCGTCTTCGTAAAGGCCCGCTTGGGCAAATACTCCGCATATTTTGCGGGACGCAACCGGCTTTGCTATTAGTTATCCAATCACACGCGCACACACACGATATGAGTCTCTTATGCTGGCGGCTCGTGTACTCGCGCGAAGCCTGCGCGCGCAGTAATTTTTAACGACCGATCGCCGCCATCATCGCCGTTGGATAGCGCGTGCCCGTGGCGGCTCCGGCGGGAAAGAACGAATTGATTTCAGTCAGCTCCGCGGCCGTCAGTGCCACGTCCAGCGCGCCCAGGTTTTCCTGCAGATACTTGCGGCGCTTCGTGCCCGGAATCGGAATGATGTCGTCGCCCTGCGCGAGGACCCAAGCGAGCGCGAGTTGACCGGGGAGGCAGCCCTTGCGCGCGGCAATTTCCTCGATGTGGCGGACGAGCTCCAGGTTCCTGGCGAAGTTGTCGCCCTGGAAACGTGGGGAAGACCGGCGATAATCATCCGCCGCGAGGTCCTCGAATTTCTTGATCTGTCCGGTGAGAAACCCGCGGCCGAGCGGGCTGTACGCGACAAACCCGATGCCGAGCTCGCGGCAAACGGGCAGCACCTCTTCCTCGGCGTCGCGCGACCAGAGCGAATACTCCATCTGCAACGCCGTGATCGGGTGGACTTGGTGGGCCCGGCGGATGGTGGCGGCGCCCGCCTCGGACAATCCGAGATGGCGCACCTTGCCGACCCGGACGAGCTCCGCCATCGCCCCGACGGTTTCCTCGATCGGCACGGTCGGGTCCACGCGATGCTGGTAATAAAGATCAATCACGTCCACGCCGAGCCGGCGCAGGCTGGCGTCGCAGGCGCTTCGGACATACTCGGGCCGTCCGCTGATGCCGCGGACCTGCGGGTTTGCCGGGTCACGCACGATGCCGAACTTGGTCGCGAGGAAGACCCCGGCCCGGCGGTCCTGCAGGACACCACCGATGAGTTCCTCGTTCTGGCCGGTGCCATACATGTCGGCCGTGTCGAGCATCGTGACTCCATCATCAAGCGCCGCCTGCAGGGTCGCGACGGACTCGGCGTTATCCCGGTCGCCATAAAAATCCGACATGCCCATGCAGCCCAGGCCGAGGGCAGAGACCGCCGGGCCGTGTTTCCCCAGGATTCGCTTTTGCATTAACCAAAGCCTAACCATGCCCGCGCCAAAGTAAAACACCGGGCAGAAAAAAGCCCCGCGAATCGCGGGGCTCGGGTGGACGCGGGACCGGGAGCCCCGCTTCCATGGGGTCACTCCCAGCCGATCGGCCGGCCCTTGTTCTGCACCTCGAGCCACTTCATCAGCGGCTGGTAGTATTCCACCATGGCGCGCGTCGAGAGGTCCTCGCCGGTCGCGTCCTTGAGGATCTTGCGCCAGTCGTCGGTCGCGCCCTTTTCCATGATGCTCTTCAGGAAGTCGCCGACCGCCTTGTTGCCGGCGTAATTGCAGGCCTGCGGCGGCTGGTGCAGGATCTTCTTCGCGATGTAGTCGTGCAGCTGGTACTTGAAGACCTGCGCGACCGCATAGGAATAATAGTAACAGGGCGTGTCGTTGATATGGGTCTTGGTCGCCGCGTCGCACCATTCCTCGCTGCGCTCCGCCGGCGGCTCAATGCCTTGAAATTCGCGGACATACTGCCACCAGCGCTTGTTCCATTGGTCGGCGGGCAGGTCCTTCGCGTAGACGTCGGCCTCCCAGTGCGTCATCACGCCGGACGACCAGTAGATGAAGGGAATGCCCGGGGCCAGAGCGTTGCTGAGCAGGAAGGCGTTGTCGTCGACCTTGAGGTCGGGCGGCAAAATGCCCAGCGACTTGAGGTAGGGCGACTGCGAGGCGGCCAGGGCGATGAGTTCGCCGAAGCCCTCGTGGAACGAGGGATTCGCGCCGGTCCGGAGCAGCGGCGGCACCTCGGGCCGCGTGTAGCTCATGAAGTAGTAACCGTGGCCGAGCTCATGGTGCGCGGTCGTGAACCACCACGGGTTCGGCTCGATGCTCTGCAGCGAGCGGATGTCGGTGTCGAGGTCGAGGTGCCAGCAGGAGGCGTGTGTGTTCTTCTTGCGCGCGTCACCCGCGGCCACGGGGTAGAGGTCGGATTTGACCCAGAACGACGCGGGCAGCGGGCGAAAGCCGATGCCCGTGTAGAATTGCTCGGCGGACTTGATGACAAACTCGGCGGTGCGGCCCTTGAAGTACGGCGTGAGGTCGGCGCCGTCGGCCAGGCCGTCCCATTCCTGCGACCACCGGTTGCTGATCCAGTGGGCCGGGATGAGCTTCGGCACGGGCTGGTGGTATTTCTCCGCGAGCTTGTACTTCGCCCAGGTATGGAGCTGCAGGTAGAGCGGCCGCAGCACGCGCATGAACTCTTCGTTCAGCTTCACCATCTCGTCGGTGGTCATGCCGTAGCCGGCGACCTGCAGGGCGAAATAATCGTGGTAGCCCATCTCCTGCGCTACGCCATTGCGCAGGCCGCGGAGCTTGATGAGGCCGTCCTTCAGGGCCTTGCCGGATTCCTTCGAGGCCTCCCAGACAGCCTGGCGCTCGGCGAGATCGGTGGAGGACTCGAGGAGATTGTCGATGTCGTTGGCCGTGACAACCTTGCCGTGCAGCTTGAACTGGAAGCTGTTGAGCGTGGAGGCCTGTGCGGTCTCGGCGGCGACGCGGGCGGCGACGAGCTTGGGGTTGGTCATGGGGCCCTCGGCGGCATTGAGCAGGACATGCTCAAGTTCGCGGATCGTGAGCGCGTTGAGCTCGTTGCGCTTGAGCAGGAGGGCCTTGGTTTCGTCGATGATGGCGGGGTTGCCGTTGAAGGCCGCGTAGGCTTTGCCCGCGACCTCCGCCCCGGCGTCATGGGCCGGGCTGACGTCGGTCAGGGCCAGCCACTGCGCTTCGGAGTTGACGGTGTAGAGAGCCCGGTAGGAGGCGTTGACCAGATTCAGGACGCGGTCGGCCCGTTCCTGGGTGGGGTTGGTGTCGGCCGCCCGCGCCGGTAATACAAGGGTGAGCAGTAGTAAGAAGGCTGCACTGCGAAGGGGTGTGATCAGTCGATTCATATGCACCCATTTATGTGAGCGTCTTACCGCTTGGCAAACCCCGAGCGACGAAAGCTCATTAAGTAGCGGCAGGCGTCCCTGCCTGCCGTTCTGCGTTTGGCCTCTCCCAGTCCACGGGCACGGAGGCCGGTGGCTACGCTTCGACCGTTTCCTCCGGCAGCCACCAGGCCCAGACGGTCGCGGCGAGCGCGAGCAGGCTGGAGGCGAGGAGGGCGAGGCGGAAATCACCGACGGGTGCCGCCCAGCCGAAGACCACGGACGCCGCGGCCGCGGCCAGCCGGCCGATGTTGTAGCAGAAACCCGCGCCGGTCGTGCGCAGCAGCACGGGGAACAGCGGAGGCAGATACATTGTGAAGAGTCCGAATACTCCCGAAAAGAATCCCACCAGCGGCACCCAGAACCAGGCGAGTTCGCCGAAGCCGCGCGGCACGATGAACGCCCCGGCCATGCCGGCGAAGAGCGCGGCGAACATGAGCATGATGGCGCGACGGTTGCCGAGCCGTTGCGCGAGCCAGCCGGCGAAATAATTGCCGAGGATCGACACGGCGATCATCACGAAAAACGCGGCCGAGACCTGCCGGGTGATGTCACCCGGCGCCGAACCCGCGGCGGCTAGGACCTTGCGCAGGTGTTGCGGGTGCCAGAAAACGAACAGCCACCACGCGGACAAACTCAGGGCGCAGACGGCGCTGGTGATCCATGTGGTGCGCGCCAGGTCCCCGCGGAAAAGTTCGCGCACCCCCGGCTTCACGGTCGTCGCCACCTGCGCCCACGCCGCCGGCTCAGGCACCTGGCGACGGATCCAGAAAACGAGCAGGGCGGGGAGCACGCCGACGAGAAAGACATAACGCTCGCCATTGGCCGGCAACACGGGAGTCAGCAGCCAGACAATCGCCGCAGCGAAGAGAATGCCTAGGTTCACGCCGCTTTGCAGCACGGCGGCGAGCCACGGCCGCCACGCGCGCGGCCAGGTCTCGGCCAGCAACGAGGCGCCGACGGCCCATTCGCCGCCGATGCCGAGGGCCGCGATGAAGCGGAAAATCATAAGCTGCCACCACGTCTGCGCAAACGCGCACAACCCGGTGCAGACCGCATAGGTCAGCACGGTGAGCGCCAGCGCCCGGCTGCGGCCGAGCAGGTCGCCGAGCCGGCCGAAGAACGCCCCGCCCACCGCCCAGCCCACGAGGAAGGCGGCCTGGATGTAGGCGCTCTTCTCCTTGACCGCCGGGTCGGCGGAATTCGCCACGCCGAGCAGGTGCACGACGAGCGGCGCCGCGACCAGCGTGTACAGGTGCAACTCCAGCCCGTCGAACAGCCAGCCCAGCCACGCGGCGATGCCCGACTTCCATTGCTGCGGGGTGACTTCGCTGAGGCGCGTGGCCTCACGCACGGGGGCGGGGTGCATGGGGCGCGAGACTGGCCCGCTGCCGTTCCGGGGCCAGCCCGGAATTTAGCACGAACAAAATCAGGCTCAGATCTTAACCGGACTCACGCGCTCGCCTTCCTTCACGCGGTCGCCGGGGTAAAGGATGACCTCGTCACCTTCCTGCAGGCCGGACAGGACCTGCGTCTCGGTGCCGCTGGAGCGGCCGGCCTGGACCGGCACCAGGGCCGCGCGACCGTCGCGCACCACGTACGCGGACCAGTCGGAACCACGGCGGAAGAGCGCGGACACCGGCACCTTCAGGACGCGGGGCTCCTCCCAGACCACCACGCGGGCCTCGACCCGGAAATTGTCACCGAGGGCCAGGCGCTCAGTCAGCGGCGTGGTGATGTCGGCCACCACATTGACGCGCTGTTCCTCGACGCCGAGGGCGGAAATCTTGGTAAAGGCGGCGGGCTCGACCAGCCGCACGCGGGCAGCGAGTGGCTTCGGACCGCCCCATTGTTCGAGTTCCACGGCGGTCCCCGCGCGGAGGGCCGCGCCGTCACGCGAGAGCAATTCAATCACAACCTCGAGATCGGTCGGGTCGCCGACGTCCAGCAACGGGGTGCCCGCCGTTACCGGGCGCTCGCTTTCCTGGAAGACGTGGAGCACGCGGCCGGACACGGGGGCGCGGACCTCGATCAGCTTGGTGGCGGCGGAAACCGGCCCGGCCTCGGCCAGCTCGGCCTCGGCGGCGCGGAGCGCACCCTCGGCGGCGATCACGTCGCGGGCGGCGGCAGTCTCCCGCATCTGCACCGTCTCCAGATCCTGCGGCGAAACGGTCCGGGCCTCGAACATTTTCTCCATGCGGTGGAGTTCGTTGCCGGCGAGCACATAGGCGGAACGGCTCTTCTCCAATGCGGCCGTGGCGGCGGTGCGCCGGGTCTCGGCGAGCGCGCGGCTGCGGGGATCAAGCGGAGTCGCGGCCATCGGCTCGATCACGGCCAGCACGGCGCCGGGCGTGATTTCCGCCCCGGGTTTGAACGGCACGCGGCGCAGCTGGCCGGTGACGGGCGACGAGACCGTGTAACGCTGCCTGATCCGGGTCTTGCCTTCCTCGCTCACGGTGGCGCGCAACGGGCCCATGGCCGCCCGGGCCGTCTCGACCGTCGCGGGCCGCGGGCGCAGGCCGAAGCCAAGCAGGACGGCCAGTACCACCACCCCGGCATAGGGCAGCCAGCGAAACGGCTTGGGGTTCTTGTTGGGATTGGAAGCAGACATGAGGAGGAGGTTTGACCGCTAATCTTCGCTAATTGGCGCTAATAAAAACAGAGGCAAAATCACACGACGACAGATTTCTAAAAATAAACTTTCTAGGATTAGCGTTCATTAGCGTAGATTAGCGGTTAACCGACCTGAGTTTTACTCCGGGGCTTTTAGCGCGGCGATCAGGTCGAGTTGGTTCAGTTTCCGGAGGACGAAGATGGCGGAGAGCGTGGAGGCGATCGCCACGGTGACAACGGCGAAGGAATAGGTGTACGTCGTGAACACCAGCGGCAGGCGGATCGTCTCGGTGTTGACGGAGCCCACGATGAGGGTGGTCAGGCCGGTGCCCAGCAGCAGGCCGAGCGGGACGGCGAGCAGGGCGAGGATGGTGAGTTCGACCACGAGGATCGCGCCGACCTCGCGTTGGGTCATGCCGATCACGCGCAGGGTCGCCAGTTCGCGGGCGCGTTCGGCCAGGGAAATGCGGGCGTTGTTGTAGATCACGCCGAAGGCCACGATGACCCCGAAGGTCAGGTAAATGCTCTGGATCAATCCCATACTCTTGGCCGTCGTCTCGCGGAAGCTCTGGCGCATGCTCTCCTTGATCGCCACGGTGCTGACGCGGGGAATCTCCTTGAGGGCCGCGAGGAATTCCGCGCGGCGCGACATGTCGAGGCCGATGCTGGCACCGGTGATGACATCGCCTTCACCCAGGAAACGGTTGATGGCGTGCAGGTCCATGTAGGCGGCGATGCCGGTGAAATCCTCGGCGGTGGCGACGAGTGGCACGCTCAGGATGGGACGCCGACCCTCGAGCGCCTCCAGCACAAGAAGGTCGCCCACCTTGGCTCCGAGCACGTCGGCCAGCTTGGCGGAAAGGATCACACCGTGGTCCGGCGGCGCGATTTCATGGCCGGCGGCATCGACGGCGCGGCTGTGCCGGCCGCCGGGCAGCAGGCTGCGGAGGCCGATCTGGCGGCTGCGTCCCTGGAAGTGGATGCGCACCGCCGCGCTACGCGAGGGCTCGAGGCTGGTTACGCCTGGCAGCTGCGCGAGTTCGTGCGCGATCCGGGCGGACGAAGGCTCGACGAGGCCGAGGTTGACGTCCTGGCGCTGTACGACGTCCCACTGGAACTCGAGCACCTCGCGGATGCCGGCCTTGAAGGTGTTGGGCAAAATCAGCAGGGCGGTGGCGAGTGATAGACCGGCGATGGTGAAGACCGCCTGCATGGGCCGGCGTTCGAGGTTGCGGACCGCGATGCGGAAGGAGTGGGAGAGCAGGCGCGCGACGCCGATGCGCTCGATAAAGGCCGGACGGAAATGGTCGGGTGGCTCAGGCCGCATTGCCTCCGCGGGTGGCAGCCGGGCTGCCTTGCGCACGGCGCCGAGCACGCCGAGTGTTACGGCGCCCAGTCCCACACTCAGGGCGGTCACCACCGCGACGGGATCGAGGTGGAAGTACAGGTCGGGAAAACGGAAGAAGAGTTCGTACATTACCACGAGCTGGTGGCCGAGGAGAATGCCGCCGCCCAGGCCAAGCCCCACGCCGCCCAGGACCATGACGAAGGCGAACTTCAGGTAATGGACGACAATCTGGCGGTTGGTGAAGCCGAAGGCCTTGAGGATCGCGATCTGCTCGCGCTGGAGGGCGAGCAGCCGCGTGAGCACCGCATTGGTCATGAACGCCGCCACACTGAGGAACACCGTTGGAAATCCGATCGACAGGATGGTCAGCACGCGGATCTCGTCCGTCACGCGGATGTGCGACGGGTGATCCTTCCGGCCAAACGCGCCGAGTCCGCCGTAGGGCCGGAGCAGGCGGTCGAGCGCCGCGATCACCGGTTTTTCGTTGGCGCCGGGCGCGAGCGTGAGGGCCACGTGGTTGAAGGCGCCGTAGAGGTCCCACGCCGTTGCCACCTCCTTGTAGGGCAGCCAGAAAATCCCGAACGTGCGGCTGTCGGGCAGGGCGGCGCCGGGGCGCGACTCAAAGATGTATTCCGGCGAGAGCACGATGCCCGCGACGCGAAAGGTCTGGCGCCGGCCGTTGAGCAGCACGGTCAGGGTGTCGCCCGGGGCCAGCTGGTTGGCCTGCGCGAAGGCCTCGCTGACCAGCATCTCGCCGCGCGATCCCGGCGCGAGCCAGCGGCCGCGGCGCAGGAACAGGCGGTTGAGTTCGGGTTCGCCGAAGTCCGGCAGCGAACGCACGAGGCCGCTCGCGGGTTCGTCGATTCCGGGCAGGTCGAGCGTCACCGGCACCGACAGGTCCGTTTGCACCGTGGCGACCCCCGGGATGTCGCGGAGCTGCTCGCCGAGGTAATTTGGCGCGCGCTTCAGTGAATCAAAGACCTCGGCGAAATGATTGGTCTGGTAATACTCGGCGCGGGTCGACTCGAGCGAATGGATGAGGCTGCGCGCCATGATGAGCATCGCCAGGCCGCAGGCCATCACGATGGACACCGCCGCCGCCTGGCCCTTGAGCCGGCGCAGGTCGCGGAAGAGTTTTTTATCCAGGTGGGAGAGCATGGGCTCAGAAATTCACCACAGAAGACACAGAACACACGGAAGGCACGGTATTGGGACGGGTAGGGGCGCAGACTTGCTGCGCCCACGAACGGGGCGCCGCGTGCGCAGGGCGCAGCAAGTCTGCGCCCCTACTGACTGAGCTGAACTCCGAGCATTCATGTTCGTTATCCGTGTCATCCGTGTGTTCCGTGGGCCGTCCCACTTTCACCACCGCAGCGTCGCCGGGGCGGCGCGCTGGGCGTTGCGGTATTCCTGTTGCACCCGGCCGTCGGAAAAATGAATGACCCGGTCGGCCATGTCGGCCATCACGGCGTTGTGGGTGATGACGACCGTCAGCGTACCGAGTTCGCGGTTCACCCGCTCGATGGCCTCAAGGACGACGATACCGGTGCGTACATCGAGCGCTCCGGTCGGCTCGTCGCACAGCAGCACCTCGGGCCGCTTGGCGATGGCGCGGGCGATGGCGACGCGCTGCTGTTCGCCGCCCGACAGCTGCGCCGGGAAATGGTCCATGCGCGCCGCGAGGCCGACCATGTCGAGCGCCACCTCGGGGGCCAGCGGGTCGCGCGCGATCTCCGTGATGAGCCCGACGTTTTCCCGCGCGGTCAGGCTGGGGATGAGGTTGTAGAACTGGAAGATGAACCCGACGGAATTGCGCCGGTAGCGGGTGAGCTGTTCCTCCGTCGCATGGGTGAGGTCGGTGTCGCGGTAATGGATCGAGCCGGTGGTCGGGACATCGAGCCCGCCCAGCTGATTCAGCAGCGTGGTCTTGCCGCTGCCCGAGGGCCCGAGCAGGACGATAAACTCACCGGCATAGAGATCGAGGTCGACCCCGGCCAGGGCCCGCACCTCGGCCGTGCCTTCGCCGTAGACCTTGGTCAGGCTGCGGACATGGAAGACCGGTGAAGCGTCGGACACACTGCTGGGGTCGCGGGGAAGTGGCGTGGGCTGGTTCAAGGTCAACCGGTGGGTGGCACCGGGAAACCTCACCCTATGAACTGCGGTCGGCGGCGCAACTTAAAGCCCGGGATGCAAGCCGGGCTAATTGTAGGTGGTGGCCAAACTGTAGGGCCGCCGCTTGTCGGCGCGCCTCCTCGCAGAACGGCATGCCGACAAGCGGCAGCCCTACGTATCGATCCACTGGCCGGCCTCAGGCCGGAACGACGCTTTCTTCCTCCGGCTCCACGGTCACGCCGATCTTCAGGATATGGCCGCCGCCGCCACTGAAAACGCCGCGGGTCGGACTTACATCCGAATAGTCGCGGCCGCGGGCGACGACGATGTGCCCGGCACCGACAAAGCAATTGTTGGTGGGATCGTAATCGACCCAGCCCACCTCGGGCACAAAAACGGACACCCAGGCGTGCATGGCATCGGCCCCGCGCAACCGCGGCTGGCCGGGCGGCGGCTTGGTCAGCAGGTAGCCGCTGACATAGGCGGCCGGGAGGCCCTGCTGGCGGATGCAACTCAGGAAGAGATGGGTGAAATCCTGGCAGACGCCGCGCCGGGTTTGCAGGACCTCGGCCAGCGTGGTGCCCACGTCCGTCGCGGACGGATCAAAGACAAAGGACCCGGCGAGCGCCCCGCCGAGCTGGTCGATCCACTCGAGCAGGGGGGTGTTTTCCCGGTCCAGCCCATCCGCCAGTGCGGCTGCGCCCGACAACAGGGGCACGCGCGTGGTCGCATGTAGATATTGCTCCAGCTCGAACTGGCCGCGGTCGCGCACCAGGGCGGCGACATGGCCGCGGGCGGCGTGCAACGGCTGCGTGATCCCCGGCAGGGTCAGCGCCTCCACGCTGCGCCGCACCGTGCTGCGGCTGGTGATGGACAATTCCTGATGCGGCTCACGGATGGAGAAGAAATGCCGGATGTTGCCGAAATAGTCGGTGCGGGACTCGAGGTCCGTGGCCAGCGGCGTGATCTCGAGCTGGAAATCGAGGCATTCCTGCGCCGCCTCCGTGCGCGGCTGGAGCTGGAGCATCTGCCACGCCGCCGTTGCCGGCCCGCCATGGCGGTAGGTCGTCTGGTGCGTGATGCGGATGGTGAGCATGGAAGGAAGAAGGTAGAACCGGATTTTTAACCGCTAATCTACGCTAATCAGCGCTAATGCCCGAGGGACATTAACTAGAAACAAGAGTGAAGGGCGCGGTATTCTTAGCGTCAATTAGCGCAGATTAGCGGTTAAAAAACGTGTCCGGGTTCAGCACGCGACGGCGTGGGAGAAATAGATCTGGGTGAGACGGTCGCTCAGGTCGGCGAGCTGGGCGCGGAGTTCCACAAAAATCCGGTTCGCGCCGGCGGGGTCGGCGGCGAGCTCGTCCAGCCGCGTGAAGTGCACGTCGCTCAGCATCTGCACCGCGGCGGCGCGGAGTCCCGCGACGGCCTGCGGCGCGAGTTCCTCGGGCAGGGAGGTGAGGTGGCGGGTGATCAGCTGGAGCTGGAAGTTCAGGCCGCGCGGGTTCTCCGGCGAGTGGAAGAGCCAGTTGAGCGCCGAGGTGGTGTTGAGCGAACCGTGGAAAACATTGCGATACGTGGACAGCGCATCCGCCAGGTAAAGCAGCGTCTGCAGCCGGAACTCCGTCGGCGCGCTGCCGTCGGTCGAGTGCAGGAGGCTGCGGAGGAGCTGCAGCAGCTGGGTGCCGCGCTCAATGCGCCGGCCGAGGTCGAGGAAGCGCCACGCCGTGTCGCGCGGCATCGCCTCACTGGTCAGGCCCTCGAAGGCCGCGAGCTGCTGCCGTAGCGCGACGCAGGCGGCGACGTCGAGCACCGCGGGCCGGCGCCGGAGCTGGCGGAGCATCTGCCAAGCCTCCGGCGGGAGGCGTACCTTGATCCGGTCGAGGAGATTGCCGAGGTAATCGAGATTGGAGGCGAGACTGGCCGGGAGGGAACGGTCGGCCGAGATCTGGCGCAGCAGGGCGGCTTCCTGCTCGGGCGTGGCGTCCGTCGGTACCCCGGCGCCCTGCGAGTGCAGCAAGAGCTGCAACGCGTCGGCGGCCACGCCCGGATCGAGGATGGCGATCTCATCCCGCAACAGCGGCCCGGTCTTTTCCAACTGGCGCACCAGCTGACTGCAGCGCTCAAGGTAGCGGCCGAGCCAGAAAAAATTGTCCGCGGTGCTGCTCGGGGTGGCGGCGGGATGGCGCAGGGACTCGTTGACGCGCGCGGTCGGCAGGCTGGGCGTCGTGTTCACGGTGCCTTCGTGCAGGACCCAGGTGTCCTTGCTGATGCTGCCCTGCTGGAGGGAGACGATCATATCCTCGCCCTTCGGGTTACAGCGGGTCAGGCCACCGGGCAGGACCGTGTAGTCGTTCTCGTGGGCGGCCAGGAAGAAACGGGTGATGAACGGCATCGGCCGCAGCGTGCCCTCGTGCCAGCCGGGCGTCGTACCGTGGAACACGCGCTCCTGCCCGGTCCAGGCCCACGGCCGCGCGCGGATCTCGTCGGCGAGCGCGGCCCGGGCGGCCTTGCCCATCCGGGCGCCGTAGCGCGGCGGGGGCGCGCTGGCGGTGCGAAACACGGGTTTCACCACGAGGTCCTGGAGATGCTCGAGGATGTAGTTGAGCGGACCCGGCTGGCCGCCCCACCATGTGGCCGCGCTGGGCAGCAGCAATTCCTCGCCGAGCACATGGCGGCAGAGTGGCTGCAGGTAGGCGAGCAAGGCCGGGGTCTCGAGGGCGCGGGCGCCGAGCTGGTTGGAAATGGCGACCTGGCCGCCGTGCGCCGCCTGCACCAGCCCGGGCACGCCGAGGAGCGAGGTGCCGTCGAGCTCCAGCGGATCGCAGAAATCGGAGTCGACGCGGCGGATGATGACATCGGTGCGCTTCAGTCCGCCGACCGTGCGCAGAAAAACCTGGCGGTCGCGCGTGATCAGGTCCTCGCCCTCGGTCAGGGTGTAGCCGAGGTAGCGCGCGAGGTAGGCCTGCTCGAAATAAGTTTCGTTCGCGGGGCCGGGCGAGAGCAGGGTGATGCGCGGGGTTTCGCGGTGCGGCGACAACGCCTCGAGCGAGGCCCGGTAGTCGCGGAAAAACTGGTAGAGCCGCTCGACGGGCGCGCGATGAAAGATGTCGGGCAGTGCCTGCCGCGCGATGATGCGGTTCTGCAGCGAGTAACCAAGGCCCGACGGGGCGTCGAGGCGGTCCTCAATCACCCACCATTTGCCGTCGGGCGACCGGGCCAGGTCGGCGGCGTAGGTGTGCAGGAACATCCGGTCCGGCTTGCCGAGCCCCGCGCACGCCCGCAGGAAATGCGGGTTGGCCATGCCGAGGATCGCCGGCAGCAGGCCGTCGCGCAGGAATTTTTGCGGACCGTACAGGTCCTGTAGCAGCGTGTTCAACAGATGGGCGCGCTGGCGGAGACCGGCGGTGATGGTCTTCCACTCGGCGGCGCTGATGAGCAGCGGCACCGCGTCCAGCGGCCAGGGCTGGGCCCCGGACTGCTGGCCGAAATAGACGTTCATGCTGACGTCCTGCTCGACGATCGCCCGGTGGCAGGCGTCGGTGGCGGTGCGCAGCTTGGCGGCCGGGTCGGCCCCGAGGTAATCAAAAAAACCGGCCCACGGGGCGCGCAGCCGGCCGGCCGCGTCCACGCACTCGTCGTAACGGCTGGCCTTCCCGGCATAGCCGAGGGGCGCGGAGCGGTGGGTGACGGTGGTGTGGGGCATCGGACTTGGCCGCGAAAACTAGGGGGCTTGGTCCCGGGCTAGCAACGGTCATTTCAAGAGGAAGAAATACCGGGGAAACGAACCGCTAATATTCGCTGATTTTCGCTAATGAAGAATCGGAAGCGACGGAAGCCAGGTGCGAATTTTTATTGGTCCGGATTAGCGTCAATTAGCGGTTAACTTCCGATGTTTCCTTCTCAACGCCGGGCGATGCGGTTGGGGTCGCGGAGGTCCAGTGTGTAGGGCAGGCCCGGGGCGACCTCGCGCGGGAGATTGAACGGCGTGCCACCCGGCGTGTGGCCGAACGGCAGGAAGCGGGCGAGCCGGCGGCTCTCGGCCTCGAAGGAATTCACCGGGAACGTGTCGTAGCTGCGGCCGCCGGGGTGGGCGACGTGGTACACGCAGCCACCGAGCGAACGTTGGTTCCAGGTGTCGACGAGGTCGAAGGTCAATGGCGCATGCACGCCAATGGTGGGCTGGAGTGCGTTCGGCGGCTGCCATGCGCGGTAGCGCACGCCGGCCACTCCCTCGCCGTTCACGCCGGTCGGGTGCAGCGGGATGCGGTGCCCGTTCACCGCGAGGGCAAAGCGGTCGCCGGTCAGCCCGCGGGCCTTGACCTGCAGGCGCTCGAGCGAACTGTCCACATACCGCACGGTGCCGGCCGCGCTGCCTTCCTCGCCGAGCACGTGCCACGGCTCGAGGGCGGTGCGCAGCTCCACCTCGATGTTGCGCTCGGCGAGATCACCGATGCGCGGGAAACGGAATTCAAAGTGCGGGGCAAACCAGTCGGCCTGGAACGGGTAGCCGGCCCCGCGAAGGTCGTTGATGACGTCCGCAAAATCCGTCTGGCAGAAGTGCGGCAGCATCCAGCGGTCGTGGATGTCGGTGCCCCAGCGGACGAGGTCGTTCTTGTAGGGCTGCTGCCAGAACTTGCTGACGAGGCCGCGCAGCAGCAGGTGCTGGGCGAGACTCATCTGCGCG
>Ga0302322_100001803_pt1 | contig 17839 bp, 15 predicted proteins | sample Fen_T0_2_FD_203757 | JGI IMG/M metagenome (GOLD analysis project Ga0302322, IMG submission 203757) | Peat permafrost microbial communities from Stordalen Mire near Abisko, Sweden - Fen_T0_2 | ecosystem: Environmental > Terrestrial > Soil > Wetlands > Permafrost | place: Sweden: Abisko... | reverse complement strand
GTGGCGGTCACGGGCGTCGCCGCGGACATCGTCTCCAAGCTATCGGAGCTCAATACCATCGGCAGGAAGTTGACGACCATCACGCAAACTGATTCTCCCGTAAATACGTTGGACATGACCGGCCAGGCCTTCGAGGCAAATTCGGCTGCGCTGGCCAAGATCGTGGGAGGTTTTCTCGCAGTTCTCTCCGATGTGAGTGCGACCAAGGCGGCGTCCTATGCGAACAATGCTTCCGTTGGCAGCATGGCGGTATCAGACACCGGGGATAATCTGGCGAATGCCTGGGCTTCGCTGGGGGATCTCGGATCCAAACTCACGGACGTCACGCAGAGTGACGCAACGACACTGCAATTGAACGCGAATGATTGGCTGCAAGGACAAACCTTGCGTGGAAAGATCAGTAGCGATCTCGGGGTTTCGCTTTCCGGCGCTGATGTTTCGCAAGTGGCCACATTGGCTACCGACGATGCCGTGGAGGCAATCCAGGTCTCAGACTCCGCCGATGCTCTTTCTGCAGCGCTGACCGATCTGGCATCCCAGACGAAGCTCACCCAAGTGGTGGTGCAAGACCCAGCCGTGGCGCTGACCCTATCGGCCGCAACCTATGCCGACTCGGCGACCGCGACATTGTTGGGACTCGTCAAGGACGGCCACTACTCGGTCGCTCTCAGCGATGTGGCGGCACAGGATGTGACAGATTTGAACACCGACGCCCACGTGACCTCGATGGATGTGACCGATACCAGCTCAGAAGTTTCCACGAACTTCGCCACGCTAGCCGCCGCCACCAAACTGAATTCCATCGCGCTCAGCGACGTGAATGGCACCGTCACGCTCACGGCCAACCAGATTCTGGACAACTCCAGCACCCTGGACCAGATCAGCGGTTCCTACCAACTCGCGGCCACGAACGTGGCGACCATCGACCTCGCCGCCATCCAGGACGTCCCCCAGACTTCCTCGATCAGCATCAGCGACACCAGTGACAACGTGTCGGCCAATTTCAGCGACATTCTTGCACTTGGCGATACGCTCACCCACATCGCTCTCACTGATAGCTCCCCCGTGCTGTCGCTGTCCCAACACGATTGGACGGCGGGCGCTGACGCGTTATCGACCATCAGTGACACCTACCAGGTCGATGTTAGCGGCACAGTGGCCGGGGATGCGCAAACCGTGGCTGCGGACATCAGCGTCCGCAACGTGACAGTGGCCGACACTGCGAGCAACGTCGCAAGTAACTGGAACACGCTGGTTGGCCTCTACAACGACGGCGCCGGCAAGCTGACCGGGATCTCGCTGTCCGACGCCAATCCCCTGGTTCTCACGGCCGATCAGCAGGTCGCAGGCGCGGCGATGCTCACTGCCCTGCTGCCCGACGAAACCATCCAGACAGCTCCGTAAGACCGGGTCCAAAAGCCAGTAGCCTCGCCTCGGCGCCGATTTCTGGCACGACCCTTTGCGAAAAGCCGGCTTGCAGTGTCCATTGGGATGAGATGAACAGATCTTTCGGCGGCGCCATGAGAACCGGTCTTGCGGCGCTGGCCGCCTTCGCGCTGGCCGGCAGGCCCGCGGTCGCCGACGTGGGCAGCGCAGAGCGACCCCTAGGATTCATCACGCCCGGTCCCAGTTTCGAGATGGGGCTGGACGGTTCGATGCGTTTCGGTGGCGAGGTGGCGCTGTCCCAGTACTCGGGCGGCTGGGCCATGGGCTTGGCAGCGGGCTACGTGCCCGGCCGCTTGTACCTCGAAGCGCAACCCGCGCTGGTGCTAGGCGATCGCCCGCACAATCTGGTGCTGGGACTGAACCCCGGCTTCGTCATCGACGTGACGGCCGAGGTGCCCCGCTATGGCGGACAGGCCACCCTGTGGGCCAACTACATTCACGAGGGCGGCCGCCTTTGGGCATCGCCGCTATTTCCCTTCGTGCGCGTGCAGGCGGTTGCGGGGATGGGGCTCATCTTCACCGGCGGAATCATGCTGAAGCTGCCCATTCCGGTTTCATGAGCGCGAGGCCGGTCTTTTCTAGCGAATCTACGAACCGCGTGGAAGCGTTCTTCGCGCCGCCCGGTCAAGACTGAACTTCAGGGCCATGGGAGTGATCAAAGTGGTGACGATGACCATCACGACCACCGCCGAGAAAGTTCCACGATCGATAACAGGCGCCCCGCCGAGGGTGAGACCAACACCGATGTTGGCGAAGATGAGTCCGACCTCGCCGCGCGGGATCATACCGAGCCCAATCGTCAATCGATCCACGCCCCTGCCCCACGCACCCAGCGAACAGGCCTGCTTGCCAAGGATGGCCGCGACAATCAACGCGCCTGCCAGTCCAATCACGCCCGGCTCGGCGAAAGCGCCCAGGTCGGTTCGCAGGCCCATGAGAACGAAAAAGATGGGAGTCAAGAACCCCACGATGGGCTGGATGAGATCCTCGAGGGGATGTTCACCGCGATCCACGAATTCGCGGTAGTGCACGTCCTCTAGAACCAGACCGGCGGCGAAGGCTCCCACGATGGGCGCAAGCCCCACCAGGTTGGCGACCCAGGAGAAGAAGAAGCAAATAGCCAGGCCAAGGGCCAAAAGCACGCCGCGCGCGTGCAATCGGGATGCGAGGTGGAACAGCTTGGGCGACAGACGCACGCCAAGGGCCAGCGCGAGGCCAAGAAAGGCAGCCGCCTTGACGACGATCAAGGTCACGCTGGCCAGCGAGAAGGACGCCCCGCGATCCGCCGCGCCGATCATGCCGGTGACCACTGCCAGGACAACCAACCCCATCACGTCATCCAGCACGGTCGCCCCCAGGATGATGCGCGCCTCTTGTGTTTGCAGGCGGCCCAGATCCTTGAGCACGCGCGCCGTGATGCCCACGCTGGTGGCGCACAAGGTGGCGCCCAGGAACGCGTGCACGTAGACACTGTGTCCCGGCAGAAGCCAAGCGCCCACGCCCCAGCCCAGGGCAAACGGCGTGATCACGCCCAGGCTTGCCACCAGCAGGGATGGCAGCCCCACTTTCAACATCTGCCCGACGGTGGATTCCAGGCCGACCTCGAAGAGAAGAACCAGAACGCCGAGCCTGGCCAGCATGTCGATGGCCGGATCCGTCCACAGATGATCGAGGCTTGCGAAACCTAGCAGCTTGAGATTCCCAAGCAGGACGCCGACCAACAATTCGCCCAGAACCGCCGACTGGCCAAGGCGCACAGCCACCTCGCCGCCTAACTTGGCCGCGGCGAGAATGATGGTCAGGGCCAGCACCACCGAGGCCACCGGATCGCCGTGTTCACCACCTTGCGAGGCAAAAGCCATCGCTGGCGCCAGCATCGTCAGCATCAGGATCTTCCAGGGGCGTCTGACCATCGCGGGCTCGCGCCCAATCTTGCACGTGCCGGGACAATATTCGAGCAGCAAGCGCCCGCCCGGCCACGCCCCATTGCCATGGGGTACAATCGCTCAAGTGGCCGAACAAGAGAGTCAAGGAAGTAAGGCCAGTCCGCTTTCCTGGCGCAGCCTGACCATCCTGTTTTTCTGCGCGCTGGCGGTTCGACTGACTCATGTGCTGGCCATGACCGCGAGCCCATACTTCACCAACCCCGTGGTGGACGCAGCAGACTACGCATCTATCGGATGGGCCATCGCGCGCGGCCATGGCTATCCCGAAGCGATATTCTGGCATCCGCCCGGCTACCCATGCTTTCTTGGCGCAATCTGGTGGCTGGTGGGCGATTCCTTCTTGGCGCCGCGCCTGGTGCAAGCGTGTCTGGGCGCCATGAATGTCGTCGGCATCGCGTGGTTGGGAGGGCGCTTGTTCGGTCGCACGGTCGGCCTTGCCAGCGGGGGAGCCGCCGCCATCTACGGCATGCTTATCTACTTCGATGGAGAGTTGCTGACACCGACCCTGGCCATCTTCGCCATTCTGGCCACGGTGATCTCGGCCACGCTGGCCGCGCAAACCCACCGGCGCGCGCTGTGGATCTGCACGGGTGTGCTGGGTGGGCTTTCGGGAACCATTGTGGCCACCTCCTTGGTCGTGCCGGTAGTGGCCGCCGCGGTCGCACGCAAAAGGGCGCCCTGGATTCTGCTTGGCATGGCACTCGCGCTGGCACCGGTCACGGCGCACAACCTGATCCAGGGGCACGAGTTCGTCCTTGTTTCATCGAATGGCGGCATCAACTTTTGGATTGGCAACAATCCAAGGTACGACCAGATGGTGTCCATTCGACCCGACGTGGAATGGCAGCGCCTCACCCAAGAGCCAGCGCGCGCCGGCGTGCACGGGCAAGCGGCGTCCTCGCGCTACTACGTGACCAAGTCGCTCAGCTGGGCAGCCGCCAACCCCTGGGCCTTTGCGCGCCTGCAGGCGCACAAGCTGCGCCAGTTGATTTCCGGGGATGAGATCTTCCGCAATCACGCCATCTACCCCTCCCGGCTGGATTCGCCCGTTCTCCGCCTGCTGCTGTGGAAGATTCCATTTCTTGCCTTTCCCTTTGGGCTGCTGCTACCGCTTGCGCTGGTGGGATTGTGGGTGGGATGGCGGCGCGCTCGCTTTCTGGCCGCGCTGGTGCTTGGCCTGTCGATCATGGCGCTGGCGTTCTTCGTGGCTGCTCGCTACCGCATGGTCCTGGTGCCTTTTCTGCTGATTTTCGCGGTAGAGGCCGTTCGCTGGTTCGCCATCGAGGCTGGACGAATCCAACGCCTGCTGGCCGGCGCCTGCGCAGCCGCGCTGTTCCTCGTGGCCAACGTGGGCCAGGGGCCGATGGATGACAGGATGAACCCGGACGCCGAATACAGCCTGGCCACTCGACTCGGAACCCGGGGCCGTGTGCAAGAGGCTAGGGCTTTGTTCGAGTCCGTGGTCGCGCACCGCCCTGACTATGTGGAAGCCTGGCTCAATCTCAGCGTGTGCTACGACAAGGAAGGCCTTACCCGGGAAGCGACCTACGCCCTTGCACGCGCCTTCCAAGCAGATCGCGTTGCGGCGATGAGCATGATTCGCCGGTTCACCCAAGAAGGCAGGCCCGAAGTGGCCGAGCGGCTGCTGGCCCATTTGCGCGAAATGACCGGTACTGCCACCGACGGACAGGTGACAGAGGCCCATGAGGCAACGAAATAGCCACCTTGCAACGGGCTAGCCACGGGTTCATTGCCGGTTCATTGCCGGCCTTGACAGCCCGGCACGGCCTCACTAGGGTGCGCTTCGTTCTGAAAACTGAATAGCCATCGCGAAATGGGGAAGCCGGTGTGAATCCGGCGCGGTCCCGCCACTGTAAAAGAGAAGAAGGTTCTCGTATCGCCACTGGGGTGTATGCCCCGGGAAGGAGAGAGCCAACGCCCGCGCGACTTGGTCGCGTTGCTCTTGAGCCAGGATATCCACTCGCGATTGCCGAACTCTCGATGTCCTTCCGCGGAGAAGGTCTGCTGGTGTGAACCAACCCCTTTTCTCGCGCAGGCAAGGGGTTTTCTTGTGCAAAGACACCGGCCCATGACGAGCGCGTGGAACGCTCGCCGGCGGCCTCCACATTTTTTCCGTCTATTAGAAGAAGGTCCCTCGGAGGGTCCTTCCGCTCCCCCGCGGGCGAGCGCAGCCGGGCTTAGCCCGCCTGTGCTCACGCGTCTGCTCGCACTGCTTGGTTACAGCGCCGCACTTCTGTATCCGCGAGAGCTGCCCGCCGAGCCCGCCGAAGCTCCACTGTACGAGACCGTGGTGACGGCCACGCCAGTGGCAACGGAAACACCACGCGAGGACAGCGCGGCTTCCTGCTCGGTGATCACCCAGGATCGGACCCCACGCGCGGCCGAGTCGGTGCCGCAGCTTCTGTCCGAGCAATCCGGCGTGGTCGTCACGCGCTTGGGCGGCATGGGCTCGACAGCGACGGTGTCCCTGCGCGGTTCGACGGCCAACCAAGTGTTGGTCTACGTGGACGACGTTCCTTTCAACACCGCCACCGGCGGCGGCGTCGATCTCGGCGCCATCCCGCTAGGCGATGTGGAGCGCATCGAGATCTACCGCGGCATGAGCCCCATCGGCTTCGGCGCCTCGGCCATCGGCGGCGTGGTTTCCATCACCACGGCCACGCCCAAGGACAATCGCGCCGAGGTCGAGGCCGGTGGCGGATCGTTTGGGACCTATTATGGCGGCATGAGGAACGCGTGGAATCGGGGGCGATGGCATCTCTATGGTGGCCTCCACGCACTGACCAGCGACGGCGACTTTCCCTACATCAAAGAGGATGGCACCACCACGGACACAAGCGACGACAAGGCGCGCCTTCGCCGCAACAACGACCTGCACCAGGTGGATGGCACCGTGCGGGCGGTTTTCGATGTTCCCGGCAACCGGCGGCTAAGCGCCTCGCTGCTCTTCTTCGACCGCGCCCAGGGACTGCCAGGCACGGCTAGCATCGACATTCCCACCGCGCGGCTTGGAACGGTTCGGACCACCGGAATCCTGGCCTATGAGTCCAAGCAAGATCTTGGCCCCGGCGGACACTTGCGCGCCACGGCCTACGGCACCTACGACCTCTCTCACTTCTACGATCCAGATTTCAAGATCAACGCAAGTCGGACTGACGCCAATGATCGGACCTACACCTCAGGCGGCACCATGCAATGGCGGCGCATGGCCCGACCATGGTTGACGCTTTCGGGGGTCTTCGACGCCCGCTACGATCGATTCCGGCCCTCCGATGCCATTGGTAGCGTGCCCAGCGGCGCGCCGGCCACGCGGCTCTTCGGCGCCACCGGCATGGAAAGTGACTTCTGGATCGCGCCCATCCGTTTCGATGCGATCGCATCGCTGCGTGTGGAGGCCTCCCGCGAGGAAACTTCGGGCCGCGACTACTTCAACCAATTCCTGCCCACCTCGGGCCCGGTCAGCCATGTTCTTCCCATTGCGCGCCTTTCCCTGGTGAAAGACCTGGCCGGCGGGCTCAGCTTGCGCGCCAACGGCGGGCGCTACGCACGGCTACCCTCGATCATCGAACTCTATGGCAACACCGGCTACCTCATGGGCGACCCCAGGCTCAAGCCGGAAACCGGCTTCAATGCCGATGCGGGTCCCTTGGTTACCTGGCAGCGAGGAGCGAGCAAGGTGCGCTGGTCCACGTCGGCCTTCGCCAGCCTGGCGAGCGGCCTCATCCAATACCAGTACGTCGGCGGACGGGCCAGACCGCAGAATCTCGGCAGCGCGCGCATCCTGGGGGTGGAGAGCGAGTCCACCCTGGAATTCGGCCGCCATGCACGCATCGTGGCCGCGGCCACCTTTACCGATGCGCTCAACACCTCGCCGGTGGATTGGCAAAACGGCCGGCAACTGCCGCTTCGGCCACGGTACCGGCTGTACGCGCGGCCCGAATGGCGCGCGATCCAGGTCGGGACACGGATGGCGCTTGGCCTCTATGCCGAGCTGGACGCCACGGCGGGCAACTACCGCAATCTGGACAACTCCACCCGTGTCCCGGCGCGATTTGTCGTGGGCGCCGGAGCCTACGCAGACTTGCCTGGCAATCTCTCCCTACGCGCCAGCGGCCAAAACCTCGGCAATTCGCCCATCTGCGACTTGGCCAACTACCCACTACCAGGACGAGAGATCTATCTGACCCTCGCCTGGTCCGTGACCAACAACAAACCAAAGGATTAGTGCACATGACACGTACTCGGGCATTTTCCATCTTCGCCAGTGCGCTTGCGGCCTGTTTCACCGTCGGCGCTTGCGGCAGCGACAACGGGGCGCCCCCGGCCATGGATGGTTCCGCTTCCGAATCATCTCCGAGCCAACCCGCGATGGACGCCTCCGCCGACGGCGCGGGCAGCCCGACAGGCGGGATCGTCGTCGTGAACGGCAACTACATCGACTCGACCTCGATCTCCTTCCTCGACCGCGAGGGCAACATGTTGAAAGACGGCTGCTTCAATTCCGGCACCGGCGCCACGGGCCTGACCATGACCCTGTCGGGTGACGTCGTGCTGCCCACGCAAAGTGCGACGGGCGGCCCCGTGGTGCTGGTGGATCGGGGCAACAATGCCCTGACGTGGCTGGACCCAAGCACTTGCACGCCCGTGCGGCAACTGGCTGTGGGCACGGGCTTTTACTCCAATCCACACGACATGGTGGCCCTGGCACCAAACAAAGCCTACGTCACGCGCTACGCGGAAAACGGCACACCTACGGTGGCAGTGAATGATTTCGACGACGGCGACGACCTGCTCATCATCGATTCCACGCAACCCAAGATCCTGGGACGCATCGATCTTAAACCCTACGCTCCCGCCGGGGTCCTGCCCTGCGCCGACCGCGCGCTGTTGGCCGAAGGAAAGGTATTCGTGTCCTTGAACGCCATAAGCCTGGATTTCAAGATCTACGGCACGGGCCGCCTCGTCATGGTGGATCCAAACACCGATCAAGTGACCGGCACTGTGGATCTGCCGAACACCAAGAACTGTGGCGCCATGACTTATCTCGCGGCCGAGAAGAAGCTCATCGTCGCTTGCACCGGGGCCTTCGCCGACGGCGCACAACAGGCCGATCACTCGGCCATCGTCACCCTCGATCTCGGCGTCTCGCCCCCCGCCGTGGTGGGCCAGGTTATGGCTGCCGCCGCCGGTGGCTTTCCCTTCTCCAACACCACCGTGGCGGCTATCGACGGCAACACCGCGATTGGCGTGACCTTGGGCGACTACTCCAACGTGCCGCCGGATCGCCTGTGGTCGCTGCCGATCACAGGCGCCCTGCCCGTCAAAATCTTCGACTCCGCCGAGGCCTATGCCCTGGGCGCGGTGCTGGTGGACGCAGAACGAAGCCGCTTGCTGGTTGCTGATGGAACCAAGACCTCAGCCTTCCTGCGCGTTTTCGATGTGGCATCAGGCACCTTCACACCAAACAAGACGGTCAAGACCAATCCAACGGCGCAGAAACTGCCACCACGAGCGCTGGCCTGGTACTAGAAAGGCCGTCATGTCTTTGCTTGAGGAAACCCGCGCCGCGATTTCCGAGATCGATCACGAAGCCGCGGCGAATACACAGCGGCTGCTCGATGGCAAAACCAAACCCCGGCGCAGTCTTGGCCGGTTGGAAGACCTGGCGTGCAAGATCGCTGCGATCCAGGGCAATCCTTCGCCGCCCCTGCCGACCAAGGCCATCGTCGTCATGGCTGGCGATCACGGCGTGGCTCAGGAAGGCGTCAGCGCTTATCCGCCCGAGGTGACGTGGCAGATGCTGCTCAATTTCGCGCGTGGCGGGGCGGCCATCAATGTGCTCGCCCGCCAGGCCGCGGCCCGGTTGATCGTGGTGGACATGGGCGTGAACGGTCCCGACGAAGTCATCGATAGGGTGCTTTCGCGCAGGATCGCGGCCGGTACACGCAACTTCACCCAGGGTCCGGCCATGACCCTTGAGCAGACTGTCCTGGCCCTCGAACACGGCATCACCATCGCGCAGGCATTGGCCAGCACAGGCATCGACCTGATTGGCCTCGGCGAGATGGGAATAGGCAACACCACGGCAGCGACTGCGCTTCTGGCGGCGTTCACGGGTCGCCCGACCCTTGACATCACCGGGCGCGGAACAGGCATCGACGACAACGCCTGGGCCCGCAAAGTGTCCGCCATCGATAAGGCCCTCACGGTCAATCCGCCCACCGGCAAACCAGCGTTGCAGATTTTGGCCGCGCTGGGCGGATTCGAAATCGCCGGGCTTGCGGGCGTGGTCCTGGGCGCGGCTGCGTGCAAGGTTCCCGTTCTCCTCGACGGCTTCATCGCCTCCACCGCGGCACTGTGCGCCGCCAGGCTCGCGCCACGCGCCGCCCAGTACGTGATCGCATCGCACCAGTCGGTCGAGATCGGTCACAAGGTCGTGCTCGAAGCGCTGGGCTGTACGCCCTTGTTCGAGTTTTCCATGCGGCTTGGCGAAGGCACCGGCGCGGCGCTGGCCATGCACATGGTGGACGCGGCCCTGCACATTCTGCACGAGATGGCGACCTTCGGGAGTGCCCAGGTGACGGACACGGGCAGATGATCCGCACTGCGCTAAAGACTGGCGGCCAGCACCACGAGGATCGCCGCATCCGTCAGTTGCTGGGTGGCACCGAGAAAGTCCCCGGTGATACCGCCAGCCCGCGCATGAAAACGCCACCCGCACAGAACGGCAATGATCACCGCCAGCACCAGGGACATGAGCACAGCCTGCGCGGGCAAGAGCTTGCCCAGGATCAGCAAGCTCGCGGCGAGGCCGGCAAAGGTGGTAGCGATCACGGCGTGGATCATTCCGACACCCATCAGTTGCGACGAACGGGCGCTCTCGGCGGGAGTCGCGTAGGGCAAGGCAGCCATCATCCACACCGGCGTCGTGCGCGAAAGGGTCTGCCCGAGCAGAAGACCACCAGCGGCCATGGGCCCCAGCTTGGCCAGCGCGGCGATGCGCAGAAGCAGCACCAGGATAAGGGCGGTGGCGCCGAAGCTGCCAATGCGACTATCCTTGAGAATGATGAAAAGCCTTTCGCGGTCGAAGGCCCCGCCCAGCGCATCGGCGGTGTCCGCCAGGCCGTCCTCGTGAAACGCCCCGGTGATCAGCGCCAGTGCCGCCACCGTGGCCACGGACGCGACCATGAATCCCGCGCGTTCCAAGCCGGCCCAAACCAGGCACGCCACGAAGCCAAGAAAGTAGCCCACCACGGGAAACCAGGCCGGTGCCCAATGCAACGCCGACTCGCCGACCGGTTGCTTTCCGCACGGGATCCGGGTCAGGAAAGCCAGCGCGGCGCGCGCGCCGGAAAGAAACGCCAGATGAGAATTCGGCGGCGCTGGATCCTTGCCGGGTGTCATCATGCTGGGCTCGCCATGCGCGACGTCTTATGGTCCGGGAACACGATGCGCACAAGCCCAAGCTGCAAGGAGTGGCGGCCATGCCAGGCAGAATAATTCTGGTCGGTGGCGGCGCGCGCTCGGGCAAGAGCCGCTTTGCCCTGACCTACGCCGAGCAGATTGGCGTGCGCCGTGTGTTCGTGGCCACCGCCCAGGCTTTGGACGACGAGATGGCCCAGCGGATCGCCCGCCACCGGGGCGAGCGGCAGGCGAATTGGGTCACCATCGAAGAGCCGCTGGCGCTGCCCGAGACGCTGGCGCGCGTGGAGGCGGACGTGGTCCTGGTTGACTGCCTCACGTTGTGGCTGGCCAACCTGCTTCTGCACGGTGACACCGTCGCCGACGTGGAGGCCGCGGTGGGGCGCCTGGCTGAGGCCGCCAGCGCACGCCGCGGCCATGTGGTGATCGTCACCAACGAAGTGGGCATGGGCATCGTGCCCGAACACGCGCTCGGCCGGCTCTTTCGCGACGTCGCTGGCCGCGCCCACCAGCGTCTCGCCGCCAGCGCGGACGAGGTCTACATGGCCATGCTCGGGCTGGTGGTGCGCCTGCGGCCAGGACCGCTGGTGGCCTTTCCACCCGACGGCGTGCCGGCATGACCCAGTGGTCGCGCCTCACGCTCGGCCGCCTGCTCACTCGGCTGGCGCTTCTTGCACTGGCCACCGTGGGCGTGCTGGCCTTGGGCGTGGCCGTGGGCGTGGAAAGGGTGAACTGGCGCAGCTGCATGAACGCGGACAGCGTGGATCGCGCCATCGTGGTGGGCGCGCGGCTTTCGCGCGTGCTGCTGGCTGCCGTGGTGGGCGCCGGCCTGGCCAGTTCGGGCGTCACCTTCCAGGCGCTGCTGCGCAACCCCATGGCGGATCCCTACGTACTCGGCGTCTCGGCGGGCGCGGCCGTGGCCGCGACCATCGCCATCCAGGCTGGCGCGGGCTGGGCCGAACTTTTGCCGTTGTGGTCCTTCGTTGGGGCGCTGGCTGCGGTGGCCCTGGTCTACACCGTGGGCTGCGTGCGCGGTCGGCTGGTGCCCGTGGTGGCGCTCCTGGCCGGCGTGGTGTTCAACGCCTTCTCGGGCGGGCTCATCGTGGCACTGGCTTTTGCCAGCCGCGGACAGCGCACGCAGGAGGTGATGTTGTGGCTGGTGGGATCGCTGACGTCGCCCGACTGGCATCAACTGGCCATGCTGGCCCTGTGGACCGGGCTTGGCCTGGTGGGCCTGGTGATGCTCGCACCCAGGATGAACGCCCTGGCTCTCGGCGAGGAAGGCGCGCACTCGGTGGGCGTGAATGTTCCAGCTACCCGACGGCTGCTCTTTCTCGCGGGCTCGCTGCTCACCGGCGCCGCCGTAGCCGTGGCGGGGCCGATTGGTTTTGTGGGCATCGTGGTGCCCCATGCACTTCGCCTGGCGTTCGGGCCCGATCACCGGCTGCTGGTGCCAGCCAGTGCCCTGGGCGGCGCGCTCTTTCTTTCCCTGTGCGATACAATTGCGCGGCTGGCCTTCGTGCCCCTGGGCAGCGAGCCCGCGGTCGGCGTGGTCACTGCTTTGATCGGTGGCCCCTTCTTCCTGGTGTTGCTATGGCGAAGACGCGGCACGCGGCTCTTCTAGTCGCCATTGCACTCATGGCCCTCTCGGCTCTGGCCGGTTGCCGCGGCAGCCGGCGGGTCGCCCATGTGGAGCGTGACGAACTTGGCCGCGACATCGCATTCGCTACCTGGCCCGCGCGGCGGGTGGTGTCTCTGGCCACGTCCAACACCGAGATCCTATTCGCCATCGGCGCGGGTGCGGCCGTGGTGGGCGCGGATGTCTATGCCAACTGGCCGGCCGCGGTGGCGACGGTTCCACGCGTGGGCACGCAACAAGAACCCTCTGTCGAAGCCATTCTGGGCCTGCGCCCAGACGTGGTGGTGTCCGCCGTGAGCGCCAATCGCCAGAGCACGGTTGAGGCGATTGAACGCCTTGGCCTACCCGTCTTCGTCACGCGCACCGACGATCTGGCCGGACTCAGCCGTACCATCGTGGATCTGGGTACCCTGGTCGGCCAGCGAACCGCGGCCGATGCACTGGTGCACACCATTCAGGCTGGGTTGGCAGAGGTGCGGGAGCAAGCGCAGCAGGTTCCGCGGGTGCGCGCGCTGGTGATTGTGTGGAGCGATCCCTTGTGGGTCGTGGGCCGCCAAACCTACACCGACGATCTGCTGGCGCTGGCGGGTGGCGAGAACGTGGCGGCCGACGCCGAGCCAGGTTATCCGCGCTACGCGCTTGAGCGCGTGCTGCGCAAAGCGCCCGAGGTGATCATCATGGGCACGCACACCGATGAACGAACCGGCGATCCGTGGCGCGATTGGCGGCGCTTCCCCACCCTGCCGGCGGTCCGCGACGGCCGCCTGTTCACGCTCGACGGCGACCTCATCTTTCGGCCGGGACCGCGCGCCGTCGAAGCCGCGCAAACCATCGCCCGCGCCCTTCACCCACCGGCTAGGATAGCGCCGTAGAAGGTGCCATGATTGAAGGCCATCACTTGAACTTCGCCTACGGCGCACAGCACGTGCTGCGCGACGTGAGTTTCCGCGTGGCGGCGGGCCAGCTTACCGGCATCCTGGGCGCCAACGGTTCGGGCAAGACCACGCTGCTTCGCTTGGCCATGGGACTTCTGCGCCCCAGCTCTGGCGTCATCCGCGTGGCTGGCCAGACCCCAACTGACGGCGATCGCCGCGCCTTCGCGCGCCTGGTGGCGGCCGTGCCCCAGGAAACACCGTTGGAATTCCCATTCACCGTCGGCGAGCTTGTCTTGCTTGGCCGCACCCCGCACATCGGGGCGCTTGGCTTCGAAAGCGAAGAGGACGTAACCATCGCCAACCAGGCCATGCGCGCGTGCGGGATCCGCGAACTGGCGGGCCGGCCTATCACCGCCGTGTCCGGTGGCGAACTGCGCCGTGCCTTCGTGGCGCGCGCCCTGGCCCAGCAGGCAAAGATCCTGCTGTGTGACGAGCCCACCGCGGGTCTCGACATCCACCACCAGGTGGCGCTGTTCGAACTTCTGCGCGCCGAGGCCCGCACCGGCCGCTGCGTGGTGGTCGTGGTGCACGATCTCAACCTGGCGGCGGCGTACTGCGATCACCTGCTCCTGCTCAAGCAAGGCGAGGTGGTGGCGGAAGGCGCGGTGGCCGAGGTGCTGACCTACCGGAAAGTGCGCGCGGCCTTCGACGTGGACGTGTATGTGGGCGTGAACGACCTAACAGGCAGCCGCTTTTTGATCCCCATGGCGGACAAACCAGACAAGACGGATAAGAAGGACACATGAATTGGGAAGCCGTTTTCAGCAGCTTCACGCTGGTCGCGGCCAGCGAGATGGGGGACAAGACCCAACTGCTGGCGTTTTCACTGGCCAGCCGTTTCCGCCGCCCGTGGACGGTCATGGCCGGCATTCTGATCGCAACGCTGGCCAACCACGCGCTCGCCGCGTCGGTCGGTGCATGGATCTCGTCCCACATTCCCCAGCGCGCCCTGGCCGCGATCTTGGCCGCCACCTTCATTGGCTTCGGCTTGTGGACCTTGCGCCCCGACACCCTTGACGAGAACGAAAAGCCCTCGCGCTTCGGCCCGCTGATGACCACGGCCGTGCTCTTCTTTCTTGCCGAGATGGGCGACAAGACCCAATTCGCCACCATCGCCCTCGGCGCGCGCTTTCACAGCGCCATGACCGTCACGCTGGGCACGACCCTGGGTATGATGGCGTCGGACGGGCTGGCGGTCTTTCTAGGCGACAGGTTCGCCACCAAGGTGCAAGGCCGCTGGCTGCGCATCACCGCAGCTTGTTTGTTCTTCCTGTTCGGTATCGCCTCGGCCTGGTCGGCGATCAAGTGAACTGCACCGACCGCTTGGTGAACGCACCGTCCATCCAGAAGCCAGTGATGGGGAACGAAACCGCGTGCCGGCCTTCGCTGGCCGCGCCCGCGGCCACCAAGAGCGGCGCATAGTGCTCCCAGGTCGGCAAGGCCGTGCTGGCCGCTGGCGCCCTGGCGTGAAAGTCCTGAAGCGCATCCACGTCGAATCGACCTAGCGCATCCGCGGCCCAGTCATCAAATTCCTTGGCCCACGCGGGAATGCCCGGGCGAAATGCGTAGCGCATATTGTGGGTCAGAAAGCCGCTGCCAAAGATCAAGACGCCCTCGTTGCGCAAGGGTGCAAGCGCCTGGCCGAGCGCGAACAACGTCTTCGGATCGAGCGTGGGCATGGAAAGCTGCAATACCGGAACGTCGGCCTCGGGATACATGGGGACCAGCGGCACGTACGCACCGTGGTCGAGCCCGCGCCCGCCGTCTTCCTCGACGGGAATGCCACGACCACCGAGCAAAGCACGAATGCGCGCCGCCAGCTCTGGGGCGCCCGGGGCCGGGTACTTGGTTTGGTAGTAGCGTTCGGGAAATCCGCCAAAATCGTAGACCAGCGGCACTGGCTTGGTGGCGCCGATGGTCGCCGCGGCTTCTTCCCAGTGCGCGGAAATCATGAGCACGCTCTTGGGTTTGGGCATGGCCTTAGCCCAAGCCGCCAACTCAGCCATCCACACTTTGTCGTCGAGCAAGACCGGTGCACCGTGCGCGGCAAAGATGACCGGCGTGGTGCTCGTTGCTGGTTTTCCCTCTGGCTCGTGAGTGGTCATACGCTTTGCTTCCTTTCGCGTGCACGCAAGGCCCGCCGCGGACAGCGACCCCAGCACGTGCAGCAGCTCTCTTCGGTTCACCCCCCAAGACTAGGACGCGGGCACCGCGCCGCCAGTGGGAAATTTCAGCGCAGCACGATGGTCGTCGCGCGCATGCTTGGCATGGTGTGCGTGAGCGTGCAGGCACCGGCGGCGCAGCTTGGCACTGGAGGCGTTCCCGCAACCTTGGCCACGGCCGCGGTCTTGCCCGCCAGTTGGTAGAGCGTCGCGCCAGTCAAGGACGCCGCGCTGGCGATCTGGATGGTCACCGGCTGCGTACTGGTCTTCTGGTTGACGGCCACCAGCTCGATTCCGCCCGAGCCATCCGAATGGGCGAAGGCGTAATCCGAGGTGTTCTTCCCATCGGTGGTAGTCGCTTGCACGGCCAGGTTGCCCACGATGGCACCGTTGCCGTCGTAGTTGCGATACAGATCGAATGCAGCCACCAAGAAATTGCTTGTGATGGACTGCAACGGCCACGCGGTCGCGGCCTAGGGCGATACAGAAACTGCGAACGATTCGACCACCCCGGGGACGTCACCTTTGAGTGCGGGCCAAACGCATCACTTGGCTCTACTTGAAGACCAGCAAGGCCTCTTCCCGGATGGTACGAAGATGGCTCCACAGCAAAGGCAAGGTTTCTTGGCATAGCCCGGCGCGGACGCCGTCGGGGGATTCGGCCAGGCGCTGAACCCAGGGTGAGTCTGCGGCGCAGCCCTGCCCTAGCAGCCAATCAACCACGTCGGCCAAACGCAACAGATCGAGGGCCTGGGCCAGCGTGCTTGCGCCGCCCTGACCGCCCTTGGGCTGATGGTGGCACGCGATGAGCTGGGGAATGGGCTCGGGAATATTCCACGACACCAGCACGTGCGCGCCCAGGGTCGCGTGATCGAATCCCCACAGCGCCTGTTCGCGAAGATGCAGACTGCACGGTGAGGGCTCTTGCGCAACCATCGCGGCATAGTCCGCGTCGCCAGTTTGGATAAGCAGCAGTTTGCCGACGTCGTGTAGCAAGCCCGCCAGGAAAACCTTGGAAGAGACCGCCGCATGGTCGAAGCAAAACGCCAGTTCGCGCGCCACCGCTGCGGTTCCAGCCGAATGATCGCGGATACTCTGCCCAACGCCGCCCAGATCCTTGAACAGCGTCATGGCCGACATGGCCATGGCCAGTCCGCTCACGTTGGTCGCGCCGATGCGGACAATGGCCTTCGCGACCGATGCACACGGTCCATGGCCACGGTACGCCGCCGAGTTCGCCACGCGCATGATCCGCGCGGCCAGCGCGGGATCCGACTCAATCAGTCTGCGCACCTCGTCCAGCTTGAAATCAGGGCACGACACGTGGTCAATCAAGCGCTGGACCACGCCAGAGAATGGGCGCAAGCCGTCGAAGCTGGCCAAGCGAGCCGCCAGGCTGTTCGCGGCACGCAGATCGGATTCACTGGGGGAAGCGCCGGCAAGCCACAGATCTGTCAATTCCCTGGCATTGCTTGGCGACTGCGAGCGTTCTTGCACCTCCCCCTTTTCGGCACGTGGGTGACAAAGATTAGCCGCCAAGGAAAGAAATCTCGCCGGCAGCGCGAGCCTTGACAGCTCCACGGCTTTCCATCATCTTTTGCTTGTTATGTTCCTGCTCCACACGTCCCCCACGAATCTCTGGCGCGTAGTTCGCGCCATGAAGCCCATCGTGGGAAGTGTGAAGGGCCGCTGAGCAGAGCCGTCCCACCCTTCCCCGCCAATCGGGAGAGGGTAACGCGGTCTAGCTCGCTCCTGTTTGGCAAATCCCAGGAGCAAGCTATGTACGCGCGCGAAGAAGAAGACGACGAAGAAGGCAATATAGACGACAGGCAACGCTGGTCGCCAGCAACCCAGGACCTTGTGCTGGGCAGGAATGCATCGGCCACGTCCACGCGCGAGCGTTGGATGTCCAAGCCGTTCGTCCGCTTGCTGGCGACCAACATGGCGTTCGGCTTCTCGATTTCATGCTTCTATCTGCTGCCCAAGCACCTGACCGTGACCTACGCGGCCACGCCGGGAACCATCGGCGCCGTCATGGGCATTTTCGGGCTGACCTGCGTGCTCATCGTACCGTGGCTGGGCCGCGCCGTGCTTGCGCTCGGACTGGCACGCACCCTGTGCCTCTCTCAAATCCTGATGGCCGCGTGTTCGTTCGCCTTCGCGCTTCTGGATGGGCTCGGCCCAGCCATGCTGTTTCTGCGTACTTTGCAGGGCCTAGCCACCGCTGGGGTGATGACCGCGGGCGTGGCCATGGTGTGCGAGCTGGCC
>Ga0302322_100001802_pt1 | contig 17842 bp, 14 predicted proteins | sample Fen_T0_2_FD_203757 | JGI IMG/M metagenome (GOLD analysis project Ga0302322, IMG submission 203757) | Peat permafrost microbial communities from Stordalen Mire near Abisko, Sweden - Fen_T0_2 | ecosystem: Environmental > Terrestrial > Soil > Wetlands > Permafrost | place: Sweden: Abisko... | reverse complement strand
TATCGATTCTGAGAAGGACCCTGGGAGGGTCCTTCAAATCCCCCGCGTCGAGCCACGTCGGGCAAAGCCCGCCTGCGCTCACGCAGGGATTCTGAGAAGGACCCTGGGGGGTCCTTCAAATCCCCCGCGTCGAGCCACGTCGGGCAAAGCCCGCCTGCGCTCACGCAGGGATTCTGAGAAGGACCCTGGGAGGGTCCTTCAAATCCCCCGCGTCGAGCCACGTCGGGCAAAGCCCGCCTGCGCTCACGCGGCTACTTGCCGTAACCCGCACTGACGACGTTTGCTTGGACGGCATCCTCTGTCGCATCGGATGGATAGCCGGCAACAATCGCCCCTTCGTAGAAAGTTCCCGCGCTTCCATTGTTGTTGCTGTAGCAGCAGTCGCCACCGGCGCCGAGAACGACCGACCCTTGCTTCTTCATCGGGTTTTTCCCTGCCGGAAGCGCCCCCTTGTACAGCGTGCTCAAGGCTCCCGTCGTCGCGTCGCCGCCCCTGAGCGCCCACTCCGTGGTGCCATTGTTCTTCTCGATGGCGGTGACGTACTTGTACGTGATGCTGGGCGTGTTGCTGTTGCCTATCTGCATCCCGTCTTCCATGTCGGCCATGATCCACGGACCCGATCCGGTCCCATGGGCCCATTGAGTACAGCTGCCAAAGTAGATGGAATCCATTGAGGGGCCCGCCACATAAGTTCGGCTGGTCTCGCCGTTGCCGTAGTCGTAGCAGCACCCCGTGTTGACGTGCGTGCTATTCGTTACCATGTAGACACCCTGGGGTTCTTTACCAAGCGGCATGCTCGACTTGGAACCATCATGCCAGTAGGCCTGGCTGGTATTCGTATACAGCGAGTAGACCTTGTGACCGCCGACGTTCGTCGGATCTTTGGTCGCGCTCGCGGCGGTCATGCCCGAATGGCCCGCGGGGCTCATATCCGTTGTGTCTGGGGTCTGGGCTGCGACGAAGTTCCCATTGCCGGACTGATCGTAGACTTTCGTGATGGTGCATGCCGATGTACAGAACGCATCTTGCGTGGCCGAGTCGGCAAAGCCTCCTGGGCTTAGAACCCCGATGTCTTTGGTCGTACCGTCCGCGCGCTTGACCTGGTAGAGGGGCCCACTGTACGAGCCATACAAAGCACGTACCGTGCTGTGCGCCGCGACGCATTTGGTGCTGGCAGCTGCATAGATGTCGCACGGACCGGTTCCGGAGCCGCCGCCCACACCGGTGGTGCCTCCCGTGGCAGAGGCCCCGCCCGAGCCGGGCTTGCCGCCCGAGCCAGAGCTGGCCCCACCCGAGCCAGAGGCTCCCCCCGAAACAGGGGCTCCCCCCGAACCAACCGTGCTTCCGCCCGCGCCGGCCTTGCCACCCGAGCCGGAGGTGACTCCGCCTGAGCCGGGGGCTCCGCCCGAGCCAACGGTGTTTCCGCCCGCGCCGCTCTTGCCACCCGAGCCCGGCACGCCGCCCGACCCCGGAGGGGTGCCGGCCTTCTGGAGCACAACCGTGCCTGTCACGGGCAGGATCGTGGGCTTCGGGGTCAGGGTCAGCGTGCTTCCCGAGACGCAGTAGGCGTAATCAACAGCACCGTCGGTATTGAGTCCTCCACCAGCAGCTGTATAGCTTCCAGTGGTTGAGGCATTTTCGAACACGACCCCCAGGCTACCAGGCTGATTGGCCAGGGCCGTGCAGTTGCACTGGCCGTTATCGCTTGAGCAAGTGGTCGTCTTAGCCCAGCCTTGGACCGGGAAGAGGGTTGCCATCTTGGAGCACTCGGTGAGAACCGACGAAACCGTCATGCAGGCGTTGCTCAACGGGAACTTGATCGAGCCCTTCGTGACCGTGTTGTCGGTATAAGTCCCGTCGGAGTTGGCGGTCCACGTTCCGGTCACTTCGAGGGATCCGGTGACCTTCACAGAGCTACACCCCATTCCAAGGAGCGACACGTCGTAGTCACCCGACAGATTCAGACAGGACGACGTCACATTCCAGGTTCCAACTAGGTCGCCACCGCAGGATGACCCATTGGGGCAATTGGGCAGCTGGGTCGTGCCGCCCGTGCTACCGCCGCTGGCCTGAGATCCGCCACTGCCTGCCCCTCCGCTGGAATTTCCGCCCGAATTGTTGCCGCCCGAACCGCCCTTCGCCGTGGAGCCGCCGCTACCGCCCGGGGTTGAGGTAGACGAACACGCAGAACCCAGGATCCAGAGTGCGGTGACGATGGTGCATAGCGAAGTACGGTGCAGCATGAATTCTCCTCGACGTGAACACGATGTGCGCAGGTGCGCGTTGGTGCCCCCGCAGCCTTCAGGGGTGTCGTATGTGTGCAGTGGAATGAGCACTCGAATTCCGTCTTGAAAACGGTATCTAGAGATGATCCTCGGTGGGATTGCCGGAGCCCAGGGAACTTGTCACGATTTCGCGCACGCTACGCCCCGCCACCGTTCTCGCTCCAGGACAAGGATTGACAAGGACTGACAAGGACCGTCGCCAGGGTTCCATCACGCCGGGTCGAGGGCGCTCCTGATCTGCCATGATAGAGTCGTCCAGTTTTGCAGCCGGAAATGAGCAGTCTGTGACCGATCGCCCCCCACCCCGACAGATGAACCAGGCGGACCTTACGGCCGAGCGTGTGAACCTTGAGGAGCATGTCTTTTCCGTCAAGAAGCGTTTCCTGGCCATGTACAAGAAGGCCCATGCCGGACACATCGGCAGCTCGCTCTCCTGCGCCGAGATTCTCGTCCTTCTGAAGTTTTCTTGGATGCGGGAGGACGATACGTTCGTTTTGTCCAAAGGACATGCAGCCGCCGCGCTCTACTCCGTGCTTGCGGAAGCGAACGTCCTCAGCCCTAGCCAAATCGATTCCTACTACGAGGAGGGAACACGATTCCCCGCGCTTCCGCCCGTGGGCGCGATCAAGGACATTCCCTTCGCCACGGGAAGTCTTGGTCATGGGCTCTCACTTTGCGCTGGCATGGCCCTCGGGGCGCAGCTCAACCGCCAGGACCGGCGCTTCTTCTGCCTTACCTCCGACGGTGAGCTCAACGAAGGCAGCATCTGGGAAGCTGCCCTCTTCGTTGCCCATCACAAGCTGACCAACGTCGTATGGCTGATTGACCGCAACCATATCCAGGGCATCGGCCGGACCGAGGAGGTCATGGCCCTCGAACCCCTCGCTGCCAAGCTACGCGCGTTTGGCTTCCACGTTGTGGCCGCTGACGGACATGATTTTGCCTCGCTGCTCGCCGCGCGTGACGAGTGCGCGCGCATTCTGGGAGGCCAAGAAACATCGGTAAACACATCGGTAAGCACGCCGGTCGCCATCCTAGCCGAGACCATCAAGGGGCACGGCGTTCGCTACATGCAAGACACGGTGGATTCCCACTACCTGCCGATGGACGATGCCCAATACGAGCAGGCTCTTGATGAGCTGGCGCATGCGCATGCAGCCGCGGTAAGAGGTCACCGCAATGCGGGCTGAATTTGCGCAGGCCATGATCGCGCTCTTCCACAAGCGAAGGGATCTCGTGTTCATCACGGGCGACGTTGGTTACATGGCCTTGGAGGGCGTGGCCGAGACCTATGGTGAACGCTTCATCAACGCCGGCATCGCCGAACAAAACGCAGTCTCCCTTGCCGCGGGCCTGGCCCACGAAGGACACCTTCCGTGGGTGTACAGTTCCGCCCCTTTTGTGGTGCTGCGGCCCTACGAACAGATCCGCAATGACGTCTGCCTACACAGACTCCCCGTCAAGCTCGTCGGGAACGGTGGCGGCTATGGCTTCGGCATCATGGGGGCGACCCATCACGCCCTTGAAGACGTGGGGGCCATGCGCGTACTGCCCAACATGCGGCTTTACGTGCCCCTCACCGCGGCGGATGTGAATCAGGTCGTGGGCATGATGGCGGAGGATCCCCTGCCCAACTACCTGCGGCTGAATACGTCCGCCGACATTCCGGGAAACCTTCCCCCATTCGCTCCGTGGCGCAGGATCAAGCGCGGCAAGAAAGGCATCGTCATTGGCATGGGGCCAGTGGTGGGCAACCTGTACGGCATGGACGATCCGGAGTTGCTTGACGACCTCGAGATCTGGACCGTGGGGATGTTTCCCATCGACCCCATTCCCGACGACCTCCTGGCGAGCATCCGGGACAAGCGGCCTGTCGTTACCCTCGAAGAACACTATGGTTCCTGCGGGCTGGGAGAGGCTCTCAGCCACCTACTTGTGACCTGTGCCGTGTTCCCGCAAGCCTTCACCAGCCTGTATGCCGCCGGATATCCCACTGGATGCTACGGCAGCCAACGCTGGCACCAGGAGGAGAGCGGCCTAGCCGGTCATGCCTTGCGGTCACGCCTGCAGAAGGTCATCCACAGGCGCTCCTAGCAGCCAATGGGAGGGTGACACGTGCATGGTATGAGCGCGCGCCATGGCCAGAATCAATAGGTCTCTTGTTTCCACGCTCGCATTCGTCGCCCTTCTGGGTGGTGGATTTGCTTGTGGCGGAAACCGGCGCCTACACCACAGGCAGCCAACCCCTCGACCTTAAAAGGTTGCCCTCAACTACGAATTCACCACCGAGCTTCACACCACGTTCCTGTACCACGGCGGCGAGACCTTCACGTTTACCGGTGACGACGACCTTGGGGTGTTCATCAACGGCAAGCTCGCGATCTGGGGAGGCATGCACAACGCCCAAAGCAAGACCGTGAACCTGGACGAATCCGCCACAGCGCTCGGCATCACCAAAGGGAAATCGTATGCACTGGCGATCTTCAATGCCGAGCGCCACACCACGGCTTCTCACTGCAAGATCCAAACGACCCTGCAATTTACCGACTGCGGGACGGTATCGGTGGGCATCATCCCGTAGGACGGCGCGCGTTTCCCGGGGGTGAAACGGACGGTTCTTTCGCACGTTTTCCCGGACTGCGCTATGGTTGGAACCAGCGGTAGGGCTCCACCATGGTCATCCAGATTTTGTTCCGCGATCCTCGCTCCGGCAGCGAGAAGAAATATGAATTCGACCAGTCGCCGGTTCGAATCGGCAGGAACCCGCTCAACAACGTGGTCCTGGAGGGGAACTTCGTCTCGGGATGGCACGGCATCATCCGCTTCGACAACACCGGCACGTACTACTTCGATCTCGGATCGACCAACGGTACCTGCCTCGACGGCAAGCGGCTGCAGAAGAACACCGCCATTCCCGTCGTCGATACCACGCGGTTCACGATCTGGATGTTCGAGCTGATCGTCACCCCCAGCGTACCAGGCACACTCACCACGCCTCAGCAGCGGCCTTCCGCGGTCGGCACCATGGCCGTGACAGGCCGAAGCACCGAGGTGGTTCAGGTGGGGGCGACGCCGCAGATCCCGTCCTATGCGCACAGCTCGCCATCACGGATCATTCCGGTCGGTGGCCGCATGCCAACCCCGCCGTCGCATGCAAGCACGCCCGGTCATGCGCCCCTTCCCACGCCCAATCATGCGCGCGTCCCCGCCCTTGTTTCCGCGCGCTCGCCCTCGCAATTTTCCACGCCTGATCCAGCCCCCAATCAGCCCACGGATCGGCTGGTTCGCTGCCTGCGCATCATCGGTGCGTTCTCGGAAGCCTTCATGGGGCTGAAGAAGGGCTACGAGCAGTTCGGCTCCGAGGTCGGCGTGCGGCCCCTGACCGGCACCACGCCCCTGCACCGCGCCCGGACCAGCCAAGAGATCGTCGAGTACGTGCTCGATCCGGCCACCGATCCCGACGTCTGTGCCCGCGATCTAAACGCCGTGTTCGCCGATATGGGTATTCACGACGTTGCCCTCATGGAGGGCATCTCGCAAAGTGTCCATACGCTGCTTGCCAAGCTCGACCCCAACGCACTGGATTTGAAGATGGGCGCGGGGTTGTGGTCAGGTGCGAAGTCCAAGGCCAAATGGAGCGAGTACGTGGAGAACTTCAACAACCTTCTGGCCGAGGATGCCGCCCTGCACGCCGAGATCTTTGGCGAGGAATTCGCCAGCGCCTACGCCAGCGTCGCCCTAGGCGATGAACCCGTGGGCCACGAGGATCAAGAGGATGATCAAGAGGATGGCGAGTAGCTCGCCCCTCCATCCGACCGCACCGACTTCCCCCACTGGCTGACTGCACCGAAACTCCCTGTTCGCCAAAAGTGCTTCCCGGTGTCAGACTGGCCGCGCTTCGCTTGGTCGGAATGGTGGTGAAAGGTTGCGCGACAGTCGAAATCCCCTTGACATAGCGGCCAAGTCGAAGGTTAATGCCACACTGTTTCAACAAGGTAGCGAGAACATGCCTCTTCCAAACATAGAGTCGCTGCTTCAGCCGGTTTCTGCGGATGCACCTTGCGGCCCGGACCTGGAATACGATCCCGCGTTCCTTGAACTAGACCGCCTCTCGGAGGGCAAGGCCGAGCAGCAAATGGGCGAGACCATCGTGGCGGCCCAGGAGCCGGACTGGAAAGAGGTTGGAACCCGGGCCAGCGCGCTCCTGGCCAAGACCCGGGACGTGCGCATCGCTGTCCGCATGACCCGCGCCCTGCTAAACACGGAAGGGTTGGCTGGACTGGCTGATGGGCTCACCCTGATGCGGGGCCTGGTCGAAAACTTCTGGGATGGTTTCTATCCCAAGCTGGATCCCGAAGATGACAACGACCCTACCTTCAGGGTGAACATCCTGATGGGGCTATGCGATGGGGCGATGTTCATCGATCGCATCCGCCTGATTCCCCTGGTCAGCGCACGCTCCTTCGGGCGCTTCAGCCTGCGCGACATGGCCATCGCCTCAGGGGAAATCCCGCCGGTCACTGGCACGGAGGCGCCCAAGCAGGCCGCGATTGAGGGTGCCTTCACCGAGTCGCCAGTCGCCACGCTCCAGGCGACGGCCGATGCCCTGCACGGCTCACTGGCCAGCCTTGCCGCCATCGAGGCCTTCGTCGGCGAGAAGGTTGGCGCGGCCAATGGACCCAATTTCGCGAGGTTGACGGATGTTCTCCGCGCCGCCGAAAAGATTCTGGCGTCGCAGCTTGCCAAGCGTGGGGTCGGGACCGAAGGCGCCGCCGATGCCGGTGGCGCCGCGGACGGCTCGGGTGACGTGGCTGGTGGGGGACGTGGCGGTGGGCCGGCCATCAGTGGGGAGATCAACAGCCGCGAGGATGTCATTCGCGTACTGGACAAGATCGTTTCCTACTACGAGCGCGTCGAACCCTCGAGTCCGATTCCGTTGCTCATCAAGCGCAGCAAGCGCTTGGTTTCGGCCAGTTTCTTGGATATCGTTCGTGACATCGCGTCCGACGGGCTGGCGCAGGTCGAGAACCTGCGCGGCAAGGATGAATCGCAAGGCAGCTAGTCGTTCTCTAACATCACAGGTAGGTGGACACCATGGCAACCAGTTCGCAAAAATTCATTCAACGAAACCGGGCACCCCGCGTGCAGATCGAGTACGACGTCGAGCTGTATGGCGCGGAAAAGAAGGTGCAATTGCCCTTCGTCATGGGTGTCATGTCGGATCTTTCCGGCAACCCCAAGGATCCGTTGGCGCCCGTTGCGGATCGCAAGTTTGTCGATGTTTCGGTCGATAATTTCGACGACCGCCTGAAGGCCATGAAGCCGCGCGTGGCGTTCCAGGTACCCAATACCCTGACCGGCGAAGGCAATATCAGCGTCGATATCTCCTTCGAGAGCTTGGACGACTTCTCACCCGCGGCCATCGCCCGCAAGGTGGGCGCTCTCAATCAATTGCTCCAGGCTCGCAGCCAGCTGTCGAACCTGGTGACCTACATGGATGGACGAACGGGCGCCGAGGATCTCATCGCCAACGCGCTCAAGGATCCCGCCCTGCTCCAGGCACTATCCGCAGCTCCGAAACCAGGCGCCGGGGACGACGGTTCCGGCCAAGCCAAGTAGCAGTGAGGAAGAACCATGGCTGAAACAGAAAGCACAACACAAGCTCAAGCTGCCACTGGAACGGTTGAGGCGAATGAGTTCGCCTCTTTGCTGAACAAGGAGTTCAGGCCCCAGACCGACAGCGCCAAATCCGAAATTGAAAACGCTGTCCGCACCCTGGCCCAGCAGGCCTTGGCCAGCAGCCAGCTCATCTCCACCGATGTGGTCCAGACCATCAATGCGATGATCGCCGAGATCGACAAGAAGATGAGCGAGCAGATCAACAAGATCATGCACTCCGCCGAATTCCAGCAGCTGGAAAGCGCATGGCGTGGCCTGCACTACCTAGTGACCAACAGCGAAACAGACGATCAGCTCAAGATCCGGGTCATGAACGTCTCGAAGAAGGATCTTCACAAGACGCTCAAGCGTTACAAGGGCGCCGCGTGGGATCAAAGCCCCATCTTCAAGAAGATGTACGAGGAAGAGTACGGCACCCTGGGCGGCGAGCCGTTCGGCTGCCTGGTGGGCGATTACTACTTCGACCACAGCCCGATGGACGTCGAGCTTCTGGGCGAAATGTCCAAGATCGCGGCCGCGTCGCACGCGCCCTTCCTGGCCGCCGCAGCGCCTACCGTCTTCCAGATGGAATCGTGGCAAGAACTCAGCAATCCCAGGGATCTGACCAAGATCTTCTCGGTGCCCGAGTACGCTGGCTGGCGCTCGCTGCGCGAGTCCGACGATGCCCGCTATTTGGGTCTGTGCATGCCAAGGTTCCTTGCCCGCACGCCCTACGGCGCCAAGACCAACCCGGTCGAGGAATTCAACTTTGAGGAAGACGCGGCGGGGCCGGACGCCAAGAATTACACTTGGGCGAACGCGGCCTATGCCATGGCCGTCAACATCAACCGCTCGTTCAAGGAATACGGTTGGTGCTCGCGCATCCGCGGCATCGAGTCCGGCGGAGCCGTGGAAGGCTTGCCCACGCATACCTTCCCGACCGACGACGGCGGTGTGGACATCAAGTGCCCCACCGAGATCGCCATCAGCGACCGGCGCGAGGCCGAATTGGCCAAGAACGGCTTCATGCCGCTCATCTACAAGAAGAACTCGGACTTCGCCGCCTTCATCGGCGCCCAGTCCTTGCAGAAGCCGGCCCAGTATGATGATCCCGATGCCTCATCCAACGCGGCACTGGCGGCCCGGCTGCCTTACCTGTTCGCCACCTGCCGGTTCGCCCACTACCTGAAGTGCATCGTGCGCGACAAGATCGGATCCTTCCGCGAAGCCGGGGACATGCAGACCTGGTTGCAGAACTGGATCATCAACTACGTGGATGGCGATCCGTCCCACTCGTCGGAAGACACCAAGGCGCGCAAGCCGTTGGCTGGGGCCGAGGTCGTGGTGGAGCCCGTCGAGGGCAACCCTGGCTACTACCAATCGAAGTTCTTCCTAAGGCCTCACTACCAGCTTGAAGGACTCACGGTCTCTCTCAGGCTCGTCTCCAAGCTTCCCTCAGCAAAGGGTGGCGGCTAATTCGTCCCAAAGTACAGTCCACAGCAACGAATCACAAAATAACAAGGAGTTGAGAACATGGCGGTTACTATCTGTTTGAAGCTTGACGGCGTCGAAGGTGAATCCTCAATCATAAAGCACGAGAAGCAGATCGACGTGCTGTCTTGGAATTGGGGCATGACCCAATCCGCATCGGCCCACATCAGCACGGGCGCCAGCTCGGGCTCGGCCGATGTACGGGATCTGACCTTCACCCACTACATCGACAAGGCGAGCCCCAACCTGCTCAAGAATTGCTTCCTCGGAAGCAACCACAAGCATGCCGTATTGACCGTCATGCGATCCACCGGCGCGGCGGGATCTCTTGCCCCTATCGTCACCATGACCATGTCGGACACCGTGTTCATCTCTTCCGTGCACACGGGTGACCAAGGTGACAACGACCGCTTCGTCGAAACCGTGACGCTGAACTTCGCCACCGTGAAGTTTGAGTACACAGGACAGGACAAGGACAATAAACCCCTTGCCGCAGTTAGCACTGGCGATCTCAAGATCGCTCAGAAAGCCTAGCTGCACGTAGACTGGACCATGGACGCCCCGGCTTCTTTGAAGGGCGTCCATGGTTTTTGTCTGACTACTCTAGCCAATAGGTTCCCATCATGAGCACGATTGAAGAAAGCATCCGCCTAGGCAACCTGAACGAAGCCTTGTCCACCCTACAGGCGGCGATTCGCAAGGCGCCCGCCGATGCCAAGTACCGGGTGTTGCTATTCCAATTGCTCGCAGTGATGGGAGACTGGGACCGGGCCATGACCCAGCTCAATGTGGTGGGTGACCTCGACGGCACGGCCACGCCCATGGTTCAGACGTACCGCACAGCCCTGAAGTGCGAGCAGCTTCGCGCCGAGGTGTTTGCCGGACGGCGCACACCCTTGTTGTTTGGAGAGCCGGCGCAATGGGCAGCGCTGCTGGTGCAATCACTTGTTCTCGGAGCCCAGGGCAAGTCCGACGAGTCCGATACACTCCATGCGCAAGCCTTCGAGCAAGCGCCTGCCTCCTCTGGGAAAATCGACGGTCAGCCTTTTGCCTGGTTGGCCGATGCCGATGTTCGCCTGGGCCCTGTTTTGGAAGCCATCATCGACGGCAAATATTACTGGATCCCCTTTGGCAATCTCCACGCCATACGTGTCGAGAAGCCGGCGGATCTGCGCGACCTCGCATGGATCCCGGCGTACCTGACGCTCGCCAATGGCGGCGAGGTCGTCTCCCTGGTGCCCACACGATACCCTGGCTCCGAAGCCAGTTCGGATCCGTCCATTCGCATGGCACGCAAGACCGAGTGGCATGAACACAAGAGCGGCAAGGACGGCGCCAGTACTGGCCTCGGCCAGCGCATGTTCGCAACCGATCAGGGCGACTTTCCGCTTCTTGAAGTCCGCGCCGTCGAGTTCGACCCGTCGCCCGAGGCAGACAAGCCGGTCGGATAACCGGCTTCTTACCATGGCTGATCTGACACAGAAGGATCGCCTCCAGCCATCGCTCCTGGATCGGTTGACCGACAACGATCCAGAGAGAAGACAGGAATCTCGCGACGCGCGCGTCTTGTCACCGAGCCGCCTACGGGACTGCGTGCGGCGTGACCTGGCCTGGCTGCTCAACACCACCCACCTCAGGGCCATGCAGGCATTGGACGACCACCCGCTGGTCGCAAAATCCGTCCTCAATTTCGGCCTTCCGGATCTTGCCGGCCGGACGACCTCCACGGTGGATGCCGCCACCTTGGAGCAGGCCATCCGCAAAGTCATTCTGGATTTCGAGCCGCGCTTGGTCGCGCGGACCCTGCGGGTGAAACTCGTGGTCGATGACAAGCAGATGAACCACAACGCGATGTCGTTCGACATCGAGGCCGAGCTGTGGGCACAGCCAATTCCACTTCGGCTGTTCCTGCGTACAGCTATCGATCTTGAAACAGGCAGCATCGACGTGATTGATCAGGGCAACAAGGGGGGGACCTGATGGATCCTCGCCTCCTCAACTACTACAACCGCGAATTGCAATACATCCGCGAGATGGGGCAGGAGTTCGCGAAGGAGTTCCCCAAGATCGCGGGCCGGCTTGGCATCGAGTCGCTTGAGTGCACCGATCCCTACGTCGAACGCTTGCTGGAATCGTTCGCCTTCCTCACCGCCCGCGTCCAGATGAAGATCGATTCGGAGTTCCCCCGTTTCGCGCAGCACCTGCTGCACATGGTGTACCCGCACTATCTTTCACCGACCCCTGCCATGGCCGTGGTTCAGCTTCAGCCAAGCCTCAGCGAGGGCGCGCTGGCCGATGGATTCAAGGTTCCCCGCGCGTCCGCACTGAAGAGCCTGATCGGCAGGGGAGAGCAAACCGCGTGCGAGTACCGCACCGCCCACGACGTCACCCTTTGGCCGCTGGAACTCGTGGGAGCGGAATACACGTCCTTTCTCGGCGATCTGGGTAACCTGCGCATCCCCGGCAAACCCAAAGCGGCCCTGCGATTGCGTCTGCACGCCACGGCGGGGCTGAATTTCGATCAAATCGCCCTCGACGAACTGCCGCTGTATCTGCGCGGCGGCGACGAGGTTGCCATGCGCCTGTACGAACTGCTGCTAGCGCACACCGTGGCCCTGGTGGTGCGCCCGGCCGGCCAAGGCGCGGCTTGGAGCGAATTGGTTCTGGACGATCCAATCCGGCCCATGGGATTCGAAGACGATCAAGCGCTGCTGCCTTACGGGCCCCGATCCTTTCAGGGCTACAGGCTCCTGCAGGAATACTTCGCCTTCCCCAGCCGCTTCCTCTTCGCCAACCTGGCCGGCCTGAAGACGGCCGTTCGCCGCTGCACGACGCCCGACCTCGAAATCATCATCGTCCTCGATGCCCAGGACTCCCGACTGGAAAAGGCCGTGGGGCCAGCGCAGTTCGAGCTTTTCTGCACGCCCGCCATCAACCTCTTTCCCAAGCGCACCGATCGCATTCACCTGACCGAGAGCGAGCACGAATACCACCTGGTTCCGGATCGCACACGGCCAATGGACTACGAGATCTTTCAGGTCACGGAGGTACTTGGCTACGGGACCAGCGGCGACGAGAAGCAGGAGTTCCTGCCCTTCTATGCCTTGCACGACCGCACCGCAGCCGAGGACATGTCGTCCTACTACACCGTGCACCGCGAGCCGCGCATGCTGTCCACCAAACAGCGTAGCCAGGGCGCCCGCTCAAGTTACGTGGGAAGCGAGATCTTCCTCTCGCTGGTCGATGCGACCGAAGCCCCCATCCGGCCGCAGCTCAAGCAGCTAGCGGTCACCACATTGTGCACCAATCGAGATCTCAGCTTGCACATCCCGATTGGCCAACGGAACAGCGACTTCGTGCTGGAATCCGGTGCGCCCGTCCAGGCGGTCCGCTGTGTCGCAGGCCCAACACCGCCCCGGCCGTCCCATGTGCATGGCGACCCGACCTGGCGCCTCATCAGCCACCTCTCGCTCAACTACCTTTCCATCACCGACGACGCCAACGGTGGCGGAGCGGCAGCGCTGCGCGAATTGCTCTCGCTGTACGGCGACGCCAGCGAACCCATCGTGCGCAAGCAAATTGACGGTGTGCAGTCGGTGGCATCGCAATCCATCACCAGGCGTTTGCCTGTCCCTGGACCGGTTGCCTTTGGCCGCGGCATTGAGGTCACGCTGATGCTCGACGAAACTGCCTTCGAAGGCATGGGGGTGTATCTGCTCGGCTCGGTTCTCGAACGCTTCTTCGCTAAGTACGTTTCCATCAACTCCTTCAGTGAAACCATTCTGAAGACCATTCAGCGCAAGGAGGTCGTCCGATGGCCAGCGAGACTCGGCCGGCGTCCGGCGATGTAGAAACGCCCGCGCCTCGGCCCGCCCCCGATCGCACCCGTTTCGACGAACTGTTGCGCGCAGTCGAAAAGCAACCGCACAAGTACGACTTCTTCGCGCTTTTGCGAGCCGTCGAATGCGCCCATCCGGACCGCATGCGCCTTGGGCAAGCCACGCGCCCCATCGACGAGCCCATCCGCCTTGGGCAGGAAGCGTCGCTGGCATTTGCGCCTTCCACCCTCGCCTACGTCGAACCCGCCACGGACAAGCACCCACCACGCATCGGCGTGCACTTCCTGGGCATGTTCGGCCCCAACGGCCCCCTGCCCCTCCATCTGACGGAATATGCACGTGACCGCCTCCGCAATTCAGCCGATCCGACGCTGGTCCGCTTTGCCGATATCTTTCATCACCGCATCTTGGCCCTGTTCTACCGGGCCTGGGCCAATGGCCAGCCCACGGTCAGCCGCGACCGGCCGGATTCCGACCGCTTCATGACCTACGTGGGATCCCTGCTCGGTATCGGCTCCCCCGCGGTACGGGATCGCGACGGATTCCCCGACAGCGCAAAGCTCTACTTTGCGGGCCGGTTGGCCAACCAAACGCGCAACGCCGAGGGCCTGAAAGCCATGATCGGCGAATACATCGGCCTGCCCACCGATCTGGAAGAATTCGCGGGCGAATGGACGGCCCTGCAGGACGAGTCCCGCTGGCGCATCACGCGCACCGCTTTCGCCGGCGCACTGGGGGTCAGCACGATTCTGGGTGCACGCGCCTGGCAGCGCCAAACCAAGTTCCGACTGGTCTTCGGCCCGCTCAAAGAGCACGAATTCCAGAGCATGTTGCCGGGCAGCCCTCGCATCAAGCGCTTGCAAGCGCTGGTGCGAAATTACGTTGGTGACTCCCTGAACTGGGATTTGCGCTTGTTCCTCGACAAGCGGGTCAGCCAACCCTTCCGGCTCGATCGCGTCACCCGGCTGGGCTGGACCTCGTGGCTTGGCCACTGCCCCGAGGGGGAAGGCCGCGAGGATCTCATTTTCAATCCACACCAAGACAGTCAGACGGTGAATTCGGCTTCCACTGCCTAGTCCGTCTTGTACAATCCCAACCCGACCTGACGCTTTCCACGAATCCAACCGCCAGCAGGGTGGCCAAGAGCCACAGGAGGAAGACCCACGATGTCCGAGATCTCACGTGTATCGCTGTTCGGAAAGTTGAACAGCTTGGGCTACAAAGCCATCGAGAGTGCCACTGTCTTCTGCAAGCTGCGGGGCAATCCCTACGTCGAGCTGGTGCATTGGTTCAACCAGCTCCTGCAGTTGCCAGATTCCGATCTCCACCGCATCGTACGCGAGTTCCAGGTCGAGCCGTCGCGGCTGGCCCGGGACATGACCGCGGCCCTGGACCGGCTGCCCCGCGGAGCCACCTCGATTTCCGATCTGTCTCCGCACATCGCGGATGTGGTCGAGCGCGGCTGGGTCTTCGGAACCCTGCTCTTCAGCGAATCGCAGGTACGCACGGGACACCTCGTGGTCGGCATGCTCAAGACGCCTGCCCTGCGCAACGCCCTGGTGTCCATGTCGGCCGAGTTCGAGAAGATCAAACTCGAACAGCTCACCGACAACTTCGCCAAGATCGTAGGCGGATCGCCCGAGTCAGGTTTGCAGGCCAGTGATGGTTCGCAGACCGGCGGTGGGGCCGCCCCGGGAGAAGCCAGTGGCGCCATCGCGCCCGCGGCCATGGGCAAGCAGGAAGCCCTCAAGAAGTACTCCGTCGATCTCACCGAGCGCGCCAAGAGCGGCGAGATGGATCCCATCGTCGGACGGGACGAGGAGATCCGCCAGATCGTCGATATCCTCATGCGCCGCAAGCAGAACAACCCTATCCTGACCGGCGAGGCCGGCGTGGGCAAGACCGCCGTGGTCGAGGGCTTCGCGCAACGGATCGCCGCGGGCGACGTTCCGCCTTCGCTCAAGGACGTCACGCTGCGCTCGCTCGACATCGGCCTTCTGCAGGCGGGCGCCAGCATGAAGGGCGAGTTCGAGAATCGTCTGCGCATGGTTATCGAAGAGGTTCAGTCCTCGCCCAAGCCCATCATCCTGTTCATCGATGAGGCCCACACTCTTATCGGTGCGGGCGGCGCCGCGGGCACCGGCGATGCGGCCAACCTACTCAAACCGGCCCTAGCGCGCGGCAAGTTGCGCACCATCGCGGCCACCACATGGGCCGAATACAAGAAGCACATCGAAAAGGATCCTGCCCTTACCCGCCGTTTCCAGGTCGTACAGATCGGCGAACCCAGCGAGGCCAAGGCCCTGCTCATGATGCGCGGAATTGCCTCCACGCTGGAGAAGCACCACCGCATCCAGATCCTCGACGACGCCTTGGAATCCGCGGTCAAGCTTTCCCACCGCTACATTCCCGCACGCCAGCTGCCCGACAAGGCGGTCAGTCTGCTCGACACCGCCTGTGCGCGCGTGGCCATCAGCCAGCACGCCGTGCCGGCCGAGGTCGATGACACCCGCAGGCGCATCCAGGCGCTCGATACCGAGATCGAGATCATCAAGCGCGAGGACGCCATCGGCATCGCTGGCGCGGCCAAGCGAGAAACCGAAGCCAATGAAAAGCTCGCGGCTGAAAAGCTGCGCCTGGTGGGCTTGGAAGAGCGCTGGAACAACGAGAAGGCGCTGGTCGATAAGATCCTCGATCTACGCAGCCAACTCCGCGCGGCTTCGGGGAAGGTCGAAGGCACGGACAGCAAGCTGGAAGCCAAGGCAGAGAAGCCCAAGGGCGGCGCGCCCAAGGCCGACGCGCCCAAGGCCGACGCCGCTGCGCCGGCAGCGCCCCCCGTCGATCGCGCGTCGCTGCTGGCCACGCTGACCCAAGCACAACAGGATCTGGACAAGCTGCAGGGCGACCATCCACTGATCCTCCCCACCGTCGATGGCCAAGCGGTCGCGTCCGTGGTCGGCGACTGGACCGGCATCCCGGTTGGCCGCATGGTGAAGAACGAGATCGAAACCGTGCTCAAGCTGGCCGACACCCTCGATCAGCGCGTGATCGGTCAACGCCACGCCCTGGAGATGATCGCCAAGCGCATCCAGACCTCGCGCGCCGGCATCGAGAATCCCAACAAACCCATCGGCGTGTTCATGCTGGCCGGCCCCTCGGGTGTCGGCAAGACGGAAACCGCGCTTGCCTTGGCCGAGGCGCTGTACGGTGGTGAACAGAACATCATCACCATCAACATGAGCGAGTTCCAGGAGGCCCACACGGTCTCAACGCTCAAAGGTTCGCCTCCCGGCTACGTCGGCTACGGCGAGGGCGGCGTGCTGACCGAGGCTGTGCGCCGGCGGCCCTACAGCGTTGTTCTGCTCGACGAAGTGGAGAAGGCCCACCCTGACGTGCACGAGATCTTCTTCCAGGTCTTCGACAAGGGCTGGATGGAAGATGGCGAAGGGCGGGTCATCGATTTCAAGAACACGCTCATCATCCTCACCACCAACGCCGGCAGCGAATTGGTCATGAACATGTGCAAGGATCCTGCACTCATGCCCGAACCCGAGGGCATCGCCAAGGCCCTGCGCGAGCCCCTGCTCAAGGTCTTCCCGGCCGCCTTGCTCGGCCGCATGGTGGCCATTCCCTACTACCCGCTGTCCGACGAGATGATTGGCAACATCGCCCGTTTGCAACTCAAACGCATCGCCAAACGAATCAACGAGAGCCACAAGATCCCGTTTACCTACGACGACGCCGTGGTCAAGCTGATCGTCAGCCGTTGCACCGAACTGGAAAGCGGCGGCCGCATGATCGATTCCATCCTCACCAACACCCTGCTGCCCGTCATCAGCAAGGAGCTGCTCACGCGCATGATGGAAAGCAAATCCGTCACCCGCGTCGCCACCTCGGTCGTGGAAGGCGAGTTCCACTACGACTTTGATTGATAGTCGGCCGATTTTCCACGTGCCGCCCACCCGCACCGCGCGGTGGGCGGCCAGTCCGGCTGAACAGACCGGCGATGACCACTGGCGATGTCCGCTGGCACCCTCTGGACAACTGTTCTAGGCTAACCGACGCAAGGATCGAGTTGTGAAGACGAAAGCTAGCCCATCGGATCCAACCACAGCCTCTGCTGTTGCAGCGGGCGCCCCGGTCAAGGTTGGCTATCTCGCCCCAGGCAGCAAGCCCGGGGCGGTTGTGGTGGAGTTCGACGGCAACACCGCGGGACCACTGGCGGCGCGTTCGGTGGTGGCGTTAGACGCGGCCACCATCCGTGACGCCCTCAGGAGCCGGCAGCCGGTGGTGCTGCTATTTGAAAACGGCGATCCCAGCCTGCCCATCATCGTCGGGCTGGTTCCCCCCGATCCTGGCGCCATGCTGCTTGGAACCCTTCTTCATGCACCCGCCGCTGCCCCCGCCCCTGTGAAGCCGGTCGAGGCGCGCGTGGATGGCAAGCGCGTGGTTCTTGAAGGCGATCAAGAGGTCGTGCTCCGTTGCGGAGACGCCAGCATCACGCTCCGCCGCGACGGCAAGATTGTCTTGCGCGGGGCCTATATTGAAACCACCGCCTCGGGACTCAAC
>Ga0302322_100001801_pt1 | contig 17843 bp, 17 predicted proteins | sample Fen_T0_2_FD_203757 | JGI IMG/M metagenome (GOLD analysis project Ga0302322, IMG submission 203757) | Peat permafrost microbial communities from Stordalen Mire near Abisko, Sweden - Fen_T0_2 | ecosystem: Environmental > Terrestrial > Soil > Wetlands > Permafrost | place: Sweden: Abisko... | reverse complement strand
TCACAGTCCGGTCAGCTTTCGCAGGGTCATGACCAGAACCTAGAGATGTCTCCGGCTTGTGCAGTCACCCGGAACGGGTGATTCAGCGCGGCATCCGCCCCGCCATGCTCGTGTCCGTGAGCACTTCTCGCGTGATCGACGCCCACCGGAGCGCGGGTTCCGCCTTCACGTCCGGCGGCGTCGAGAGCTTCGTGCGCCGCGAGGGCGACGGCGCCGCGGTGGTGTGCATGCACGGGCTCCCGGCGTCGTCGTTCCTCTACCGGCGCGTGCTCCCCGAGCTCGCGTCGCGCGGCTTGCGCGGTGTCGCGTTCGACCTGCCCGGCCTCGGCCTCGCAGCGCGGCCCGACGGCTTCGACTACCGCGTCCGTGGGCTCGGCAAGTGGGCGGCCGGCGCTCTCGACACCCTCGGCATCGAGCGGTACCACCTCGTGCTCCACGACGCAGGCGGACCGATCGGCACCGAGATGGCGCTGGTCGACCCCGGGCGCGTCCTCTCCGTCACCGTGCTCGACACGCCCCTCGCGTTGTCGACGATGCCCTTCCCCGGCGAGGTCTACGCCAAGGTCGCGCACCGCATGATCGGGCCGATGGCGTCACGGGATCTGTGGCGGCGCCTGATGTACCGCGTCGGCATCGACGACCGCGCCGCGGTGCCCGCCGTGGAGGTCGACGCGTATCGCGACCTGTGCCTCGGCGACGACGGCGGCAAGGGGTACCTCGACATCATGCGCGTGGTGCGCGACGAGCCGGTGCGCACCGACGCGTTCCGCGACGTCCTCGACACGCGCCGGGTGCGTCACCCCGTCCGCATCCTCTGGGGCATGGGCGACCCGATCCTCACCGTGCGCCACTTCGGCCGCATCGCGCTCGACGTGACCGGACTGCCGTCGCTCACCACGATCCCTGGCCGGCACTTCCTCCAGGAGGACCGCGCCCCGCAGATCGCGGAGTTCGTCGCGGCCACTGCCGCGCTCGCCGATTGACGACTCGGCGGCAGGCGGTCTGCGGCAGGCGGTCTGCGGCAGGCGGTCCGCAGCAGGCCGTCCACGACCGACGATCAGACCGCGGGCTCGACCAGCTCGGCGAGGATCTCCATCGAGCGCATCCAGTCGTCGGCGTTGTCGCGCCACGGCGCGGCCACCACGTGCTGGATACCTGCTTCGGCGAACTCGTCGCGCTCGCGCCGGATGCGATCGTGCTCCATGCCCTGCGGGTCCCAACCGGTACGGAGGGAGATCGGGTACGAGAGCTCCGGCCGATCGCGCCGGATGCGTTCGACGATCGGCACCGCCTGCTCCGGGTCGATGCCGATCGTCTGGAAGCCGTCGCCGCGGGTGGTGCCGCGCACGTAGGCCGCCTCGGCGCGACCACCGATCCAGATCGGGATCTCGTGGGCCGGCTGCGGCAGCACGCGCATCTCGTCGAGTTGGTAGAACTCGCCCGCGAAGCTGACCGGGTCCTCGTGCCAGCAGGCGCGGAGGATGGCGATGATCTCGTCGGTGCGCCGGCCCCGGGTGTGGAAGTCCTGGCCGAGCGCGGTGAACTCCGCCTCCGACCAACCGACTCCACCCACCACCGTGAGCCGTCCGCCCGAGAGACGGTCGAGGCTGGCCAGCGCGTTGGCCAGGTACAGGGGATGGTGTTGCGGCAGCACGAGCACGCTCGTACCCAGACCGACCCGTTGCGTGGCTGCGGCCGCCCACCCCAGGGTGAGCAGCGGGTCGTACAGGTACGGCGACGGATATCCCTGCGACGCCGGTTGCGCGACGTGGTCGCTCACCCACACGTCGGAGTAGCCGAGCTCCTCCGCGAGCACCGCGGCGCGCGTGATCGCCTCGGGCGACGACGCGCGTCCGAACTGCGGGAGGTGGATGCCGAGGCGCAGGGGTCCGCTCACGCGTCGAGTATGTCGCGCACGCGACCGAGGAGCTGACCCGGAGCGAACGGCTTGGCGATCACCCCGCCGGAGTCCGGGTCCTCGGTGACCGAAGCGTCGGCGTACCCCGACATGTAGAGGACCTTCGTGCCCGGCCGCCGCGCCCGCACGTGTTCGGCGAGCTCGTTGCCCAGCATGCCCGGCATCATCACGTCGGTCAGGAGCAGGTCCACCTCGCCGCCGGCCCCTTCCAGCACTGCCAACGCCTCGGCCCCGCCGCTCGCCGTCAAGACCTCGTACCCGTGCGTCGCGAGCAGCCGACGGGTCAGCTCCAGGACCGCGGGCTGATCCTCGACGACGAGCACCGTCTCCCCGGCGCGCGCGTCGACGGGATCGACGGCCAACCTGGGCGCGTCGGGCACCCGACCTGCGATCGGCAACCGGATGCGCACCGTGGTGCCGGCCCCCGGCGTGCTCACCAGTTCGATGTCACCACCGCACTCGGTGACCACCGCGTACACCGTCGCCAGTCCGAGGCCGGTGCCCTCGCCCGGACCCTTGGTCGTGAAGAAGGGTTCGAACGCGCGCTCGCGCACGGTGTCGCTCATGCCGTGTCCGGTGTCGCTCACCGTCAGCTCGGCGCACTCGCCGGGGGCCAGGACGCTCTCGCCGCCGCGCTCGCCCTCGACCGTCGCCCGGCGGGTGGTCACGTGGATCGCGCCGCCTTCGGGCATCGCGTGCCGCGCGTTGACCACGAGGTTGAGCACCACCTGCTGGATCTGCCCGGGGTCGGCGCTCACCGGCAACGGCACGTCGCCGAGTTCGAACGTGGGGACGATCGCCTCGCCGAGGGTACGGGTGAGCATGTCCTGCATCTCGCGCACGACCTCACCCAGGTCGAAGGTGGTGACGCTCGGAGACTCCCGGCGACCGAACACGAGGAGCTGACGGGTGAGCTCGGCCGCGGTCTCGCTGGCGCGACCGATCTGGTGGAGGTCGTCGAGGATGGCCCGGGCCGCCGTCGGCTCGAGCGGGGCCCCGCGGTCGACCTCACGACGAACGGCGGCGTCGACGAACTGCGCGTAGTTCGCGATCACCACGAGCAGGTTGTTGAAGTCGTGGGCGAGGCCTCCGGCGAGTTGCCCGAGCGACTCGAGCCGTTCGGTCCGGCGGAGTTGGGCCTCGAGCCGCCGGCGCTCCTGTTCCGCATGCACCTCGTCGGTGACGTCGGAGTTGAACATCACCACACCGACCTGGTTGCGAGCGTCGTCGAACAGCGGCTCGCTGCGCGCGCGGATCCAGTGGTAGCTGGTGTCGCCGTGCAGGAACCGGAACTCGATCTCGTGGGGCACCCCGCGGACGTCGGTGATCGTCTCGAGGAACGCGGCGACGTCGGCCTGGTCGTCCGCGTGGACCTGATCGACCATCCATTCCACGGTGAACGGGTAGTCACCCGGCGTGAACCCGAACAACTGCTGCATGTTGGGGCTGACGTAATAGGGACGCTCCGGAGCCGCGTGCTGGACCGCCACCATGCCCACCGGGCTCTGCGACAGGAGTTGTTCGAGCACCCCTTGCGTGCGCCCGAGCTCCTGCTGGGCCGCGATGCGGTCGGTCACGTCGATCGCCACTGCGTTGATCGCGTCGGGCGCCGGCGAGTCACCCTCGGGTGCGACGTGGATCTCCAGCCAGCGACCGAAGAACTCGACGACCTGCACCATCGGCTCGCCCGCGAGGGCCCGTTCGAGAATGGCGTGGAACTCGGGCGAGTCGCCGAGGTAGTCCGCGATCGATCGTCCGACCGCGTCGCGGGGCACGACGGCGAAATCGAAGTCGATCGGCCCGCTCCAGAGATCGGTGATGACGCCGTCGCGCGTCACCCGCAATGCCGCGACCCTCGCGTCGTCGAGCACGCGCAACAGTCGCTGCTGGCTCTCGACCAGCTTCTGCTCCAGCCGCTGCACGTCGGTCAGGTCGTGCACGAACGTGCACACCAGCGGCTCGCCGCCGCCGGGGGCGTCGACGAGGAACTTGTCCATGAGGAACGTGCGCTCGCCCGCCGACATCCGCATGGAGATCACTTCACGCTCGCGGCCTCCGTGTTGCGCCAGGCGGCGTTCCATGGCCGCGAGACGCGCGGCGACGGTCGGCTCGAACATCTCGTGTTTGGTCGTGCCGGCGATCGGCCGCGGCGGCGCACCCATGACCTCGGTCGCACCGGGGCTGGAGTAGAGGTAGCGCCCGTCGGCGGCAGTGAGGATGATGCCGGTGGGCGCGCGGTCGACGATGCGCCGCAAAACCTCGACCGGCACCCCGGCGAGATCACTCGCCCCGGGTGAGGCGCCCTGCTCGTCGTCGACCGACATGCGCGCATCGTAGGCCCCTCGCCGTGCGGTCTTCGCGTCCTGGCGTTAGCGTTCCCTCATGACCGAACCCCAGCCCCTCGCCCCTTGGCGGGCCCACGCACCGGATGCGAGCGCCGCCTTCGATCAGGTCGAGTCGCTCGTCGACGCTGCCGCATCGGCCTCTGTGCTCGGCGCGGTGCGGCGTGCGGTCGCCGGGGCCCTGGCCCACCCCGAAGAGCTCGCCCGCCACGCCGCCACTCCCCCCGCAGACGACCCGCGGGTGCCGGCATGCGTCGCGTTCGCCGAGCAGTTCGTGATCGATGTCGGCGCGGTGGACGACAACCTGCGCGGCGCGCTCGGCGCGGCCATGGGTGACGCCACGTTCCCGTTCGTCGCGGCGCTCTACGTGACCGACGTCTTCCAGCGGGCGCGCATCACCCTCGCGCGCGTGTTCGGCGTGCCGTGGGACGCGCAGCCCGCGTCGGTGGCCGGCGAGTTGTGGCCCGCGCTCGAGGAGTTCATGCGGGTCGTGGCGCGCGGCGCAGCCCTGGATCCGCTCACCACGGAGCTGGTGCGCCTGCGCGGCGCGCGCGTGCACCAGTGTCGAGTGTGTCAGTCGCGCCTGAGTGTGAAGGCGGTCGATGCGGCCGGCGGCACCGAAGCCTTCGACGCGCTCGACGACTACGAGCACGCCGACTTCACACCCCGTCACAAGGCGGCCCTCCGCCTCGCCGACGCCGTCGTCACCCAGCCGATGTTCATCGATGACGAGCTGATCGCCGACGCGCGTGGACACCTGAGCGACGCGGAGATCGTCGAGCTCGTGTTCGACGTCACCCGCAACGCGGCCAACAAGATCGCGGTCGCGCTCGGCGGGGACGCCCCCGTCGTGGAGGAGGGCATCGAGTGGTACGACCTCGACGCCTCGGGCGAGGTCGTCGCCAGCATCGAGATCGAGATCGTGCGCACCGCCACGACCATCGCGTAGACTGCTCCGGAAGAAGGGGAGTATCCCTCGGCCCGACGATCGTCATCACGAACCCTGCAGCCTCGGCTGATGGGTTCCGGTCGTCGGGGCACCGGCTGCGAAGCCGATGCGGGAGAGACCTTCGGGAACGTGACCACACGCCCGAAGGAGCTCGTCACCGATGTCGATCCCCACCTTCTCCCCAGTGCTCGGCGCATTCGTCGCCATCGACGTCGCATGGTGGCACTGGGCCGCGCTGCTGGCGCTCGTCGCCGGCCTCCTCGCCGTCGATCTCCTCCTGCACCGCGGCGACCACGAGCCAACGCTGCGGCGTGCCGCGATCGAATCGGCGGTGTGGATCGCGTGCGGTGTCGGCTTCGCCTTCGTCGTGCTCGCGTCGTGGGGCAGCGGCGCGTTCGGCGAGTACCTGAGCGGGTACGTCATCGAGAAATCGCTCAGCGTCGACAACGTGTTCGTGTGGGCGGTGATCTTCTCGTCGTTCGCCACCCCGCCGCGCTACCAGCACCGCGTGCTGTTCTGGGGCATCTTCGGCGCCCTCGCGCTGCGCGCAGTGTTCATCGTGGGTGGCGCGGCGCTGATCGAACGATTCTGGTGGTTGCTCCCCGTCTTCGGACTGCTGCTCGTCGTGTCCGGACTGAAGGTGGTGCGCCACCAGGACAACGAGGGCGACCACGGCCACGACCGGGCGGTGAAGCTGCTCGGGCGATTCCTCCCCGTGCGCAACGAGCTCGAGGGTCGCCACTTCCTCGTGCGGGACGCGGGTCGGTGGATCGCCACTCCCCTGCTCGCCGCCCTCGTCGTGGTGGAGGTCACCGACGTGATCTTCGCGGTCGACAGTGTCCCCGCGGTGCTCGCCGTGTCGCGTGAGCCGTTCATCGTGTTCGCCTCGAACGCGTTCGCGATCCTCGGTCTGCGTGCCCTGTACTTCCTGCTCGGCGGGGCCAAGGAGCGGTTCCACTACCTCGCGCACGCGCTCGGAGCGATCCTCGTGTTCGTCGGTCTGAAGATGGTGGTCTCCCACTGGTGGCACCTGGCCACCCCGATCTCGCTCGGGGTGATCGTGCTGATCCTGACCGCGGCGGTGGCCGCGAGCGAGGTGCGACGGCGGAAGGCGACCGACGCGGCAGCGGACGCCCTGGCCCGGTGACGCCTGCAAGAATGCAGCCTTCATGGCTGCAGAACGTCACGGATTCGGGCGGTGGCCGACCCGGCTGCTCGCCGCGTTCGGTGCGCTCCTGCTCGTGCTCGGCTCGATGGGCTGGTGGCTCTCGACCCGCGTCCTCGACGCCGAGGGCTTCGCCGACGTCGCCGCCAAGGCCACCGACCGGCAGGCGGTGCGCGACTACATCGCCGACCAGGCGACACTGAAGCTCGCACCCACCTCGAACTTCGTGTCGGCCGCCCGGCCGGTCGTGACCGACGCGATCTCGGCCGCGATCGCCACGCCTCCCGTGCGCGAGGCCATCCACGACTTCGTGTACCGGGCCCACCGCCAGGTGTTCCAGGTCGGTGGCGCGCAGCGCGTCGATGTCGATTCGCAGCAGGCTGCGGTCACCATCCGCAGCGCGCTCGAAGTCGCCAACCCCTCCCTGGCCAAGAAGCTGCCGGCCAACGTCCTCGACGCCACCACCACGGTCTCGCAGTCCGGCACCGTCGACCTCGCACTGGAGGCCGGCCGCTGGATCGACGACCTCTGGCTGCCGACGCTCCTCGTCGGGGTCGGTGCGCTCGCCTTCGCCGTGTTCAAGGCGCGCGACCGCGTGCACGCGATCCGAGTGGTCGGGGTGTCGACCGCCATCGGTGGTGGGCTCCTCCTGGGGGTCGGCCTCGCGACGCCCGCCTTCGCCACGGTGGCCGCCACCGCCGACGTCGGGCGCGGCGAAGCGATCGCCACGTTCATCGAAGTGCTGGTCGGGCGGCTCACCGGTGCCGGCAAGACGATGGTGGTCGTCGGGCTGCTGCTCGCGCTCGCACCCGGTCACGACGGCGGGGACCTCCGCAGCCGGTACGAACGGGTTCGGGCCTGGATCGCCGCGAAACGGCTGCAGACGGGCTGGCGGGTGCTGGGAGGTGCGGCGATCATCGCCGCGGGCGTCCTTGCCCTCACCGTGCCGATCGGCCTCTTGCAGGCGACGCTCGACATCGGCGCACTCCTCGCGGTCTACGTCGGCATCGTGGTGGTGCTCCGTGCACTGCGCGTACTCGTGACGGACCACACGATCACGCGCCTGCACAAGCGCCAGGTCGCGCTGATCTTCGCGGTGATCCTCGGCGCCGCGCTCTTCACCGGCACCATTGCGGTGGGCCTCGTCGCCAGCGTCCAGGAGCCGGCCCAGGCCAGCCCCACCAACGAGGGTTGCAACGGCTACATCGACCTCTGCCCGTTCCCGATCAACCAGATCGTGTGGCCGGCGAGCCACAACGCGATGTCGTCGGCCGCCTACGACTTCTTCGGTGCCGAGCACGTGCTCACCGTGCCCGAGCAACTCAACGCGGGCATCCGATTCTTCATGCTCGACGCGTACTACGGCTACGACGACAACGGTCTCGTGCGCACCAACCTCGCCGGGGGCATCAGCAAGGCCGAGCTGCGCAAGGAGCGCGGCGCCGACGCCGTGCGCGAGCTCGACCGCCTGAATGCGCTCACCGGAGTCGCCGACACGTCGGGCAAGCACCAGGACGTGTACTTCTGCCACGACTTCTGCGAACTCGGCGCGGTGCCCGCCGTCGATGTACTTGCGCAGGTCAACGACTTCCTCGACCGCAACCTCACCGATGTCGTGGTCCTCGACCTCGAGGACTACGTCAAGCCGAAGGACGTCAAGCGGGTGCTGCAGGAGTCCGGGCTGTGGGACCGGGTGTACACGCTGAAGCCGGGCCAACCGATCCCGTCGCTCCTCGACCTCGTCACGCCGAAGCACCCCGACACGGAGAGCGAGCAACCACGGCGCGTCATCCTGATGAGCGAGAAGCACGGAGGCCAGGCCAAGTGGCTCCCGGGCACCTACGCGCTCTCGCAGGAGACGCCGTTCACCTACACCGCGGTCAACCAGTTCGACTGCACGCCGAATCGGGGGAAGACGGGCAAGCCGTTCTTCATCATCAACCACTGGCTGCGCCCGAACGGCCCACCCGATCCGGTGGAGGCGGGGAAGGTGAACTCCAGTGCGACGCTGACGAAGCGCTTGCAGGCGTGCACCGCCGAGCGGGGTGCGATCCCCAATGCGCTGGCGATCGACTTCACCTCGATCGGCGACCTCCACAAGACCGTGAGTGAGTTCAACGCCGCCATCGCGAAGGTCTCGGGCGTGTCGCCATCGATCGACAAGGCGCTGGAGCTCCTGGTGGATCGTGGTGACCTCACCGACGCCGAACTCCGCGAGATCGCGGGCTACAGCCGGCTCCCGAACATCAGCCTGGCGCGCGCCCGCACGCTGCTCGGCCCGTTGGCCGATCGCATCGCGCGTCCCGCAGATCTGTCGCAGTTCGTGGAGCTGCCGCCGTCCCATGAGACGCCCGCGACACGCGGCGTGGCCACGGTCACGACCGTGCCCGCGACCATCCCGTCGGGGAAGGGCTGACCCAGGTCCGCGCGGGTGACCTGATCAGGCCAGCGCGTACGTGCCGCCGTCGAGCATGAGCGTCTGCCCGGTGAGGTAGCGACACGCATCCGACAGGAGGAACGCAACAGCAGGGCCGAGATCGGTTTCGGCGTCGCCGTCGTAACCGGTGGGGCTCAGCGCCTGGACCACCGCCATGCCCTTCTTCTGGTACTCCTGCGTGAGCTGCCCGGTGCCCTCGTAGTGACGGGTCGACACCGGGCAGTACAGGTTCACGGTGATCCCGTCGCCGAACCACTCCCGCGCCGCGGTGCGGGTGAGCGAGCGGATGGCTTCTTTGGTGGCCCCGTAGGTGCCCATGCCCTCGAAGCTGAACACGCCGGCCGCCGAGCCGACGTTCACGATGCGACCCCAACCGGCCGCCTTCATGTGCGGGTACACGGCCTGCATGCACCACAGCGTGCCCTTGAGCCCGGTGGTGAGCGCGCGGTCGAGGCGGTCCTCGGAGAGCTCGGCCACCGGCTGGTGCGGCGGGATCGACATGGCGTTGTTCACGATGCCGTCGACGCGCCCGAAGCGCTCCACCACCGCGTCGACCATCGCGAAGATCGCGTCACGGTCACCGACGTCGAGGCGGTAGCCCATGCAGTCGACGCCTTCTCCCTCGAGCTCCTTCACCACGTCGGCGAGCGTGTCGGGGTCGAGTTCGGCGCACACGACCTGCGCGCCGTTGCGCCCGAAGTGGCGCGCCAGGCCGCGGCCCACGCCCTTGCCGGCGCCGGTGACGATGATCACCCGCTCGGCGATGCTCGCGTCGGTCATGTCTGTTCCCCCTCAGTCCAGTGTGGTCGGCAATCCGAACCGCGGGAAGAGTGTGGCCGTGTCGAGGAAGAACGACAATTCGACGATGCGCCCGTCCTCGATCTCGAGCACCTGCAGCGCCCACGGACCGGTCGTGCGGTATTGCCCGAACGCGGGCGATCCGTTCGCGACCGTCGGCACGAGGCGGGAGCCGGCGCACGCCATCCCCGGGCCGGCCCACCAGGCCAGGATGTCGTCACGGCCGCGGAGCCACAGCTCGTACGGCGGCATCGACTGCGTCGCGTCCTCGTGCACGAGCGCAGTGAGTGCGTCCATGTCGTAACGCTCGAACGCGTCGACGTAGCGGGCCAACAGCGCACGCTGCTCCGCGTCGTCGGGGAGCCACGGCTCGGTGGCCGCGAAGTCGACGCCGTCGAGGGTGGCGCGTGCACGCTGCAACGCACTGTTGACGGCCGGCACCGAGGTGTCGAGCAGTTCGGCAACGTCCTGCGCCGACCACGCCAGGACCTCGCGCAGGATCAGCACCGCACGTTGACGCGACGGGAGGTGTTGCAGCGCGGCGACGAAGGCGAGCCGGATCGACTCGCGCGCGACGATCACGTCGCCGGGATCGCGTCGGTCGGGCAGCACACTCGTGTCGGGCACCGGCTCGAGCCAGGCGAATTCGAGCAGCGGGTCGGGCACATGGCCGTCGGGTGCCCACGGCCCCGAGATGTCCATCGGCCGCGCACGGCGTTTGCCGGCATCGAGCGAGTCGAAACACACGTTGGTCGCGATGCGGAACAACCAGGTGCGCAACGACGACCGTTCCTCGAAACGATCGTGCGCCCGCCATGCCCGGGTGAGGGTCTCCTGGACCGCGTCCTCGGCGTCGGTCGACGAGCCGAGCATGCGGTAGCAGTAGCCGCTGAGCTCGATGCGGTGCTGCTCGAGCTGCGCTTCGACTGCGGTGGTTTCGGTGGGTGGCACTGCCACCGACGCTATCCGCGCGCGACGCTGCAGGCATGCCGACATCCCCGACCGCCCGCCGCGTCCGCCGCGAACCCCCGCAATTCCGACCGGTGACGGTGGTGCGCGCCGAAGCGCGCAGCACCCGACTCGTGCGCGTGACCCTTGCCGGCAACGCTCTGGTCGGTATGCCGGTACCCGATCCCGCGGCGAGCGTGCGGCTGCTGCTCCCGTCGCCGGGCTCCGACGAGTTGATCGTGCCCGCGTGGAACGGCAACGAGTTCCTGTTGCCCGACGGCACCCGCCCCGTACTGCGCACCTTCACCCCGTGGCGCGACGATCCCGAGTCCGACACACTCGCGATCGACGTCGTGCTCCACGGCGCGGGCGCGGCGTCCGCGTGGGCTACCCGCGCCGAAGCCGGGATGCCCGCCGCGCTCTCCGGACCCGGGCGCGGCTCCGCGCCCGCGGCCGGCGCTTCGTCGTATCTGCTCCTCGGCGACGAGAGCGCGCGCCCGGGCATCGAACAGGTGCTCGCCGGACTCCCGCTCGACGCGGCCGCTCGGGTCGTGATCGAACTCGACGACGCCGCGGGCGAGCTCACCCTCCCCACCCGCGCGGAGACGACGGTCGACTGGCGGCTCCGGGCCGCAGGCGACGCGCCCGGGGCCACCCTGCTCGACGCAGCACGCGCCGCCGACCTCGCGGACGACGTCGGTATCTGGGCGGCGGGTGAAGCGGCCGGGATGCAGCGCATCCGCCGTCACCTCTTCGAGGAACGAGGGCTGCCGCGCCCCCGCGCCGTCATCCGCGGGTACTGGAAGACCGGGAGCGCGGGCGACAGCGACGCGTCGCCGGAGTAGGTTCCCGCCCCATGACCGAGCAGAAGCAACGAGTCGCCGTGTGGGGCACGGGCAACGTCGGGCGCCCCGCCATCCGAGCGATCGCCACGCACCGCGATCTCGAACTCGTGGGCGTGGTCGTGGCGAACCCCGAGAAGGTCGGCCGCGACGCGGGTGAACTCGCGGGGATCGCACCGCTCGGCGTGGCCGCCACCGCCGACACCGCCATCGCTCTCGCCGACGACGTCGACTGCGTGTTCTACGCGGCGACGGCCGACACCCGCCCGATGGAGGCCTACGGCGATCTGCTCACGCTGGTCGGCGCGGGCCGCAACGTCGTGTCCACGTCGTTTTATCCGCTCCTCCACCCGCCCACCGCGCCACGCGAGCTCATGGACCTCATCGAGCCCGCCTGTGCGCAGACCGGCGCGTCGGTGTTCGTGTCGGGCATCGACCCGGGCTGGGCGCTCGACATCCTCCCCGCCTTGGTGAGCGGGGTGGGCGCCGGGATCACCGAGCTCCGCGCGCAGGAGCTGTTCAACTACGCCCTCTACGACGCGCCCGACGTGGTGCGCAACGTCATCGGCCTCGGCGGCCCGATGGACGTGCTCCCCCAGATGCTGCAGGAAGAGTCGCTCATGATGGTGTGGGCGCCGATGTTGCGGATCCTCGCCGACCTGCTCGGCGTGACCATCGACGAGATCACCACCACGGTGGAGCGCCGCCCGCTCGAGCGCACGATCGAGGTCGACGGCATGGGCACCTTCGAGGCGGGCACCCTCGGAGCGTTCCGCTTCGAGGTCGCGGCCCGGGTCGGCGACCGCACGCCGTTCGTGGTGGAGCACGTGACCCGCATCGACGACGACTGCGCGCCCGAGTGGCCCCGATCGTCGTCGCCCGGCGGGGAGCACAAGATCGTGATGTCGGGGCACCCCCACCTGGAGGTCACCGTGCACGGCACCGAGCCCGGCGAGCCGGGCGCGGCCGGGGGCGGCAACGCCTCCGCAGCGAACCGCTGTGTGAACGCCATTCCGTTGGTGTGCGCCGCCGCCGGCGGCGTGCTCGGGCCGGCGGACCTGCCCCCGATCACGGGTGGCGCGCAGCTCGTCCGCTGACCCAATCGGTAACCTGGGCGCATGGCGAATCCTGCGCTCACCGACAAGAGGTTCAAGGAAGTCCGCGAGGAAGACCCGGGCTGGGCGGCTCCCGCCGCCGCCGGCGCGCTCGACGCGACCGCGACCACCAGTGCCGCCACGGCTGCCGCGGGAGGCGTCGCGGCCCCGCTGCCCGGCACCAAGGTGATGACGGCGAACGGCACATTCGCCAAGACGTTCTTCCTCTTCCTGTTCGTGCTCGCGGGTGCGCTCTTCGGCTGGCGGCAGGTCACCCCGTCGCCGGCGAACGCCCAGCAAATCGCTTTCCCCGGCTGGATCTGGTTCCCCATGCTCGGCGCGGTGGCGTGTGCGTTCGTCGTCATCTTCCGGCCGAAGATGGCTCCGGTGCTCGGGCCGGTCTACGCAGTGCTCGAAGGTGTGTTCCTGGGCGCGTTCTCCAAGCTGTTCGAGCTGCACTGGAACGGCATCGTGTTCCAGGCGGTACTCGCCACTGCCGCCACCTTCTTCGTCACGCTCGCGCTCTATGTGTTCGGGATCGTCAAGGTCACGAAGCGGATGCAGATGATCGTGATCGGCGCGACGCTCGGCATCGTCGTCATGTACGTGTTCGCGTTGCTGCTCTCGGTGTTCGGCGTCGACGTGACGTTCCTGAACGACGGGTCACCGTTGAGCATCGGGATCAGCGTGCTCGTGTGCGGTGTGGCCGCGTTCAACCTGTTCCTCGACTACGAGTTCATCCGGCAGGCCACGGCTGCAGGTGCACCCAAGTACATGGAGTGGTACGGCGCGTTCGGCATCATGCTCACGCTGGTGTGGCTGTACCTGGAGTTCCTGCGCCTCTTCGCGAAGCTGCGCAGCTAGCGCAGAGCGAGGTAGCGAGCGCGCAACTACGTCGTACTGCGCCGCGCGAACTCGACGATCTTCTCCAGTGTTTCGCGTGCATCGGCGAGCGACAGGTCGAACTGGTACTCGTGCTCCAACGCGGGACGGTGATCCTCGGCGAAGCACGCGGTTTCCACCCTCACGCCCTGGGCACGGAGCGCGTCGACGAGTGACACGGTGTGCGGCGCGAGTGGGTCGGCGTTGCCCACGGTGACGAACGTGGGTGGGAAGGCGGGAGTGACGTGGTCGACCACGGACATCGTGGCGAAGCCGCGGCTGGTCCGGAAGTCGCGACTCCCCGAATACGACCGCATGCAACACGTCTCGAAGTCGGCCATCAACCCCTTGCCCGGACGCACGAGCGAGAGGTCGTAGGGCCCGCAGCACAACACCGCGGCGGCGGGCACGGGAGTGCCCTCGGCCACTTCCACGTCGCACTCCTCCGCGTACTCCGCGTCCGCGAGCACTGCGGCAACCTGCGCGGCGATCTGGGCACCGGCCGAGTCACCGGCGATCACGATCCGAGCGGGATCGACGCCGAGGCGGGCCGCATCACGCCCCAGATGGGAGACGACGTCGACGACCTGCTGCACCGGCGCGGGGTACTCCACCTCGGGCGCCAGGCCGTACGCCGGCGCGACCACCGCGAACCCGCGTGCCGCGAGGATGCAGCACCAGCCGCGGAGGTGCTCCTTCGCGCCGCCGACGAACCCGCCGCCGTGCACCCACACCATCGCGGGGAGTCTCGGCCGGTCACCGTCGGCGTCACCGTCGGCGTCGAAGGGGCGATAGAGGTCGAGCACCTCGCGGCGGCCGCCGCCGTACAGCTCGTCGAACCACCACTCCACCTCGGCGGGGGCGCGCTCCTCGAGCGCGCGATTGGTGACCGCGCCCGACGCGGCGAACTGGCGACGCACCGCCCGAGCCATGGGATACGGGCTCACCCAGAGCGTCGCGTGCAGCACGGCGCCGACGAACCGGGCGCCGAACGAACTGCGGCCGGCAGCGCCGTCCCCCGCGGATTCCACGCGGGTGACGCTACCGGCCGCAGTGGGCAAGGATGGACGGATGACCGACGCTCCGTTCCAGGATCTGATGCACGACAACTTCTGCTGGGGGTGCGGGGCCGACAACCCCGACGGACTGCAGCTCAAGAGCGAGTGGCGGGCCGACGACCCCGCGGTCGCGGTGGCCTCGTTCACCGCGAGCCCCGCACACGCCGCCGGGCCCCGGCACGTGTTGAACGGCGGCATCATCGGCGTACTGCTCGACTGCCACGGGATCTGCACCGCAGTCGCCGACGCCTACCGCCGCGACGGCCGGGAAGTCGGCAGTGCCCCCGAGCTCTGGTACGCGACGTCGTCGTTGCACATCGAGTATCTGCGGCCCACACCGATCAACGCGGTCGTGGAGCTCGAAGGCCGCGTGGTGGCGGTCGACGATCGGACCACCACCGTCGAGTGCGTGCTGATCGCCGAGGGCAAGCCGCGCGCCCGTGCCACCGTCGGCGCAGTGCGGGTCCCCGACAGCTGGCGCGACGCGGGCTGAGTCCTAGCCGCGCGCGCCCTCGGCGTCACCGGCCGCGAACAACTCGTCGAGATCGGCCCGTACCGACTCCAGGTGTGACGCGCCGTTGGGCAGCACCCAGAAGCGGTCGTCGCGCACCCCGCGCACCACCATCTCGGCTGCCGCCGACGCATCCATGCCGTGTTCCGCCATTCCGGCACGGAGGTTCACGACCAACGCGTCGGCTTCGGCACCGGTGCGCGCGCCGGACTCCACCATGTGGTCGCGCATCCCTTCGGCGATCTCGGTGCGCATCAGCCCGGGGCACACAACCGACACGCCGACTCCCCGGCCGCGCAACTCGACGCGCAGTCCTTTCGACAACCCCACGACCGCGTGCTTCGCCGCGGCGTACGGACCGAGATAGCCGCTGCTCAACAGTCCGCCCATCGACGCGGTGTTGACGACGTGGCCGTCGCGACCGGTGGTCTCACGGGTCGCGAGGATGCGCGGCACGAAGCTGCGGATCCCGTTGACCACGCCGTCGAGACACACGTCGAGGACCCACCGCCAGTCGTCGAGGCTGATCTCCCACTGCTTGCCCATCACCGAGACACCGGCGTTGTTGCAGATCACGTTGACCCCGCCGAACCGCTCGACGGTCGCGTCCGCGAGCGCGTCGACCTCGGCGGCGCTGCGCACGTCGACGACACGCGTCATGCACTCGATCCCCGCGGTCGTGAGCTCGTCCTGGGCCGCATCGAGCCGCGCGGCATCGACGTCGGCGAGCACGACGCGCATGTCCTCCGCTGCGAACGCGTCCACCAGCGCGCGCCCCAACCCCGCACCCGCGCCCGTCACCACACAGACCCCACCCGCGAGCTCGGTCATCTGGTGTCAGGCTCCGGCGCCAGTCGAACACTTGAGCACCGCGGCCGGGATGCCCTCCCGGTAGGGGGAATCACTCACCTTGGCCGCGCCGGCGAACGGCCGGTCGAGGCTGATGACGAGCGTGAGGTTCAACGCGATGATCACGGCCATCGCGCCCGTGATCGCGTAGTGCCATCGCTTGTGCTTGGTGTCGAGCGCGGCGACGACCGCGAGGAGTCCGACACTCGTCACCGTGATCACGACCAGCAAGAGGTCGGGTAGGGCCGCCACCGCCGAATTGATCCGACCCCGTCGCGCGGAGACGACGTCGTTCAGGCCCGACACCACGTTGCCGTAGAAGGCCGAGTCCGACGGGTGGGCGGCCACCGTCCCGTACAACTTGTACAACGCGGCAACCGACGCGGCCGACGGGCCGTCGTGCGTCGCGAGCCGGGGAATCTCGGTGCACACGAGCGTACGGTCGTAGGCCAGTACCGCACGCTGGATCTCACCGCTTCCGGGCGGCGGCAACACGCTGGCGCTCGCGTACACCGACGCCAAGGCCGCCGACTCGTCGGATGCCTTGGCCTGCGCGGCGGAGAATGCCGCCCATTCGTTCACGATCACGAACGCGACGAGCACCGCGTAGACGGCGGCGACCACACCGACCGCGGCGGTGACGGTGCCACTCGTGCGCCCGCGGGAGTCGTCGTCGAAGAGCCGTTCCGCACCCCAGGCGCAAGCGAGGGCCACGACCGTGGTGCCGGCGAGGATGATCAGGAACAACAAGGCCGCGTGCTGCCGGGAGAGCCAATCGACCACTGTTGTCATGGCGCGAGTGTCGCACGAACGGTGACATCGCAATCATCCGGAGCGGGTGATTCCCTCGTGCCCGGAGTTCCGTAGCGTGCGCACCAGTCTTGACGTCGAGGAGGCCCCATGACGCTCGCCATGTCCGCCGGCACCTGGATCGGTGCGTTCATCTTCCTGGTCATCTGGATCGCCCTGGCCTTCTGGCCGGCGCGGGTGGCCGGACGCAAGGGCCACAGTTTCGTCGGCTACTTCATCCTGAGTCTGGTCTTCTTCCCGCTCGCACTGATCCTGGCCTACGTTGTGCGGGACCGGCGGGGCCTCGACGTCCGAGCGTGACGTAACCCGGCCGCGCGGCGAACGGCCGCGACACCGCCACCATCATGATCCTGCTCCACACCGTCCTCTACGGGGTGCTCGCCGGCGCGAGTGCACTCGCCGCCGCCGCCGTGGTGGTCGTGCTGCGATCGGAGCACAGCCGCCTGCACGGCATCGCCTTCGCGGTCGGCTTCCTCGCGGCCCAGGCCCTCGTGTGTGTACTCGCCCTGTGGCTGGGCACCGATTCGCTGCCGCAGGCGGGGACGGCCCACAACGTGGCCGAGGCGATCATCCAGATCCTCCTCGGCATCGCCCTGCTCGTGGCCGCGAGCCGGGTTCGGCACCCGCACCCGGAGCCGGTGGTTCCCCGCGAGCCCGGACCCCTGGCGCAGAAGCTGCGGGCTCGGCAGACCGCGACGCTCGACCGTATCGGGCGGCTCGACACCGGACCGATCGTGGGCGCGGGCGCATTGCTGGGCGTGGGCGGACCCAAGCGCCTCCTGCTCACGATCCTCGCCACCGCAGGGATCGCGTCAGCCCAGGTGTCACGTACGGGAGAGACCTCGCTGGTCGTCCTCTACGTACTGCTCGCGACCGCACTGGTCTGGGCGCCGGTGCTGCTCGCCGTCGTGTGGGGCAGCCGCGCCGGTGAGTGGACCGCGACAGTGCAGGCCTGGTGGAAGGCGCACCGCGCGATCGCCACGTTCGTGCCGCTCATCGTGTTCGGCGTGTACTTCCTCGGCGCCGGGATCGTCGACCTGTTCCAGAGTTGACGACGGGCGGACGGCCCCGGGTCGTCAGTCGTGGGTCATGCGGTCGATGCAGACGGTGATGGCGAGGATCAGGCCGACGTCCTGGCCCGAATCGATCTCGATGCCGTAGGTGTCGCGTACGCGGAACCAGCGCTTCGACACCTCGGCGATCTGGTCGCCGTCGCGCTCGATCGTGTACTCGTGGTCGA
>Ga0302322_100001800_pt1 | contig 17850 bp, 16 predicted proteins | sample Fen_T0_2_FD_203757 | JGI IMG/M metagenome (GOLD analysis project Ga0302322, IMG submission 203757) | Peat permafrost microbial communities from Stordalen Mire near Abisko, Sweden - Fen_T0_2 | ecosystem: Environmental > Terrestrial > Soil > Wetlands > Permafrost | place: Sweden: Abisko... | reverse complement strand
CGGCTCCGCCGAGGGTGAGCAACACCCTCGCCGGAAGCTCGGCGAGCTGTCGACGTCCGGCAGCGTGACCGGGCCGACGTAGGAGACCGAGGCGTGCGCGCCTTCGTCGTCGAACTCCCTGCGGGTCAGGGCGAGCACCCGGTCGACCCCCGCCAGCAGCTCGGCAGCCGGCCGACCCATCACCATCTCAGCCCACGAGCCGCAGAAGAGTGACGCGAGAAAGTGGCACAGCACGGCTGTCGGCAGCCCCGAACGCGCCGCTGCGTCGTACGCCGCCTCCATCATGGCGTCGATCACCAACGCGTCCGGGCGGAGCCGTTCGACGACCTCGGTGATCTCGTCGCGGGTACGGCGGCTCCTGAGGTGGTCGAAGACGACCACGATCTGCTCGTCCTGGCAGACGCCGCTCGGCCACGCCGGTACCGACGGGTACGCCGTGAACGGGAGCCCGGCGGCCCGGGCGTGCACAGCCTGGTCGACCCAGCCGAACAGGTGGACGTCGTGGCCCGCTCCGGAAGGGTCAGCCGTCGGCGGTCGGCTTCAGGTGCTTACCGTGCGGCGGCCGCACGTTGTCGAGCTCGGCCAGGAAGCTCCTCGCCCAGGCGGCGACATCGAACTGCTTGACGGTGCGGCGCATCGCCCGCATGCGTCGCTGCCGGTCCTTGGGCTCGGCGTAGTAGGCCTCGAGCAGCGCGGCCTTGGTGCCGTTCATGTCGTAGGGGTTGACCTGCCAGGCCTGGCGCAGCTCGGCGGCCGCTCCGGCGAACTCCGAGAGCACGAGGGCGCCGTCCTCGTCGTACCGGCAGGCGACGTACTCCTTGGCGACGAGGTTCATCCCGTCGCGGTACGGCGTGACCACCATGACGTCGGCGGCGCGGTAGAGGGCGGCCATCTCCTCGCGCGGGTACGACGAGTGGAGGTAGCTGATGACCGGGCGGCCGATCCGCCCGAGGTCGCCGTTGATCCGGCCCACCAGCCGGTCGATCTCGTCGCGCAGGACCCGGTACTCCTCGACCTGCTCGCGCGACGGGGTGGCGACCTGGACGAAGACGGCGTTCTCCACGTCGAGCTCGTCGTCGCGGATCAGCTCGGAGAAGGCGCGCAGCCGTGCGTAGATGCCCTTGGTGTAGTCGAGCCGGTCGATCCCGAGGAACACCTTGGTCGGGTTGCCCAGGGCGTTGCGGATCTCCGTCGCCCGCTTGCCCACGGCATCGGACTTCGCGAGCTTCTCGAAGCCTTTGTAGTCGATGGAGATCGGGAAGGCCGCCGCGCGGACCGTGCGGTCGTCGGGCAGGTAGACGAGGTCGCGGTGGGTCTTGTGGCCGACGCGCTGCCGGACCAGCCGGACGAAGTTGGCCGCGCCGCCGGGAAGCTGGAAGCCGACCAGGTCGGCCCCGAGCAGACCCTCGAGCAGCTGGCGGCGCCAGGGCAGCTGCTGGAAGAGCTCAGCCGGCGGGAAGGGGATGTGGAGGTAGAAGCCGATCCGGAGGTCGGGCCGCAGCTCGCGCAGCAGTTGGGGCACGAGCTGGAGCTGGTAGTCGTGCACCCAGACGGTCGCGTCCTCCGCCGCCCGGGAGGCGGCACGCTCGGCGAACCGCTGGTTGACGCTCACGTAGGAGTCCCACCACTCGCGGTGGAACTCCGGCTTGGCGATCAGGTCGTGGTAGAGCGGCCACAGGGTGGCGTTGCTGAAACCTTCGTAGAAGCCCGCGATCTCGTCCTCGGAGAGGGAGATCGGGTCGAGGGTCATCCCGTCGTACTCGAAGGGCTCCAGTCCGGTCTCGTTGCCGCCCGGCCAGCCCACCCAGATGCCGCTGTTGGCCCGCATGATCGGCTCGATCGCGGTGACCAGCCCGCCGGGTGAGCCCCGCCAGCCGGGACTGCCGTCGGGGTTCGTGATGCGGTCCACCGGCAGTCGGTTCGCCACGATGACGAGATCGGCGGGGTCGGGGGTGGACACGCCCCGACCCTAGCCCCGGTGCGGGGGAGAGGCCTCACCCCCCGGTGGGGTCTCCGGTCCCGTCCGCGTCGTAGTGGACCCCGATCTGGCCTCGTATCTCGTCCATGACGTCGAGCAGCTCGAGGGTCTGGGCGCGAGGGACCAGCGGGCTCTCGGTCAGCCCGTCGCGCAGGCAGTCCTGCACGTGGGCTGCCTCGTTGCCGAGGCCGGTCCCGAGGACGGGCGCCGGGGTCTCGATCCGCTCGGGCTCCCCGTCGAGCGGGGTCCATACGGCGTACGGCGGGTGGTGGAAGTCGCGCGGCAGGTCGAGTCGGCCGGCGTCGGTGGCGATGGTGGCCGTCCGTGGGCTGCTGGAGGTCATCGACGTGGTCAGGGCCGAGACCGCGCCGTGCTCGTGGGTCCCCGCGACGGCGACGTCGAGGTCGAACCCGGCGCTCGAGAGGTCGCCGCTCGCGGCGACCCGGACGAACGGGCCGAGCATCATCCGCGCGAACGTGAGCGGGTAGATCCCCATGTCGAGCAGCGCGCCCGCCCCGAGGTCGCGCTCGACCATCCGGGCGCTCGCGGTCTGCGGCACGACGAAGCCGAGGTCGGCATGCAGCTGCCGGGGCGTGCCGAAGTCACCGGCCAGGAGGCGGCGCTGGACCTCCCGGATGAGTGGATGGCAGGCCATCCACATCGCCTCCATGCAGAAGAGGTCGCCGGCCTCTGCGAACAGCGCCTCGCCGTCGGGACGGTTGAGTGTCAGGGGCTTCTCGCAGAGCACCGGCTTGCCCGCGGCGAAGGCGAGGCGCGCGTGCTCGAGGTGCACGGCGTGCGGGCTCGCGACGTAGACGACGTCGACGTCGGGGTCGCTCACCAGCTCGTCGTACGACGCGTGGGGGCGGGTGTCGACGTCACCGTGTGCGCGCGCGAAGGCCTCGGCGGACTCGAGCGAGCGCGAGCCGACGGCCCCGACGGCGGCGCCCGGGACGGAGCGGAGGTTGGTGGCGAAGTCGCGGGCGATGCGCCCCGTCGCGAGGATGCCCCAGCGGGTGGTCATGTCCCCAGTCAGTCGGATCGCGCGACGCGCCGCAAGCGAATGACACGGTTGTCATTCCTCGCGTAGACTCGCGGCCACGAGTACCGACGCAGGGTCGACGCAGGGGGAGACACCGATGGACGCCGCGCACGCACAGCCGAGCCGTGATGGTGAGGCTGTCCCGGGCCTGGGCGATCGCGATCGCGAGATCCTCGAGTTCGAGCGCCAGTGGTGGAAGTACGCCGGCGCCAAGGAGACCGCGATCCGTGATTCGTTCGACATGTCCGCCACTCGCTACTACCAGGTCCTCAACGCCCTCATCGACCGGCCCGAGGCCCTCGTCGCCGACCCGCTGCTCGTTCGTCGCCTGCGCCGGATGCGTGCGGAGCGCCAGCGTGCCCGCTCGGCCCGGCGGCTCGGGTTCGAGGTCTGAGATGAGGCGGCTCGACCAGCGCGGGGTGGTCTTCCCCTCGCCGGTGATGATCCTGAGCATCATCGCGGTGGCGATGGCAGGGGTCGCCTGGGTCGCCACGCGCCACAGCGCCCCTACCGAGCGCCTCGTCGAGCCGTCCGCGCAGCAGTCCCCGAGCGCCCACCACTCGACGTACCACCCGCCGAAGGCCCGCCACACCACGCCGGCGAAGCCGAAGGTCGACCGCTCCCAGGTCGTCGTCGAGGTCTTCAACAACTCCGGCGTGACCGGGCTCGCCGGCAGCGTCGCGGCCACGACGGCGCACGCCGGGTGGCAGGTCGTGGGCTCCGACAACTGGTACGGCACGATCCCGGCCTCGACGGTCTACTTCCCACCCCGGCTCGAGGCGGCGGCCCACCTGCTCGCGCTCGATCTGGGCATCCACCGGCTGAAGCCTGCCGTCACCCCGATGCGGCTCGACCGGCTGACGGTGATCCTGACCGGGCCGCTCGCCGCGCCCTCGCACTGAGTCTCGACCACCGACTCCGCTCGGCCCCCCGTCGGCGGGCCGACAGGGATGTGATGGGGTGAACCCCGTGCGGTTCACGTCCCCGGAGGCCGAAGAGCGCTACGCCGCGCTGGTCGCCGTGGCGTCGTCCACCGTGGTGGGCCTGGACTACGACGGCACCCTCGCCCCGATCGTCGACGATCCCGAGATCGCCCATATCCACCCCGATGCGCCCGCGGTCCTGATGGACCTGGCCGAGGTGGTGCGAGCCGTTGCGGTGATCACCGGCCGTCCCGCGCGCAAGGCCCTCGCCCTCGGCGGGCTCGACGAGGTGGGCCAGCAGATCGGCGACACCGGGCGCGAGCTGTTCGTGTTCGGGCAGTACGGCTACGAGCGCTGGAGCTCCACCCAGCGCCGCGTGGTCTCCCCGCGCCCGCCCCAGGGGCTGTCCGGGTTCCTGCGTGACCTGCCGCGGGTGCTCCGCGACTCCGATGCGGCCGAGGCGTTCGTCGAGGACAAGGGCCTGGCGATCGCCGTCCACACGCGACGCCTCGACGACCCGGCCGCGGCGTACGACCGGCTCCAGCCGAGGCTGCGCGACCTCGCCGAGCGCTACGGCCTGGTCGAGGAGCCCGGCCGGAACGTGATCGAGGTGCGCTCCCCTGGGATGGACAAGGGGGTCGTCGTACGCAACCTGGCCAAGGAGGTCGAGGCGCAGGGCTTCCTGTTCGCCGGCGACGACCTCGGCGACGTCGAGGCGTTCGAGGCGGTCGCCGACCTCCGCAAGCAGGGCATGCCCACCCTCCTGGTCTGCTCGGCCTCGCAGGAGGAGAGCGCGCTCCTGGAGCTGTCCGACGTCGTCGTCCCCGGCCCCGACGGCGTCCTCGACCTTCTCCGCCGCCTCACCTCGGACGCCCGCTCGGCGCGGACGATCGGGCGGCGAGGCTAGTTCGAGACCTCGCAGCGGTGAGCGACCTCGATCGAGTGGCAGACGTCGTGGCCGCTGCGTCCGTTGCCGGTGTCGGTGCCCGGGCCGCCGTCGAGCAGGTCGGGCCCACTGCCGCCGCCCAGGACGTCGTCGCCCCCGCGGCCGAAGAGACGGACCGGCGGCGCGTGCGGGCCGCTGACGCCGGCGAGCAGCTGGTTGGGTCCGGACGTGCCGCGCAGCACGTACTTCTTCGAGATCGCGGGGCTCGTGTCGCGGATGCTCAGGTCCTCGTCGGACAGGCTCAGGTCCTCGAAGCCGGTCATCGGCACGGAGGTGTGGTTGGCAGTGATGGTGCCGGCGGCGAGGTCGGCCGTGACGACGCGGTAGCCGGCGCCGTCGCTGCGGTGCCGCTGGAGGTCGAACATGAGGAGGTCGTGGCCGCTGCCACCTGCCAGGCTCTCGTCGGACCAGAACGGCGACAGCAGCTCCAGATCGTCGTTGCCCGGGCCTCCGTCGAGGTGGGCGTGGTCGCCGACGATGAAGTAGGTGTCGTTGCCGGGCCCGCCTGCGAACCGTCCGCCGTCGCTGGCCTCGGTCTGGAGGAAGTCGTTGCCGGGGCCCGCCTTCATCACCGAGATGCCTCCACCCTCGTCGTCGAGCACGTCGACCCCCGCCTGGCCGAGCATCGTGTCGTCACCCCGGGCACCGACGAGGTGGTCGTCGCCGCCGCCCCCGCACAGCACGTCGTCGCCGCCCCGGCCGTGGATGACGTCGTTGCCGCCGAGACCGACGATGACGTCGTCGCCGCTGGTGCCGCGCAGGCGGTCGTCCCCACTGGTGCCGACCAGCGTGGCCGGCTTCCCGTCGCAGGTCGGGACCGCACCTGCGGTCGCCGTTCCGAGCGGAGCCAGAGATGCTCCGACGAAGGTCAGGGACACCAGGACAAGACCCGTGCGATGGGCGGACATGACTCTCCTCGGGAGTGCGGCCGCGACGCCGAGTGCGGCACGACGCTGAGCTGAGACCTAGGAGGCGCGAGGGCCGCGCCACGGACACGCGCCCTCTGTCCGTCACCTGGACCGGCGTCCGACATGTGGATACGAGGTACGCATGCTGAGACAGCCCGACCTACTCTGGAGGCCAGCTCATCGAGAGGGACTGAGGGAACGGCCCGTCGACGTCCCGGCAACCACCGCGAGCCTCCCGTCCACGCACGACGGACGGTCGCGGAGCAGGTGCCAAATCCGTCCTGTGACGACCGCCGTCGTGGGGAAGATGAGAAGGAGGTCACTCATGAGCACGCTGGTTTCCGAGAACCGTACGACGACCCACCGCGAGGGCGCGTTCGGCAACGCCCGAGCGCTGTCGTGCCGCGAGTGCGGCCACGAGGTCGAGCTGGGGCCGTACTACGCGTGCTCGGAGTGCTTCGGCCCGCTCGAGGTGGCCTACGACTTCCCGGCCGTCACGCGTGCCGACATCGAGGCCGGGCCGCCCAACATCTGGCGCTACCAGGCGCTCCTGCCGGTCCCGACCGACATCACCGAGAGCCCCAACACCGAGCCGGGCTACACCCGGTTGCTCCGCGCCGACAACCTCGCCCGTGAGATCGGCATCGAGAAGCTCTGGGTCAAGGACGACTCCACGAACCCGACGAACTCCTTCAAGGACCGCGTCGTCGCCTGTGCCCTGAGCGCCGCCCGCGAGCTGGGCGCGAAGGTGTTCGCCTGCCCGAGCACCGGCAACCTCGCCAACGCGGTCGCCGCTGCCGGCGCCCGCGCGGGCATCAAGACCGTGGTCTTCATCCCGGCCGACCTCGAGCGGCCCAAGCAGGTCAACTCCGCGGTCTACACCGAGAACCTCGTCGCCGTGGAGGGCACCTACGACGACGTGAACCGCCTCGCCTCCGAGATCGCCGGCGAGGAGGAGGGCTGGGCGTTCGTCAACGTCAACGTCCGTCCCTTCTACGCCGAGGGGTCCAAGACGCTCGGCTACGAGATCGCCGAGCAGCTCGGCTGGCGCCTGCCCGACCAGATCGTGATCCCGGTGGCCTCCGGGTCGCAGCTGACCAAGGTCGACAAGGCCTTCCGCGAGCTGATCGCCTTGGGTCTGGTCGAGGACAAGCCCTACCGAGTGTTCGGGGCGCAGGCCACGGGCTGCTCGCCGGTCAGCACGGCGTACAAGAACGACACGGACGCGATCCGCCCGGTCAAGCCGGACACCATCGCCAAGAGCCTGGCGATCGGCAACCCGGCCGACGGCATCTACGTGCTCGACATCTGCCGCCGCTCCGGGGGAGCCGTCGAGGACGTCTCGGACGACGAGGTCCGCGAGGGCATCCTGCTGCTGGCCCGGACCGAGGGGATCTTCACCGAGACCGCCGGGGGCACCACCGTCGCGTGCCTGAGGAAGCTCGTCGCGAACGGGCTCCTGGACCCCACGCTCGAGACCGTCGTGATCAACACCGGGATGGGCCTGAAGACCCTCGACGCCGTCGCCGACTCGGTCGGACCGGCCGCCACCATCGACCCGTCGTACGCTGCCTTCGTCGCCACCGGCATCGCCTGACACCTGTGACAACGTGGGATAGTCCGTGACGAAATGCAGGTCATGGCGCGTGAAATGCCTGCACTTCGTCACGGACTACCCCGCCAGTGAGGAGAACCCATGAGTGTGTCCGTCCGCATCCCGACCATCCTGCGCACCTACACCGGTGGTGAGTCCGAGGTGTCGGCCGAGGGCGCCACGCTGACCGAGATCCTCGACGACCTCGACAGCAACTTCTCCGGGATCAAGGGGCGCATCGTGGACGAGAAGGGCGACCTGCGCCGCTTCGTGAACGTGTACGTCGGCAACGACGACGTGCGTTTCCTCGACAACCTCGACACAGCGACCCCCGACGGCACCCAGATCTCGGTGATCCCGGCGGTCGCCGGCGGCTGCTAGACCCTTGGCGCGACCGGACAGACTGGGCGGGTGCTGAGCGCCCTCTCCCCGGCTCGCCGCCGGTTCGTCGGCGGACTGCTCGTGCTCGTGCTCGCCGTGGTCGTGGTGCTCGGCGGGACCGTCGCGGTGCGAGCCGTGCGCAGTGGCGGTGCCGGCGTGACCCCGGTCGCGCAGGACGCGCAGCCGCCGGTACTCCTGGTCCCCGGGTACGGCGGCGCCACCAGCGACCTCGAGCCACTCGCCGCCGCCCTCCGAGCGCAGGGCCGCGACGCGACGATCGTCCACCTGGCGGGGGACGGGACCGGCGATCTCAACGTCCAGGCCGGCGTGCTTCAGACCGCCGTGCGGGCCGCCGTCGGCGGTGGGGCAGACTCCGTCGACATCGTCGGCTACTCGGCCGGTGGCGTCACCGCCCGCCTCTGGCTCCGTGCGTACGACGGCGGGTCGGTGGCGCGACGGATCGTCACCCTCGGCTCCCCGCAGCACGGCACCGACCTGGCCTCGCTCGCCTCCGACATCGCGCCCGACGCGTGCCCGGCAGCCTGCCGCCAGCTGGTCACCGACAGCGACCTGGTGCGGTCCCTCAACGACGGCGACGAGACGCCTGCCGGCCCGCGATGGGTCTCGATCTGGACCGCCGACGACCGGGTCTCCACCCCGCCGGAGACCGCGTCCCTCGCCGGGGCACTCGACTTCTCCGTCCAGTCGGTCTGCGCCGGACGCCAGGTCACCCACGGGCAGCTGCCGACCGACCCGGCCGTGATGGCGATGGTCCTGGCCGAGCTCCGGCGTACCCCGCCGACGCTCCCACCGGCCTCGGTCTGCTCGGCGGCCCCGACGTCCTGACAGCCGGCCGCGCGGCCGTGGATGCCCGGGCCGGAGCGGTCAGTCGGTGATGTCCTTGGTGACGAAGTTGGCCCACGCCGCGCCGAGGAAGACCACGACGTAGCCGGCCTGCAGGATCACCCCGTGCACCACGTCGTGCCACAGGATCGGGTCTCGGAAGAGGTCGACGAACGACAGCCAGTAGCGCGTGACGAGGTAGGGACGCAGCCCGTGCGCCGCGTCGAGAGTCAGCAGCAGCGACGACCCGATCAGCAGCGCCAGCGTGCCCATCGCGGCTGCGAGCGGCGAGCGCACCGTCGTGGACAGGAACAGCGCGACCGCCGCGACCCCCAGCATCGAGAGCAACGCGTAGGCGAGAGCCAGGCCGGTGCGCTCGATCAGCTGAGGGGTGGTCAACGAGGTCCCGGAGAACGTGGTCGTCACGGTGGAGGTCTGGTCGCCGAGGAGCACGACGCCGAGGACGTACGCCGTCACGGCGACCACGAGCAGCGTGACCAGCACGAAGCCCATCACCGAGACGAGCTTCGCCACGAGCAGCCGGGTGCGCCCGACCGGCCGGATCAGGACGTAGCGCAGCGTCCCCTGCTGTGCCTCGCCGGCGATGGCGTCGCCGGCAGTGATCGCCACCGCAGCCGGCAGGAAGAGCGGCAGGATGATCGCGATCGCGGCCAGGGGGAAGAGCGCGCCGTCGGCCAGCACCGCCGAGAGGAAGGCCGGCCCGGTGCCGGGCCGCGGCCCGAGGTCGGTGACGGCGAGCAGCACCGCCACCAGTGACGGCAGCAGGTCGATGATGCCGATCGTCACCCAGGTCCGGCGGCTCCGTAGCATCTTCTGCAGCTCGACCGCGATCACGACCGTGCCACCCGGTCCGAGCCCGCCTCCGTCGCCTCGAGGACGACGTCCTCCAGCGTGCGCCGCTCCGGGGCGAGCATCTCGACGCGTACGCCCTGGCGCACCAGCAGCGAGTTCAGCTCGGCGGCATCGGCGTACCTGACCATCAGCTGCCGCTCGTCGTACGACTCGACCTGCCCGTCGAGCAGCGACCGCGCCCGCGCCACGTCGGGCGTCCGTACCTGCAGCCGCCCGGTCGGGCGCTGCAGGACGTCGAGGCGCTCCTGCAGCACAAGGCGGCCGCGGTCCAGGACCCCGACGCGGCCGCACATCTGCTCCACCTCGGCGAGCAGGTGGGACGACAGGAAGATCGTGGTGCCGGCGTCGTTGAGGCGCAGCAGCAGGTCGCGGATCTCGCGGATGCCCTGCGGGTCCAGTCCGTTGGTCGGCTCGTCCAGCACGAGCAGGCGCGGGCTGCGCAGCAGGGCTGCGGCGAGGCCGAGCCGTTGCCGCATCCCCAGGGAGTACGCACGGACCGGCCGGCCGTCGACCCCGCCCAGGCCCACTTCGTCGAGAGCGTCGTCGACCCGTCGGGCACGGCTCGCGCGCTCGCCGGCCGGTCCCATCGCGTCGATGAGGGCGAGGTTCGCCCGCCCGGACAGACCGGCGTACGCCGCTGGGCCCTCGACGAGCGCGCCGACGGTCGGCAGCACCTCACGCGCCTTCGCCGGTATCGGCCGGCCCATCACCTCGATCGACCCCGAGGTGGCGAGGACCAGCCCGAGCAGCATCCGTACGGTCGTGGTCTTGCCCGAGCCGTTCGGCCCCAGGAAGCCGTAGACGTCGCCCTCGGCGACGTCCAGTGCCAGGTTCTCGACGGCCCGCACCCCGCCGTAGCGCTTGGTGAGCCCCTGCGTCCGGATCATCCGCGGTACCTGGCTCCGGCGTCGAGATCGCGCGCGGCGCGCACCAAGGTGTCGTCGGTGACGGTGCCGGCGACGACCCAGGCGAAGTCGAACGGATGGTGGGAGAAGGTCAGGGCGACGCCGAGCGGCCCGACTCGGAGCACGAGCTGACCGTCGAGCTCACGGGCACCCGACGTACGGAGCTGGTCGGCGAGGTAGCCGGCGTCGCGCGACTGCAGGGGGAGCGCCATGACCTGGGTGAGACCGGAGCCGTAGATGCCCACGGCCTCCTGCGAGGAGCCGGACTTCGGCAGGCCCGCCACGGAGCCTGGCGGGAGGACCGGGGCGTACTGGTTCGCGGCGTCGGCGATGTCGAGCACCTCGTCCACGGTCTGGGGCAGCCCGTGCGCGGCATGGAACGACGTCGCGCGCGACGGCGGCCGGCTGAGGTCGACGCTCGTGAACGCCGTACTGAGGGCCGGCTGCGACGCGTCGCCGTAGGCGTTGAGCGCGAGCACGAGACCGGTGTCGGGGTCGGCCCACAGGTCGACGTGGTCGATGCTCGTCCGTGGGTCGCTCGGCCGTAGCCGCAGACCGAGCGCGTCGTGCCCGGCGATACGGCGTGCGGGGAGGCGGGTGACGTCGGCGGGGTCGGCATCGGTCAACGCCCGCTGCGCCAGCACGGGAGGCAGCAGGTCGGCATCGCGCGGGAGCCGGACCGGGGGGTCGATGCCGCTCTGTGCCTCGGCCCGCTCGTAGTCCCATCTGGTCGTCGCGGGGCCGTGGTGGAACAGGTCGACCTCGCCGGTCGGCAGCAGCTTGTCCACCCGCCACTGGTCGGCGTTGCGCCACCACACGCGCATCCGGGTGTCACTGCCGAGAAGGTCGGCGATGTCGGTGAAGTGGTCGGAGACCGGAAGCCCGAGCCGTCCGTGGACCTCGACCATCCCGGAGTAGCCCGCCCGGTCGGCGGCCTGCATGCGGGCCAGCAGGTCGCGCGCACTCACCGCCTCGTCGGGCACCGGGAGCCCGCGCACGGTGATCGGCACCAGCACGACAAGGGCGACGGCCAGCACGACGAGGCTCCAGCGGTGGATGGGCCGCATGCCACGAACCTACGTCGCGAGACCCCGTCTGGTTCGACGCCGACCCTCAGACGTCTCGGGTCCCGGGGCCCGAGTGCCTCCGGCGGGGGAGCCGGATCTCCCAGCTGCGCGCATCGGGGTCGGAGAACCACAACAGCGCCGACACCACGTGCAGGGCACGGACCGCGCCCGACATGAGCAGCACCGCCAAGGGGATCTCGACGACGACGGCGGAGGCGACCGCCTGCCACAGGTCGCCGGGCGCCGACGTGAGCAGGTCGAACCATGCATCGCACAGCAGCACTACGCCGGTCGCGAACGCGACGAGGAGCCCGATGGTCCGGCGCTGCCGACTCAGCCAGAACGTGATCACGAGCAGGAGCAGCTCGATGCCGTCGAAGCCCACCCAGAGGGGTCCCCAGTCACGGACCTTGTGCTCGCGCGGCAGCGAGACGGCGAGGTAGACGGTCCAGGGGACGAGCAGGACGGCCGCCGTGGCGGCCAGCCCGATCCGGAACCGTCGTTGCGTCCGCAGCCGGGCAGGGTTGTCGACGACGTCGTCCAGCGGCCGCGCGAGTCGCGCGATCAGTTCCCGGCGTTCGTCCGGCTTCATGCGCGCGATGTCGTCGTCGGTCAGCACGAGCCCATCCTCGCTCACGTCACCCGTCGGCTGTCGCCCTGCTCCGTAGGGTCAACGGAGCGTCGGACCGCTGGGCGTAGAGGAACTGCCAGCACCGGCAGGATCAGCAGCCAGACCAGGAGCTGGGGGTGGTGACCGATCGTCCACAGCGACCCGACCACCCCGATCAGGAGCGAGAAGGCGACGGCCCACACCCGCTGAGTTGGAGATCAAGAACAGCCCGAGCTCGCGATACGTCGCGTCCTCGCGCAGCGTCTCGGAGAGTACGGCGACCGCGGCGACCACGACGAGGTCGAAGAACAGCTCGAGCCACTCGACCCGGTCCGGCGCGCGGGTGGCTTCCTGGGGCTCGCTCGCGTGCTCACGCTAGGCGTAGCTCTCGGCCTGGATCGAGTACAGCTCGGCGTAGGTGCCGTGGAGTTCCATCAGCTCGGCGTGGCTGCCGACCTCGACCACCCGGGCGCCGTCGAGCACCACGATCAGGTCGGCCATCCGCACGGTCGAGAAGCGGTGGGAGACCAGTACCGTGACCCGGCCGTTGTCGTTGACCTCGCGGGCGCCCGACGCGAAGCGCTCGAACAGTGCGTGCTCGGTCTCGGCGTCGAGCGCCGCCGTCGGCTCGTCGAGCATCAGCAGGAGCGGCTCCGCCCGCATGTAGCCGCGCGCGAGCGCGAGCTTCTGCCACTGGCCGAAGCTGACGTCGACGCCGTCGTCCCACGAGGGCCCGAGCTGCGTGTCGAGGCCGTCGCGCAGCTCGGACACCAGGGTCGTCGCTCCCGCACGGTCGACGGCCGAGCCCACGGCACCCCGGTCGTCGTGCCGTGGCTCGTCGCCGAGCCCCACCGTGGTCGCGGCCAGGAACTCCAGCCGGGCGAAGTCCTGGAAGGCGCCGGCCAGTCGCTCCCGCCACCGGGAGACATCGGTGCGGTTGATGTCGATGCCGTCGGCGGTGATCCGCCCCGAGGTCGGCGTGTACATCCGGGCCAGCAGCTTGACCAGGGTGGACTTCCCGGCGCCGTTCTCGCCGACGATGGCGACCACCCCGCCGGCGGGCAGCGCCAGGTCGACGTGCTCGAGCACGGTGCGGGTGGTGCCGGGGTAGACGAACGAGACGTCCTCGAAGGCGAGGCCCTCTTCGAGTCGCGCGGGGACCTGCTGGTCGGTGTGGGCGTTCTGCTCGGCGGCGAACTCCTCGAGCCACACCAGGCGCTGGGCGGAGTCGAGCCAGATGCCGCGCAGGAAGCCCAGCTCGCCGACCGCCGACCCGACGTACGCCGACAGCCGGCCGCCGGCGGTGAGCACGAGCACCACCGCGCCGGGGCTCGCGTCGAGTCCGGTCGCCACCCAGGCCACGGCGGCCACGAAGGCGAGCGAGAAGAGCGTCCAGGCGGCCGCGGTCCAGGCGGCGGTGGTCAGCTGGGTGGTGCGCAGACCGGCGAACCAGAGACCCCACGCCTCGCGGCGGCGGGCGACGAGGTCGGCCTGGTTCCCGGTCACGCGGATCTCCTTGCCCGGCGGGGGCGTGGTGGCGATCGAGAAGAGGTGACGGCCGAGGCGGCCGTGGACAGCCACCGCCTCCTCGGTGCGCTTCTCGACCTTGGGTCGCCACACCGCTACGAGCAGCAGCGGCACCGCGGCGGGGAGCAGGAGGAGGAGTCCGGGGTTGATCGCGGCCAGCAGGATCGACACGAACGCCAGCCGCACCAGCCAGCCCACCATCGTGAACATCGAGGCGAACAGGTGGTCGAGCGCGAACACACCGGTGCGGAGCACGGCGATCCGGTCGAGGTAGACCGGTCGCTCGTGGTGCTCCACGGTGGCCACCTCCGCCTGGAGGCGCGCGACGTAGCCCTGGAACATGATGTTGAGGCGGTCGCCGAGCCGGCGGATCGTGCGCGTCAGGGTGATCTGGAGCGCCCACATCAGGGTCGCGGACGTGGCCAGGCCGAAGGCGCCGACCAGGAGCCGGGTGTGGTCATGGTGGACCAGGCCGTTGGTGATCAGCGCCAGCCACAGCGCCACGAGGGCGTCGGGGAGGGCCTGCAGCAGGGTCATCGCCAGCGACGCGACCAGCAGTCGAGGCTCGGCGCGGTAGCCGAGCCTCACGACGTGGAGCATCGAGGAGAACGCCGGCGGCATCGGGCCCGCGGTGTCGTCCGGCGGGGGGCCGGAGTCAGAGAACATCGTGGACCACCTCCTCGCCGTGCTCGTCGAACTCGACGAACCGGGAGGCCTGGAGGTCGTACATCGTGTGGTAACGCCCGCCCAGGGTCATCAGCTCGTCGTGGCTGCCGAGCTCGATGGCACGGCCGTGCTCGACCACGCAGATCAGGTCGGCCTGTCGCACGGTCGAGAACCGGTGGGACACCAGGATCGTGCTCGCCGCCGAGGTCGCGCCGAGGACCCGGCGGAAGATCTCCGACTCACCGCGGACGTCGAGCATCGCCGTCGGCTCGTCGAGAAGGACGACGCCCGCCCCCGTGCGGACCGCGGCGATCGCCCGCGCCAGTGCGACCCGCTGCCACTGGCCGCCCGACAGGTCGACTCCCCCGGGGTAACCCTTCGCCATCGGTGCGCCCAGGTCGGCCAGCCCGAGGGCGCCGGCCTCCGCGAGTGCGGACTCGACCAGCTCGTCGTCGCCACCGAGAGGGGCGACGTTGTCCCGCAGGGGGAGCTCGTAGCGGACGAAGTCCTGGAACACGGCCGCGACCTGCTGCCGCCACGCGTCGAGGTCGAGGTCGCGCAGGTCGACGCCGTCGATCTCGATCGACCCGGAGTCGGGGTCGTACAGGCGGCACAGCAGCTTGGCCAGGGTGGTCTTGCCGGCGCCGTTCTGGCCCACGATCGCCAGGGACGCGCCGGCGGGGATGGTGAGGTCGAAGCCCTCGAGCACCGGGCGGCTGCCGGTCGGGTAGGTGAACGTGACGTCGCGGAACCGGATCTCGGGTGCGCCGACTCGCGGACGGGGGTGGGTACCCGACGTCGTGAGCGCGCCGGCGGCCGCCATCTCGGGCTCGAGCCGCCGGATCGCCACCACGGGGGCGGCGGCGCCGTCGAGCGCCCAGCTGAGGCCACCGAACGCGATCGAGCTCGCCCCGAACGCAGCCCCGGCGTAGGTGACGACGGCCTGGAGGTCGAGCTGACCGTCGTACCCCCGCTGGGCGAGCACCCAGAAGAGCAGCGCGTTGGCGGTGAGGACGATGAGCAGCGCTCCGCCGACGGACCTCTCCCGGAGTCGGGTGGCGTCGTACTGCAGCTCGTGGAGCCGGAGCCGGTGGCTCGTGAACCGCTCGAGCAGCCACGGCGCCAGCCCGAAGAGTCGCACCTCCTTGGCGGCGGCCGGCTCGGTGGCCAGGTCGTAGGCGTACGACGTGTGGCGGCGCGCGGCCTTGACTGCGTCGGTGTTGCGGTCGCGCCAGACCCCGCTCTCGCGGAGCAGCCAGTGGGTCGAGCCCCAGGCGGCGAGCAGAAGGACGGGTGCCCACCAGGCGAACCCGAACAGCACCAGCGCGGAGGCGATACCCCCGAGCAGCATCACCAGGCCCTGGCCGATGAAGTCCATGTTGAGGAACATCGGTGGCGCGGACCACCCGAGGTCGAAGTCGCGCGCCGTGGTCAGGTCGTTGGTGAGGTCGCCGCGCTCGAGGTGGCCGATGCCGTCGGGGCCGAGGGTCGCCGCCATCAGCCGGTCGTTGAGGACGCTGCTGAAGTGGTGACCGGTCAGCGCACCCACCACCTGGTGGACCGGTGGGCCGACCTGGGACAGCACGAACACGACGGCGAAGGCGGCGAGCGGCATGGTCAGGTCGCCCCCGGACTCGACGCGCCCGACCAGCAGTCCGGTGGCGATGGCGAGCCCGGCCGGGAGCAGTGCGCGGAGCAGGAGCAGGAGCCACCACGCGGACGCCAGACCCGGCACCGAGCGCGTCAGGGTCAGGAAGAACTGGGTGGCGGGGCGCTCACGCAACCTCGACCAGCGCAGCCCGGCCAGCCGGGTCCGAGGGAGAGCAACGGCCACGGCGTCACCCTAGGCGAACGTGACGTGGCCTCAGTGAGTACGTCGGCCCTCGCGCAGGCCGGCGACCGTCTTCTCGATCCGGGTCGCGCGGGTCTCGGGCTTCTTGGCCTCCTCGACCCAGCGCACCCACTCCTTGCGGTGGGTGTAGGACAGCCCGTCGTACGTCGTTCGCGCGGCGTCGTCCATCGCGGCCTCGAGGTCGGCGGGCAGGTCGACCTCCCGTGGCGCGGTGTCGAGGGCGATGTCGACCGTGACGTCGTCGCCGGCCGCGACCCCGGCTGCCTCGCGGTGCTCGGCGCTGAGGGGCACCAGGAACCGGCCGCCCATCCGTACCGCGGTCGTCCGGTAGGTGTGGCCGTTGACGGTGATCGTCACAGCGGGCCGCTTGCTCTCGCCGAGCGAGGCCACCACGTCGTCCGGTACCGGGATCCCGGTCGCCGTCTTCCCTCCGAGCTCGACCGTGCTCTCGAACCTCATCCCCCGATCCTGCCACCGGTCCGTCGCGATAGTCCGTGACGATCTGCAGGTGAATACCTCGAGATCACCTGCAGATCGTCACGGACTATCCGATCTGTCCACAGCCCAGGGAGGTCAGGCGGTTCTGGAGGTGGGTCCGTTCGGGGAGGTTGTCGCACAGGTCGACGGCGCGGGCGAGCTCGGCCCGGGCCTCCTCGGTCCGACCCGCCCGCGCGAGGAGCTCGCCCCGGATGCCGGGGAGTCGATGACCGGGGAGCTCGATGCCGTCGAGCGCGCGCAGCCCGGCGTGCGGGCCGTCGGCCTCGGCCACGGCGACGGCCCGGTTGAGCCGTACGACGGGCGACTCGGCGAGCGCCAGCAGCTCGTCGTACCGCGCCACGATGCGGGGCCAGTCCGTCGCCTCGGGGTGCGGTGCGATGGCGTGCTCGGCGGCGATCAGGGCCTGTACGAGGTACGGCGTGCCGGGCGCGGCGGCGTGCGGCGTGAGCAGCGCCAGCGCCTCGGCGATCTCCTCCGCGTGCCAGCGGGCTCGGTCCTGGTCAGGGAGTAGCACCAGTCGCCCGTCGCGCAGGCGCGCCTCGCGCCGTGAGTGCTGGAGCAGCATCAGGGCCAGCAGCCCGTCGAGGTCGATCCGTCCCGGCAGCAGGTCGCGGAGCAGCCTGGCCAGCCGGATCCCCTCGCCCGCGAGCTCCGGTCGTACGACGTCGGGCCCGGACGGCGGAGCGTAGCCGGCCGTGAACGCGAGATAGGCGACGTCCGACGCCCGCACGACCCGTCGTTCGAGCGCAGACCCGGTCGGCACCGCGAACTGCTCCTCCGCGAGGCTCTTGCGCGCCCGGGTCAGCCGCGCCGCCATGGTCGAGGTCGAGACCAGGAAGAGCCGGGCGATGTCCGGCGTACTGAGGCCCAGGACCAGCCGCAGGGTCAGCGCCGCGGCGTTCTCGCGCGAGAGGGTGGGGTGCACGCACAGCATGACGAGCCGCAGGCGCTCGTCGCGCACGGGCTCGCCGGCGTCCGCCATCACGCGCTGCGCCTCCTCCTGGAGATCGGCCTCGACCGCGAGCATCGGGAGCTTCTTGGCGGCGACCGCCTCGGCCCGGAGCCGGTCGAGGATCCGCCGGCGGGCGCTGGTCAGGAGCCACGCGGGCGCGTTGGCCGGGACGCCGTCGTGGGGCCACCTCCGGGCGGCCGCCTCGAAGGCGTCCGCGAGCCCGTCCTCGGCCAGGTCGAGCCGACGGAACTGCGCCACCAGGAGGGCGGTCAGCCGGCCCCAGTG
>Ga0302322_100001799_pt1 | contig 17852 bp, 17 predicted proteins | sample Fen_T0_2_FD_203757 | JGI IMG/M metagenome (GOLD analysis project Ga0302322, IMG submission 203757) | Peat permafrost microbial communities from Stordalen Mire near Abisko, Sweden - Fen_T0_2 | ecosystem: Environmental > Terrestrial > Soil > Wetlands > Permafrost | place: Sweden: Abisko... | reverse complement strand
TTCAGGGCAGGCGCCGGTGAACTCGGGCGAGGTTTGGATTGCGGCGGGAGCTGAGTCCCGCGAGTCCGGCACGTACCCGAGCCGCGCGAACCAATCGGCGGCGGTCTCGGTCAGCAGGAACAACTCGCCGACTTCGAGCGCCGCGGCGACGGCTTCGGCCCGCTCCACGAGGCGCTGGCCAAGCCCGATTCCGCGATGGTCCGGCGCAACGCACACGGAGCGCAGCAGGGCCGCCGAGCCATATTGCTCGATTGCGGCACAGCCGACGATCCGGCCGTCATCGCGGGCCACGACCGCGGTTCCAAGCGCAAGCTCGAATCCGTCGGTCGGCAACAGGCCGGCCTCCAGCAGGCCTTCGATCTCCGGTCGATCGCCGGCTCGGGCGGGCTCGATCTCGATCATCCGCAGTTGCCTCCGCAGCAGCACGCTCCCGCGGCCGCCTCGACCGGCGCGACTGCGACCGCCGCTGCCGTGCCCACCAAGGCGCCGTCCGCTGGCTTGGTCGCCTTGACGATGACGCTGAACATTCCGTCGGCGACTTGGTGGCTCACGGTCAGCGAGACGTCGGCCATGCCGGCAGCCTCGAGTCCCGTTTGGAACTCGGAGAACGTGAGCGCCCCGGCGATGCATCCGGCGTAGGAACCGCGTTCGGCGCGCTGCTCCGCGGTCAGGGTGTCGGCCGCGACGATGTCGCTGATCCCGATCCTTCCGCCCGGACGCAGGACGCGGGCGATCTCGCGGAACACGGCCGGCTTGTCCGCGGCCAGGTTGACCACGCAGTTGCTGATCACGACGTCGATCGAATCGGCCGGGAGTGGTATCGCCTCGATGTGGCCCTTGAGAAATTCGACGTTCGTGGCGCCGGCTTCGGCGGCGTTTCGATGGGCCAGAGCCAGCATCTCGTCGGTCATGTCCAGCCCGAAAGCACGGCCGGTCGAACCGACTCGCTTCGCGGACAGGAGCACGTCGATGCCTCCGCCCGACCCGAGGTCGAGCACGCGCTCGCCCGCGCGGAGCTCGGCCACCGCCGTGGGATTGCCGCATCCGAGCGAGGCCATGACGGCCGCTCCTGGGAGCTCGTTGCGCTCGAGGGTGCTGTACAACCGGCTGCCGTACTGGCCGTCGTCGGCGCAACAGCTCTCGCCGTTGGCGACGCCGAGTGCGGCCTGGGCGTAATGGAGGCGGACGGTCTCGTGGATGTCGGTCATCGGAGTGGACCTACTAGCAGGCGCAGGGGGCGGGTGTCTGGGTCCGTACGAAGAGGTACCGGACCAGGTCCAGCACTCGTGAGCCGCGGTCGCTGCTCGGGCGACGGGCGCTCTCGGCCTCGCGGAGGCGCTCCTCCATAAGAAGCCTGACGATTTCGGGACTGTAGTACATCGACATTGTTCGATCTCCTTTCGAAGCGTACCATAGCGCTCATATCGAGACTTGTCAATATCTATCGCAGTCGATATTCTGGACACATGAAGCGCGCAACCGACCCCGACATCCTCCTCCTGCAGGCGACCGCGGATCCGACGCGCCTGTCGATCCTGCGCCAGCTGAGCGCCGAAGTAGAGGTCTGCGCCTGCGACTTCACCGACTGCTGCGACATCGGCCAGCCCACCGTTTCGCACCACCTCAAGGTCCTGCGCTCGGCAGGGTGGGTTACTTCCGAGCGGCGTGGGACGTGGATCTATTACTCGATCCGTCCCGAAGCAGTGATCCGCTTCCGAGAGCTGGCAGGCGCGCTGTCCGCCGGTCCGGCGCGACCGGCCGCGGTGCTGACGGGCAAGGTTGCACCGCTCACGGTTCGCCCGGCGAACTAGCAGGTCCAGGGCTTGACCTTCAAGTAGCTTGAAGGTGTAGGGTGCGCCCATGAAGGTCTCCGAACTCGCCAGACGTGCCGGCGTCGCCTCCTCGACGGTCCGTTTCTACGAGGACATGGGCGTCCTGCCGGCGGCGGCGCGCAAACCCAACGGCTATCGCGACTACGGCGCGGGCGAGTTGGCGCGGCTGCGCCTCGTCGTTGCGCTGCGACGGCTCGGCCTCGCGCCCGTGGATGCCGGCCGGCTGGCGGCCCTCTGCATGGACCGCGGCGAGGTCGACCTGGACCTGGCGCCGCTCATCGAGACCCAGCGCGCCGCCATCGAGCGACAACGATCCGATCTCGACCGGCTCGAGTCCGAGCTGACCGACCTGGAATTGACAGTCCAAGCCGCCGGCCGCGCCCGGCATTCGAGCGAGGGTAACGCCGTGTCCTCCAAGCCAATTCGTGTGCTCTTCGTTTGCACGGGCAACTCCGCCCGAAGCCAGATCGCCGAGGCGCTCCTGCGCGACTTCGGCGGCGCCGACTTCGAGACCTTCTCCGCCGGAACCGAACCCAAAGGCGTCAATCCGTTCGCGATTCGCGTACTGAAGGAGATCGACATCGACTGGTCCGGGGCCGCCAGCAAGTCGGTGACCGAATTCATCGGCCTGCCCTTCGACTACGTCATCACTGTGTGCGACCGCGCTCGCCAGAGCTGCCCGGTCTTCCCCGGCAGTCACAACTCGCTGCACTGGGGCCTCGAGGACCCGGCCGAGGTCGAGGGCAGCGACGAGCACAAGCTCGAGGCGTTCCGGCGCACCCGGACCGAAGTCGCGACCCGTCTTCGGCCTTTCGTGGAGCTGGCGAGGCGCGCCCGGCAGGAAGCGCCGACGCCCGCCTGAGGATCAGCTGCGCTCGGTGAGCCAGAGGGCGATGTCGCCCGCCGACGGGATGCGGCCCGCCGAGACGACCTCGCCGTCGATGACTAGCCCCGGCGTGCTCATGACGCCGCGGCTCACGATCTCGCGGGGATCGGTGACGTGGATGACTTCAGCTTCGACGCCGGCCGTCGCGACGGCCTCGCGGGCGTTCGCTTCCAAGCGGCGGCAGTTCGCGCAGCCCGAGCCCAGGACTTCGATAGTTCGCATGACTTTCTCCTTGGTTGGGCGCCGGCCGTCAGCCGATCAGGAAGTTGAACATGAAGCCGATGATCAGGATTCCAGTGGTGACTACGCCGGCGAAGACTGCCAGTAGCGGCGGCTTGATGACTCGCCGCAGGATCACGAACTCGGGCAGGCTGATGGCCGTGACGGCCATCATGAAAGACAGTGTCGTGCCCAGCGGCAGGCCCTTGCCGAGGAGCGCCTGAACGATCGGGATCGTCCCGGCCGCGTTCGAGTACATCGGCACGGCGAGCAGAACCACCAGCGGAACCGCGAGCAGATTGGACTTGCCGCCGATAGCGACGACGAGGTCCGTCGGGACGTAGCCGTGGATCAGCGCTCCGAGGCCGATGCCGGCGAGCAGGTACGGGAAGATCTTGCGGACCAGCGTCGAGGTGTATGCCCAGGCGTCGTTGAGGCGATCGGCCCAGGTCAGCCGGATCTCGATCGGTCGAACGGCCTTGCCCTGAAGCTCCCAAACGTAGTCCTCGACGTATCGCTCCATGTGCAGCCGTCCGATGACAAGGCCACCGACGATCGCGACCGTCAGGCCCGCGGCCATGTACGCAATTGCGATCCCGGGCCCGAAGAGGCCCCACAGCATCACGAGCGCTACCTCGTTGACCATCGGCGAGCTGATCAGGAAGGCGAACGTGACGCCGAGAGGCACTCCCGCCTCGACGAAGCCGATGAAGAGGGGCACGGCCGAGCAGGAGCAGAACGGCGTCACGATGCCGAGCCCTGCCGCAGCGAACGATCCCGGTACGAGGCCGCGGCCGGCCAACACCGGCCGGATCCGCTCCGGCGGGAAGAAGCCGCGAATCAGCGTCACGACGGTGACGATGCCCAGAAGCAGGAGCAAGACCTTCGGCAGGTCCTCGAGGAAGAAGGCGACGGCCTCGCCCAGGTGGGTGCCCGGCTGGAGACCGATGACGGTGAAGGTCAGCCAGTCGGCGGCCGGCGCCTCGACGAACCAGGCGACTACCCATGCCAAAACGGCAGCGCCCGCCACGACGGGGAGTGGCAGCGTCGGACGGCGAAGCGCCAGCGTGGTCATCGCAGCAGGTCCGTGAGAGCGGCGGCGGCCGCGGCGCAGCGCTCGTCGTCGCGCTCGTAGAACATCCAGCGGGCGTCGCGGGAGTGGCGCACGGCGCGGACAAGCCCGGCCTCGCGCAGCCGGGCCAGATGCATCGAAACGTTGTTCTGCCGCTCCCCAAGGGCGGCGGCCAGTTCGCACACGCAGTGCGGGCCGTCGGCCAGCATCCGCACGATGCCGGCCCGCGTCCGGTCGGCGAGGAGCGCGGCGGTGGCCACCGCGTCGCCGACTTCGGGAGCCGGCAGGTCCAGTCGCGGTTCGGGCGGGAGTTGTACTTCGGGCGTGGCGCACTCGGGGCATGAGGCCGTGAGCGAGGCAGTGTGAGTGGTGTCGGCGGTATCGGTGGCGGTCGGCGTGGCGGTCTTGGTCAACATCTCAGCAGGAAGTGTCTCAATCAACGCTGAGATATCTCAGTGTCCGCCGGCACGGATCGGAGGGCCATCCGGCCCGTTCGGCCTTCGCCGTCGCCGATCGACCGGCCGGACTTGCCCGGCCGGCCCGTTACTTGGGCAGTTGCGACAGCCCCGAGTCGCCGGAGGCGGCTTCGTCGCGGGTTTTGGCTCGATCCAGATATGCCTGGGCCTTGCCGATCTGGGCCGTCAGGGCGTCGACCGTCTGGCTCATGCTGTCGAGGGCCTTGAGCTTGAACGCGTCGATCTCGTCCATCGTGGCGTAGATGTTGTCGAAGGCGGTCTGGAGCTTCGCGACGTCCACGGTCGCGGAGGCCGCCTGCTCGTTGATCGCGCCCGACTGCTGGCGCAACAATACCGACGTGCTCTCGATCAGGTTCGAGGTCGTCGTGTTGAGGGCCGTGATCTGGTCCAGGACGAGCTTCTGGTCGGACAGGGCCTGGGCCACGATGACCGCGGTCCGGAGCGCCGAAATGGTCGTCGTGGTGGCGCGATCGACGCCGCGGATCAGCTCGAGGTTGTTGCGGCGGATCACGTCGAGGGCCAGATACCCCTGGACGCTGACCGCCAGCTGAGTGGTCAGATCCTGCACCTTCTGGCGAACGTAGAAGAGCATGTCCTCCTGGAGTACCTTCGCCCGCTCGGGGTCGGTCTTCTCGATCTGCGCGATCCGCGCCGTCAGCCCGGCGTCGAGCTTCTGGGCCAGGTAGATGTACTGGCGCAGGCGCTCCATGACCTGCCAGAGGTTCGCCTTCTCCTGCTCGAGGTCGGCGTTGTCCTTCTGCAGCGTGGTCTGGCCGTTGCCGAGAGCCTTGATGACCGCGTTGATGTGGCTCTGGCTGGACCGGTAGCGGTCGAAGTAGTCGCGCAGCTTGTCGCCCCACGGCAGGATTCCGAACAGCTTGCGGGGCGAGAACAGGTCGCCCTGGTGGGCAGGGTCGAGCTCGTCGACCTGGCGGCGCAGCTGAATCAGGCTGGTCGAGACTTCCGACGAGCCGGAGATTCCGCCCCGCTTCATCGACGCCACGGGCCGGTCGAGCAGGCGCGAGGAGACCTGGGCGGAGGCCTTGATCTCGTCGGCGCCGAGGTTGCGGATGTCGGCCAGCCGGGCCTCGAACTTGGGGTCGTGGATGTCCAGCGAGGCGATCGCGTCGACGTAGCCCGAGACCATCTCGTCGAGCTTCTTGACGGTTTCGGCGTCGAGCTTGACGGCGTCCTGAGCCGCGGGCGCGGCGATCTCGGCGACCGGCGCAGGCGCGGTCAGGACGAGCATGGCGGTATCGGAAGTCGGCGCCGGCGCGGGGTCTTGCGCGATCGTCTTCGCATCGCCGGCGACCGCCGCACTGGACGCCTTGTCGATCTTGAGCGAGTCGCCCATTTGATGGTCCTCCTCGTCGAGATGGCGCCTGCCGCCGGGATTCTCAACACTCGCGCCGCGGATCCGAGCTAAGGGTACCGCCGCCGCAGAATTGGATCGGCGTGGGTTCGGCACCCGGCCCGTAAGTCTGTCGCGAGAATGGCACATGTGGATGCTTGCGAATCGGCGGTTCGAGCGCCAACCTTGGCAGCAATGGTGCATGCCCGGCCTCGATTCGCTGCTCGCACTCGGCTCCTGGCGGCGCTGGGTCTTGTCGCGCTGGTCGTCGGCGGCGTCGAGACGCCCGGCGTTCAAGCCGATTCCACAGCCCAACCGGGCAATGCCTTCGGGTCCCCATCGGTCTCCACGGAGCGTCTCGGCGGTGCGGATCAGTACGCCGTCGCCGTGGCCATTTCCCAGCGTCTCTTCCCTTCGGGCGGAATTCCTGTGGTTTATCTGGCGGGCGGCCAGAACTTCGCCGACGCCCTTGCCGCGGGTCCGATCGCGGCGCACGAAGGCGGTGCGATCCTTTACACGGGCAGCACGGCGCTGCCGGTCGCGGTTGGACAGGAGCTCGTGCGCCTCGCGCCCGCGCGAGTCGAGGTCCTGGGTGGTACCTCGGTAATCGCCGCGGCCGTCGTCGACCAGGTGACCGCGCTGCTCGCGCCCGCAACGGTCGTCGAGCGCGTGGCCGGGGCGGATGCCGCAGGCACCGCGGCCGCGCTCTCGGCCGTCTCCTTCGCGCCCCATGCCGCAACCACTGTCTTCGTAACAGGCGCCGGGAGCGCCCAGGACGCGGTAGCCGCGGGGGCCGCGGCCGCTCAGCTGGGCGGTCCGCTGCTCCTCGCCGCCCCAACCAGCCTGCCGGCTGCCACGGCCGCCGAGCTGACGCGGCTCGCGCCGGCTCGCGTCGTCATCGTCGGCGCCACGAGTGCCGTCTCCGCCGCGGTATCGGCAGCGATCGATGCGATCGTCCCGCTGGTGGAGCGGGTCACGGGCGCGGATGCGTATGCGACCGCCGGCGCCGTGGCCGCGCGCTTCTTCTCCGCCGCTGCGACCGATGTCGTCGCCGGCGGTCCGGGCTACGCCAACGGCCTTGCGGCCGTTCCGCTCGCGGCGAACCGCCATGCCCCGATCCTCTTCTTCGGGCCCGAGGACATGCTGGCGACTCCCACGCGGGATCGGCTGGTCGCCACCCACCCCACTCGGATAGTGATCGCCGGCTCGGTCTCCGAGGTCGTTCGGGCCCAGATGGTGGGCTTCTCGGACGGCCGGTTGCCCGTGCCGCCGGCCACGCCCGCGTACCCCTCGTACGACTCGGGCTATCACGACCCGGGCGAGATGCTGACGCTGATCAGGGCCACGGAGCTCGCCTATCCGACGCTGGTCCACGTCTTCTCGATGGGGAAGAGCTACGAGGGCCGCGACATATGGGCGGCCAAGATCTCCGACAACGTTTCGGTCGAGGAGAACGAGCCAGAGGTGTTGATCGACACCCTCCACCACGCCGACGAGCACCTGGGAGTGGAGCAGGCCCTCTACATGCTCGCGACTCTCACGTCCCAATACGCGACGGATGCGTACGTCCGAAGGCTCGTGAACGAGCGTGTCGTCTGGATTGTCTTCGCCGTCAACCCCGACGGCTGGGCGTATGACCTGTCGGGCGGCAAATACCACTTCTGGCGCAAGAACCGGCAGCCCTACCGCGGCTACTACGGCACCGACATCAACCGCAACTACGGATACAAATGGGCCTGCTGCGGCGGATCGTCCGGGAACCCGTCCGCCTACAACTTCCGCGGGCCTACCGTGTGGAGCACGCCGGAGGCCAGGGTGCTGCGGGACTTCATTGCCAGCCGGGTGATCGGCGGCGTCCAGCGGATCAAGACCCACGTCACGCTCCACACCAACGGCGAACTGATCCTCTATCCCGACGGCTGGTCGAAGGCCACCTATCCCCCGGACATCACGCCCGACGACCACGCCGTTTTCGTCTATATGGCCCGGAACATGTCTCGCATGAATGGCTACAGGCCGATGAAATCGAGCAGCCTCTACGTCACAGACGGCGACGAGATCGACTGGCTGTACCACCAGTACCGAATCTTCTCCTTCACCTTCGAGCTTTATCCGGTAGATCAACCCACCCTGACCGCGATGGTCTATCCGCCTTACTCCATCGTCGCCGCTCAGACTGCCCGCAACCGTGGCGCGCTTCTGTACCTGATCGACGCGGCCGCCTGCCCCTGGGCGGTCATCGGCAAGGCCGCGCAATACTGCCCCACCGGCAAGCCGATCCCTCCGCCGTCGGGGTTGCTCGGGTAGAGCCCGCGCCGCCGCCCGCCACCGCGGCAATCCGGCCGCCGAGGTCACGCATCGGCCGGAACAACCCCGTCGACGCGGCCAACCCAAGGCCATAATCGCTTCCCGGACCTGACCCGCGGCCACCCCGACCGCTCGTCCGGCGTCGGCAGAGGCTGGCGTGAGCACTACATCCAAACTGGGGGCAACGCCGATCGTCGACACGGCAGCCTGGAAGTCCCGCCGTCTCCGCCGACCTCGCGTCACTACATTGGCCGGTTGGGCGCTGTGGGCCACGTCGATAGTTGCCGTGTCGATCAGCCTCGTCACGGCTCGGCCCGGCGGACCCAACGACCCGGCCGCGACAGTCGAGCAGGGCATTGCCTCGCTCATGCTCGGGACTGTGGGTTCGATCCTCGTGAGCCGATTGCCCCACAACCTGATCGGCTGGTTGCTTGCCGTCGGTGGGTTCGTGATCGCCGTCTCGGCGGCCGCGACCGGCCTGGCCGACTACGGCCTCAACGTCCGTCCAGGAACCGTACCCGAAGCCATCTGGCTCGCCTGGCTGAGCCAATGGATATGGGCACCGGAGCTCGCTTGTCTGTTCATCCTGTTGCCGCTGTTCTACCCGACTGGTGATCTGCCTTCGCGTCGGTGGCGAGTCGTAGTTGTGATCGGCGCCGCGGTCGCCATTACAGGCGGGGCCGGGAGCGCGCTCGCGACGTGGAGTCCCAACCCATACCCTGTCGGGAACCCGCTGGCATTCAGCGGCCCGTCTGCGGACCTCGTCTCGGCGCTTGGTGAAGGCGTGACCATCCTCGTGTTGGCCGGCGGGATGCTCGCAGTCGCCTCTCTCGTCGTCCGCTACCGGCGGGCGGCAGCGATCGAACGCCAGCAGCTGAAGTGGTTCGCGGCAGCTGCGATCGTGGCGGTGGTGGCCGGCAGCATCAACATCAGCACATATGCGGCCGCCGGTTCGGGATCGCCGACAGGCACTCTGGGCGTAGTCCAGAGCGTCTCCTCGTTCCTCATCTTCTGCGGCCTTGCCCTCCTGCCTCTCGCCATCGGCATCGCCGTCCTCCGCTACCGCCTCTACGACATCGATCTCATCATTCGTCGTACGGTTGTCTACGTCCCGCTGACGGGCGCCCTTGCAGGCCTCTACGCGGCCTCGATAGCCTTGCTCCAGAAGCTCTTCATCGCCGCGACGGGCAAACCCTCCGACGGCGCCGTGATCCTCAGCACGCTCGTTCTCGCAACGACGTTCACGCCCATCAAGAACGCTCTCCAGGGCTGGGTCGATCGATCGTTCCGCGACTCCCAGGATTACGAGAGGCGGCTTCAGCGGTTCGTGGACGCGGTGTCCGGTGGGCTCGCGAAGCCCGACCCGCCACGGGTCATGCGAGGCTTTCTGGCGCTCGCCGTCGAGGTCAGCGGGGCAAAGGGCGGACGGGCGTTGGTGCAGACGAGAACCGGGGAGCGTGAGGTCGGCGAAACGGGCTCAGCGCTCGACGAGACGGCGCTCACAATTCCCGTCGAGGTTGCCGGCAGCCACGTTGGCCGCGTCGATTTGACCGGGCGCCGAGACGGCCGGCCCCATGGTGAATACCACACGAAACTGTTGATCGCAGCCGGCGAACGCCTTGCATCAGCCACGCTGGGCCCCGACCCTGACGCCCTCGCGCCGAAGAGGATTTGAGCCGGCTTGCGCTAAGCGGCCATCGCGGCGCACTTCGCCCCGACGTCGAATTCCCGCGGCCGAGTCCCGGTCACGACCCTCCCGTGTTCTCAGGCGTCCCTTGTTTCTCGAGCCTGAACACCGGGTGTTTCGGTGCGATCGATGCCCATTCGTGGAGCGATGCGTCGGGGTCGATCTTGAAGGCAGGGCGGGTGATCGGTTCGATTGCGAGGTAGGCCTTCAGGATCGGAGCCGCGGTGACCGCATCGACCTCCCGCGCGACCAGAGTCTCGCGATAGCCTCGCCGGCTCAGGGTGACCTGGCCACATGCCCGGGTGTTCTGCACCCAGGAGACGTTGCCGTAAGGTCCGACCAGCCAGCGCTCGCCGTCCAGGGCCAACACCGTCACCGGGGTCGTGTGGGCCCGGCCGGTCCTGCGCCCGACTACGGTCAGCAGATGCGTCTTCTCGGGCCCAATGCCCGCGCGAACGACCAACTTCGCGATCAGGTTTGCCGACCGCTCGAGGCGTCCGACTTTGTACGTCGCCATCAGGTTCTCCAGGCCGCGCCGTGTCCGGCCGGCACCGCTCAAGAATAGAGGGAGCCGCCACGATGCGGGCTAAGTCCGCGGCGCTCAGGCGGGCCTCAACTCAACGAGGGCCGCAGCTGCGCGAACACGGCCAGGGGGCGTCAGGGCCGTCGCGGGATCCAGATCCTCATGCCGCGGCCCGGCCGGTTGCCCCAGGCGAAGTAGGGCAGCGCCCGCAGCCGAGCCGGATGTGCGCGGCGCGCAATCGATGGCTCGACCCTTCCGTACGGCCACGAATTCGCGGCGTCCGACCGCAGCAGGCCGTCGAACTCGAGCCAGACCATTTCGCCCGACTCGCCGGCGCCGCGGACATCGACCAGGACATCGGGGAGGCTCGCGATCTCCAGGGATTCCACCGACGTTCCGGATGGCAGGTCGGCGTCCTCCACCGCGTAGACGAGCGGGCCTCGCTCCAGGGCGACGCAGGCCCTGACGGCGTCGATTCGCGGGTCGGGCGCGGTGAGCCGCGGCGACATGTCGAGCAGGAGGCGCACGAGATCGCCGGGCTTCCAGACGCGGCTGATCTCGATGCGGTCGGTGTTCCCGCAGGTTACGGTTTCGCCGGCGACGGTCGCGGTGGCGTTCGGGCACCATGACGGGACTCGCATCGAAAGCGTCCAGGGCCGGTCGATGGAGTGCTCGATCGTGATGTCGACCACGCCTTCCCACGGGTACTCGGTCCGCGCGGCGATCGAGACGCGACCGCCCCCGATCTCCGCGGCGAAGCTGCCCGACACGTACTGGTGGATCTGCAGTCCGGCGTCATCGGCGGTCACGGCAAAGTCCTGCAGGGTCGCCAGAAACCGCATCAGGTTCGGCGGGCAGCAGGCGATCCTCGGCCACGAGGTCCGCCTGGTGGTCGCGATGCCTTCGAGGACCTCCGGGATCGTCGATCGCTGCATCAATGGGTTCGAGTAGAAGAAGCTCGAGCCGTCGGCAGCCAGCGCCGGGAGGATTGCGTTGTATGCCTGCCGCTCGATCATGTCGGCGAACCGCTCCTCACCGGTCGCCAGGAGCAGGCGCCAGCCAAGCATCGCGCCGCCGATCGCGGCGCAGGTCTCTGTGTACGCTCGATCCGGCGGGAGCTCGAACGCGGCGCCGAAGGCCTCATCTTGATGATGGACGCCCAGGCCGCCGGTCAGATAGGTGAACGAGGCCAGCATGGAGTCCCAGCGGCGGAGCGCCGAGTCCAGGAGATCCTGGTCGCCGGTCTCCACGGCCACGTCCACGACGCCGCAATCGAGGTACATCTGCCGCACGGCATGGCCGGCGGGCTCGAGCGCGCTTCGGACGGGCTCGTGGTCCTGCCAGAACCGCGCTCCGTAGCGGCAGCTGCCCAGGAGTCCGCGGCCGCGGCGATCGATGAGCGTCCGCGCGAAGTCCAGGTAGCGTCGCTCGCCCGTCGTCCGGTACAGCTCGACCAGGGCCATCTCAAATTCAGGATGGCCGCAGATCGCCTCCCGCCGGCCGGGGCCGATCTCGGCCTCGATTCGCTCGACGAAGCGCTCCGCGATCTGGAGGAGCCGATCGTCGCCGAGGCTTCGCTTCCAGGCGACCGCAGCCTGGAGGAGATGGCCGGCCACATAGAGCTCATGGCCCCACTCCATGTCCGAGAATTCGAAGCCCGGTTTCGCGACCTGGTAGAAGCTGTCGACGTAGCCGTCGGGTCGCTGCGCCCGTGCCGCGAGCTCGATCATCGGTTCCGCAAGTGCGCGCAACTCGGGACGTTCGCCCTGGGCGAGCGACCATCCGACCGCCTCGAGCCACTTGTAGACATCCGAGTCCAGGAACGGAGCGGGGTTCCCACCGTCGCCCTCCGCGCCCTGATACCGGCCCTCGGCCCCCGCCGCCAGCTCGAAGTTGGTCAGGTTTCCGCACGCCTCGAGCATCGACGCCCCATGGGGAATCGTCCGCTCGAGGTTCGTCCGAAGCTTCTCGGACCAGAAGCCGGCGTCGATGCGGGCGCCGGGAAAGCCGATGGGCCGCAACCGCACGCGTGCTTCCGGAGTGGGAACCACCGGCGCGACGGTGGAACGGCGACGATCCGGGGCGCCGCCGGAGGGCGACATTCCTTCAGCCGCCGTTCTCGCCATCCTTGTCCTCCTGGGTGCGGTCTGACGCTACAGGTTCGTTGAGAACCACTTCGAAATCTCGGTCATTGAAGGAGTCCCGCGGCGTTCACACCTGAGCGAGGGGTCTCGCCCGGTCGGGCTCTATCTGAGGAAGCGTCAACTCCGGTAACATTACCAGTCTCCAACGGGCCAGCGGCGCTTGCCGCATCGGAATGCCCGCGGAGGATGGCCGACCATCAATTGCGCCGGTTGACGGCCTCAGGCTGGCCGCTCGCCGAACCTCAGCCGGTGACCGGAATCCGCTCCACTCGCCGGGAGAACAATTCGATCTCCCCTTCGCCGACGAGTGCGCCGATCTCCAGATCGTATGGCCGCATTTCGCCCGGCTCCAGATGAAGCAGTTCTCCGCGCTTCTTGGCGTCGTCACGACCGGCGTCGCGATTAGTGCTGGGCTCGATCGCCAGAGCGTAAGTGCCTTCGCCCATCATTCGCCAGACCGTGTGGTGAGGCAGCTGGTCACGCTTGAAGACCTGGTAGACGCCCAGCCCGAGCCTGTCGTTGACGACCGCGACCGGCACATTGCCGTCCCTCTCGGCCACGAGTTCGTGCTCGAAGCACTTCTCGCTGTAGTCCTTGATCGGTCCGCTGAGTGTCCGGTAGCTGTCCATCAATTCGGGCGTCACTTCGTAGTCTGTGGTCGTCTTGAGCGAGGGGACGAGAAGCCTGGAGCCATCGTCGACCACAGGGAATCCCGCGTTGCAGTGGTACAGCAGCATGTGCGAGACGCGGCTGTGGCCGACGTTCTCGACCTCGTCGCGAATCGTGAAATGCGATTCTCCGACGCGAGCCTCGATCCGGCGGCGGAGAAGCAGCTGCTCGCCGAACACGGCCGACTGGAGGACCTCGCCTTCGGCCCAAAGGACGCACTCGTCGGCCTCCCAGCGCTCGCCGTAGCCGACGATGCGGGCCGGCAGCCCACCGATCCGGCCGTGGAGACCGTATGAGACCGTCTTGAAGATGTGCGGCTGGTGGAAGTCGCTCGCGTCGTCCTGGGCCCCGAAGAGGGTGTGGTCGAGACCGCAGGTCACAACCATGCCGCCGCCCCAGGCCCTGAACCAACCAAGAGGGTCGTTCTCGTAGAACCAGGGCGCGACGATGCCCGCGTTGGCCTGCCAGTTGAGCGGCCGGCCGCCCATCTCGCATCGGCCGATGTCGAAGCAGCGATCCACGACTACATCGAAGGCGAAGCCGGAGCCGGTCCGGAACTCGATCACGCGGACCCCCCGACCGAGTCCGTCATCGAGCGTCACGAGTCTGACCCCGGCCACCTGCTCGAGGCGCCCCACCCGGCGCATCAGCTCCGTGCGTGAATAGGCGCGCCCGAAGAGCTCAGGCATTCTGTACCTCCGGTTGGGCGTCAGTCGGGCTCGCGCTCGACGACGTTATAGACACTGTTTGGGGCACGCTGCTGATGCGGCGTCGACGACGACCTCCACGTCGGGGTGGCCGTGGACCAGGGTCACCGGGTAATCCACCGTAGGTTCGGAGAAGAGCAGGATCCGCAGGATCGTCTGCTTCCACGAGCCGGTGTCGGTGTAGAGGCGAATCCGTCGGGCGCCGAGCAGATCGCGCATGCCGAGCGTGATCGCCAGCGACGGAATGGCGAAGGGATTGCCGCCGGCATGACGTTCCGCGTGGGCGATGATCGTGTCGACGCTGGCCGGCAGAATCCGCGCCTGCGAATTCCGAAACTGATCGAGCGAGACGTTGGCCCAGCGCGACGACGGCGGTTCGTTGAAGGCGAAATGGCCCTGGAAGCCAAACCCGCCATAAGTCGTCGCCACGCCGCCGCGACGTTCGATCTCCCGGGCCGAGCGATCGAGATCGGTGGGCGTCGGAAAGATCACTTCCGCGGGATGAGGCCGCAGCTCCGGCGCGACCCTGTCGATGAAGAGGTCGTGGAACTCGCCCTCGAAGTTGTTGGAGTCGTGCAGCGGCAGCGCGCGGCCCTCCCAATCGAGCCAGTTGTCCATCCCGAAGAACGTCACGTGGTCGAGGGGAAGGCGCTCCTGGTTCACCATTTCCGAGAGGATCGGGTAGCCGCCTGTCGGCCCGACGGGCACGATCAGAGCCAGCTTGTCGCCCTTGTCGCGTGCGGCGCGTACCTCGTTGAACATGGTCTCCGCAAACGCTCGATGTACCGCCTCTCTGGTCGGAAGGATGCGCAGGCGGATAGGCGAGCGCGCCTCAAGTTCGTCCGGCGGGATGGCGAACCATTCGTTGAGGACCTTCTTGTCGAGCACGTCTGTTCCTCTCTTGCGGTCGAACTCAGCCGTCATGCCGGATTGGTGCGGGTTGGCCCGGAGATTTCGCGAGGATCGCTACGGATCGCGCCATAGAGAGGTCCTGCGCCGCCGCGACCATTTCGCGGCTGACGAACGCTTCCAGGGTGCCGGGCCGCATGACCGACATCGCCGCTGCGGACACCGCCCAAGCGGCGGCTTCTGCGACCTTCATGCCGTCACGAAGGCAGGCGGCCAGCGCGCCCACGAAAGCATCCCCGGCCCCGGTGGTGTCCACCGCCGGCACGTGGGGCGCCTCGATGTGAAGGATCGGCTCGCCGGCCGATGCCAGGAACGCGCCGGCCCCTCCGGCCGTGACGATGACTTTGGCCCACGGTGCCATGTCGGCCAGTCGATCGGCAAGTTCCTTCGGCGGCGCCTCCAGACCGACCAGGGCCGCAGCCTCGTGCTGGTTCGGGACGAGGACATCGGCCAGTTCCAGGAGCCCGTGAGGCAGCGGAACCATCGGCGCCGGGTTGAAAACGGTGATCGCGCCGACACCTCGGGCAATTTCGAACGTGGCGCGTGCGCAGGCCGGCGGCGCTTCCAGCTGGCACACGACGACCGATGCTCCAGCGATCGCGGGAGCCGCCGTCTGCACGAACGAGGCGTCCAGGCGGGCGCTTAGGTCCGAGCAGGAGGCGATGGCAGGGATGGCCCGTGGCGACAGCATCACGAACCCGACGTCGGTGTTGCCCTCGGCGACCTCGACCCAGCGGCGGTCGATCCGCTCGCGGTCCAGGTAGCGCAGGATGCGCCGGCCGCGCTCGTCGTTTCCCACCACGGAGACAAAGCGCACCGGGGCACCGTAGCGGGCCGCGGCAACGGCCTGGTTGGTGGCCTTGCCGCCGTCCACGGTCTCTTCGAAGCCGAAGGCGACCACCGTCTCGCCTTCGCGCGGAATGGCCGTAACGTGCATGAATAGGCTCTGGCCGTGAGAGCCGACCACGACAATCGGGCGATCAGTATCCTCGACCACGGCCGGCATGGGCCCGGTTCCGTCCGCTTCCGGATCGAGTGCGGTCTCCTGTGTCATCCCTTTACGCTCCCGGCTGTGAGGCCGCTGACGATGTAGCGCTGGCATACGAACGCGATGATCACGGGCGGGAGTGCGGCGATCAGGCCGCCGGCGGCCAGCATCCCGAAGTCGGTGCTGTGCCGGCCGATGAAGTCGTTGATGGCGACCGGCAGCGTCTGAGATGCGGAGGTCTGGGTCAGGATCAGCGCGTAGAAGAATTCGTCCCAGCAGAGCAGGAATGCCAGCACCGCCGTAGAGAAGAGCCCCGGCAGCGACACCGGCAGGATCACCCGCCAGAGAGCGCCCAACCGTGAGCAGCCGTCCACCCGAGCAGCGTCGTCGAGGTCGCTGGAGATGCCCTCGAAATAGCCGCGCATGAGCCAGACGACGAAGGGCGTCACGAAGCCCGAGTAGACGGCAATCAGCGCGATCCGAGTGTCGAGCAGGCCGATGCTGCTCAGAAATTCGTACACGGGCAGGATGAGCGCGATCGGCGGCAGCATGTAGGTTGCCAGGAAGACGTATACCAGCCGGTTCGAGCCCCAGAAGTGGAGGCGCGCAAAAGCGTAGGCCGCGACCGTGCCGGTCACCATCGCGATGACGGTAGTCGAGCCAACGACCACGAGGCTGTTGCCGAGGGCGGCGCGGAACCCAAGCGCCGAGCTGTCGGTTGTCGAGCCGAACGTCAGGGCCGCCAGGCGGCTGAGGCTGGGATGGGGCGGGATCCACTGCAGCGGGATCGTGATCAGGTCTGCCTGCGACGAGATGCTCGAGATCACGAGCCACAAGAACGGCGCCAGGATGCAGATCAGGGTCACGACCATGGCGACGTAGAGGCCGGCTCGGAGCGCAGCGGCGCGGAAGGACCACTTGCGGCGATGAGGTCGGGCTGCGGCAACAGCGGTCATTTGGCAGGCCCTCCTCGCAGCAGGCGTATGTAGATCGCCGCAAGCACCGCGATCAGTAAGGCGATGAGGTACCCGAGAGCTGCGCCACCGCCGAAGTTGTAGGTGTTGTACGCCGTCTGGTAGGCGTAGATGGCGATGGTCTGGGTTGAGTTGGCCGGGCCGCCCTTGGTCATGATCCAGATCGTGTCGAAGACCTTGAACGCGTCCATCGTCCGCAGGACGAGAGCAATCAAGATCACCGGCTTGATCCACGACAGCGTGATGTAGCGGAAGATCTGGAACGATCCGGCGCCGTCGACGCGGGCCGCTTCGATCGGCTCCTTGGGCACGGTTTGCAGCGCCGCAAGGATCAGCAGTGCTACCAGCGGCGTGTTCTTGTACACGTCCGCGATCACGACCATGAACATCGCGATGTGCGGATCGCCGAGCCAGTTGATGTAGGAGTCGGTCAGCCCCGTTTGCGTGAGCGCTGCGTTGAGGGCTCCGTACTGAGCCTGATCTATCCAGCGCCACATGAGCGCGTTGCTGACTCCCGGTAGCGCCCACGGCAAGATGACCAGGCCGCGCAGGATCCAGCGCAGCCGCAGCGGCTGATTCATGAGCAGGGCGAGGAGAAGCCCCAGCACCAATTCGATACCCGTTGAGGCGACGGTGAAGACAACCGAGCGTTGCACCGCCGCCCAGAAATCGGGGTTACCGAGCTGATTGGTGTAGTTTCCGAGGCCCACGAAGGGCTGGTTGTTCGGGTTGGTCAGGACGTGATGGTAGAGGCTCATCCACAGCACGCCGACCAACGGCACGGCCGCGACAAAGAAGATTACGAAGGCTGCCGGGGCGATCATCGCCCCGGCCAGCCACTTCTCACCCTTCGGCAAGCGCAGTGTGGGCCTCAACCGACGCCCGGCGAAGAGTTGCATCTTGGTTCCTGGTTGCGGACTACTGGTTTGCCATGGTCGGTACTTGCTTGGCGACGGCATCGAGGGCCGCCTGGGGCGTCGATTCCCCGGTAAGAGCCTTCTGGATAGCCACCTGGAGCGCATTCGAGAGCGATGTGTAGTAGGGCACCATGGGTCGGCTGACCATGGTGTTGAACGCTACCTTGGCCGCGGACCAGAGGTCGGGCGCG
>Ga0302322_100001798_pt1 | contig 17856 bp, 13 predicted proteins | sample Fen_T0_2_FD_203757 | JGI IMG/M metagenome (GOLD analysis project Ga0302322, IMG submission 203757) | Peat permafrost microbial communities from Stordalen Mire near Abisko, Sweden - Fen_T0_2 | ecosystem: Environmental > Terrestrial > Soil > Wetlands > Permafrost | place: Sweden: Abisko... | reverse complement strand
TCGGCCTCGCCATCCAGGCCTATCAGAAGCGCGCCGGAGCGGTGATCGCCTTCGTGGCCGAGCTTGCCGAGATGCATGCGCGGCGCCTGATGGTGCGGCTGGTCAAGGGCGCCTATTGGGACACCGAGATCAAGCGGGCGCAGGAACGAGGTCTCGACGACTATCCCGTCTTCACCCGCAAGGCGATGACCGACCTCAACTACCTCGCCTGCGCGCAACACATGTTGGCGCTGCGGCCGCGCCTGTTCCCGCAATTCGCGACCCACAATGCGATGACGGTGGCGCATATCGTCCATGCGGCGGCCGGCAGCAAGGGCTACGAATTCCAGCGCCTGCACGGCATGGGCGACGCGCTCTATGCGACCTTGCGCGACCAGTATCCGGACATCGCCTGCCGCACCTATGCTCCGGTCGGCGCGCACCGCGACCTGCTTGCTTATCTGGTCCGTCGCCTGCTCGAAAACGGCGCCAATTCCTCCTTCGTCTCGGTCGCCGCCGACCCGAACATTCCGATCGATCAGCTCGTGCTCAGCGAAGCCGAGATCATCGGCCGGCCTGCAGCCGCGCGCCATCCGAACATCTTGCGGCCAGGCGATCTCTACGCCCCGGCGCGACAGAATTCGCAAGGCGTCGAGCTTGGGCACCACGCTTCGCTGCTGGCCTTGCGCGAAGAGATCGCACGTGCGGCGGCCGCCCCTGCCACCGCGGCGCCGATCATCGATGGGCGGGTGAGCGAAGGCGATAAGCGGACGGTCTCGAGTCCGTTCGATCCGGCGGTCGTTGCTGGGACCGTTATTGACGCCGATGCGGCAGCGGCCGATCGTGCCGTCGGGGCGGCGACAATAGGCTTCGCCGCGTGGAGCAGGACGCCGGCCGCACGCCGGGCGCAGGCGCTGCGGAAGACCGCCGATCTGCTGGAGTCCAACCGGGGGCGCCTGATCCATCTGCTTGCCATCGAAGCCGGCAAGACCATCGACGATGCGATCGCCGAAGTCCGCGAGGCCGCAGACTTCTGCCGCTATTATGCGGCCGAAGGCGAGAAGCTGTTCGGCGCCGAGCTTGATTTGCCCGGGCCGACCGGCGAGACCAACAGCCTGCAGCTGAGACCGCGCGGCGTATTCGTGGCGATTTCGCCGTGGAATTTTCCGCTCGCGATCTTCATCGGGCAGATCTCGGCGGCGTTGATGGCCGGCAACGCCGTGGTCGCCAAGCCTGCCGAGCAGACGCCGCTGATCGGCGCGGAAGCGGTCAAGATCATGCACGAGGCCGGTATTGCGCCGACCGCGCTGCAATTCGTTCCGGGCGATGGCGCGATCGGCGCGCACATCGTCGCGCATCCGGCGCTTGCGGGCGTCGTCTTCACCGGCTCCTATCAGACCGCGCGCGCCATCAACATCGCGCTCGCCCATCGCGACGGGCCGATCCTGCCGCTGATCGCGGAAACCGGCGGCATCAATGCGATGCTGGTCGATTCGACCGCGCTGCCCGAGCAGGTTGCCGACGATGTCTTGACCTCCGCCTTCCGTTCCGCCGGCCAGCGCTGTTCGGCACTGCGCCTGCTGTGCCTGCAGGACGACGTCGCCGACGCCATGATCGCGATGATTGCCGGCGCCGCGCGCGAACTCAAGATCGGTGATCCGCGCGAGGCCGCGACGCATATCGGTCCTGTCATCGATCGCGAGGCCAAGGCGCGGCTCGATGAGCACATTGCGCGCATGAAGGCCACGGCTCGCGTGCATTATGCCGGTGCCGCGCCATCGACCGGTTCGTTCGTGGCGCCACACATCTTCGAACTCGATCGGCCTGAGGCGCTGGACCGCGAAGTGTTCGGCCCGGTCCTGCATGTGGTGCGCTATCGCGCCGGCGACATCGACGACGTGTTGCTGGACATCAGTCAGTCCGGCTATGGCCTGACGTTCGGGCTGCATTCGCGCATCAGCCATCTCGTCGACAAGATCAGGCAGCTGCCGATCGGCAACATCTATGTCAACCGCAACATGGTCGGCGCCGTTGTCGGCGTGCAGCCGTTCGGAGGCTGTGGCCTGTCAGGGACGGGCCCCAAGGCTGGCGGCCCGCATTACCTCGCCCGCTTCGCCACCGAGCAGACTCTCACGATCAACACAGCTGCTGCGGGCGGCAATGCGGCACTGGCCGCCCTCGGCGATCGCTGACGACCGCGCCGATGGGCATCTCGCATTTGCCTGATTTTGGTCCGGTATCTGTCGAGCGTTCCGCGATTGTGTGGTCTGCGTCCGGCGCTTCTACGGATTGCCACATCGATGACATTCTCGTTTCTGAATGTGTTGCGCGCGCATTACAGCTTCGCGAGCTCGTGCCTGTTATCACTTACGCCGGAGCAAGGTGCGCCAGCGGGTGAATAGCGCACGCAGCGTGGGTATGGATAGCGTGGGTGGCGTAATGAAAAGAGTTTTGTTGACGACGGCGGCCTTCATCGCGGCAGCAACGACGGCGTTCGCAGCGGATATGAGATTGCCGATGAAGGCACCGCTGATGACCCCAGTCCTATTCAGCTGGACTGGATGCTACGTTGGCGTCGAGGGCGGCGGGCAATGGGGACGGAGCAACCAGATTTCACGTTCCGGTCCGACCTCGGGCCTGCCCATCACCGGCAATTACAATCTGAGCGGTGGCATCGCTGGCGGCACCATCGGCTGCAACTACCAGTTCAGCAACGACATCGTGATCGGTATCGAGAACGACTTTTCGTGGACTGACAAGCAAGGCAGCGCACGCGGTTTGGCGCCGTTCAATACGCTCTCGGTGAGTACGACCAAGGAGAAGTGGATCGACACGCTGCGCGGTCGCGTCGGTTACGCGTTCGATCGTCTCCTGGTCTACGGCACCGGCGGCGTCGCTTTTGCCGGCACCGACGTGACCGTGACCACGCCGGGACTGGCAACCGTCACCGATACGCGGTCGCGGACCGGCTGGGTCGCCGGTGTCGGCGGCGAATGGGCTGCCTATGTCGGTCCGATGGGGGCGGTGACCGTCAAGCTGGAATATCTGCATGCCGATTTCGGCACGTCGCGTTATATCAACACGCCTGTCAACGTCAGTCCTAACCTCACGATCGTGTCACGCGACGTCAAGCTTTCGGATGACATGGTGCGCGTCGGCGTGAACTGGAAGTTCAACTCGGACATGATCGGCATGCGCTACTGATCTGTCCGTTATCGGGGTGCGAGGGTCTCGGGGTTGCCGGGGCCTTCATGCACTCGTCTGCCGGAGTGCGCGCCAGTCGCCGCATCTCGACCGCGTGGCAAGGGACAGCGTTGCGCCGGTTCGCTCTCTAGCCCTGTGCTTCGCCACCTCCGGCGAGAAATCCGATCCAGTTCCTGAACAACAGCGTTACGGCAGCCCCTGACGCCAGTTCCGGACGCAGCGTCAGACCGGGCAGTTCGGCGGCGAGAGTCGGATCGCGCTTGAGCTTGGCCCGGGCCTCGAAGCGCCTCAGTATGTCCTCGGTCTCCGCGTCGAAGTAGGACGTGGGGATATTCGGATAATGGTCGCGCTGGCCGGCCAGGAAGCGCGCGATGTCGCGCATATATTCCCGCTGCAGCGACAGGGCGTCATATTCGGGATGGCCTTGGAAGAACACGAACCGGCTTGGCATCTGCCTGGCGAAGATATCGACACCGACTTCGTTCGAACGCGTCAGGATCTCGTAGCCGCGCGCCACGAGCTCGTTTTCGTTGACCGCGTTGACGCGCGAATGCGACACTTTGAGCGGCGAGAGCAGGTCGCGTGTCAGCCAATCGTCAGTGATCTTTGCACAATCATAGATGCCGGAACACTTGGCGGGCAGCCGCCGTCGCTCGATGCCGTCGAGATGCAGCACGGCGGCATGCGCGGCGAGGCAGGACCAGATCGCTGAGCGCGTGTTGGTCTTGGCCCAATCGACCAGCGCCGCCAGCTCCGGCCAATAGGGCTCATCGCGCAGACTGTCTGCGATGGGTTCGGCGCCCGTCACGATCAGTCCGTCGATCGCGCGACTGCCGAGTTCGGCGATGTCGCGATAGCGGTCGGCGACGTGTGTCCTGACTGACGGCGAGCGGACGATCGACGGCAGCGAGAAGCAATGGAAGTGGACGTGCAAATGGGGCGCTGCCGCGGCCCGCAGCAGGTGCGCAAATTGCAGCTCGGTCGCCTTCAATGCGCTGTCCGGCATGTTGTTGACGAGCCCGATGGTGATCTCGGTCCGACCGTCCTGACGGGGATGGCGATCGAACGTGGTCGGAGCCAAAGTGGGGCTTGCGATCGACGAATGCCTGTCGAACAGCAGCGTCATGTCGAGACTCTATTCAGCGGCGACGAGCCGATGCTGCCGCGAACAGGCCTCCGCCAAGGCCTGATCGAGATCCTCGATAATGTCGCTGACGTGTTCGATACCGACCGAGAGCCGGATCGTCTCGGGCTGCACGCCGGCCTTGCGCTGTTCCTCGGCCGACATCTGCCGATGGGTGGTCGACGCCGGATGGCAGGCCAGCGACTTGGCGTCGCCGATGTTGACCAGCCGCGTGACCAGCTTCAGCGCATCATAGAAGGCTTTTCCGGCTTCGAGCCCGCCCTGGATGCCGAAGGTGAACAGCGACGAGGCCTGCCCGTTGAGATATTTCTGCACCAGCGAATGATAGTGGCTGTCAGGGAAGCCGGTGTAATTGACCCAGGCGACGCGCGGGTCATTGCGCAGGAATTCCGCGACCTTGCGCGCGTTCTCGACATGCCGCTCCATGCGCAGCGCAACCGTCTCGATGCCCTGCAGCAACAGGAAGGCGTTGAACGGCGACAACACCGCCCCCATCGTGCGCTGATAGACACTGCGCGCGCGATGGATATAGGCACTGGTGCCGAAATGATCGGTATAGATCAGGCCGTGATAGGATGCGTCGGGCTCGCTGAAGGCCGGGAAGCGGCGCGCATGGTCTTTCCAGGGAAAGCGTCCGCTGTCGACGATGGCGCCGCCGAGCGTGGTGCCGTGGCCGCCGAGGAATTTTGTCAGCGAATGAACGGCGATGTCGGCGCCATAGTCGAATGGCTTCAGCAGAATGGGTGTTGCGACCGTGTTGTCGACCAAGAGCGGCACGCCATGGCGGTGCGCGACCCTGGCGAGTGCCTCGATGTCGCAGACATTACCGGCGGGATTGCCGATCGTCTCCGCGAACACCGCCTTGGTGTTCTCGTCGATCAGACGCTCGATCGCGTCAGGCCGGTCGCTCTCGGCGAAGCGGCCGGTGATGCCCTGACGCGGCAGGATGTGTCCGAGCAGCGTATGCGTGGTGCCATAGAGCTGCGGCACGGAGACGACGTTGCCGCCACCATCAGCGAGGTTGATGAGCGCAAAATGCAGCGCAGCCTGTCCGCTGGCGACAGCGAGCGCGCCGACGCCACCTTCGAGTTCGGCGACGCGCTTTTCGAGCACGGCGGTGGTGGGATTTGCGATCCGGCTGTAGCGATAGCCGTCGGCTTCGAGATTGAACAGCGCTGCGCCATGATCGGCGCTGTCGAACGCATAGGCGACGGTCTGGTAGATCGGTACCGCGACGGATTTTGTGGTCGGGTCGGGTTCGTAGCCGGCGTGAATTGCAATCGTCTCTTTGCGCATCGTCGACCTCCGCTATCGGCTGCGTCGCAGCGCATGAGTTCGAGATGCGTTTCGCGCCGCTAACTTGATAGTCGCAGCAGCTGATGCCCGCAACGATTCGCGAACAGGACGACGAAACAGCCCTAATGAATTGATGGCTCTGAGCGAGGATGTGGCAGCGTTAAAATCTCAATCAATTTGCAACAAGCTGCTGGCTCAGCACGTGCCGGATCTGCTCCCCGATCTGCAACCGCACCGCCTGGGCCGCGGCAGGATCGCACTCATGGCAAGGAAACACGGGCGCATTGATCATGAGCCGCCAAACGGTTGACAAGGACATCCTCAAAACATTACCGCAAAGATGGAAGCAAAGCATCTCCTTGGCCGCGTGCGGGACCATCAATCATGAGCAAGACCGTCAAACCGATCAGCTATTCGCAGACCTGGACCTTCTTCGAGGGCCGGTGGCAGGAGGGGAACGTGCCGATCATGGGTGTCCGGACCCACGCGACCTGGCTCGCCTCGACGATCTTCGACGGTGCGCGGGCGTTCGAGGGCGTGATGCCCGATCTCGATCGCCATTGTGCGCGAGTCAACCAGTCGGCCGTCAATTTCGGGCTGAAGCCGGTGGTCGACACCGCGACCTGGATCGGGCTCGCCCGCGAGGGCATCGCCCGCTTCGGTGCCAACGCCGAGCTCTACGTGCGGCCGATGTACTGGGCTCAGCATGGCGCCGGCGGCGGCGTGCTGTTCGACCCCGAGACCACCAATTGGTGCCTGTGCATCTACGAAGCGCCGATGCCGCAGCCGACCGGCAACGCCATTACGCTGTCGCCGTTTCGCCGGCCGACGATGGAATGCGCGCCGGTGGATGCCAAGGCGGCCTGCCTCTACCCGAACAATTCGCGCGCGCTGATCGAGGCCGCCTCGCGCGGCTTCAACAACTGCCTGATGCTCGATCTGCTCGGTAACGTCGCCGAATTCGGCAATGCCAACGTCTTCATGGTGAAGGACGGCGTGGTCTTTACGCCGGTGCCCAACGGCACCTTCCTCAACGGTATCACGCGGCAGCGGGTGATCGGCCTGCTGCGCGGCGACGGCGTCTCCGTGGTCGAGACGACGCTGCGCTATGAGGACTTTCTCAAGGCCGACGAGATCTTCTCGTCGGGCAATTTCGCCAAACTGGCGCCGGTGATCCGCATCGATGACCGGCCGCTCGGGATCGGGCCGGTCTACGGCAAGGCGCGCAAGCTCTATTGGGAATTCGCGCATGCGATGAAGCTGGCGGCGTAGTCGTCTAAGGTCCGTAGAGCACGAGCTCGGTGTCGGACAGATCGCCGAGCCGCGGGCGCTGCGGGCCCTTGACATACTTGCGGCCGCGCCGCTCGGTGTAGACGCCGACCAACCCTGCGACCGGGCCGTTGGCATCGAGGAGTACCGCGATTTTGCCTTGCCGCAGCAGGAGGCGGCCGATGACGCCGGCACAGGCGACGAAATCTTCGACGTTGCGGCAATAGATCAGCTGCATCGCGGGGAGCCCGATCGTGCCACGCCGAACCCGGACCGGCTGCAGCACGAACGGGCTGACCGAGCTTTGGGTTCGCGCCACCAGGCTGAGGCATCCGTAGCCGGCGTGCCTTGTCAGCAGCGCGGCCTCGGCGTGCGGGAGGCCCTCGACGGCGCCGGTGGCGGCGGACACGAACTCGACGGCAGTTCCATCGGGGACGCGGGACAGCGCCGGCATCGCGCAGAACAGCCCGTTGCAGTAGGCTTCGAACCGCTGGGCTTCGACGATCGGCCAAGTCCAACGCGCCGGGCTGATGTTGACATAGGTCACCTCGGTCAGCCGCTGCGCGATCTTGGCCAGCATCGGTGCATGATTGCGGAACGGTGGCGCGACATACCAGCTCGACAGATTACACCAGATCGCGGTGCCGCCCTCGCTGCCCCGCGCCGTGTGGATCAGGAGCAGCACGCCGACCGGCGCGCCGTCAAGATCCAGCATGTAGCCGAACCGCGGATAGCCGTGGGGGACGTCGCGGCCGGCCTGGTGCTGCAAACCGCTGAGCCAGTAGGCGCGCGAGCGTCCGACAAAGCCGCGTGCCAGCAAATCGGCGACCGCCTCGATGTCGGCTGCCTTGATCTCGCGACACCGGATCATCGGTCTGAGCGCCGTCATGATCCGCTCATGCCGATCGAGGCTGTCGCGTCCAACTTGTGCGCTATCGCCAGGGTTCGACCTCGTCGGCGATGGCGTGCTCGGGCAGGCCAAGGATCTCGCGCACTTCAAGCGGCCAACGCGCCAGGTCGGTGCCGTGGGTCTGGAACATCGCCACCGCAAGCCGGTCCATGCCGAAGGCGACACATCCGGTGTGGGCGGGATCGCCGGCGGCATCGGTGATGCCCCAGGTGGTGCCAAAATGATCGCGGTGATAGTTGAAGCTCATGCAGGCCGTCGGTTGCTCCTCCGAGCGCAGCGGCACCAGCAGTTCGAATTTGAGCGCCTGCTGCTTTTGGCTGACCGCCTTCATCTGGCCGACGCGGCCGAAGAACGGGTCGCTGGCCTGATCGACCAGGAACGAGAGACCGAGATCATGGGCGATCGCCCGCGCCCGTAGCATCCAGCGCTCGCGAAAGGCGGCGACGTCGTCCGGGCAGCCGATACAGACATATTCGCGCATCCGAAATGATTGCAGCCGGTCGAGGTGGCGCGACGGTTCGCGGCGGAAGCAGTCGGCGGCGACGTCGAAAAGCAGGCCGCCTTTCGGCAGCGGCCCTCGGCTCGCCGCGATCGGGTAGACCGGATAGCAGGCGGCGGGCGACAGCACGAGGTCGGCCGGCGACAGCGACGTGGTCCAATCGCCGCCGGCCTCGAAGCGGCTGACGGCGGCGTTGATATCGCGCTCGGTGCCATGCAGGCCGCAGACGCAGCCGAGCAGGTTCGGGAAGCTTTTCAGATAGCCGGATTTCTCGAGCTGCGCCCGGCTCATCACCGGCGGGAAACGCATCACCTCGGTGCCGGGTTCGCGATGCCTGGTGATCAGCAGGGCCAGCCGTTCGACCATGTTCTCATAGAGCGCGGTGCGCGCATAGACACCGTCCGCGCCCATCCGGTGAAACAGGGCGTCAGCAAGATGGTCCAACGGGTCGGCTGGGTGCGGAGCGATCGCGGGCGACTGCGGCAGAATGGGGATGGTCATGGTGATGATCCCGATAGAGGTTGTGTGAGACGGCTTCGTCAGTCGTACAAAGAGGTGGGCACCGCGCTCATCAGGCTGGCTGTCGCCACATTCGCCAGGATGCGGTCGTTGTTGATCATGATCGGCGCCGACAGCACGTCGCGCAGGTGCCGCCCCATCGCGAATTCGCCGTCGTTGCGATAGCCCGAGAGGCCGCAGGCGCGCATTGCGCGCATCACCGTCTCGACTGCAAGCTCGGACGCTTCCACCTTCAACAGCGTGATCGAGGATTGGAAATCGAGCGAGTTCAGCGCGCGCTCGTCATATTCGTGGGCCGCGAAAGTATCAATATTGGTCGCGATCATCGCGCGCAGCTTGGCCAACGACATCTTCGCCGCGGTGAAATGCGCTGCCGCCGGCGGCAACTGGCCGCCCGCGCTGCGCGCCGCCTTGCGGATGAAGCGCTGCGCGCGCTGGACTGCCGCGGCGGCAATGCCGGCCCAGGCCGACGACCATGTCAGATGTGCGAACGGGGTCATGGTCTGGCCGTGAATGCGGTCGTAAGGCTCCGCGAAGACGCGGTCGACGGGACAGCTGACCTTGAGCTCGAAGCCGTTGCTGCAGGTGCCGCGCATGCCGAGCGTTTCCCAGTCGACCGTGCGCTTGAGCGAATAATCGTCCCTGGTCAGCGCCAGCAGCACCTGGTCCGACGCAACTGCGTCATCGCTGCGCCGGGCAATGGTGACGAGGCCGTCGGCCTCGGCGCCGTAGGAGATCACGGTGGCGTCGCGCAGCAAATTGATCTCGTCGCCGCTCCTGGTCACGGCGGCCGCGCTCGCGCGGATGTTGCCGCCAGTCAGACCCTCGGTGGTCGAGGAGGCCATCAGCAACTGTTCGGATGCGATGCGGCGCATCAGCGCTTCCATATAGGCGCTGCCACGACCGTGTCGCACCAGGCATGCCACCTTGGTCTGATGCATGGCGAAGATCATGGCGCTGGAGGCGCAGACGCGGCCGAGCGTGTAGCAGACCTCGGCGACGTCGCGGACCGATGCGCCGAAGCCGCCGAATTCGACCGGAATCTGCATGCCCAGGAGCTGCTGTTGACGCGCCGCGTCGATCGCCGCTTTCGGGAAGCGGCCATGGCGGTCGACCTCGTCCGCTTCTGAATCCGCAGCAGCTGCAACGGCCGTGGTTCGCTGCAGGAACAGCACGCCGCGTTCGAGCAGTACGATTTCGTCGCCCTCGCCGAGAGCCGCGTTACGGGGCTTGGTTTCCTGGACGTTCATGACCGATCCGACCTCCGGGTTGTTCCGGTGCTAGAGATCTGAACGTGCATCAGCTGGATGCTACGTCGATGCCCCGACGCCTCTTGGTGTCGGCATCAGGCTATGGATTTGATTCAAATTCGTCGACGAAATTCAGAGTAAACGCTGCGCAATCCATGCGCGGCAGTTAATTCTCGGTTTTCCGGCACGCGTAAATTGTCGGAAGGGCGTTAGCGTTAAGACCAAATGCAGGGAAGCAGTCGGCTCAACTCGCGGATCTCCGCGTTCTGTTGCGTTATGATCATGCTGTATTCGCGAGTGATATCGCACATAGTTTGGTGGAACGCGGCAGGAAGAGAGTGAGCATGCAAGGCCTCGATATCGGCAACCGCATCGTTGCGCTGGTGCGCGCGATCCTCGCGCAGAACTCGATTTCGACGGAGGTGTGCCCGGATACACGCCTGGTCGACGTTGGACTGACCTCGATGGACATGGTCGGCCTGATGCTGGCGGTCGAAGCCGAGTTCGACTTCACGATCCCGCAGGACCTGATCACGCCGGAGAATTTCCAGTCGGTCGCGGCGCTGGAGCGGCTGGTCGCCGGTCAGTTGCAAGAGCACAAGGCGGCCTGAGCCGGGCTCGCGCGGGGCCCAGGCTGCCGGCACACCGAAATCGGGGCCGGTGGTGCGCCGCCTGTTTTCAATTTGCCGCAAAGCTGGCATAGCTCACCTGACGGAGATGGGGTGAGCATGACAAAGGCAGTGCTTGGCATTATCGGCGGGTCCGGCATCTACGATCTGCCGGGACTGGAGGGCGCGCGCGAAGAGGTGATCGCAAGCCCGTGGGGCGAGCCTTCGGCGCCGCTGCGCCGCGGCAGCATCGCCGGCCTGCCGATCGTGTTCCTGCCGCGCCACGACAAGGGCCACCGGCTGTCGCCGTCCGACATCAATTATCGCGCCAATATCGACGTGCTGAAGCGGGCCGGTGTCACCGATCTGGTGTCGCTGTCGGCCTGCGGCTCGTTCAAGGAGGAACTGCCGCCCGGCACCTTCGTGCTGGTCGATCAGTTCGTCGACCGTACCCACAGGCGCGAGAGCTCGTTCTTCGGCAAAGGTTGCGTCGCGCATGTCTCGATGGCGCATCCGGTATCGCCGCGGCTGCGCATCCATCTTGCGGCGGCGGCCGATGCCGAAGGCATCGCGATCGCGCGCGGCGGCACCTATGTCTGTATGGAGGGGCCGCAGTTCTCGACCCTCGCCGAGAGCATGAGCTACAAGACATCGGGCTATTCCGTGATCGGCATGACCAACATGCCGGAAGCCAAGCTCGCCCGCGAGGCCGAGCTCTGCTACGCCACCGTGGCGATGGTGACGGATTTCGACTGCTGGCATCCGGATCACGACGCGGTCACGGTGCAGGACATCATCCGCGTGCTGACCACCAATGCCGACAAGGCGAGCCGCCTGGTGGCGCGGCTGGCCCAGGATTTTCCCAGGGAGCACGAGCCCTGCCCGATCGGCTCGGACCGGGCGCTCGACAGCGCCCTGATCACGGCGCCGGAGGCGCGTGACCCCGAGCTGTTGACGAAGCTCGATGCGGTGGCGGGGCGGATCCTGCGCAACTGAGTTATGGGTAGCAACCATTAATTAAGACCGACTTCCAGTGATCTCGTCATTGCGAGCGAAGCGAAGCAATCCAGGAGCCAAGAAGAAAGTCTGGATTGCTTCGTCGCCTTCGGCTCCCCGCAATGACGAAGCTCGAGAGCGTCGTGCAGCAATGTAGGTGGGCGTATGAAGGTCGACGGCAAGCATTTCCGCAGCATCTGGCTGTGCCCCGACGGATGGTCGGTCGCCGCGATCGACCAGCGGCGGCTTCCTCACGAGTTCGCGATCGCGCGGCTGACGACTTGCGAGGAGGCGGCCGAGGCGATCAGCAGCATGCTGGTCCGCGGCGCCCCGCTGATCGGCGCCACCGCCGCCTTCGGCATGGCGCTGACCATGCGCGACGACCGCTCGGATCAGGCGATCGCGCGTGGCTATCAGATGCTGCTGGCGACACGGCCGACCGCGATCAACCTGAAATGGGCGCTCGACACGATGGCCGCGATGCTGCGGCGGCTGCCGCCATCGGAGCGCAGCGACGCCGCCTATGCGCGCGCCGTCGACATCGCCAGCGAGGATGTCACCATCAATCAGGCCATCGCCGGTCACGGACTCGGCGTGATCGAGGCGATTGCGGCGACCAAGACGCCTGGCGAGCGCGTCAACGTGCTGACCCATTGCAACGCGGGCTGGCTCGCCACGGTCGATTGGGGCACCGCGACCGCGCCGATCTATCTCGCTCACGACCGCGGCATTCCGATCCATGTCTGGGTCGACGAGACCAGGCCGCGCAATCAGGGCGCTGCGCTGACCGCCTGGGAACTCGGCCATCACGGAGTCGCGCACACCGTGATCCCCGACAACACAGGCGGCCATCTGATGCAGCACGGCATGGTCGATCTCGTCATCGTCGGCACCGATCGGGTCGCGGCCAATGGCGACGTCTGCAACAAGATCGGTACCTATCTGAAGGCGCTTGCCGCTCACGACAATGGCGTGCCGTTCTATGTCGCGCTGCCGTCGCCGACGATCGATTTCACTGTGGCGGATGGCCGGGAGATTCCGATCGAGGAGCGCAGCGGCCGGGAAGTCACCGACATGACCGGGTGCACCCATGATGGCCGCATCGAGACGGTGCGGATCGTACCCGTGGGCTCGCCGGTCGCCAACTACGCCTTCGACGTCACGCCGTCGCGGCTGGTGACGGGACTCATCACCGAGCGCGGCGTGATCGAGGCCAATGGCGCCGCGCTGGCTGCGGCGTTTCCGGAGCGTGCGAAGCGGACGAATTATTAGTTGTTGTCGTCATTGCGAGCGAAGCGAAGCAATCCAGAGCCATGGAAACTGTTCTGGATAGCTTCGTCGCTGACGCTCCTCGCAATGACGGCAATTAGCTGAGCGTCATCCCCGTCGCGGCCTCGAGTTCGGCGATCGCCTGCGGCGCGCTGACAACCTTGATCGTGGTCATGCCCATGTCGCGCGCGGGCTTCAGGTTGACGCCGAGATCGTCGAGATAGACGCAGGCGTTCGGATCGACGCCGAGCGCCTCCACCATCATCCGGTAGATGCGCGGGTCGGGCTTGCGCAATCCGATCTTGGCGGATTCGATGACGTGGTTGAACAGAACCATGACTTCCGCGACATAGAGCAAGCGGCCGCTCTGGCTGCCGATCGCGTTGGCCGGCAAATTGTTGGTGATGCAGCCGGTCTTGAAGCGGGTGCCGATGCGCCGCAGGGCCTCCACCATGTCGGGGCGCAGGTCGCCGGCGAGCAGTGGCAAGACCTCGCGCCCGCGCACGGCGGGGCCGCCGAGCGCCAGCGATTCCTCCGCGAACAGCCGATCGAAGCTGTCGATGTCGATCTCGGCGCGCTCGAATTTCGCCCAGGCGTTGTCCAGATGGTTGGCGGCATTGGTGTTGCGGATGATGTCGACGGGATAGCCGCGTTCGGCCTCGAAGCGCGCGAACGCCTCGAACGGCGAGGTCGTCAGCACTCCGCCAAAGTCAAAGATCACCGCCTCGATCATCGCTGCCTCGCGTCTTCACTCTGGCTGGCCCGAGAGCTAACATGACCGGCGCCGGCCGGCTAGCCGCGCTTGGCGATATCGGCATCAGCGGCTATTGCTGCGCCGATGAAACCAGTCTTGAAGTCAATCTCGCATCTCACCGCGGTCGCTGCGCTGCTGTTTTCCTCGCCCTCGCATGCCATCGTCGGCGGCGCGCTGCCCTCCAGCGACGGCATCGGCCGCGCGATCGTCACCATCGTCGGTTCGCGCGGCAATTTCTGCAGCGGCGCGCTGATCGCACCAAAACTGGTGCTGACCGCGGGGCATTGCGTACAGCCCGGCGCCGATTACCGCATCGTGGAATATGATCGCGATCACAAGCCGCTGCTCAAAACGGTCAGGCGTGTCGCGGTACATCCGGCCTTCAGTATCCAGTCGATCATGGCGCATCGTGCCACCGCTGACGTGGCCTTGCTTGAACTGGACGCAGCCACCCGGGACGGAAAGCCGGTTGGACTCGGGGTGCCGCAGCTTCCGCTCGCGCCGGGCAACGCGTTTGGCATCGCCGGGATCGGCGTCACCATCCGCGGCGACGGCAAGAGCGGTGGTGTGGTCCGCACGGCCGCGCTGGTCGCCACCGGCAAGCCGGGCACCTTGCAGATCCGGCTGGTCGATCCCGCCACGCAAGGTGTGAAAACCGGGCTCGGCGCCTGCACCGGCGATTCCGGCGGTCCGGCGTTCGAGGATCAGAACGGAGCCGTGATCGTCGGCATCATCTCGTGGTCGACCGGGCCGAACGGCAGTGACGGCTGCGGTGGCCTTACCGGCGTGACGCCGCTGACCTTGTATCGCGACTGGATCGTGCAGACGGCGCGGCAGTGGGACATGCCGCTAGCACCGCCGATCTGAAGTCCTTGCACTGGCTATCGCGGCATGATGTTCACGGGCGTGCCACAAACTCGATGTCATCCCCGCGAAAGCGGGGATCCATAGCCACCGATGCAATTTGGGGTGCACGAAAGGTTCGACGCACGGCCTGCCTCACAGAGGCATCACGCGGTATGGGTCCCGGGTCGGCGCTCGTTTCACTCGCTCGCCCGGGACGACGGGAATGTTGGAGCGCTTGCCCGGGACGACGGCGATGGCGGGCCGCGCGATCACGAGTCCCGACGCGCCGCGCCGGTGGCGATGGCGGCTGCCGCGGTGCGGTTCTCGACGCCGAGCTTGGCGTAGATCTGCTCCAGATGCTTGTCGACCGTGCGCGGGCTTAGTCCCAGGATCTGCGCGATGTCGCGATTGGTCTTGCCCTTGGAGAGCCACGACAGCACTTCGCCTTCGCGGGTGGTCAACCTGAATTCGCTGGAAAACTCCGCCGGCAATGCGGTGCTCGATTCCTTGGCGAGCCGCAGCAGGAACTCGTTTGCGCCGGCATTGCCCATATAGTGCAGCCGCAGTTCCGGGTGGCCGGGGATGGAGGCCACGGTCTTCGCGCCGCCTTTTGCCATCTGCGCCTGGTCGAGCCATAGCAGCAACGGCTCCGGCAGCACCAGTTCGTCGCCGCTGCCGCCGAGACTGTCGGCCAGCAGCTTCTGCGCCTGCGGCGTCGCCCACATGAGTCGGCCTTCACGGCTGACTGCGAGCAGGAAGCGGCCGGAGACGTCGAGGGCTGCGCGTGCGCTCTGCGTCAGCCGCGCATTGGCAAGATGGACGCGGATCCGCGCCAGCATCTCTTCGATCGCGATCGGCTTGGTGACGTAGTCGACACCGCCGGCCTCGAGTCCACGCACGGTATGCTCGGTGTCGGAGAGGCCGGTCATGAAGATCACCGGCACGTTGCTCAAGGCCACCTCGCGCTTGAGCCTGCGGCAGGTCTCGAAGCCGTCGATGCCCGGCATCACGGCGTCGAGCAGGATGATGTCAGGCGTGATCTGGTCGACGATGCGCATGGCGGCGGCGCCGTCGAGCGCCACCATGACCGTCATGCCGGCGCCATCCAGCGCGTCGGTGAGCAGCCGCAGCGTCTCCGGCGAGTCGTCGACGACGAGCGCGACGTCGCGCTTTCTGGTGTCAGTGGTCATACGCATGCAGGGCTTTCAAGGTTGCCATGTATTGATCGAGATCGAAGCGGTCGATCAGCGTGCGCATCTGGGTGACGAAGTCGGCATGCTCGGGATATTCGCGGTCGATCTCGTCGAGCTTGAGCTGGATCGCCCGGATATAACCGATCTGGCCGAGCCCCATCAGCTCCTGGACATATTTGAACGGCGGCCGTGAGCCGGTCTCGGGACGCCAATGCGGCCGCGTCATCGGAGCGCTCTGATAGGTCCATTCGATCTTCAGCAGCTGTCGGATCGTCTCAAGCAGCCTGGGAATGTCGATCGGCTTCATCAGGTAGCTGTCATGGAACGGCTGCGCCAGCGGCCGGCCGTGGGCCTCCAGCGCGCTCGCCGAGGTCATCAGGATGCGCGCATGGTGATGACCGTTGATGCGTAGCGTCTCCGCCACCGTCCAGCCATCCATGCCCGGCATCGAGATGTCCAGGATGAACAGATCGGGCTGACAGTGCTGGGCAAGCGCGAGGCAGGCCGCTCCATCGGGCGCGCTCAACAGGATGAAACCGAGCGGGGTCAGCACCTCGCGCAGCAGGTCGCGGTGTACCGGATCATCGTCGGTGACCAGGATCGTCTTGCGCGGCCCCTCATAGCCGAAGACGGGCGCCTTGACCGGCGCGTGGCGCGTCGGATTGGTGACTTCGGAAAGCAGGATCTTGACCCGAAAGGTGCTGCCGACGCCGACCTTGCTGGTGACCTTGATGTCGCCGCCCATCACGCCGGCGAGCAGCCGGCTGATGGTGAGGCCCAAACCGGTGCCGGTCTGTGGCTGTGACACGCCGAGCGCGCCACGCTCGAACGGCGCGAAGATGCGCTCGAGATCGCCGGCCTGGATTCCCGGCCCGGTATCGATCACCTCGAATTCCGCCACCGGGCTGCGGTAATGCACCACGAATTGCGCGCTTCCGGCTTGCGTGAACTTGATCGCATTCGACAGCAGATTGATCAGGATCTGGCGCAGCCGCTTCTCGTCGGCATAGACCACGACCGGCAGCACGGTCGGCCGCTTGAACACGAAGTCGACACCCTTGGCTGCCGCCTGCAGCCGGAACATGCCGACCAGCTGGTCGAGGAATTCGCTGAGGCGGACCTCGTCGCGCGACAGATACAGCCGGCCTGCCTCGATCTTGGAGATGTCGAGAATGCCGTCGATCAGCCCCGAGAGATGGTCGGCGCTGCGTCGCACGACGCGGATCTGGTCGCGCGGCTTCTGCGGCAGGCCGGTGTCCTGCTCCAGCAGCTGAGCGTAGCCGGAGATCGCATTCAGTGGCGAGCGCAGCTCGTGGCTCAGGCCCACCACATAGCGGCTCTTGGCGAGGTTGGCGGATTCGGCGACCTCCTTGGCCCGCTGCAACTCCGTATCGGTGCGCTTGTGCGCCTCGATTTCCTGGATCAGCAGCGCGGTCTGCCGCCGGGTCTCGGCTTCAGCCGCGCGGCGGCTCTGCTGCGCCAGCACGAACAACCACGCCACCACGCCGATGATGATGGACAGCGCGAAGAATACTTTCCACAGCACGTCGGAGACCAGCAGCCTGTCGGCCGGCAACGCGGAAGCGGTCTCAAGATAGATCAGGCCGAGCGTGAGCGCGACCAGGCCGGCCGAGGCCAGGAACACACCAATATAGTGGCCGAGCTGGGAGTTGATCCGCGCCAGGATCGCAGCCGGCAGCAACTCGCCGAGGGTTGCGGAAAACTGCGCCTGGATCCGCGCATGCGGCTTGCAGAGATCGTGGCAGCGGGCATCGAGCGAGCAGCACAGCGAGCAGATTGGACCGGCATAGGCCGGGCAGGAGGCCATGTCCTCGGGCTCGAAATGATGCTCACAGATGCAGCATTGGATCTGCGCGATGTTCTGCCAGCTCCGCTTCGGCTTGCGTGCGATGTAGTATTTGCCGTCGGTGGCATAGGCGATCGCGGGCGCCGCAATGAAGGCCGCCGCCAGCGCCACGAAGGCGGACAGCGCCTTCGCGGTCGGCCCGAACAGGCCATAGAAGGCGCTGATGGAGACGATCGTGGCGATGGTCATGGCGCCGACGCCGACCGGATTGATGTCGTAGAGATGCGCGCGCTTGAACTCCATGTGCTGCGGA
>Ga0302322_100001796_pt1 | contig 17872 bp, 19 predicted proteins | sample Fen_T0_2_FD_203757 | JGI IMG/M metagenome (GOLD analysis project Ga0302322, IMG submission 203757) | Peat permafrost microbial communities from Stordalen Mire near Abisko, Sweden - Fen_T0_2 | ecosystem: Environmental > Terrestrial > Soil > Wetlands > Permafrost | place: Sweden: Abisko... | reverse complement strand
GTCGACCGCGGCCACGAGGGCCTGGACCTCCACGAGCACCGGGCGCGCGCCCTCGACGGTGGCCGCGACCACCGAGCCGGTGCTGCCCTCGCGTCGGTCGGCGAGGAAGAGTGCCGACGCGTCGGGAACCGGCACCAGCCCGTCCTCGGTCATCTCGAAGATGCCGACCTCGCGCGTGGAGCCGAACCGGTGCTTGCGCGCCCGCAGGAACCGCAGCCCGTGGTAGCGGTCGCCCTCGAACGAGCACACGGTGTCGACCACGTGCTCGAGCTGGCGCGGGCCCGCGAGCGACCCGTCCTTCGTGACGTGGCCCACGAGGATCGTGGCCATCGCCTGCTCGCGAGCGAGGCGCGTGAGCCGCGACGCGCACTCGCGCACCTGCGTGACCGACCCTGGCGTGCCGGGCAGGTCGGGGTCGAGCAGGGTCTGCACGGAGTCGACCGCGAGCACGTCGGGACGGAGCGCCTCCGCGTGCGCGATCACGTGGGGCAGCGACGACTCGGCGACGAGCCAGAGGTCCGGATGGAGCACGCCGAGGCGCTCGGCCCGGCCCCGCACTTGCTCCGGCGACTCCTCCGCGCCCACGAGCAGGCAGCGCCGACCGCTCGCGGCGAGCCGGCCCAGGGCCTGGAGCAGGAGCGTTGACTTGCCGATCCCCGGCTCGCCGCCGAACAGCGTCGTGGACCCCGCGGTGAAGCCGCCGCCGAGCACACGGTCGAGCTCGGAGATCCCGGTGGCGCAGCGCGGCGCACCCGACGCGGCGACGTCGATGATGGGCTGCACGACGTTGGTGGGTGCGGTCACAGGACGGGCGGCCACAGTGACCTCCGCCAGGGTGCCCCACGCGTCGCACGCCGGACAGCGCCCCAGCCACTGCGGCGTCTCCGACGCGCACTCGGAGCAGCGGTGGGTGGAGCGCGTGCGGGCTCGGGTCGTCATGCGGAGAGGATCGCACGGCCTTGTGACACCTACGGTGATCCCGTGAACCGCAGTGGCCACTCCGGCCAGCCCGCACACCCGCCGGTGGTGGGCTTCGACCTCGACATGACGCTGGTCGACTCGCGCCCCGGCCTGATCGACACGCTCGCCGCGCTGGAGCAGGAGATCGGCGAGTCCGGCCTCTCGCACCCCGAGGCCGTCGACGCGCTCTTCGCCAGCAACGTCGACATGGAGTTCGCCAAGTGGTTCGGGCCCGAGCGGGCCCCGGCGCTGGCCGACCGCTTCCGGGACATCTACCGGACGGTCGGCGTGGTGGGCACCGGCATCCTGCCCGGCGCCCGGGAAGCCGTCGCGACGATCCGGGCCGCGGGCGTCAAGGTCATCGTCGTGACCGCGAAGTTCGGCCCCAACGCGCTGCGCTGCCTCGACCACGTCGAGCTCGAGGTGGACGCGGTGTTCGGACGGCTCCACGGGACACAGAAGAGCGAGGTGCTGCGCGAGCACCGGGCGTTCGCCTACCTGGGCGACACCACCGCGGACATGACCGCGGCCCGCACGGCTGGCGCGACCGCCGTGGGGGTGGCCACCGGCCCGGCGTCCGCCGACGACCTCCGGGCCGCGGGGGCCGAGGTGGTGCTCAGCTCGTTGGTGGAGTTCTCCGCGTGGTGGGCGACGTCGCGTCCTCCCAGCTGACGTACGCCGAGTGCGGCGCTTCGGGTAGGTGCGGGCGGCGCCGGCCGCCCCGACTGCCTCCCTTCCGCTTGCGCTTGCGCTTGCGGGGCCAGATCGCGACGATCAGCGCGGCGAGCACGAGCAGGCCCGCCACCACCACGAGGTAGATCCGGTTGGTGTCCTTCACCGACGACGACGCCGACAGCGTGGCCGCGCCGTTGGGGTCGGCCTGCACCACTGCCTTTCCCGGCCCGGGCAGGTCGACCACGAGCCGCACCGTCAGCGCGCTCTTCAGCTGGCCGAGGAGCTGCTGGTCGACCCCGTTGACGTCGACCCCCTGCGCCTGCAGGCGCGCCACGAGATCGGAGTCCTGGCTGATCCCCGTCGTGACCTTGCCGAGGTCCACCACTCCGGTCGCGCGGTAGTCGGTCGAGAAGAACGACCGCTTCCGGGTCAACGCCGCGTCCTCGAGCGGCCCGTTCGGACCGTTGAGCTCGTCGAGGATCCCCGCCACCTGGTCGACGCTCGTGAACGGCTTGCTCAGCGAGAGCGACGCCGAGCCGTCCTGGTTGCGGACCCACGGCTCGACCGTCCAGCCCGCGGCCGGCAGGTCCCCCAGCCGGACCCGGTCCTCGAGCTTCCCGCCGGCGACCTCCGCGGTCTGCACCGCTTCGGCGTCGACCAGCACGTCGACCCGCACGAACCCGGAGCCGTCTTGGCGCACCTTCACCGTGACGGTCGTGTCGACCGCGCACGCGCTGCACAGCAGCGCGAGCGCGACGACCCAACCCAGCAGTGACCGTCGCGCCATGTTGTACGGGGGCCTCAGCCCTCCGAACCGCTCCCGGCCATCTCGACGGGCGGGGGCTCGATGCCCTCGATCCCCCGGAAGGTGAACTCCTCGCCGTCGGTGTCGACCAGCACGGTCTCCCCGGCGCGGAACTCCTTCCACAGGATCTTCTCGGACATCGCGTCCTCGATGTAGCGCTGGATGGCCCGACGCAGCGGACGAGCACCGAGCGTGGGGTCGTACCCCTTCTTCGCGAGGAGGAGCTTGGCCTCGGGCGTGAGCTCGAGGTTGAGCCCCTGGCTCGCCAGCTGCTTGGTGACCCGCTGGATCATGAGGTCGACGATCTCGGTGACCTCTTCCTGCGTCAGCTCGGCGAAGACGATGACCTCGTCGATGCGGTTGAGGAACTCGGGGCGGAAGTGCCGCTTGAGCTCCTCGTTCACCTTCGACTTCATCTTCTCGTAGGTGACCGCGTCGTCGGCCGGGCCGAACCCGATCGACGCCTTGCGCAGGTCGGCGGTGCCGAGATTGGACGTCATGATGATCACGGTGTTCTTGAAGTCGACCGTTCGGCCCTGGGCGTCGGTCAAGCGCCCGTCCTCCAGGATCTGGAGGAGGGTGTTGAACACATCCGGGTGGGCCTTCTCGATCTCGTCGAAGAGCACCACCGAGAACGGCTTGCGCCGCACGGCCTCGGTGAGCTGGCCGCCTTCGTCGTAGCCGACGTAGCCCGGGGGCGAGCCGACCAGGCGCGAGACCGTGTGCTTCTCCATGTACTCGGACATGTCGAGCTGGATCAGCGCGTTCTCGTCGCCGAAGAGGAACTCCGCGAGCGTCTAGGCGGTCTCGGTCTTCCCGACGCCGGACGGGCCGAGGAAGATGAACGAGCCCGACGGGCGCTTCGGGTCCTTGAGGCCGGCCCGGGTGCGCCGGATGGCCTGGGACACCGCCTTGATCGCAGAGTGCTGGCCCACGACCCGCTTGTGCAGCTCGTCCTCCATGCGCAGGAGCTTGGCGGTCTCCTCCTCGGTGAGCTTGTAGACGGGGATGCCCGTCCACATCGCCAGCACCTCGGCAATGGACTCCTCGGTGACCTCGTTGAAGAGGTCGACGCCCTCGGCCTGGAACTCGGCCTCCTTGGCGCTGCGCTGCTCGAGCAGCTCCTTCTCACGGTCGCGCAGGGACGCGGCCCGCTCGAACTGCTGGCCCTCGATCGCGTCCTCCTTGTCCTTGCGGACCGTGGCGATCTCGTCCTCGAGCTCCTTGTAGTCGGGCGGCGCCGACATCCGCCGGATCCGCAACCGCGAGCCGGCTTCGTCGATCAGGTCGATCGCCTTGTCGGGGAGGTGACGGTCGGAGATGTAGCGGTCGGCCATGTTGGCCGCGGCCACGATCGCCTGGTCGGTGATCGTGACGCGGTGGTGCGCCTCGTAGCGGTCGCGCAGGCCCTTGAGGATCTCGATCGTGTGGGGAACCGTGGGCTCCTCCACCTTGATCGGCTGGAAGCGGCGCTCGAGCGCGGCGTCCTTCTCGAGGTGCTTGCGGTACTCGTCGAGCGTGGTGGCACCGATGGTCTGGAGCTCGCCGCGGGCGAGCATCGGCTTGAGGATGCTCGCGGCGTCGATCGCGCCCTCGGCCGCGCCCGCGCCCACGAGCGTGTGCAGCTCGTCGATGAACAGGATCACGTCGCCGCGGTTCTTGATCTCCTTGAGCACCTTCTTGAGGCGCTCCTCGAAGTCGCCGCGGTAGCGGGAGCCGGCGACCAGCGCGCCGAGGTCGAGCGTGTAGAGCTGCTTGCCCTTGATCGTCTCGGGCACGTTGCCGCCGACGATGTCGGACGCGAGTCCCTCGACGATGGCCGTCTTGCCCACGCCGGGCTCGCCGATCAGCACCGGGTTGTTCTTGGTGCGGCGCGACAGCACCTGCATGACGCGCTCGATCTCCTTCTCGCGCCCGATGACCGGGTCGAGCTTCTTCTCGCGCGCGAGCTGGGTGAGGTTGCGTCCGAACTGGTCGAGCACGAGCGAGCCGCTGGGCTGCTGCTCGCCGGTGCCGCCGCTGCTCTGGCCCGCCTGACCCTCCTTCTGCCCCGCGTAGCCGGAGAGCAGCTGGATGACCTGCTGGCGCACGCGAGAGAGGTCGGCGCCGAGCTTGACGAGCACCTGCGCCGCGACGCCTTCGCCCTCTCGGATCAATCCGAGGAGGATGTGCTCCGTGCCGATGTAGTTGTGGCCGAGCTGCAGCGCCTCACGCAGCGACAGCTCGAGCACCTTCTTGGCTCGGGGGGTGAAGGGGATGTGGCCGGACGGGGCCTGCCCACCGTGGCCGATGATCTCCTCGACCTGCGCGCGGACTGCCTCCAGCGAGATGCCGAGCGACTCGAGGGCCTTGGCCGCGACTCCCTCACCCTCGTGGATCAACCCGAGCAGGATGTGCTCGGTACCGATGTAGTTGTGGTTGAGCAGGCGCGCTTCCTCTTGCGCCAGCACCACCACTCGGCGGGCTCGATCGGTAAAGCGTTCGAACACCTGACCGCCTCTCTCGGGGCGTAGTTCACGGCTACTGATAGGTCTCGAAACAGGTCTCGCAAAGTCCTTCTGACGAGTGTACCCCCCGGTTTCGGGGCTTCTTCGGGCACCGTGCGAGTGGCATCGACCCGAGCTCACCGGGTGGGGAGCGCGGAAAGGCTTCAACCCGCGGACGAACGCCGATGTTCCCTGCGGCCACGGCTGGGTGAACTGATACACGAGTCGTCCTCCGGGTTTTGTCGGGGACGGCCCTGGTGCGTACCGTGGGCCCCCGTGGTCACCTTGTCCGCCCTCGAGCTGGCTCCGCTGTCCGACGACATGGAGCGCGTGGAGGCAGAGCTGCGCGGTTCGGTCGACAGCGAGGACCGGTTCCTGGGCGAGGTCGCCGAGCACCTGGTGACCGCCGGGGGCAAGCGGCTGCGGCCCGCTCTGACCCTGTGCGCGACCTACGCCGCCCAGGGCGCCGTGGCCGCTTCGGCCGCCGCCGTCACCGGCGGCGTGGCCTGCGAGCTCGTGCACCTCGGATCGCTGTACCACGACGACGTGATCGACGAGGCCGACACCCGCCGCGGCGTCCCCTCGGTCAACGCCCGCTGGAGCAACATCGTGGCGATTCTCGCCGGCGACTACCTCCTCGCCCGGGCGTCGGCGCTCGCGGCCTCGCTCGGGGCCGACGTGGCCGGACTCCTCGCCGCGACCATCGGCGAGCTGTGCCGGGGCCAGGTGCTCGAGCTCCAGCACCTCTTCGACACCGGCCGCACCGAAGAGGTGTACGCGTCCGCGATCGAGGGCAAGACCGCCGCGCTGTTCGCCACGTCGTGCCGGATCGGCGGGATGGTGAGTGCCGTTGACGAGCCGACGCTCGACGCACTGACGCGGTTCGGGCACCACCTCGGCATGTGCTTCCAGGTCGTCGACGACGTGCTCGACCTCACCTCCACCGACGAAGCCCTCGGCAAGCACGCCGGGCAGGACCTCCTCGAGGGGATCTACACGCTGCCGGTGATCTACGCGATCCAGGGGAGCAGTGAGCTGCGCGACATGCTCGGATCACCGCTCGACGGCGACCGGCTGGTCGAGGCCCGCACCATCATCTCGGCGAACGGCTCGATCGACGCCGCGCTCGAAGTGGCCCAGGACCACGCCAAGAAGGCCAACGAGGCGCTGTCGGGCGCCGACGGCCTCGACGTTGGCGTCACCAGCGGCCTCTGCCGCCTCGTCGACTCCCTCGTCACCCGCGACAGCTAGCCGCCGCGGCGACGGTCCGCCGTCAGCGTCAGCGTCATGCAGACGCTGTGCGGGTTCGTGGTGTAGTCACCGAACGGCGCGCACATCGTGAACCCCGCAGCGGTGTAGAGATCGCGGGCCGGAGCGAACGCGTCCATCGTTCCGGTCTCGAGGCTCACCCGCTCGTAGCCGCGGGCCCACGCCGTGGCGAGGAGATGGTCGAGCACCGCGCGACCGACGCCCGAGCGGCGAGCCTCGACCGCCGTGTGCATCGACTTGATCTCACCGTGGCTCGGGTCGAGCGCCCGCAGTGCGCCGACGCCGACCAGCGCGCCGTCGTCACGGGCCGCGAAGAACGTGACCGCAGGATCTACGAGCCCGTCGACATCGAGCGCGTGCACGTGACCCTCGGGGGTGACCTCGCCCGCGAACCGGAGATGACGCCCGAGGAGCGCGGCAACCTCCGGGGTGCGGGGGTCCTCCTCGGCGATCACCCGGTCCACCGTCCCATGTTCGCGTGCGGCCCGCCCGCGTTCGAACGGCCGGAGCCTCCCATCGCCGGACGCACAGTCCCACTGTGCGTCCCCCACCCCACGCGCCGAGTGGGTGAGGGACGCATCTAGTGGGTGACGGCGGACTTGGCGTCGACCTCTTTGAGGAACTCGAGGATTGCGTTGTTGAAGGCGTTGGGTTGCTCGACCATGAGGCCGTGCGCGGCACCACGCAGCTCGCGCAGGCGGGCGCCCGGGATCATCTCGGCGAGCTCCTCGGCGTCGCCGAACGGCGTGAGCATGTCCTGCGAGCCGGTGAGCACGAGCGTGGGGGCGCGCACGTCGGCGAGCTCGAAGCGCAGGTCGTCGTGCATGGCGAGGATCGCGTCGACCTGAGCGGCGAAGTGCTCGGGGTCGCCCTGCATCACCAGCCGGCCGAGCAGGTTGATCCACATGCCGAAACGGCGGTGGAACCGCGGGCCCACGAGCCAGCGCATGCCTTCGCCCGACATCGCCGACATCCCGTTCGCGCGCACGTTGGCCGCCCACTCGGAGAGCAGCTCGCGCCGCCACTCGTGGTGACGGCACGCGGTGCACGCGAGCGCGAGCCCGCGGACGCGCTCGCCGTGGCGCACCGCGACGATCTGCGAGATCGCACCACCCATGGATGCGCCCATCACGTGGGCGGTGTCGACGTCCTCGGCATCGAGCACCGACACGGCGTCGCGCGCCATCTGTTCGAGGTCGAACGGGTGCGGCGCGTTGGTCGACGTACCGACGCCGCGGTTGTCGAACGCGATGCAGCGGTAGCGGCGACCGAGCGCAATCCGCTGGAGCGCCCACCCGCGCGAGTCGGTCCCCAGGCCCTGGATGAGCAGGAGGGGCACGCCGTCCTTCTGGCCGAACGTCTCGTACCCGATGAGCACGCCGTCGGTGGCCGTGACGTATCTCACTGGTCGCTCCCGCAGGCTCCCGCTCCGTGTCTCACTGGTCGCTCCCGCAGGCTCCCGCTCCGTGTCTCACTGGTCGCTCCCGCAGGCTCCCGCTCCGTGTCTCATGGTCGCTCCCGCAGGCTCCCGCTCCGTGTCTCATGCCAGCATCTCGGCGATCGCGGCGCGCACGGCCTCGGACAGCTCGGCCGCGGCGAGGGGGTCGCCGGGCTCGGTGCCGTCGGGCGGCGCGAGCAGCGCGCCCACCGACACCACCCACGGCCGCACCGGCAGACCGGCGGGGCCGCCCGCCTTCACCGCCACCGGGATCAGCGGGAAGCCGAGCGTCGCGGCGATCAGCGCTCGCGGGGCCTCGCCCACACCCGTCGGGGAGAACGACATCGCCAGGGGGGCGGCGGCGAGATGGCCCGCCCGCAGCACGGCGGCGACATCGCCCGCCCGCCGCCCGACACCGCCGAGCTTGTGGGTGAGCGTGCCGAGCAGCGGCGGGTTGGGCATTCCGACGATGCGAAGGCGACGGCGCGTCTCACGTTGCACTGCGCCAGACAGCACGAACGGCTCGACGAACCCGGGCCCGCGGTTCGCCACGAGCAGCGCCGGGCCGATGCGGGGCAGGCGGTCGCCACCCTCCACGTGGAGCGGGATCCGACCGACCACGGGGGCGAGCAGGAAGTCCTGGAGGTGGGGGTCGCCGCCGAACTCGTCGACCGCGTAGCGCCCGTCGATCCGGCGCCGGAGCGCATCGACCAGGGAGTCGCGCGCGAGGAGGCGGTCGTTGTCGATGCCGTAGTTGGGCACGGCGGGGCGGGTGACGGCGATCCCGTCGGCCACGGCTCAGCCCGTCCCTTCCGCGACCGCGGGCTTCGCGGCGCCGGGCAGCGCAGTGACGCTCGCCCACGCGTAGAGGTCGGTCACCACTTCCTGGGTGGGTACCAGGTTGGTGAGGCCGAGCTCGGCCTCGGCCCGGCCGGCGTCGGCCACGCACCCCTTGCGGATCAGCTCGAGCACGTGCGGCGGCACCGGGGAGCCCGCGAGCTCGGCCACCCGCGTGGCGACGAGCCAGCCCGGCCCGATGAAGGGCACCGGGATCCGGTTTCCCAGACGCACGGCCTGCCACGGACTCGCCGCGCCCGGACCCACCACGTTGAACGCGCCCTCGGCCCGGCGTACGAGCGCCTCGAGCATCGCCTTGGCCGCGTCGTCGGTGTGGAGGAGCTGGAACGGCGGGTCGGCGAACGCGGGCACCGGCACCGCGGGCAGGCGCAGCAGGCGGCCGATCGGGCTCGGCGACCGTGACCCCGACACCGGTGCGAGCCGCAGCGCGGCGACCGGGACGCCGTGACGGCGGGCGAGCCCGGCCGCGTGGGCCTCGACGTCGAGGCAGATGCGCCCGTACGGGGTGGTGGGACCGAGCGGCGCGTGCTCGTCGGGGACCTCGGGCCGGCCGGCGCCGCGCCCGTAGACCTCGAGGCCGCTGCGCACGACCACGCGGTCGAGCGCGCCCGCCCGCATGGCCGCACCGAGCGCGTTCACGGTGCAGTCCTCCGACGCGGCGACCGCGGCGCGCACCCCCATGCGGGCGGCGGGCTCGTAGACCCCGAAGTGAGCGACGGCCGTGGGTGCGAAGTTGCGGACGAACTCGATCAGCCGGTCGCGGTCGCGCGGGTCGATCCGCTTGAACACCGAACGCGAGAGCCGGCGGCGCGGCGGCACGAAGTCGAAGCCGGCGACCGCCTCGACGTCGTCGCGTGCTTCGAGGAGCTGTGCAACCCGGGTACCCAGGTGGCCGCCCATGCCGGTGACCAGCACTCGCATACCCGTCAGCCTAGGCCCGACCGGTTCAGCCCTCCGGGTCGGCACCCTCGGCTTCGCCGCTCTCCGGGCGCAGGTGCGGGAAGAGGATCACCTCGCGGATCGACGACACCCCCGCCACCAGCATCACCAGCCGGTCGACACCGATGCCGAGGCCGCCGCAGGGCGGCAGGCCGTACTCGAGGGCGCGCACGTAGTCGTCGTCGACGCCGTGGGCCTCCTCGTCGCCCGCGGCGGCGAGCGCGGCCTGGGCCTCGAACCGCTCACGCTGATCGATCGGGTCGTTGAGCTCGCTGAACGCGTTCGCCAGCTCCCGGCCCATCACCACGGCTTCGAACCGCTCGACCAGCGCCGGATCGGACCGGTGCGTGCGCGCCAGCGGCGAGACCTCGCGCGGGTAGTCGAGCACGAACATCGGGCCGGTGAGGTTGGGCTCCACCGTCTTCTCGTAGAGCTCGAGCACGAGCTTGCCCGGACCCCAGCCCGTCTCGCGTGGTACCGCGGCGGCGTCGCACGCGCGCTCGAGGTCGGCGACCGGCATCGCCGGGTGCACCCGCACCCCCGCGTGCTCGGCGATCAGTTCGATCATCGTGCGGCGCGGCCACGGCGGGGTGAGGTCGATCGTGGTTTCCTCGATCTGCACCACGGAGTCGCCCGTGGCAACCCGCGCACACTCGGCGACGAGCTCCTCGGTGAGCGTCATCATGTCGGTGTAGTCGGCGAACGCCTCGTACAGCTCGAGCATCGTGAACTCGGGGTTGTGCCGGGTGGACAGCCCTTCGTTGCGGAACACGCGCCCGATCTCGAACACGCGCTCCATCCCGCCGACGAGCAGCCGCTTGAGGTGCAGCTCGAGCGCGATCCGCAGCGTGAGGGGCATGTCGAGCGCGTGGTGGTGCGTCTCGAACGGGCGCGCCGCGGCACCCCCGGCCTGCACGTGCAGCACCGGGGTCTCGACCTCGACGAAGTGGCGCGACGCGAGGAACTCGCGGATCGTCGCGATGACCGCGAAGCGCGTCGCGAAGATGCGCCGCGCGTCCTCGTTCGCGATGAGGTCGACGTACCGCTGGCGGAACCGGGTGTCGGTGTCGGACAGGCCGTGCCACTTGTCGGGAAGGGCGCGCACCGCCTTCGCCAGCAGCTGCCACGACGCGACCTTCACCGACAGCTCGCCCCGACGCGTCTTCATCACTGCGCCCTCGGCCCCGACCCAGTCGCCGAGGTCGAGCTCGTCGAACGCCGCGTGCTCTGCCTCGCCGATCTCGGCCCGCGAGACGAACAGCTGGATCGTGCCCGCACCGTCACGCAGGGTGGCGAAGGTGAGCTTGCCCTGGCGCCGCAGCAGGATGACGCGCCCGGCCACGCGCACGACGTCGCCCACCTCCACGCCGGGATCGAGGTGACCCCAGTGCTCGAGCACCTCGGCCGACGTGTGGGTGCGGTCGAAGCGCACGGGATAGGGGTCGACCCCCTGCGCCCGCAGCAGGTCGATCTTGGCCAGCCGCCGGGCGCGGTCGCCCGCGACGCTGACCGCGGGCTCCTCGCTCGCGGTCGGCTCGCCCGCGGTCTGGCCAGTGGTCTCGGGTTCTTCGGTCGTCACGTCGCCTGGTTTCGTTCGAACACGATGCGCAGTCCCTGGATGGTGAGCCAGGGCTCATGGTGCTGGATGGTGCGGGAGAACGGGATGATGTTCTCCGCGAGGCCGCCCGTGGCGATCACGGTGCACTCCCCCAGCTCCTTCTGGAACAGGTCGACCAGGGCGTCGACCTGTCCGCTGAAGCCGTAGACCGCGCCGGACTGGATCGACTCCACGGTCGACTTCCCGATCACGTGCCGGGGCGGCACCAGCTCGACCCGGCGGAGTGCGGCCGCCCGGCCGAACAGGGCGTCCATGGAGATCTCGATGCCGGGGAAGATCGCGCCGCCGAGGTACTCGCCCTTCGCGCTGATCGCCTCGATCGTGTTGGCGGTGCCGAAGTCGACCACGATCGACGGCCCGCCGTACTGGTCGTAGGCGGCCACCGCGTTGGCGATGCGGTCGGCCCCGACCTCCTTGGGGTTGTCGTAGAGGATCGGCATGCCGGTGCGGATCCCCGGCTCGAGCACGAGCGGCGGGTAGCCGAAGTAGCGCTCGGTCATCTCCCGCAGGGCGGCCGTGACGCGGGGGACACCCGAAGCGATCGCGACGCCGGTGACGTGCTCGTCGAAGGCGAAGCCGTGGAAGCCCAGGAACTGCTGCATCATCAGGGCGAGCTCGTCGGAGGTGCGTTCGGCCACGGTGGCGATGCGCCAGTGATCGGCCAGCTCGGGTCCGTCGAACAGCCCGATGACCATCTGAGTGTTGCCGACGTCGATGCAGAGGAGCATTGCGGACGTGCCTTTCGGGGACGACGGGGGATCGTCGTGTGGACAGCGGGCTGGTCGGGGCTATTCCGGGGCGAGGTCGAGACCGAGGTCGACCGCGGGAGCGGACTGCGTGATCGCGCTGGTGGAGATGACGTCGGCGCCGGTGGCCGCATAGGCCGCGACCGTCTCGAGAGTGACGCCCCCGGAGATCTCGACGAGCGTCCACGGCCGGGGGCCGCCACGTACGAGCGCCACGCACACCCTGGCGGCCTCGGGAGTCATGTTGTCGAGCATCACGACGTCGGCCCCCGCGGCCAGGGCCTCCTCGACCTGGTCGGAACGGTCACACTCGATCTCCACGCCGCGGCCCGGCCACGCCGACCGCGCCCGCGCCACCGCGTCGGCAATCGTCAGGCCCACCAGGTGGTTGTCCTTCACCAGCACCATGTCGGACAGCGAGCCGCGGTGGTTTGCCCCGCCGCCCGCGCGCACCGCGGCCTTCTCCAGCGCTCGCAGACCGGGGAGCGTCTTGCGGGTCTCGACGATCCGAGCGCTCCCGCCGGTTGCCGCGGCGTCGACGAAGCGACGGGTCAGCGACGCGATGCCGGACAGGTGGCAGAGGAAGTTGAGCGCCGTGCGCTCTCCGGTGAGCACCGCGCGCAGCGGTCCCTCCACCCGGCCCACGGCCACGTCGGGCTCGATGCGGTCGCCGTCGGCCGCGCGCCAGGTGACGCGGATGCGGCCGTCGAGCTGGGCGTACGCCTCGGTCGCGCACGCGGTGCCGGCGAGCACGCCGGCGACGCGGGGCACGAAGTCGGCGATGGTCACCGCGTCGTCGGGCAGGAGCGCCGCACTGATGTCGCCGAGCGGGCCGAGGTCCTCGGCGATCGCGCGGGCGACCGCGTCGGTCACGGTGTGCCGGGGCGGTTCGAAGGTGGTGTCGTGGCTCACGGCGCCGTCCCCGCGGGCTCCGGTGCGGGCAGCGACACGAGCACGGGTACTGCGCCGTGACCGAAGACGAAGCGGCCGTCGAACTCCGGCGAGCGCTCGGGGTAATCGAGCCGGGTGTGCGTGCCCCGCGACTCGCAGCGCGCGAGCGCGGCGGCAACCAGCGCGCGACCGACCGCGAGCAGGTTGGCGTCCTCCAGCGTGTCGGCGTGCATCGCCGCGAGCTCGCCGGTCGCGCGGGTGAGCCGGTCGTGGTCGCGCAGGACGCCGGCGTCGCGGGTGAGCACACGCTGGAACTCCTCGCGGTGCGTGGGCCCGCCGAACTGCGGCGTGACGACCGGGCCCTCGGCCCACGCCGACACGCCCCGCATGACACCGGTGGCGCCCGGGCCGTCCTTGCCGGCGACGATCGCCTCGACGATGCGCGACCCGAACACCAGCCCGTCGAGCAGCGAGTTGGACGCGAGGCGGTTGGCGCCGTGCACCCCGCTGCACGCGGCCTCACCACAGGCCCAGAGGCCGGGAAGGTTGCTGGCGCCGTCGAGGTCGGCGACGATCCCACCCGAGAGGTAGTGCGCGGCGGGCGCGACGGGCAGGAAGTCGTGCGTGGGGTCGAGGCCGACGCTGCGCACGAACCGCCAGATCGTCGGGAACCGCTCGGGGAAGCCGCGGATCGCGGTGGCGTCGAGCCACATGTGGTCGGTCCCCCGGGCGATGCAGCGACGGGTGATCGCGCGGGCCACGACGTCGCGCGGCGCGAGGTCGGCGAGCGGGTGCTCCTCGGTCATGAACGCGAAGCCGTCGTCGTCGCGCAGCACCGCGCCCTCGCCCCGCAGCGCCTCCGAGAGGAGCAGACGCGGTGTGGACGGCGAGTCGAGCGCGGTGGGGTGGAACTGCATGAACTCGACGTCGGCCACCGCAATCCCGGCCCGCAGAGCCATGGCGATGCCGTCGCCGGTGGACACGACCGGGTTGGTGGTGACCGCGAAGCACTGGCCCGCACCACCGGTGGCCACAACCGTGTGGCGGGCCCGGACCTGGCGCGGTGCGCCGGCGGCGTCGAGCGCACGGACTCCGACTGCACGGCCGCCCTCGACGAGCAGGTCGGTGACCCGCCAGCGCTCGCGCACCTCGATGCCGAGGTCGCGCGCGGTGTCCGCCAGCGCCCGCTGGATCTCGGCGCCGGTGGCGTCGCCGCCCGCGTGGATCACACGGGGCACCGAGTGGCCGCCCTCGCGGGTGGTGGCGAGGTCGGCGCCGAGGTGGTCGAACCGGGCGCCGAAGCCGATGAGCTCGCGGATCCGGTCGGGACCCTCCGTCACCAGCACCCGCACGGCGTCGACGTCGCAGAGATGCGCACCGGCGGTGACGGTGTCGGCGAGATGGAGGTCGGGCGAGTCGGTGTCCTCCTCGAGCGCGGCGGCCACGCCGCCCTGCGCCCAGGCCGTGGCGGACTGGTCGAGCTCGGCCTTCGTGAGCACGATCGTGGTGAGGCCGCGCCGGGCCACGTGGATCGCCGCGGTGAGTCCCGCGACGCCACTGCCCAATACGAGGACGTCCGTCACCGGATTGCGACCCGCCATGGAGTGCGGACCGTCAGTCGGTGTTGACGGCGTGGAGCCCGACGTGGATGGGCTGGTTGTCGCCGTCGACGTGCACCACCTGCGGTGCGTAGGTCGCGAGCTCCTCCTCGTCGTACTCCGCGTAGGTGATCACGATCACCTTGTCGCCGGGGTGGACGAGTCGCGCCGCGGCACCGTTGAGGATCACGTCGCCGGGACCGCCCTTGATGGCGTAGGTCTCGAACCGCGCACCGTTGTCGATGTCGAGCACGTGGACCTGCTCGTGCTCACGGATGTCCGCGAGCTCCATCAGGTGCGGGTCCAAGGTGATCGAGCCGACGTAGTTCAGATCGGCACCGACGACGGTGGCCCGGTGGATCTTGGACTTCATCATGGTCCGGCGCATCTAGCTACCACTCTCCTGAGCCACGACGCCGAGGTCGACGTCGACACTGGTGGAGCCCACCGACAATCCCATGTTGTCGATGAGGCGGGCGCGGCCGACATTGGCCGCAACGGCAACGAGCACGTCGCCGTCGATCCGGTCGACCGGCGCGAGGTCGAGTGCGTCGACGACCTCCGCGTAGTCGAGCTGTACTCGCGGTTCCGTGCCGATGAGGCCGGTGAGCACGCGGCGCACGGCGTCGGCGTCGCGCGCGCCGTTGACGACCTCGGCCGCGGCCTCGTGGAGCGCACGCGACAGCACGGTCGCGGCGCGGCGGTCGTCGGCATCGAGGTACGCATTGCGGCTCGACATCGCGAGACCGTCGGGCTCGCGCACGAGCGCGCAGCCGACCACCTCGACCGGGAGGTTCAGGTCGGCGGCCATGCGCTTCACCACCGCGAGCTGCTGCGCGTCCTTGCGCCCGAAGTAGGCGCGGCACGGCCCGACCATCGAGAACAGCTTCGCGACCACCGTGGTGACGCCGTCGAAGTGGGTGGGGCGGGTGTTGCCGCACAGGCCTTCGGTGAGGCCCTCGACGTGGACGGTCGTGCGGATCGGCTGCGGGTACATCTCGTCGACCGTGGGCGTGAACAGCACGTCGACACCCTCGGCCGCCGCGGCCGCGGCGTCGCCCGTCAGGTCGCGCGGGTACGCAGCGAGGTCCTCGGTGGGCGCGAACTGCAGCGGATTCACGAACAGCGAGACGACGACGAGGTTGCTCTCGTGGCGGGCCTTGCGCATGAGCGAGCGGTGGCCGGCGTGGAAGTAGCCCATCGTCGGGACGAAGCCGACGCGGTTGCCCACGGCCCGCGCGGCGTCACACTGGGCGCGCAGCTCACGGACGGTGGACACCGTGATCACGCGGGAACCTCCCCGCGGGCGCCGGCGAGCAGGTCGCGCAGGGCGGGGTCGTCACGGCCGGTGAGCGCGAGTGCGGCCAGGGCGAGCCCGGTGTAGGCGCCGCGCTCGGCCGGGTCGATGGCGTCGAGGTGGGCGGCCACGGTGGCGAGGTCGCCCCGAGCGACCGGGCCGGTGAGCGCGTCGGCTGCTCCCCGTGCTTCGACATTGGCGATCGTCGTTTCGACCAGCGGCCAGAACGCGTCGACGGGCACACCCGCGGCGTCGGCGATGCGGGCCACCTGGCCGAGGAGCGCGACCAGGTGGTTGGAGGCGACCACTGCGGCCGCGTGGTAGGCGGCGCGGCGATCGTCGGGGACGACGAACGGGCGCAGGCCGAGGTCGAGCGCGAGCTCGGTGACCGCGGGCGGGCCGGCCACCGCGGCCCAGGCACCGGCGAGGCGAGTGGGGTCGGGCGCGGCGAAGGTCTGGAGCGGGTGGAGCGCACCGATCTCGACGTCGGGCCGAACGGCCACGAGTCGAGCGAGCGCGTCGAGGCCGTGGGCACCGGAGCAGTGCACCACGAGCGCGCCGGGCTCGAGCCCGGGGGTGATGGCCGAAGCGACAGCGTCGATGGTCGCGTCGGGCGTGGCGATGACCACGACCGCGGCGCCCCGGCCGACCGCGGGGAGGTCGCACGGGGGGCAGAGCAGGCGGGCAACCGCAGCCCGGGTGGCCGGCGCGTCGGCCGAGCGGCCGGCCACACCGACGGCCCGCCAACCCCGCGCCACGAGCGCGAGCGCGATCGAGGACCCGGCACGACCGGGTCCGACGAGCGCGAAGCTCCGCACGGGTGCAGGATTCACGAACGGCCTTTCGCTCCAGCCCACTGGGGGTGCCGGTCTGAGGGCCTTACGGGACCTGCAATGTTAGGCCGGTCAGGCGCACTCCGGTCCACTCGCGCGGCTCGACGCCCGGATGGCCCAGGTCGGCGAGCGGGGCCAGCACGAAGTCGCGCTCGTCCCAGCGTGGGTGCGGGATCACGAGGTCGGGCTCGTCGACCTGCTCGTCGCCGTAGAGGAGCACGTCGACGTCGAGCGTGCGGGGACCCCAGCGCTCGGTGCGCACCCGCTCGGCCTCGGCCTCCAGCCGCTGACCCACCTCGAGCAGCGCCCGCGGGGTCAGCGTCGTGTCGACCGCCACGACCGCGTTCAGGTAGTCGGGCTGCGCCGGGCCGACCGGGTCGGTCTCGAACACCCCCGACACCGCGACCACCTCGACGCCGTCGGTCGCGGCCAGCCCGTCGACCGCGAGCTGCAGGTACCCGAGCCGTTCCCCCAGGTTCGACCCGATGCCGAGGTACGCGCGGACCGGGGTCACCGCTCGATGCAGACCGCGACGTGGTCGACCATGGCGCGCACGGGCGGGTGGAGCTTGCGGACGGTCACCTTCGTGCGGATCACCCGGGTGTCGACCGCGCACACCTCGGCGATGCGCGCGGCGAGCCGCTCGATGAGGTCGTAGCGCTCGGAGCTCACGACCCGGCTGATCGCCTCGCACACCGCGCCGTAGTCGACGGTGTCGTCGAGGTCGTCGGACTCGCTCGCCGCACCGAGGTCCACCTCGAGCTCGACGTCCACCTCGAACGGCTGGGGGCGCAACTTCTCCTCCGGCAGCACGCCGTGGATGCCGAGCTCGCGCAGCCCGGTGATGAGGATGCGATCCATGGGGTCCGTTTCCGGGCTTCGTCGCGTGGGCGCTCACGCCTTGCCGACGAGGCCCTCCTCGACGGTGACGGCGACGATCTCGCGGCCGGCGGCCCCGAGCTGGCGGCCGGTGATCTGCTCGATCGCGACGGCGGCGCGCGGCCCGGTGGTGAACACGTCGGGGAACCCGTACAGCAGGTATCCGGCGAGCACGCCGAGCAGCCGCTCCCCGAACTCCTCGTGGTGCACGAGCACCCGCTCCTCGGGGTCGGCCAACCACGTCCCGAGCAGCGCGTAGGTCTGGCGCAGCTGCGACGGCCACTCCTCGCGCCGGCCCAGCGGGACGTGCTCGTACAGGATCCCGGCTTCGTCGTACGCGTGGAGGTTGTGCGGGGAGTCGAGCAGCGAGAGCACCCGGGTGAACCCGTTGCCCGCGAGCCAGATCAGCTCCTCCTGGCGGCGGACCTTGCGGTGGTTGCGCGAGAAGCCGCCCGGCCGCTCGGACGCGGCAAGGCGGTCCTTGATCACCCAGGTGAAACCCCGGGGCTCGAGGCCCTGGGCCCAGCGACCCCTCACGCGGCCTCCACCGTGACGATCAGGTCCAACAGGTCGATCGCGC
>Ga0302322_100001795_pt1 | contig 17875 bp, 17 predicted proteins | sample Fen_T0_2_FD_203757 | JGI IMG/M metagenome (GOLD analysis project Ga0302322, IMG submission 203757) | Peat permafrost microbial communities from Stordalen Mire near Abisko, Sweden - Fen_T0_2 | ecosystem: Environmental > Terrestrial > Soil > Wetlands > Permafrost | place: Sweden: Abisko... | reverse complement strand
TCGGCCAGCGCGGTCCGGGCGGCGACCCGCTCGGCCGCACCCGCCGCCGCGATCCCGGCGAGGGCGTCGCCCGACCGCGCCGGGGACGCCTTGGCGAGCAGGTCACGCAGGTCGGCGAACCGGTACTTGTGGCCGCCCAGGGAGGAGTGGAACGCCATGGGACCATCGATAGTAGCCGCAGGTGCCCGCCAGGTGGCGGCCCCGTTTCGACGACATCTCGTCGCCCCCCGGGGTGCAGGGGCTCACGGCGGGCGGGGCGTCCCCGACGGCGCGGGACCGGGCGCATAGGGTGGCGGCCGTGAGCGCGCTCCAGGTCCTCTTCATCGGTGGCAGTGGCATCATCAGCTCGGCCTGCTCGCAGCTGGCCGTCGACCGCGGCGTCGAGCTGACCGTCCTCAACCGCGGCGCCACGAGCGCCCGCCCCCTGCCCGAGGGGGTGGAGGTGCTGCGGGCCGACGTCCGCGACCCCGCCTCGATCCGGCAGGCGCTCGGCGACCGGGAGTTCGACGCCGTCGTCGACTGGGTGGCGTTCACGCCCGACCACGTGCGGGCCGACGTCGAGCTCTTCCGCGGGCGGACCGGCCAGTACGTGTTCATCAGCAGCGCCTCGGCCTACCAGACCCCGCCGGCCCGGCTCCCGGTCACCGAGTCGACCCCGCTGCGCAACCCGTACTGGCAGTACTCCCGCGACAAGATCGCCTGCGAGGACCTGCTGACGGCCGCCCACCGCGCCGAGGGGTTCCCGGTCACGGTCGTCCGGCCGTCGCACACCTACGACCGGACGACCGTGCCCTTCGACGGCGGCTGGACGATCGTGGAGCGGATGCGGGCGGGCAGGCCGGTCGTGGTCCACGGCGACGGGACGTCGCTCTGGACGCTCACCCATCACCGCGACTTCGCGCGCGGGTTCGTGCCGCTGCTGGGCCACCCCCGCGCCGTCGGCGACGCGTTCCACATCACCTCCGACGACGTGCTCACCTGGGACCAGATCGCCCGCGCCCTGGCGGCGGCCGCGGGCTGCGAGGCCGAGATCGTGCACGTCCCCTCCGACGCGATCGCCGCGCTGGACGCCGAGTGGGGTGCCGGGCTGCTCGGCGACAAGGCGCACTCGATGGTCTTCGACACCACCAAGCTGCGGCGGGTCGTGCCGGACTTCGTCGCGACGATCCCGTTCGAGGCGGGCGCCCGCGAGATCGTCGCCTGGCACGACGAGGACCCCGCCCGCCGCGCGGTGGACCCGCACATCGACGCCCTGATGGACCGCCTCGCGGAGCGGTACCGCGTCGGCTGAGGTCACCCCCGCTGGGCCAGGACGGTGTCGACGACGCCGTACTCGACCGCCGCCTCCGCCGTCAGGATCAGCTCGCGCTCGGTGTCCCGGCGCACCTGCTCGGGGGCGCGGCCGGTGTGCCGGGCGAGGATCCCCTCCTGCAGGGACCGCACCCGCTCGATGTCGTCCGCCTCCAGGATCAGGTCGGGGATGGCGCCCCGGCCCTGGGCCGCGGGGGCGTGGATGACGACCCGCGCGTGGGGCAGGATCGCGCGGTGCCCGGCGGCGCCGCCCGCGAGCAGGACGGCGGCCGACGCCAGGGCCTGACCCACGCACGTCGTGTCGATCCTCGACCGCACGAACTGCATCGCGTCGTAGATCGCCAGCGTGGCGGGGATGTCGCCGCCGACCGAGTTGATGTACAGCGCGATCGGCGTGTCGGGACCGTCGTTCTCCAGGTGCAGCAGTTGGGCGATGACCGCGTTGGCGACGCCGTCGTCGATCCCGGTGCCGAGGTAGACGATGCGGTCGGCGAGCAGGCGGCTGTAGACGTCGACCGTCCGTTCGCCCTGGGCGGTCCGGGTGGTCACGTAGGGGATGGTGTACCCGCTCATCGCGCGCTCCTCAGGCCGATCGGGCGGGCGACGGACGACAGGACGTCGTCGACCGAGGTGACGACGGCGTCCGCGAACCCGTACGCGAGCGCCTCCGTGGCGGTGAACCAGCGGTCGCGGCGGGAGTCCTCCTCGATCCTGTCGATCGGCTGGCCGGTGTCCTCGGCGATGCACGCGAGGACGGTGTCGCGGGTGCGGCGCAGGTCGTCCGCCTGGATCGCGATGTCCATGGCGGTGCCGCCGATCCCGGCCGAGCCCTGGTGCAGCAGCACCTTGGCGTGCGGCATGACGTAGCGCTTGCCCCGCGTGCCCGACGAGAGGAGGAACTGCCCGGCGCTGTAGGCCATGCCGAGGTTGACCGTGCTGACGTCGTTGGGGACGGCGCGCATGCAGTCCCGGATCGCGAGCATCCCCGGCACCGAACCGCCGGGCGAGTTGATGAGCAGGCGGATGTCCGCCTTGGGGTCCTCCGCCGAGAGCAGGAGCAGGGCCTGGCAGAGGCGGTTGCTGTTGCGGTCCTCCAGCGGCTCGCCGAGCATGATCGCCCGCCGGTCGAAGAGGCGGCGGTGCAGTTCGTCGTCGAGGCCCAGCAGGGGGTCGGGTCCGGATGTCATGCCCTCACCGTCCCCCGCGGCACCGCCGGCGGGAAGGCCGTCCTGCCCTGAGCAGATCTGCTGTGAGCAGCACCCGCCGGGCGCCGTCGCCGGATTGCATGATCGTCCCGGATTGCATGATCACGGGGAGGCCGGGGTCAGGAGGGGGTGGGCGCCGGGCGGCCCATCAGGACGTCGGCCGCGCTCGGGAAGCAGGCGACGCAGCGCTCGTTGACCCGGTACCGGCGCACCGAGCCCTCCGGCTCGACGAGGACGAACCGGACGTCGGCGAGCACCCGCAGGTGCTGCGAGACCGTGGACTGGGCCAGCCCGACGGCGTCCACGATCTCGCCGACGCTCAGGCCGCGACCGCTGCGCGCCACGAACTCCAGGATCTGGATCCTCGTCGGATCGGCGAGCGCGCGGAACCAGGCCGCGTATTCCTCGGCCCGGGAGCGGTCCAGCACCTCGCCCGTCACCGCGCCAGGCTATCGCTCGTCGCCGATGAGCCGCCTTCCCGGATCCGCCGTCGCGCGGCGGCGGCGGACCAGGGCGGCCCACGTCAGCGGGAGCGCCGCCGCCGGAGGGAGCACCCAGTAGAGCAGGTGCGGGAGCCGGTCCCGCAGCGGCAGGTGCGGCCCGTTGTCGGCGTAGAAGTTGTCGGCGTAGAAGCCGATGAGGAGCACCGTGTACGACGTCGCCATCGCCACTGCGTGCCGGGTGGGCCGGCCCGGCGGTCGACGGCGCCGGGCCCGGAGCCCCACCAGGGCCGCCCCGAACGCCAGCGTGGCGAGGAGGGCCAGGTACCCGTCCTGGCGCCACCGGACGGCGGCCAGCACCGCCGCCGTCGCGCAGACCACCGCGAGCGCCGCCAGGTACACCCGGCCCGCCACGGGATGCGGGCCCGGCCGCTTGCGGGCGCCGGCCGCCTCGACGCGCTGCGGCGCGCGCTGCCGGGCCCGGTGGCCGAGGAACTCGCCGACGGGGTCGTCGAGACGTTCCACCGCCACCTCGCCACCGACCGGGATCCCGGGCACGCGGCCGAGGGCACCATCGCCGAGTTCGGCGACGTCCGCCGGATCGTGGCCGCGTTCGTGGAACAGTCCGCCGGGCGGCGCGCCGCCCGGCGCCTGCTCGGGACCGGGCCGGCGGTGGGCGCGTGCTGGGCCGCGGCGCTGATCGTGGACCGCGCCTGGACGTGGCCCACACCCGCACCGGTGCGGGCGGGCCTCGGGCTCACCCTCGCCACCGTCATCGCCCTGCTCGCCCTCGCCGCCACCGCGACGGCGAGCTACCGGCGCACCCGCCTCGCGGCCCTCGCGGCGGTGGGCCTCATCGGGCTCGACACCGGCCTGACGATCGCCGCAGCGGTGCTCCTGCCGGCCCTCACCCCTCCGCTCGCCGTTCGGGCCACCACCCTCGCGTGCACCGCCAGCCTCACCCGCCTCTCGCTGACGGCGCGCGCCCTGCCCGGCCTCCTGTCCCTCTGACCGCGCGATCCGCCGACCGCGACCGCGGGCCGACGGCCGCCCGCCGCCGCAAACTCACCGTAGGGCGACGTCACAGACAGCAACACGATCAGTCGTTTGCGAAACTCATTGACCGAAGCTATGGTCGGTGACCGCCCGCGCCTGCCGCACGACCCTGCCGAGGACCCGATGACCGTGCTCGACCTGTTGATCGCCCGACCGGAAGGCCACCTCGGCCACCGGGCGGGATGGCTGCGCGCGGCGGTGCTGGGCGCCAACGACGGCCTGGTGTCGACGTCGAGCCTGATGGTCGGCGTCGCGGCCGCGAGCGACACCCAGGTCAGTGCGGTGCTCACGGCCGGGTTCGCCGGGCTCGCGGCGGGGGCGATGGCGATGGCGGCCGGGGAGTGGGTGTCGGTGAGCTCCCAGTCCGACGTCGAGCAGGCCGACCTCGACCTGGAGCGCCGCCACCTCGCCGCCGACCCCGAGGGCGAGCTCGAGGAGCTCACCCAGATCTACCAGCACCGCGGCCTGTCCCGGGGCCTCGCCGAGCAGGTCGCCCGCGAGCTGCACCAGGACGACCCCCTCGCCGCCCACGCGCGCGACGAGCTGGGCCAGCACGAGACCACCCGCGCCCGGCCGGTGCAGGCCGCGGTCGCCTCCGCCACGAGCTTCACCCTCGGCGGGCTGATCCCCTTCCTGGGCATGCTGGGCCCGGCGACCGGGACCGCACGCATCCTGCTGATCGTCGCCGTCACGGTCCTCGGCCTGACACTCGCGGGCTTCCTCGGGGCCCGGGCGGCCGGGGCCGGGGTGGCGCGGCCCCTGCTGCGGGTCGTGCTGGGCGGCAGCGCCGCCATGGCGATCACCGCCGGGGTGGGGCAGCTCGTGGGGGTCGCGGGCGTCTGACCCGACCACCGGTCCCGCTTCGGTAGCCTCTGCCCCAGCTGATCCGGAGGACGTCTGGGGGGACCGAGTGGGCCGCGTCGATCCTGGGGCCGGGGCATGACCGCACCGCGGACCGCGCCGGCACCCGAGGTGTCCCCCCGGACGTCGTCGACGCCGCCGGTCGCCGTCACGCCCGGGAGCCGCCTCCGACGGTCCGGGACGGCGTGGGTCGCGGCCGGGCTCGCCCTCCTGGTGACCGGGACGATCGTCGTCCGGTCGCTGCGCCTGGTGCCGAACTCCGACTCCGTGGCCCAGCAGGCGATCGTGCAGACCTGGTTGCGGGCCGGCCACGACGTCGCCTACCTGCCGCCGGACACCTGGGTGCTCAAGCTGCCGGTGTACGTGCTCTTCGAGGCCCTCCCGGTGCCGCCCGCCGTCCGGCTGGTGCTGGAGGCGGTGACGCTCGTCGGCGGCGGCTACGCCCTGCTGGCGCTGGCGCTGCGGTCGCTGATCCGGCGTTCCCGGCCGCTCGGCGTGCTGGCCCGCCGGACCGACGTCGCCCTGCCGATCGCCTGGCTCGCCACGGTCGCCGGGGAGTTCGGCACCTTCCAGGCCGTGATGCCGAACTACCGCAACGTCGAGCTGGGGCTGTGCTTCGTGCTGCTGGCGGGCTGCGCCGCGTTCCTCGCCGGGCCACGGCCCGGCGGGGCGCGGCCGAGCGGGACGCGGCCGGGCGCGGGAACGGTCGTCGGCGCGGTCGTCGGCGTCGGGACGGCGTCGGCGCTGTGGGTGGACGATCCGTACTTCGCCTACCTGGTCGGCGTCCCGCTGCTCGGCGGCTGCCTGCTGTGGACGGCGGTGACCGGCTGGGCGACCGGTCGGGACGGGCACGGGGCCTGGCGCCGGCCGCTGCTGCTCGCGGCGCTGGTGGGGGCGTCCCTGGCCCTGGTGCCCGGCGTCCGCACGGTGCTGCGCCTGGCGGGCGTGCGGGTGGTCCAGGACGCCACCGCGCCCACGTTCGACCCGCACGTCCTGGTGGCGCACCTGTCGGTGCTGTGGCCGGGGCTGTCCATGCACCTGGGGGTGCCGCGGTCGTTCGGCCCGCAGGTCTGGCGGGCGTCGGCGCCCCTGGCGGTGGCCGGGGTCGCGACGCTCGCGGTCCTCGCGGCGGGTGCGGTCGCCTCGGCGTTCGTCGCCGTCCGCGCCTGGCGGGCCCGCACCCCGGTGCTGGCGCTCGTCGCCGTGCTGTGGGTGGTCGTCGTCGCCGGGGTCGTCGCGAACGTCACCGTCAGCGACCAGGCCGCCGGCCGCTACCTGGTGCTCGGGGTGGTCGACCTGCTCGTCGTGCTGGGGCTGGCGACCGCCGCCCTGCGCCGCCGCAGGCCGCGCCTGGCCCGGGCGCTGACGTCGTTGCTCGCCGCGGCCGTGCTGGCCAACGTGACGGCGCTCGCCGCCACCCGGGCGTGGGCGCCGCCCGCGGACCGGGGCCGGCAGGACGGAACCGTCGCCGCCCTGCGGTCCACGGGTGCGGCCAAGGGGTTCGCCGAGTTCTGGGACGCGAACCTCTACACCCAGGCCACCGGCGGCGACGTCGTCCTGTCGGACGTCGAGTGCGTCGGAGGGCGGCTGCGGCTGCGGCACTGGCTCACCGACACCGCCGCCGTCCGGATGCCCTCCCCCGGCGGCACCGTCGTCCTCTGGAACGCGGCCTCCGACAAGGCCGGGGGCTGCACCCCGGTCCAGATCGCCGCCCAGCTCGGCCGCCCCGACCGGCTGCTGCCGGCCCCCGCGGGCGGCGTCATCCTGGCCTACCGGGCGGACGTCACCGCCCGGCTCGACCCCGCCCCCCGCGGCTGAGGCTCACCCGGTCACCCGGTCACCCGGTAGCGGGTGATCATCCCCGCCGTCAGGTGGTCGTTGACGTGGCAGTGGAACAGCCAGGTGCCGGGGTTGTCCGGGACCATGTCCGCGACGACCATCGAGGCGGGCAGCAGGCTGACGACGTCCAGGCGCATCCCGCCGACCACCACGTCGTTGCCGTGCCAGTGCGGGGTGTGCAGGTCGACCTCGGTGCCCATGCTCATCACGTACCAGCGGACCTTGGCGCCCTTGGCGATCGTGACGAGCGGCTGGTTGCCGAAGACGTACCCGTTGACCGAGTGCATGAGGTTGGACTCGCCGAACTCCTCGTCCTCCTCGGCGGGGACGGCCGGCAGCTTGGTGTAGGTGGAGACGTTGGCCTTCACGTACGGGCTCTTGTTCTCGTTCATCACCGAGTACAGCTCGAAGACCTCGCGGTCGACGTCCTTCGGGGAGCCGTCGGGGCGCGCCATCCCGGCGCGGGTCACCTCGATCGGGCCCATGAGCCCGGCGTAGGTGTCCCCCACCTCGTCGGTGTGGGAGTGGTACATCCACATGACCGACGACCCGTCGTGCGGCCCGGGACCGGCCCGCTCGGGCACCTGCCAGGTGTAGGTGTGGGTGGCGCCCTTGGCGACGGAGTCGTCCGCCGCGTCGGCGCCGCCGGTCCCGTCCGCGTAGGGGGCGCCCTCGGAGTCCTTGCGGTAGAAGACGCCGTGCGGGTGGACGCTCGCCCGGATGCGGCAGTTGTTCCTGAAGACGACCTTCACGGTGTCGCCCACCGCCGCCCGGATCACCGGCCCGAGCAGGCCGAGGTACTGCTCCTCGGCGGGGCGGGCCTGCAGGGCGTGGAAGGTCTGGTCGGTGTACCCGCGGTACAGGCACTTGAGGTAGCGCGAGCCGATGGTCTTCGGGCCCCGCTTGACGTAGGTGTCGGCGACGTCGTCGAAGGCCGCCCCGGTGATCTGGTTCTTCCCCGTCGGCGCGTAGTTCCAGACGACCTCGTCGGCGGCGATGTAGTAGGTGCGCGTGGTGCCGCCGCCCGGCGTGAAGGCCGCCCCGCCCACCGACGACCAGTACGACGAGGTGTCCCCGCCCGCGGCGGCCATCTCGCTCATCGCGGGGCTCGAGACGGCACCGCCCGGACCGCCCGGCGACGTCGCGGTGGGCGACGCCTGGGAGCAGGCAGCCAGGCCGGCCACCGCGGTCGCGACGACGGCGACGCCGAGACGCCACCGGCCCGCGGCCCATCGTCCACGCCGTCCGAGCGGCATGCCGTCCCCAGAGCGCACGGTTCCCCCTACCGAGAGTGACTATCATTCCGACCCACGCCGTGGCCGCGATACCGCGACGGACGGCGTCCTGCGGGCGTGGCCGGTACGGGACACCCACGTCACCGCCCGGCGAGTCAGGGCACGGCAACCCGTCACCGCAGGTGGAGCCGGTGGCAGTGATCGGGTCGGCCGCAGCGCGTTGACCAGCACGTAACCTACGCAGGCCCGTCGCTCCGCCGAGGGATGTTTACCGAAGCTCCATCGACAAATCACCGTGATCACCGTTGTAGTGACCCATTGTCATGCCTCTTGACTACCATGCCTACCGGATTAATAGACTTAGTGCGTGAACCTCGACCCGCTCCTCGCCCTCACCGCCTTCGGGATCGGCATCGTCGTCGGCCTGACCGGCATGGGCGGCGGCGCCCTCATGACGCCCGTCCTCGTGCTCCTCTTCGGGGTCCACCCCCTGGCCGCCGTCTCCAGCGACCTGGTGGCCAGCGCCGTCATGAAGCCGGTCGGCTCGCTGGTGCACCTGCGGCGCGGCACCGTGAACGGCGCCCTGGTGCGGTGGCTGTGCCTGGGGTCGGTACCGGCCGCCTTCGGCGGCGTCCTGCTGGCCCGCGGTCTGGGCACCGGCGACGACGTCCAGCACGTGGTGCAGGTCGCGCTCGGCGTGGCGCTGCTGGTCGCGGCGGCCGGGCTCGTGGTCCGGGCGTTCCAGCGGCTGGTCGAGCGGTCGCGCGGCCTCGACGCCCAGGCCGGACCGGCGCCCGCGATCCGGGTGCGCCCGCTCGCGACCGTGGTCGTCGGGGCGGTCGGCGGCGTCGTCGTGGGGTTGACGTCGGTCGGGTCGGGATCGCTGATCATCATCGCGCTCATGGCGCTCTACCCGACGCTGCGGGCGCAGCAGCTGGTCGGGACCGACCTGGTGCAGGCCGTGCCGCTGGTCATGTCGGCGGCGCTCGGGCACCTGCTCTTCGGCGACTTCCACCTCGACGTGACGGTGGCCCTGCTGCTCGGCAGCGTCCCCGGCGTCTGGGTGGGCGCCCGCATGTCGTCCCGGGCCCCCGGCGGCGTGATCCGCGCGACGTTGGCGTTCGTGCTGCTCGCCTCGGCGCTCAAGCTGCTCGGCGTCAGCACCCCGGACACCGGGATCGCCCTGGCGGCCGTGCTTGTGATCGCCCCGGCCGCCTGGACGCTCCTCCAGCGCCGCTACCGCCCGGCGCCCACCGACGACCGGACCCCGGCGATCTCCCCCGCGTGAGCCCGCGCACCCACCCCCACCGTGATCATGCAATCCGGGACGATCATGCAATCCGAGGACAGGGGCGTCGTGGCGGAGCATCGGGGTTGCCCTGGCCACCCCGATGCTCCGCGCTCCGGGGAGCGGGCCCCTGCTGCATGATCGCCGATGATCGTCCACCCCGGCCGGGGGTGGTCGGTGTGTCCAGGGGCCGCCGGCCGGTTCCCGGATTGCATGATCGTCCCGGATTGCATGATCACGGGGATGGCGGGCCGTCACGGGAACGTGCGATGGTCGTCATCCGGGGGAACCCTGCGGGTCGTAGCTTGGGGCACCGTGAGCAGGACCGACTCCCGCACGGTGCGCCCGGTGGATCTCACCGGCGTCCTGCGGCGCACCCTGCTCGTCGGGCCGGACGGCCGCCGCGACACCTCCTCCGAGGTCGTGTGGCTGCAGGGCCCCTCCCTCTACGTGGACGTGCGCCGCCCCGCAGGAACCCCCCGCGACCCCGACGACGACCGCGCCTGGGCGCGGGCGCACGAGGGCTTCGCGGGGCGGTGCACCCGGACGGCGGACGGCGTCACCCACTGGGAGCGCGCCGTCGACGTCCGGGCGCCGGGCCCGTTCCCGGACGCCGGGCTCCTCACCCGGGACGGCGCGGACGTCGTCGAACGCGGCGTCCACGTGCCCTACACCGAGCGCTGGGCGCCGGAGCCGGTGCCGCCCGGTGCGCCCGTCGCCGGGGCGCTCCTGCGGGCGGTGGACGACGGGCGCGCGGGGGTGCTGGTCCGTGCGGGCGACCGCTTCGGCTGGGCCTGCGGGCGCGGCCCCGACGACGACCCCGCCGACCCGCTGACCGCCCACGTCGCCGTCGGCCGGATCACGGGCGCGGGCTGGATCGTCGAGCTCGCCACCCTCCCCCGGCTGGAGGGCCGCGACCTGCGCCCGCACCGGGACGCCGCCGGGCTCGGCACCGATGCCCGCACCTGGCAGGTGCTCGACACCGAGGTGGTCGGGGGGCACGACCCGCTCGACCTGTTGACGAACTCGACCCCGTTGACGAAGGAGTGATCCCGATGGCCCTCACCGCCTTCGACGAGGTGCCGCTGGTCGACGTCGCTCCCCTGCTCGCCCCGCCGGGCGCCCAGGACCCGCAGGCCGTCGCGGCGACGGTGGCCGCTCTCGGCCGCGCCGCCCGGGAGGTCGGCTTCGCGTACGTCGGCGGGTGCGAGCCGCCGCCGGGCGCCTTCGACGACCTCCTGGCCGTCACGGAGGCCTTCTTCGCGCTGCCCCGGGAGGCGAAGATGCGCTCCTGGATCGGGCTGTCGGACTCCCACAAGGGCTACGTCCCCGAGGGCGAGGAGGTCTTCGCAGGCGGCACGCCCGACGCGAAGGAGGCGTTCGACCTGGTGGGCCTCGACCTCGCCCCGGACGACCCGGACGTCGTCGCCTGCCCGCTCCTCGGCCCGGTCCCCTGGCCCGACGTCGCCGGGTTCGACGGCCCGCGGTTCGAGCGGGCCGTCCGCCGCTACTACGACCACACCTTCGCCGTCGGACGGGCACTGTTCCGCGGGTTCGCGCTGGCGCTCGGCGAGGACGCCGGCTTCTTCGACCCGTTCCTCACCAAGCCGCCCAGCCAGCTGCGCCTCATCCACTACCCGTACGACCCGGACGCCGAGGACCGGCCGGGCATCGGCGCGCACACCGACTACGAGTGCTTCACCCTGCTGCGTCCCACCGGCCCCGGCCTGGAGGTGCTCAACGGCGACGGCCGGTGGATCGACGCGCCGCTCGTGCCGGGCGCCGCGTACGTCGTCAACATCGGGGACCTGCTGGAGCTGTGGAGCAACGGCGAGTTCGTCGCGACGACGCACCGGGTGCGGCGCGTGACGGAGGAGCGGTACTCCTTCCCGCTGTTCTGCGCCGTCGACCACGCGACGCGCGTCGAGCCGCTGGCCGCGTACGTCGACGCCGACCGGCCGCCGATCGCGCCGGCGCTCGTGGCGGGCGAGCACCTCTACGCGCAGACGGCGCAGACCTTCACGTACCTCCGCGAGCGGATCGCCGCCGGGCGGGCCCGGCCCCCGCAGGGCTCCCCCGCGCCGGCCCGGTTCGGCCGGGCGGAGGAGCGCCCGCGGTGACGTGGCGGCCCCGCGTCACCGCGACGGCCGGGTGACCCGCCGCCGTGTCACCGGGCCGGGCGTCACCGGGCCGAGCAGGTGAGCGACGCCGGGACCGTCCCGTCGCCGTCCGCGACGAATCCCCAGACGGTGGTCGCGGCGGGCGCGAGCCGGGCGTTGTAGGCGAGGTTCGTCGCCGTCACCTGCCCGCCGGTCCCGGTGAGCGTCGCGTTCCACGAGGAGCGCAGCACCTGCGATCCGGGCAGCGTGACGCCGACGCTCCAGCCGGTCGTGGGGGCGGTGCCGGTGTTCGTCACGGTGACGGCGGCCTGGTATCCGCCGGGCCAGGAGTTGGCCACCGTCGCGGTCGCCGTGCACGAGCCCGACGGCGTGCCGGTGCTGCCGGGGTCCCCGGGCGAGCCGGACGCGCCCGGCGTCGACGGCGCGGTCGACGTCGTGTAGCTGACGGGGGTGTACGCCGTCGGGCACGACGAGCCGCACGACGCCGGCAGCGAGACGGTGTAGACGCGCCCGTCGTTGAGGAGCTGGTCGTTCACGTCGCGCACCCGCAGCTGGTAGGTGGAGCTGCCGACCGGGCCGACCGTGAACGCCTGGCCCATGTCGCCGTCCATCGTGGCGGCGTGCCAGGCGCCGTCGGCCCAGTACTCGACGCCGTGGATGCCGTTCGGCAGGTGGGACACGGACAGCGTGGGCCAGTACGTCTGCGCGCTCTGCAGGAACCCGATCCGGATGTCGCCGCTGTAGTCGGGCGCCGGGATGAACTGCCAGCTGATGTGCCGGTTGTTCCAGTGGTCGGGGTACAGGTCGCCGACCGGGGACCCGTTCTTCACGAACCTGTTCAGCGCCGGCTGCGCCAGGTCGAGGTGGTACGGGTCGTCGCGGCACCAGGCGTTGTCGTCGCCGCAGCTGTCCGCGACGAGCATGTCCAGGGTCGCGCCGTCGTACGCGTCCGCCGTCCAGGAACCGTTGCGGCAGAACGGCTGGTTCTGCGCGCCGTCGTTGACGCCGGTGCAGTAGTCGCCCAGGCTCACACGCACCCAGCGCCCGCAGTTGTGGCCGTTGTTCCACATCCCGAACTTGGCCGACAGCGAGTCCGCCATCGGGCGGGTGTACCAGTCCTGGTACGCGCCGGGCGTGTTGTAGACGTTGAGCGCCACGAAGTTCTGCGACTCCAGGGCGTCCTGCGTCATCCCGCAGCCGCCGTAGGGGCCGCCCAGTCCCGAGAACCAGGTGGCGTTGCCGGTCACCGGTTGCGGGGTGCCCGTGACGTCGAGCGCCTGCGCCGTCGTGGGGGCGAGCAGGACCAGCACGCAGCCCACCGCGACGGCGGGCCCGGTGACGCGCCGGCGCGCCCTCCCGGTGAGAAGTCTTCTCAGGGATCGCAGCAGGTTCATGACGGGAGTCCTTCCGAGAGGCACCGGGCCACCCGGCCGCGACGCCGGGGCCTGGAGGGCCCCGGGACGGCCACGACGGAAGGTCACCACCTCGCCCGCCCGGGGACAACTGTCGACAGCGCCCGAGCACGCCCCGCACCCGCGGGCGACCGGCGCCCGTCACCGCGCGTGACGCCGACCAGCTGCGACGCCGGGGCGTGCCACGGTATGTGAGCGTGGACACGTCGTGAATCTTTCTCAGCTCCGAGGACCCGCACCGGCTCGCCCGGGGCCGACGGACCCGTACCATCGGCCGCGTGCCGGTCCGGAGCGCCCGTGTGGTCCTGGTCTCGTCGCGGGGGCGGGTGGCACTCATCCGGCGGCGCCGTGCGGGACGGGAGTACTGGTCGTTCCCCGGCGGCGGCATCAAGAGCGGGGAGTCCCCCTCACGCGCCGCGCGCCGGGAGGTCGCCGAGGAGCTGGGGCTCGACGTCCGGCCCGAGCGGCTGCTCGCCGTCGCGTCCGGGCACGCGCTCTTCCTCGCGACGATCGACGGCGAGCCGCGGCTGCGCATGCGCGGGCCCGAGGTCGCCCGGCCCGCCGACCGCGACCGCTACCGGCCCGAGTGGGTGCCGCTGGACCGGTTGCCCGACCTCGACGTCCGGCCGCGCCGGGCCCAGGTCGCGCTGACGCCGCTCACCGCCCGCCCGGAACCGCCCGCCCCCGAACCGCCGGCTCTCCCGGCGCCCCCCGTGGCGCAGCCTCCGGTCGCCGTCGCCGTCGCGGTCGTGGACGTCGCCGTCGCGGACGTCGTCGACGTCGCGGTCCCGGATCGTCGGAGGCGGCGCTGGTGGTCCCTTCTCACACCGCGCGGGCGCGGGCGCGGCCGGGCCTGATCCTCAGTCGCCCGCGGGGTCGCTCGCCAGCCGGGCGCGGTGCCCCCGGACCAGCGCCCGGACGCCGTCCAGGTGCCGCCGCACGTCGTCCCCCACCGAGTCGGCGGGGATGCGCTCGTCGAGGTGGTCCTCGGCGCGGTCGAGCAGCGCCGCGGCCCGCGCCCGGCCCTCCGGCGTCGCGGCGTCCAGGGCCCGTTCCGCCTTGACGAGCAGGTTGAGCACGCCTTCGAGCGCGGCGATCGTCTGCTGGTCGGCGTGCACCTGGGAATCCAGTGCGAGAGGTCCCAACCCACGCCGGGTGGCTTCCTGGAAGTCGACCACCGGACCTGCCTCCTCGCGCTCGGGATCGCACCCACCGTACCCGTCCGGCCGCCGCGGGGAGAGGATGGGACCATGAGCCTTCCGGCACTGCGCAAGATCGCCTTCGGTGGGGACTACAACCCCGAGCAGTGGCCCGAGGAGGTGTGGGCGCAGGACGACCGCCTCTTCGACCTCGCCCGGATCGACACCCTCACGCTCGCCGTCTTCGACTGGGCGCTGCTGAACCCCGCGCCCGAGGTGTACGACTTCGCGCTGCTCGACCGGATCGTCGACCGCGCCGAGGCGCAGGGGCGCCGGATCTGCCTGGCGACGGCGACGGCCGCGCACCCGCCGTGGCTGGTCACGGCCCATCCCGAGGTGGCGCGCACCGATTTCGAGGGCCGCCGCCACCGGTACGGCCAGCGCCACAACGCCTGCCCCAGCTCGCCCGTCCACCGGCGGCTCTCCGCCGAGCTCGCCCGCCGGATCGCCGCGCGGTACGGGCGGCGGGAGGCGGTCGTCGCCTGGCACGTCGGCAACGAGTACGGGGGTGCCTGCTACTGCGACCTGTGCGCGGAGGGCTTCCGCGGGTGGCTGCGCGAGCGGTACGCCACCCTGGAGCGGCTGAACCACGCCTGGTGCACGACGTTCTGGTCGCACGTCTTCACCGGCTGGGACCAGATCCAGCCGCCGAACGCGCTCACCGAGCACTGGCACGAGAACGGCACCGCCTTCCAGGGGATCACCCTGGACTACCGGCGCTTCCAGACCGACCAGATGATCGCCTGCTTCCTCGCCGAGAAGGCGGCGATCCGCGAGAGCAGCCCGCACGTGCCGGTGACCACGAACGTCATGGGCGTCTACCCGCACCTGGACTACCACCGCTGGGCGCCGCACCTCGACTTCGCGGCGTGGGACATGTATCCCCCGGACGACGCGTCCCCCGCGTGGGCGGCGTTCATGCACGACCAGCTGCGGGGCATGAAGGACGGGCAGCCGTTCTGGCTCATGGAGCAGACGCCCAGCACCACCTCGTGGCGCGACGTCAACTCGCTCAAGCGCCCGGGTGAGCTGCGCCTGGGCAGCTGGCAGGCGGTCGCCCACGGCGCGGACGCCGTCCTGTTCTTCCAGCTGCGCGCCTCCCGGGGGGCGAGCGAGAAGCTGCACGGCGCCGTCATCGGGCACGCCGGGCGCGACGACACCAGGGTGTTCCGCGAGGTCGCGGAACTGGGCGCCGAGCTGGAGCGGCTCGGCGACGCCGTGCTCGGGGCGCGGACGCCCGCGCGGGTGGCGCTGGTCTTCGACTGGGACAGCTGGTGGGCGCTGGAGATCTCCGACGGCCCGTCGCGCCTGGTCAGCTACCCGGACACCGCGATCGCCTACCACCGGGCGGTCTGGGAGGCGGGCACGGACGTCGACGTCGTGCCGGTGACGGCCGACCTGTCCGGGTACGACGTCGTCCTCGTCCCGGGGCTGCACCTGGTCAAGGGCGACGTGGCGCAGCGGCTGGAGGACGTCGCGCGGCGGGGCGGGTCCGTCGTCGTCACCGCGCTGTCGGGCCGGGTCGACGAGGACGACAACGCCTTCCCCGACGACGTCCCCGGCCCCCTGAAGCGGCTCGCGGGCGTGCGGATCGACGAGTGGGACGCCCGCGCCGCCGACGTCGCCAACCGGGTGATGCTCGGCGAGGGCGCCGAGGCCGTGCAGGTCGAGGCGCGCCTGGTGTTCGAGATCGTGCAGCTGGACGGCGCGGAGCCGGTCGGCACCTACCGGGACGACTTCTACGCGGGCACGCCCGCGGTGACCCGCAACCGGCTGGGGGCCGGGCACGGCTGGTACGTCGCGTCGTTCCTCGACGACGAGGGCGTGGCGTGGGTCGTGCGGCACGTGCTGCGCGACCACGGCCTGCTCGGGCCCTACGCGGACCTCCCCGGGGTCGAGCGGGCGGTGCGGGTGACGCCGGACGGCGCGCGGATCACGTTCCTGCTCAACCACCGGGCGGCGCCGGTGGAGCTGACCGCGTGCTGCTCGGGCGTGGACCTGCTCACCGGCGACCGGGTGGTCGCCGGTGAGCCGCTGTCGCTGCCGGGCCGCGGCGTGCGCGTGATCCGCGAAGCCTGACCGCGCTCCCTCAGCGATCAGAAGAAGCCCAGCTTCTTGGGGCTGTAGCTGACCAGGAGGTTCTTGGTCTGCTGGTAGTGGTCGAGCATCATCCGGTGGTTCTCGCGGCCGATGCCCGAGCCCTTGTAGCCGCCGAACGCGGCGTGCGCCGGGTAGGCGTGGTAGCAGTTCGTCCAGACGCGGCCCGCCTCGATGGCGCGCCCGGCCCGGAAGAGGGTGCTCGCATCCCGGGACCAGACACCGGCGCCGAGCCCGTACAGGGTGTCGTTGGCCAGCTTCATGGCGTCGTCGAAGTCGCCGAACGTCGTCACCGACACGACCGGGCCGAAGATCTCCTCCTGGAAGATGCGCATGGAGTTGTGGCCCTGGAAGACGGTCGGGGTGACGTAGTAGCCGCCCGCGAGGTCGCCGTCCAGGTGGGCCTGCTCGCCGCCGGTGAGGACGGTCGCCCCCTCGGCCTTGCCGATGTCGATGTACGAGAGGATCTTCTCCAGCTGGTCGTTGCTGGCCTGGGCGCCGATCATCGTGTCGGTGTCCAGCGGGTTCCCCTGCACCACGGCCTTGGTGCGCTCCAGGGCGTCGGCCATGAACTGGTCGTACATGCTCGACTGGATGAGCGCCCGCGACGGGCAGGTGCAGACCTCGCCCTGGTTGAGCGCGAACATGGTGAAGCCCTCGAGGGCCTTGTCGTAGAAGTCGTCCCGCGCGCTCGCGACGTCCGCGAAGAAGATGTTCGGGCTCTTGCCGCCCAGCTCCAGCGTGACCGGGATGAGGTTGGCCGAGGCGTACTGCATGATCAGCCGGCCGGTCGTCGTCTCGCCGGTGAAGGCGATCTTCCGGATCCGCGGGGACGACGCGAGCGGCTTGCCCGCCTCGACCCCGAACCCGTTGACGACGTTGAGGACGCCGGGCGGCAGCAGGTCCCCGACGAGGTCCATGAGCAGCATGATCGACGCGGGGGTCTGCTCGGCGGGCTTGAGGACGACGGCGTTGCCGGCGGCCAGGGCGGGGGCGAGCTTCCAGGTGGCCATGAGCAGCGGGAAGTTCCACGGGATGATCTGCCCGACGACGCCCAGCGGCTCGTGGAAGTGGTAGGCGACCGTGTCGTCGTCGATCTGGCTGATCGTGCCCTCCTGGGCCCGCAGCACCCCCGCGAAGTAGCGGAAGTGGTCGATCGCCAGCGGGATGTCGGCGGCCAGCGTCTCGCGGACGGGCTTGCCGTTCTCCCAGGACTCGGCGACGGCGAGCCGCTCGAGGTTGGCCTCCATCCGGTCGGCGATGCGCAGCAGCACGGTGCTGCGCTCGGTGGCCGACGTCCGGCCCCACCCCGGCGCGGCGCGGTGTGCGGCGTCCAGGGCCAGCTCGATGTCCTCGGCGGTGGAGCGGGCCACCTCGCAGAACGGCTTGCCGGTGACCGGGCTGACGTTCTCGAAGTACTGGCCCCTCACCGGGGCGACGCGCTCGCCGCCGATCCAGTTGTCGTACCGGGAGGCGTAGTCGACCACGCTGCCGGGCTGGCCCGGCGCGGCGTACACCGTCATGGGATCTCCTCGTCGCGACGTTGCGGCGGTCCGGTCCCGACCTGCGCTCGCTCGTGCCCTGCCGCGCGGCCGGTCCGGTGTGACGCGTGCCACGGTAGGTAGTGCAACGTTGCATGACCGTTGCACCGCAGGTCAGGGCGCCTGCTACCCGAGTTCCTGATGGAGCTGGCGCACCCGGGCCCGGACGACGGGCCCGCGCCGCGACGTCGCCGGGAGGGCCCCCGCGCACGCCTGCCACACCTCCAGGTCGTCCGCGCCGTCCGGGGTGTTGGCCCATGCCCACAGCGCC
>Ga0302322_100001794_pt1 | contig 17881 bp, 16 predicted proteins | sample Fen_T0_2_FD_203757 | JGI IMG/M metagenome (GOLD analysis project Ga0302322, IMG submission 203757) | Peat permafrost microbial communities from Stordalen Mire near Abisko, Sweden - Fen_T0_2 | ecosystem: Environmental > Terrestrial > Soil > Wetlands > Permafrost | place: Sweden: Abisko... | reverse complement strand
TTCGACCCGTCGAGCGAGGGAGCGGGCGATGCCCCAAGCCAATAGGATACCGAGCAGCAGCGCGCCGCCTCCAATCGTCATTGCCACGCGGATCAAGTGAGCTCGAGCCGCATTTGCAGGCCTGGTGGTGAGCTCCATCACCAATGTCCCGCGCGGCCCTTCGAGGCTTTGCACCGGAACCGTCATCAGCATTCGGCCCGGAAGCGCAAACGTTCGGGCTTCCCCGAAGCCGCGCCGGGCAGCCTGCGCCAGCTCACTCAGCGTCCCTTCGCCATGCAGTCGGGTCCCGTCCTCTCGGTAGAGCGCAACGCCCAATACCTGCGGGTCCTTGACGATTGCACCCAGAACTTCGCGTGCCGTTTCTTCGTCCTTGAACGCAATCGCGGAGCGTAACTGCAAGCTCGCGAGTCGGCCGTAGGCGGCGGCGCGTTCGCGAAGGTCTGCACGCAGCGAGGTGATTTGGCGGGCAGTCAGATACGAAGTCAAGACGGCGGTGATCAGAAAGCTAGTGCCCACCATCAAGGCAATCAGCTTGATCCGGATCCCGACCGAAACGGTCGGCAGCACTTCGAGCGAAGGTAGGAGCGGGTGCGCTGGCGCAACCGAGGGCGCAGGGTCTGGCTCGGGAGTGCTGGGCGACGCGAGCTGAAACGGTGACGGCAGCAGGGGTGGGGGCGGGGAACTTGATTGCGCGGTCGCCATTCGGGACGAAGCCCAGTACGGCGCTGGGTGCGTCGCACATTAGACGGACCTCATTCGAGGCCTGTTTCAACGGCCCGGCAGCCTGCGGCGCCGCACCTGGACCGTTGTTCGCAAGGGGCCTTGACCGAGCGACGAGGGACCGAGTGACGAGGGACCGAGTGACGGGGCAAGCGTGCCTCATTGAGGCAGAGTGCAGCGTCGCGCCGAAAGCCTCCTGGCTCGACGCCCAAGTCTCCCCGGCTGAGGAGATACCGCAACCCCCGACTTTGCAGACCGTGGCTTGGGGCCCGCGTTACTTGCGAACTGTGGGTTGGGGCCGCGTTGCCCAAGGTCCAAGAGGGCACGAATTTTGCTACGAGCCGGGTAGTGGACGAGATGGCAAACCCAGTTGTGCAGGCGGCATCGCAGACGGTTGATAGCGGTGCGCCGGTGCGGACACCGACTCCGCACGCGTTGCGTGGGGTTTTCAAACACTTGCTGGAAGAGCACGGAGAAGCGTTCGCCTTGGTCAAGCAACTCGGCATGCGCCCGGATCAGCGAGTGCAATCGGAACTGACGCGAGGGGCGGGCGTGAAGCCCTTGTCACACGAGCTTGGTGAAATGGCCGAGGCCTGTGCAGCTTTGAGCGAGATAGTCCAAACGCAGGTGCTCTCAGTCGGCGACGATGCGGACCCGAGCGACCTAGCGGACGCCCTGGCAGCGCTCGATGCGATCAACCCCGGCAGTCCGGAATCGGGGCCCGTCTTCCTGCTCGTGAGCGAACTGGTCGAGGCGCACATCAACCAGAACGACCCTGCTCCGAATTCGGACGAGGAAAGCTGCCTCCAGGCCGCCAGTTGAGCTAAGGGCCCGGGAAAGGCCAAGTCGATCGCCTTCGCGGCCGATGCATCCCGGCTTTCCCGGGTGGCTTCGTTGCTCCTCAGTTAGATACCAGCAGTATGCGCCTTCGTCGCGCCTCGCCATCCGGGCGCCTCGACCGCGATCATCGACCGGCTTAGCCATTCCCGGGCCCTAAATGGGCAGAGTCAGACTGGCGCTACCCGCAATCTGGCCCGATCCACCGGCTACTTGCAGTGCAGCGTGGGACGATAGAAAAAGTACGTTGCCGTATAGTCGACGCGCGCGGTCGCGCCGACTCGGGCGAGGTCACAGCCGCTGCTTGGGGCCAGGCCGCCGACGGTATCGAGCCGCTGAATGTAGCTCACGTCGTCCATTTGGCCCTTGCCGTCGTGCACTGTGGCTTCGAGCAAGAGCTCCGGGATTGCGTCGGCGTGCACGGTGAAATCCGCGAGCTTCTTGGCTATGACCTTGCTGTGATCGCTCGCCGTCTCCCAGGTGGGTCCGGCATAGTGCTTGACGACCAAGTGGCCGCGACGATCGAAAAGCTTTGCCTCGGGAGCCTGGAAGGTCCAGGCATAGCCAGTGCTCGCTGCTTGGCAGGTGTAGATCTGTACGCCGATCGCATCGTAGTAAAAGGCCAGGCGGTTGCCTTCGGGCACTGCCAAGTCAGTGCTCGGTAGCGGCGGAAAGGACTCCAATCGCTGGCTCCGTGCGCTGACGGACTCCGCGTCTGGCGCGCCTGTGGCGTCAGCGCCGCCGTCCGCCGCGGAGCAAGCGAAGAGAAGACTTGTAACAACAAGCGAGAGCAAACTATGAACCTTGAACATACAATTCTCCTAAGACCTGTCCTGTGGGACATGTCAGTCACTGGGCCCCGATAGAACGGGTCCCCTTCGGCGCATCGTGTCGCGACGGGTTGTCGAACGCTCCCTGCGCCGCCCAGCACTACGGCCCGCGTCGCCAAGCGTTTCGCTGGCCAATTCCGGCCCGCCAATCAATGCGAGTCCGCTAGTGAGGAGCTCGTGTCTGTCAGTGGTTCAACGGGCCTGCTTTTCGACTATTTCCCGAGTGTGGCGAAACCGCCCGGAAGCGCATGCGTATCGTTTGGAGGGATGGCCACGATTGTCGGGAAATTCGAGCGCGGTTTCGGGGTGAGTGCCGCCCCGCCGTCCGAGCGACTTCCTCGCGCCGCGGCCAACAGCGAAAGTGAGCGGGCGAACGCCGCGATGGAGCGCTACGCGCGCGGGGATGAATCCGCGTTCGCGAGTGTCTATGACTCGGTGGCGCCGCGCGTCCACGCCTACCTGATTCGCCAGACTCGCGATCGCGTGATCGCCGATGATCTCTTGCAGCAAACCTTACTCCAAATGCACCGCAAACGCGGCACTTACGCGGCGGGGCTGCCGGTGCTGCCCTGGGCCTTCGCCATCGCGCGTCGGCTTTACATCGACGAATGTCGCCGACGCAAGACGGACGCCTTGTGGAGCGCTCGGGACGTGGCAGAAGATGATCGTCGAGCATGTGCCTTGCCCGACGATGAAGTCGCCACTCGCCAAGTCGCGCGGCTGGTCGCCGCAGAGCTCCGTCGCATGCCCAGCAACCAGCGAGTTGCGTTCGAGCTGCTCAAGATCGAAGGCCTTTCGCACCAGGAGGCCGCGCAGCTGCTGGGCACGACCGTCAGTGCGGTCAAACTCCGCGCGTTCCGCGCCTATTCTGCGATTCGCTCGGTGCTCGGCTATCCGCTCGATCAATCGCCCTTGGTCAAGCAGCCCCGCGAAGCGTGAGCAACGCGATGGCGGAGCCGCAAATATCCAAGTCGAAACCCTCGACCTCGGAACGCAGCATGGGCATGGCTGCGGCGCAGCTGCGCACCCACGTGCTCGACCTCAGCGCGCGTGAGCCATCCCCCACACGTGCTCAGCTCTCCCGGAAACGCCGCCTCGTGCAGTGTCTTGTGATGCTCGTGCCGCTGCTCGTATTCATTGCCTGGGGCGGAATTCGCGCGTCGCCGCGGCCTGACCGGCTCGTGCTGCAGAGCGCGTTGGGTTCCGCGGTGTTGGCCGCTGCCTCGGCAATCGTGGGCATTGGCCGCGGGCGATCCATGTTGGGGCGGCCACGGTCTTGGCTGGTCACGCAAGTCCTGCTCACGCCGGTACTGCTGGCTGGGTGGCGTGTGCTAAGCAGCGCTCGCTACCCGAGCATGATGGTAGAGTGGATCGATCGGCCTGGCCTCCGCTGCTTCATGCTGACCGTGATTTTGGCGCTCGCCCCTTTGCTGGGCGTGCTTTGGCTGCGACACGGCAGCGATCCGCTGCATCCGCGCCTGACCGCTGCCGCTTTAGGCGCCGCGGTGGGCGCTGGGGCTTGGGTGCTCGTCGATCTATGGTGCCCGGTGGGCTATGTCCCGCATTTGTTGCTCGGCCACGTGCTACCGCTGCTGCTCTTGATCGGGCTTTGCGCGCTGCTCGGCAGGCGGGTGATCGGCGTGGGGAGGCGTGCCGCGCCTCTGTCCGCGCGCTGAGTCTGCCCCGGCGTTTTCACCCGCGCGCCCTGGCGCCGGGCAGCTCGGGCCAGGCTCCGCAGCTCGGGCCAGGCTCCGCAGCTCGGGTCAGGGCGACACATGATGCGCGTTGGGTTCAGCGCATGGTCGGCTTGGGCGCCGCAGCCCGCGGGTCTTGTTGAGGCTTCCTGGGCTCCCGGACCGACAGGACGCGCCGCACGGTCTCTGCGTCGGTAGTTTTGGGATTCGGTTTTGGTTGAGCGCTGGCTGCTTGGGTGGACATTTCTGGGTCCCCTTCTGGGTTTAATTGTAGCCGAGAAACCTAGTCACGATACATAGATGACGCAATAAGGAAACATTCCTGCAATGTTCGGGCCGGCGCAGTCGAACGCGGGATCGGGTGGATATCAAGGTCGGCACGAGGAACCGGCGACGCGGTCCGCAATCCGGGCAAGGCGATCGGACGCCGTCGGCGCACGCCCGGAGCACGGTCGCTAGCCCGGAAGGTGTTCGATCTCCGGCCGTGATTCGAAGAACTTGTTGTTGCTGGCCGAATTGTAACGACGATAGTCGATCGCCCACGGGATGATCTGGCTCTGGTGGTCCTTATACTTGACGGTCAAGGCCATGGGCGTGACCGAGCGGTAGCTGCTGTCAGGGGGAATGTCCTTGTTGTCCTCACCACCGGCCGAGAACAGAGTGATCAATAGCTGATTCGCGTCATCGTACACGCGGCGGAAGCCTTCATTCACCTTCTCATGGCCGCGCACCATGGTGTGACAACCGACGCGTTGCAGGAACGCCTGACTCTGTAGTCGGCCGAATGGAAAGCGCGAGGACTGCTCCTGCAGCGCCGCGGGGATCACGTCTGCCGAGCTCGGATCACTCCACATCATCTGGAAGCGAATGTCCCAATCATTGAGGCTCGACAGATCTTTGTATCTTTCTTTCAGCAGCAAATCGCGCGCGATCCCGCCATGGACGAACAAGAGGCGCTCGAAGAACAGCATATTCGGCAATGCGTCGAACAGCTGCATGTAGTGTGCGAACACCGCTTGCGATAGGTGCGGCTTGAGTGTGTTCATCGCTTCACTCGGGCGCACGGCGCCGAGCACGCGCCCCTGGTGTTCAATGTAATACTCGTGGTTGCCCCGCAGCAAGTACACGTGGTCAGGTGCGCGCAGAAAGAGCTGCATCGCCGAGCGAAGCACTCCTTGGTAGCTGAACATCCCGCGATCGATGTAGTCGCCGAGCAAGACCAGCTTGGGCTCCGGGTTGTGCTCCGGATCGGCCACGAACTTGTTCACTTTGGCGAAAAAGTCCGACTGCATCAGCACGGCCTTCAGGCAACTATAGCAACCGTGCAAATCGCCTACGACGATCAGCTCGTACTCACGGCCTGCTTGCGGAGAGAGCACGTGTACATGCCCATCGAGGAAGGGTTCGCTGCCCTGGAACTCCGCGACGTTGCGCTTACCTGCGAGCCTGCCAGCTCCCGCAGCGCGTTGCTCGTCCAGCTGAGCTATCACGCGGTCGATGAGCTTGCGATCGGATTCGATCTGCTGTCCGAGGCGGGTCGGGTCGCTGGTGTAGTGATATTCGAACTGTTGAAAAAATGGATGATTCTCCAGGCTCGGCACCAGCTTTTCGTTTTTTCCGACGGCGCTGGTTCGAAGGTTGTCTTCGTCCTCGATCAGCTCGACGCCCAAATCGGCCTCGAGCAAAGCGGCGAGTTCGCCCCGGAACTTGAGCTCCGCCGGGTGGACTTGTCCATCGGCATGAATCAGCTCGTCGATCGTGCTCATCAGCTGCTCCTGGTTTGCCACGTCGAAGCCCTTGAAGATCTCGAAACAGCGCAGCTTGAGCTTCCCATGCACGAAGGTATCTTGCGCCTCTCCCTCGGCCACGGCCTCCGTGAACAGGTCTTTGACTTGTCGGTTGATACCCTCGAAGACCTCGTGAAAGTGATTGGTGAACTTGGTCACCAGTTCACCGCGTAGTTTCGGGTCTGACTCTGGCACGGCGTCGTAAACGCGGTGTTCGATCAGCTTTCGCACGTAATTTCGGACGAATTCTTTCTCCGCGGCGTCGAAATCCCCATCGATGTATCCAAACGTGGTCAGGTAGAAAATGACCGCGCGCATTTGCTTGTCGGCGGTCGGCCCGTCCTGGCTGAACTTCAACATGATCCAAAAACGATACGGCCCCTACCCGGAGGGATCCAGCGCAATGGGGACATGCCTTGGATTTCCTGGTCCGCGGGAGGTATGAGCGCTTCGATTCTTTGCCAAACCAGTTACCGATCCACTCCCCCTGAGCGTCTCGGCGTTCTCTTGCCGACACTGCTCTGATCGCGCTGGGCGCACCCTGACGATGTAGGCGAAGTCCTACCGCGGTCAACGCTAACGAAAATCAGCGTCGTGACATCGTACTGAAAATCGGGCGCCCAGCGCGAGTGGCTTGTTTCGGCTCGACGCTGCGTGCTGCGCGTCCGGCCTTCGGCAATGGCTCGGTTCCCGCCGTTAGTTCGATAAGCCTGGTTTGCACAGCCAATCGGCCAAGGGACGGTCGTTCGCAAATGTGTGCGACTTGTCCGCCCGGGCAGCGTCTATCGAGCAAGAGGGAAGAACGATGACTGACCACCAGGCAATCCACTTCGATCCCGTTGTCGATTCGGCGAACGCCGCCAATCCTCGGCCGGACGCACGCTCGAGTTCGGATGAACCCGCTGGAAATACACTGGCGATGTTTCGACTCTTGGCGGCAGAACGCGATGCCGCGCTCAGCCAAAGCTTCGACTTGTCACGCCTCTGGCTCGAGCTTTGCCGCGGGAGTTGGCGCTTTCGCGACTCGTTCCACACCGACAACCGATATATCGCGCTGATTGAAGAGCCAAGCGTTCGGTTTCCGCAGCCTCTCAAGGCTTGCAAGCTGGGTGTGTTGAAGCGGGTGCTCTTGGGGGAAGCACCCAAGGCGGTCGCGATCGACTTGCGGATGGGTCTGTCTTCTGTGGCGGCTGCGATTCAAGACTGCTTGCTGAGCATGGGGATCCCCGGTCGGCTATCCCAGGCCTCGGTCCTGTTGACGATGGCAGCCTGCGCAGCACACCAACCACAGCGTTCGCCCACCCTCGGCCGGCTGAGCCGAGTGGAGGTGAACGGCGAGGCTTATTGGTCGGTGAGCGTCGTGCGGCCGGATCTCAGCTTTCCCGTGCCCCTCTCGCATGCAGAAGCCGCCGTCGTGCGAGAACTAGTGGCTGGTCGTAGCCATGCTCAGATCTCCAACTTGCGCGCGACATCGCCCCGCACGGTTGCCAATCAATTGGCAACCGTCTTTCGCAAACTCGGTGTTTCGGGGCGCGGTGCGGTCGTTCACCGGCTGATCCAGCATAGCCTGAGTCACCACTGAGAAATCAGAGGCGGGGCTTCAGCTAAGGGCCCGCCCGCGCATGGCTAAGTCGGTCGAAGATCGCGGTCGAGGCGCCCGGATGGCGAGGCGCGACGAAGGCGCATGCTGCGAACCGTTCCCCACCCCCATCCCCACCAGCCGATCCCGCAGCCCCACTCCTCCTCTCGATCCCAGGCCCCTTCACCAATCAAGACTGGCTCGCGGGGGGGGGCCCCAGCGCTCGGAAGCGGGCTCCTGCTCGTGGCGTTCCCGACTAGGCTTGTCGCTCACAGCCCCGTTCGCGCACGGGGCGGGGCCACGGGTTTCGCCTGCAGGCTGCCGTGCGCTAATCGCGAAGGTGTTGCCTGCTCGACGGGTAGCGCCGAGCCCACGGCCGGAGGTTGAGCCGCTGGCGAAGCAGTCGGCATCGCTTCAGGATCGCGAAAAACGGTCGCTGCCGCACGGCTGGCGCGCAGCACCGCTTTGCTGCTCGAGCTTTGGTTCGACGGAATGGCCGCAGCCACGTACGCGGCGATGGCGCCGATCACCGCCGCGATCGTCAACGGAACGAGCGTTCGTCTTTGGAACGAGCTTTGTGCGCGGGTCTCGAGTACGTCGAGCGCGGCGAGCACCTCGCTGGCGGTCCGAAAGCGGTCCTTCGGCGAGCGGCGCAGACAGCCGAGGACAATTGCGTCGAGGTCATTCGGTACCAGCGGGTTCTTGCTGCTCGGCGCGGCTGCGGGCCCTTGAAGGCGCGCCAGCGCGGCCTGCACCTGCGACGAGGCCGACTCGAACGGCAGCTCGCCGGTGAGCATCTCGAACCAGACGACGCCAAATGAATAGATGTCACTGGCGGTCGAATGAGGTTTGTCTTGCAGTTGCTCGGGTGCAATGTAGCCGAACGTTCCGAGCAAGTTATGGTTACTGGTGCTTTGGTTCCAGGGGCCCTCGTCTAGCGCGCGTGCGAGCCCGAAATCCAAGATCGTTGCTGCGCAGGTGCCGCCTGCCTCGTCGCGAAGCATGACGTTGTCGCTCTTGAAATCGCGGTGCAGGACACCTGCCTCGTGAGCCGCGCTCAGTCCACGCAGGAGCTGCCGTCCGAGCACACGCGCCTTGTCGACGGGCAACGCGCCGGTTAACCGCACGCGTTGTCCAAGGGTCTCGCCGTCTACGAATTCCATGGTCAGAAACGAGATCTGCGCGCCGGTCTCGGGTATGACGTGCGTGCCGAAGTCGTAAATCCGGCAGACATTGGGGTGACTGACGCGACGTGCGAGTTGGACCTCGGCCTTGAGTCGTCGTACCGCGCTCGGGTTGTCGCATGCGGTCGACGTGACTGTCTTCAGCGCGACCCGTTGCTGCAAGTCACGGTCGAATGCCTCGTACACTTCACCCATACCGCCGCGCGCGATGAAGTGGCGAATCAAGTAGCGATGTCCGACCAAGGTCCCCGGCTGAAAGGTCGTATGCCAGCTCAGTCCTTCACTCTCGAGGAATGGCGCGGTTGCAGCGGTTGCCAGCGCGTGTGCCGCCTCACTCAGCAGGCGCTGGCAGACCTCGCACTGATCGAAATGCAAGTGAGCCTCGAGATTGCGCGAGGATTTCAGCGTGCCGTTCGCGAAGGCAAGCACCTCGTCGTCGCTCAAGCACTCCGCGGCAGCGCCGTCCCCGCTCGCGTCGAGCTTGGCCAAGATTTCCAAAGCTGCCATGAAGTTCTACGCACCCAGCCTTCGGGCGTCGTCGGCAGAGAGTCGCTCCGAGCTACGAGTTAGGCTCAGTTCGAGTTCGTTGCCCATCATGCTGGCCAGGCTCTTGAATTCACTGACGGTCAGGTTGGCGCGTTTCACGCACAACTCTTGCCGCACTTCGTCGTAGATCCGAGTGCGGGTGCGATCCAGCCAGCGCGCGGCCGTGGCGCGATGGACGTTGTACGCCCGTCCAATTTCGTCGATGCTGCACTGACCGGCGACATGCATGCGGAGCACGTTGCGCTCTTGCCTGGATAATCCGGACACGGCATCGCGCAGCGCTTGCTGAAAAGCTTGCCCGAAGCGCGCCTTGAGTAGGGCTGCCTCCGGGCTGCCTCCAGGCGCGGCGAGCTGATCCGTCAGCTCGATGTGACGCACGGCAAATCGGTTTCTCGCTCGATGGCGATCCAATGCCACGCGCGTCGCCGCCACGCGAACCCAGGCTTTGAGCGGGCCGCGTCCCGAGTACAGCCTGACCTTGGCTTCAGCACCCAGCAGCAAACGATCCCAAACCTCCTGCAGCGTCTCCTGCACGAAATCGGCGCTGCGATCGATGCGCGCGATGGCTGCCTTCGCCACGCCGGAGCCTTCGCTCTCGAACAATCGCAGCGCCTCTGGTTGAGCTTCGGCACAGGCGCAGCACAAATAGAGATCCGCGGCTTCAGGCAGCGGCGCTGCCACGTCCGAAGGCTCGAGCACCCGACTGCAGTGTCCGAAGAACACGTCGAAGCCGAGCTTCACGAGTGGCCACTTGCGCTGGCCTTCGAGAAACATCTGTCGTACAGCGTCTTCGCTGCTCATTGATCCTCGATCCAATGTTACCCGAAAGTCGTCCGGGATCGGCGATTCCAACTCTCAGCCTCAGACAATCGCACGGATGGCGTAGCGGATCTGCCACTTTCTAAAACGGCCCTCCTCCGAAAGCGTTTCCGGCCATTTCGACGCTCAGCGTTGCGCCTACAAATCAGGGGTTTGAGCGGACCTGTTAGTCAAATGTTTACAGGCTGCGGAGCTCGGGCGCGGAGGCGCCCAAAAAGCAGCTTTGGGCGAACGTGGTCTGGCAGCACACCGGAGGATTCCCGGAAAAAGTGGGGTCGTGCTCCGCTCTTTCGGCGGCTTCAGGCCGGTCGCGAGACCGCCGGCCTCGTCCGTGGTAGGCGTCGCAGCGAAATGAGTAACCCCGACAACTACGCCGTGATCAAGTCTTCCGCAAAAGAGAGCGGGCCCACTGGAGCCGGCACCCGCCTTCACATCCGCAAGCGAGGCGCGTCGAACTGGGCATTGCCAGTGCCGGAGGCATCATTCGATAGTGGCGATCTGACCTGGGAGGAAAGCCTCGCCAACACCGTGAAGCGCTCTGGAGAATCGGTGGTATTTTCCGCCAAAGATCTCGAGCGTCTGCGTGCCGAAGCCAACCGAATCTTGCACCCGATCGTGAAGAACAGCCGCATGACCGACTGAGCGGGCCTCGTGGACGTTGGTCGCGTTCGAATGACGCGACTAGCGTCTCCAGCGGCCAAACTCAGAGTCGGCGCGCGGCCGTACTGGCAGTGGCGCGCGCTGAGGACTGGCTGTCTGCTTTACGCGCCCCGGGCGAAGCTTCGGGCGCGGCGGTGCTCTCGCGCTCGACGAGCAACATCGGAAACTCCGCAGTGATGCCTGGATCGAGCGTCGGATCTTCGATGCGATCCAGCAAACCGCGGCAGGCCGCGGCACCCAAACGATGCATCGGCTGGGCAACCGTGGTCAGTGTCGGCCAGCAACGTTCGCCCTCCTCGATGCCATCGAAACCAGACACCGACACGTCCTCTGGGACGCGAACCCCCGCACGCAACATCTCGCAAATGAACACGATGGCCATACTGTCGTTGCCGAGCACAACCGCGCTGGCACGCCTGGCGGGAGGGCGCTTGAGGTAATCCAATGCCGCCGCCTTGCCTGCCCCAGGCATGTACGAGCTCTGAAAAGACACGTCTTCCGGCCTTAGAGTTGCTCCCTTCACGCTGGCCACGGCTTCCTGCAGGCCGCGTAGGCGATCGATCGAGTCGATCGAATCCTTCGGACCTCCGACGAAGCTAAGTCGGCGGTGGCCCTGAGCCAGCAAGTGTGTCCCGAGCGCTTTTCCGGCGTCGAAATTTCTGCAGCGTACGGTGAAGCCGACGTCGGCGGCTCGATCCGGACAGATCAGCGTGATCGGCACGCCTGCAGCGGCCGCCGCCTCGAGCAACGGCAGCTCTCGCTTCGTGGAGCGGACCATGATGAACCCGTCGACGCGTCGTTCGTCGATCCAAGCAGCAATCGTGCGTGAGTCGTACGGACCTTCACCGGGCTTCCAGCTACCGAGCATCAAGCCGACGTGGCTCTTGGCGAGCTCTTCCTCGATTCCGCCCAAGAGGCCCATGAACCACGCGTCGTGGATGGACTCCACGGCCACACCGATGCAGCCCTTTCTGCCATAGCGCAAGCTGCGCGCGGTGGACGAGGGAGCGTAACCCATCTCTTTGATCACGCGCTCGACGCGAGCGCGCACGGCCGGGCTCGCGTAGCCGCCGTTGATCACCCGCGACACGGTCATCGGCGCGACGTTGGCTTTGGCTGCGACGGTCGTGATCGTCGCCGTGTCGCCTTTGCCTTGTCGGGTTCTCATCACGAACACGATACCGTGTCTAGTGTGGTGCGCGCCAGCTCCCAGCGGGCAGTTCGTCCGATATTCTGATAACGATAACGGAGCGAGTCGAACGCGCTGCCCGCACGCTGGCGGAGGGCGATGGCAGGGCCCCGGGGCCTCTCCGGCCGGCCGCGCCTGAAGAGCGGGCCTCGATTTGGCTAGCTGACTGCTGGTCAAGCGACTGCGCAGGAAAGGCGGGCTTGCGCTGCAGTCGCGGTGTAGTACTCCAGCCCAACGCGCCGGATCGACCGACCCGGACGAAAGCCAGCTGATCGAGCCGCGTATGATAACGCTATCACAGCACCCTCCGACCTGCTAAAGTGACGCTGCTGATTTAGATTGGCGAAAAAGAGAACAGGTAAAATCATGGCTGAAATTTTTCAAGGCGTTGCTCCAATCCGTTTCGAAGGCAAGAGCAGCACGAACCCCCTTTCGTTCAAGTACTACGACAAGGACCAAGTCGTGCTCGGCAAGACCATGGCCGAGCAACTGCGCTGCGCCGTCTGCTATTGGCATACCTTCGCCTGGCCCGGGAGCGACGTGTTCGGCGCGGGCACGTTCGATCGGCCCTGGTTCAAGGGCGGCGACCCGATCGAGGCGGCTGAGCTGAAGCTCAAGGCTGCGTTCGAGTTCTTCGAGAAGCTCGGCGCGCCTTTCTACACCTTCCACGATCGCGACATGGCCCCAGAGGGTGCCACCCTTCGTGAGAGTCACGCAAATTTGGACCGCTTGGTCGCCAGCGCGCAGCGCGAGATGGCACGCACCGGCGTGAAGCTCTTGTGGGGCACCGCGAACTTGTTCAGTCATCCGCGCTACATGAGCGGCGCTGCTACCAATCCCGATCCGGAAATCTTCACCTACGCCGCCGCGCAGGTGCGAAAAGCGCTTGATGTGACGCTTGCTCTCAAAGGCGAGAATTACGTGCTGTGGGGCGGCCGTGAAGGTTACGAGACGCTGCTCAATACCGATATGAAACGCGAGTGCGATCAGCTCGGTCGCTTCTTGTCGCTGGTCGCCGAGCACAAGCACAAGATCGGCTTCAAAGGCGCGCTCTTGCTCGAGCCTAAGCCCAAAGAGCCGACCAAGCACCAGTATGATTTCGATTGTGCCACCGTGTACGCCTTCTTGCAGCGCTACGGCCTGGACAAGGAATACAAGGTCAACATCGAAGCCAACCACGCCATCTTGTCTGGCCACAGCTTCCAGCATGAAGTGGCCTACGCGCTCGCCAATGGCTTCTTCGGCAGCATCGACATGAACCGTGGTGATTCGCTGCTCGGTTGGGATACCGACCAGTTCCCGAACGACATCGCCGAAATCGGGCTCGTGCTGTACACGCTGCTGAAGGGCGGTGGGCTCGGCACGGGTGGCATGAATTTCGACGCCAAGCTGCGCCGCCAAAGCATGGACCCGGAAGATCTGTTCCATGCGCACATTGGCGGCATGGATACGCTCGCGCGTGGCCTGCTCGTAGCCGAGCGCGCGATCAACGACGGCAAACTCGAGCGCTTGCTCGAGCAGCGCTACGCCGGTTGGAACACCGGCTTGGGTGAGCGCATCACCACCGGCAAGGCGAGTCTGGCTGACCTCTCCGACCACGCGCTCTCCGCCGGCCTCGATCCCAAGGCGCGTTCCGGGCGCCAAGAGATGCTCGAGAACCTGTTCAACGAATATCTCTGAGGCGGTCGCGGGCCTGCCGCGCGGCCAGCGGTGGCAGCCGAAAGCGCGTTCGACGTCGTAGACATCGGACGCGCTGACGCGTGGTGCACAGGCGAGCGAGCGCTTGAATGGGGAGAGGGGGCGAACGACGCGCTTCGGAACACCCAAACGGGGGAAGATCACGATTTCTGAAGCGGCTCAGCCCGGCCAATCGCATTAGCGGCGCGCACGAGATCGCGGCGGCAGTGCTCTATCTAGAATCTGCGTATTTCGTCTCGGGCGAAATCCTGCACGTCGATGGCGGTGCGCATGCCGGGAAGTGGTCTCGATGCCCGGCATGCTAGTGATAGCTGCGGTTACACGAGGAGACTTGCCATGATCGAAACCTTGATGGCGCTGAACGTGGTCGATGCGGATCTGTATGCGAAATACCGCGCGGCGATGAGCCCTTTGCTCGAAGCGCATGGCGGCAGCTTCGGTCTCGATCTGTGGGTGGCGGAAGTGCTGCGCGCACCCGGGGACAAACCGTTCAATCGGCTCTTTACGATCATCTTCCCGTCGCCCGAGCGGCGCGAAGCGTTCTTCTCGAACCCTGAATACCTCGCTGTGCGAAAGGCCCTGTTCGAGCCGAGCGTCTCGGCGGTGACGGAACTCGGTCGGCTGGCTCGATCCTGAGCAAGCGCGGCGCCCGCCAGATCAGCGTGAACACGCTCGCACCCGGAGCCATCGAAACGGATTTCGGTGGCGGCGCCGTGCGCGACGATAGCCAGCTGAACAAGCTGGTTGCCTCGGGCATCGCGCTGGGCCGCGTTGGGCTTCCGGACGACATCGGCGGTGCCGTCGCCATGCTGCTCTCCCCAGAAAGCGGTTGGATCAACGGCCAACGCAGCGAGGTTTCTGGCGGGCAGATGTTATGAGTCAGATCGCGTCGAACTCGATCGAGTAGCCGAGCGTGGAAGTGACCGATGGGCCGTTGAAGTAAAAGCCGCCATCGACAGGCATGGTCGCGGCTTGGTCTGGAGCTGCGGACAGGGCCACATGGCCCGGGCCGGCGGGGACGCCGTGCGTCGGGTCCCAGCCAAGCCAACCGAGCTCGGGGACGAATACTTCCGGCCAGGCGTGCAGATGGCGATTGCCGTCGGGCGATGCTTCTTGGCCTTGATAGCCGCTCACGAAGCGCCCCGCGACGCCCATGCTCCGACACACAGCCAGGTAGAGCACGGTCAAATCTCGACACGCCCCGCGGCCCGTCGCCAGTGTTTGCGCGGGGGTTTGGGCGGAGCCATCGACGCGGATCTGGCGGTCGATGGTCGAATAGAGGGTCGTGCACAGGCGTTCGAAGAAGGCGAGTGGAGCGCCGCTGATCTCCAACGCGAGCCTTTGCGCCAGCGCCGCCACTTCAGCGCTCCCGTCAGGTTGCCGAAAAATCGCGAGCGAATCGAAGCCGGGCGATGTCCAGGGCAGCGCTGGCAGGCCAAGGCCGTAACCATGAAATGAGCGGGCGAGGGTCTGCACTTCGACGCGGCTCTCGATCCTCAGCTCGTCGGCGGAGTCGGCGCCAAAGGTGAGGCGCGTGCAAGTGTTGCCGAATGCATCACTGAAGTCGATCACCTCGATTGGAGTGGGCGTGATTTGCAGGTGGCGCGCGAGCGTACGAACGCCCTCGGGTCGCGGACTCAAGCGCAGCACGTGCGGAGCGAACACGACGGGCGTGCTATAACGATAGGTCGTTTCGTGCCGGATCGCCCAGCGGAAGGCCGCGTTTGCGTCGAGGAGGGTCATGCGCTCTGACTCGAGCAGAACACGGATTTCTGGGTGATTGCCAACGCGCGACGAGCTCGCCACTCTTTCAATGGCGGTCCTTCAGCAGCTCAACGTGCGCACGCCAGTCTGGTTGGGCTACCTCGTGCAGCGCCCCGAAAGCCACTCACTGCATCAGGCGCGAGGCCTCCACGCGGACGACTACGGCAACTTTGCACTCTGGGACATGGTCTTCGGCATTTTCGAAATCCCGCGCCGTTCATGATCGACCGCCCAGTCGCTGCTCATTGCCCGATTCCAGCATCCCGGACGAACCGCGCCGCGACCCGCCGCTGGAGGCGGGTCGCTTGCTTGCTTGCTTGCTAAGGTCAGGTCGCGAACTGGGCGCGGTTCACTTCGGGACCACCACCGGCGGCTCTTCGCCGATCGGCACCAAACACGAAGACAGATCGAAGAACATGAATTCAAGGGCCGCTTCTTGCGGTGTAAGCGGGTGCATCGTGCAGCCCGACGGCACAGTGCCGCCTTTCAACATCATGCCTCCGCCCATCATCCCCATACCCGGGCCGCCGCCGGCGCCCGCCGCGCCCGCCGTCGTGTCCGGGTAATCCGCATCCGCGGGGACCCCTGAAACGCTCTTGCCCGGGCCACCGCTCACGTGCAATGCGCTGTAAACGACGCGGCCGCAGACTTTGTCTCCCGCGGCCCCGACCGGGGTATCGGCAGAGAAGTATTGGGGCGCTGAGGGGGCGCCCGTGACACTTGGCGCTAGGTGGATCCACTCGGTAGAAGGTGCGAGCAAGGCGACAACGTTGTTACGAGCGTACTTGACCGGCAATTGATTGTTGGTCAGCGCGCCGACCAACCCCAACCATTTGGCTAGCGCCGAACCTTCTGGAAATGCGGCACCCGAGCCGAGAGTGGTGTCGATGTCAGCTGGGTAGGTCTGGTCGTCATTTTCGTTGCCGCGGATGGTGCCCCCGCCGGTGGTCCACGTCGCCAGGTTGTTCGCGCCCGTGGCGAACGGACCGGTATTGAACCAAGCGTATTGGTAGTGGGAAGCAAACACGCGCCCGCCAATATTGGCGTAGTTCATCATGATTTGCTGAGCCGGCGCGCCGACCCGCGTACCCGTCGAGCCGCCGGTGGTCTCGTGGCCCTCGCATGAAAGCACTACGACGTCGTGCTCGTTCAGGTGTGCCTGGGTATCCCAGAGGGCCTTGTTCGAATCGACGGCGCCCTGAGCTGGAGTCGCGCCGTTCGACCCGCTATAGATGTGGATGTGCCCGCCAGTGGCCGAGCCCGCGACGTACTCACTGGCGGATACGCCGATCCGCAGCGGCAGGCATTCGAATGAATCATAGCCGCCAGTCGAAATCGCGATGTTGGGCAACGAGCCCTCGCTGGAATTGGCCGGCAGGCGCAGATTGGGGATGACGTTCTGCTGGTTTGCGACGACATTGACGTTGTCGTATTGGCGGCGCCACTTTCCGGTTTGGACGACCAGACTGACCGGCCCACTCGGAGCGCAGGGGATCTCGAAATGCCCACTGGCGTCGGTCGGGGCGCCGATCGCTAGCACCTTCGCCGGCAGCAGCTGCGCGCAGCCGCAGGAAACGGGGATCTTGGCCAAGTCCGGTAGCGGCGAGCTCGGATCGAGCACGAACACCGAGATGTTGTACAAGGGGTTCTTGCCCGCGGGATCGTAGACGATGCCACTGATCGTGGTCGTGTTGCCGGGAGTGCATAGATTGGTGCCCGCGGCCGGCGGCGCGCCACCAGTTGGCGTGAAGATATCGGTGCTGCCACCCTTTCCCTGGTAGGTCGTGCCCGTGCCGCCAGACCCGGAGCCCGGCGGACTCGGCAGCGCGCCCGAGCCCGCGGCGCCGACGGTGCTCGGGTTGTCTTTGGAACTCCCACAGGCAATTGAGCCGACTAACGCGAGGCCAATGCACAAAGACAATGGGATGGTTTTCATTTCGAATTTCCTGCGCTCGATTTGGGTTCGACACCGCGGCGTGGCTGGTCTGCCCACGCACGGGTGCCTTCGGCCGAGCAATGTCGTCGACGGCGCGTCAGACCTTACGATCTCGAGTGGTCCGATTCAATGCCTAGTGGGCCGTATCGATTCGGAATATTGCAATGCTCTCTGCGGGATCGCTCGTCCTGCCGAAATCTCGTGCGTGGGTGGATTTCAACGTGGTGCCGCTTAGATCGGACGAGTGCAAACGCTCGCCGATCGCATGCCGCGCAAACGGGTCAAATAGTTCTAAGCGCATGTGGAGGGGGGGCGTCGCTGTCCCCCCTCCACGGTCCACGGTCCACGGTCCACGGTCCACGGTCCACGGTCCACGGTCCACGGTCCACGGTCCACGGTCCACGCTCCACGCTCCACGCTCCACGCTCCACGCGCGCGCGCAAGGCGCAGGCATGCCGGCCCGATCGGGCTTCGCCGTCGGCGTACTGGCCATTCGACGAATGACGAATGGTGAGGACGCCAGATATGCCGCCACGCGCGAGGTGCAGTACCCTGCGGACGAGCCTCCAGGCAGCAATGCTTCGAAGCGTGCCTCTCGGACTCGGCAGCTGAGCCGCCACGCTTAATCAAAGGTCCGC
>Ga0302322_100001792_pt1 | contig 17884 bp, 13 predicted proteins | sample Fen_T0_2_FD_203757 | JGI IMG/M metagenome (GOLD analysis project Ga0302322, IMG submission 203757) | Peat permafrost microbial communities from Stordalen Mire near Abisko, Sweden - Fen_T0_2 | ecosystem: Environmental > Terrestrial > Soil > Wetlands > Permafrost | place: Sweden: Abisko... | reverse complement strand
CGCTCGCCCCGCACACCGGGCACGCCCGGATCGTGGGCCTCACCGGTTCGCCGGGCGTCGGCAAGTCGACGACGACGTCGGCGGTCGTGCGGGCCCTGCGGGCGCGGGGGAAGCGGGTGGGCGTGCTCGCCGTCGACCCGTCGTCGCCGTTCTCGGGCGGGGCGCTGCTCGGTGACCGGGTCCGGATGCAGGAGCACGCGCTCGACCCGGGCGTCTACATCCGGTCCATGGCGTCGCGCGGTCATCTCGGCGGCCTGTCGTGGGCATCGCCCCAGGCCATGCGGGTGCTGGACGCCGCGGGCTGCGACGAGGTCCTCATCGAGACGGTCGGCGTCGGGCAGAGCGAGGTGGAGATCGCCTCCCTCGCGGACACGACCGTCGTCCTGCTGGCGCCCGGCATGGGGGACGGGATCCAGGCGGCCAAGGCGGGCATCCTCGAGATCGGCGACGTCTTCGTGGTCAACAAGGCCGACCGCGACGGCGCCGAGGCGACCATCCGTGACCTGCATCACATGATCAGCCTCGGGGAGCGGCGGGACGCCGGTGACTGGCGACCGCCGGTCGTCCGGTGCATCGCCTCCACCGGCGAGGGGATCGACGACCTGGTCGAGGCACTCGACGCCCACGGCGCCTGGGCCCGGTCGACGGGGGTCCTGCAGCAGCGGCGCCTGCGCCGGGCCGCGAGCGAGATCGAGAGCATCGCCCTCACCGCGCTGCGGGCCCGCATCGGCGACCTGCGCGACGGCCGGGGCATGGAGCAGTTGGCCGAGCAGGTGGTCGCGGGCACGTCGGACCCCTACGCCGCGGCCGACGCGCTGCTGTCCGACCTGGCCGTCACTTCCTGAGCCTCGTGCCGGGCACCGGCCCCGCACATGGTCGTCGGGTCCTGTCGGAGGGCCCGGGTAGGGTCGGTCAGGTGATTGTTGCTTTCTCGGTCGCGCCCCAGGGCACGGGTGACTCGCTGGCGGCGGCGGTGGCGGATGCGGTGCGCGTGGTCCGCGAGTCAGGGCTGCCCAACCGCACGTCCTCGATGTTCACCGAGCTCGAGGGCGAGTGGGACGAGTGCATGGACGTCGTCCGGCGTGCCGTCGAGGCGGTCGCCCGGCACGGTGACCGGGTGTCGCTGGTGCTGAAGGCCGACGTCCGGCCCGGCCGCACCGGCGAGATGCAGGGCAAGCTCGACCGCCTCGAAGCGGCCCTGCAGCAGGACGGTTGACGGAGGCCACGATGGACGACGTCGAGCAGGTCACCCCCGAGGCACCGGCCGCTCCTGCGGCCGGGGCGCCCCGCACGCGTCGTCGCCGAGCCGGGCGGCGTCCGGGGGCGGGGGGTCCGGGGGCGCGGGACGCGGGGGGTCGCGGTGCGCGGGGCCCGGGTGCGCGGGCTGCGGCGGCCCGGGCGTGGCTGCCGCCGCTCGGGGCGCTGCTCGTGCTCGTCGTCGGCCTGGCCGTGCTGTGGTCGGGGCTGGCCCACACCCGGATGTTCGGCGGCGAGGCCCCGCTCACGGGCCGCCTGTCGACGGTGACGCAGCCGGTCGTCGTGACCGCGCCGGGCATGAGCGAGCTGTCGGGCTCGCGCTTCACCGTGCACGCCACCGCGCCCGGCGGGTCCGCGGTGTTCATCGGCGTGGGCCGCACGGACGACGTGGACGCCTACCTCGGCGACGTCGCCCGGGCCGAGGTCACCGCGCTCGAACCGGGCGGCGACCTGCGCGTGACCGCCCACCCCGGCGACCCGAGCCTGCCCGATCCGGCCGACGTCGACGTCTGGGCCACCGCGGTCCGGCGCCCGGGACAGGCGACTCTCACCTGGCCGCGGGCGCCCGGCAGCTGGCGGGTCGTGGTGGCCGTGGACGGGCGCGCGGCGCCGTCGTCCGCGGAGTTCACCTGGGCGGGCCGCGCCGGGTCCTCGCCCGCACCGGCATTGATCTCCATCGGGGCCGTGCTCGCGGTGCTGGGCCTGGCGGCGCTCCTCGCGATCCGTTCGGGCCGCGTCTTCGCCCGTGCCGACCGGCCGCCGCCGCCCCGCCCCGCGCCGTCCACCGGCCCGCTGCCCGTCACCGGCCCGACCCCCCTGCCGGGGTCGCGGCGGGCGAGCCGCGCCGCCGACGGCCGACCGGACGGCGACGGGGACCCGCCGCGGGACCGTCCCGGCTCGCCCACCGGCCGGCGGTGGGGTCGCGACCCCGGACGCCGGGACGTCGACCTGCGCGATCCCGACCTGCGCGATCCCGACCTGCGCGATCCCGACGTGCGCGATCCCGACCCGCAGGACGCGGACGTGCGCGAGACGGACGTGCGCGACGCCGACGTCCGCGACACCGATGTGCGGCACACCGACGTGCGGCACACCGATCTGCGGCACACCGACGTGCGGCACACCGACCTGTGGGAGACCGACCTGCGCGACACGGACGATGAGACCACCGTGATCCAGCCGTTCCGGCACCGCCGGCCCCGGGAGGGGGACCGATGACCGTTCCGGGGGCGCGCCGCGTCGCGCCGGCTGCCGTCGCCGCGCTCGTGCTGCTCACGACCGCCTGCGCCGGGGCCCGGGTGCCCTCCGCCCCGGAGGCGCCCGGCCCGCACACCGCGGTGACGCCGCGGCAGGCGGTGCAGATCCTCTCGGCGGTCGACGCGACGCTCGTGCGCGCCGTCCAGTCCCGCGATGCGACGCGCCTGGAGGGACGTGCGGTCGGCCCGGTCCAGGCCGCGCTCACCGCGGCCATCCGGGTGCAGGCGGCGCTCAAGCTCGCTCCGAGCGTGCCGCCGTCCCCTACGACGCCGCGGCTCATGCTCACCCTGGCCGGTCCCTGGCCACGGTGGTTCGCCGTCGCCGGGCCGTCGCCTGCGGCGAGCACGCCGTTGCTGGAGGTGCTCAGCTCCCCGGACGCCCGCAGCCCCTACGGGCTGTGGGGGCAGCTGCGGCTGCTGCCGGGCGCCGTCCTGCCGGAGGTCGCCTCGGCCACCGCGGGGGCGCGGACGCTGGAGCCCGGCGCGACCGGGCTCGCCGCGAGCCCCGCGGACACCGTGAACCACTACGCGGAACTGCTCAACCGCGGTGACGCGAGCAGCTTCACGAGCCAGTTCTCCACGGACGCGTACCGCACCGAGCTGAACGCCCAGCTCGCCGCCGATCGCCGGGACTTCCAGAGCCGGGGGGTCGGCCAGGTCACCGCCGTCCACTCGGTGGCGGGGGACCCGCCGCTGGCCATGCCGACCCTGGACGGCGGTGCGCTCGTCATCGGCCGGGTCGACCAGCAGTACACGGCCACGGTGACGGCGGGCAGGGGATCGGTGCGCCTCGACCAGCAGCTCGCGGTCCTCGCCGGCCGGCCGACGGTGAGCTCGCAGCTCGAGCGCCGGTCGGTGGAGGTGTTCGCCTTCCACGTGCCCCGGGCGGGCAGCAGCGACAAGATCACGCTGGTGGCCGCCAGCCGCTCGGACGTGTCCGCCACCGGCTCCTGACCAGGTGCCGGTCCTGACGAGGTACCGCTCCTGACCGGGTGCGGCGGGGTGCCCGCCCGCCGTCCCGGGCGGGGATGTGCGAGGGTTGGACCATGAGCAATCAGCCCGGCAGGCCGCCCCGTCCGGCCCTTGATCTGCGCGGCGCCGTCGATCTGAGCGCCCTGACCGCCCGCCGTCCCGCCCCCGGGGCGACCGCTCCCGCCCGCGCCGACGGGCAGGGGCCGGCCGCGCCCGGCGAGGGGACGCCGGCGTCCGGCCTCGTGATCGACGTCGACGAGGCGACGTTCATGACCGAGGTCATCGAACGGTCCCGAACGGTCCCCGTCGTCATCGACTTCTGGGCCGACTGGTGCCAGCCCTGCAAGCAGCTCTCGCCCGTGCTCGAGCGGCTGACGGTCGAGCACGCCGGGGCCTTCCTGCTGGTCAAGATCGATCTGGATGCGAACCCGCAGCTCGGCCAGGCGTTCCAGGTGCAGTCGATCCCGGCCGTGTTCGCGGTGCTGCGCGGGCAGCCGGTGCCGCTCTTCCTCGGCGCCCAGCCGGAGGCGCAGATCCGGGCAGTGCTCGCGGAGCTGCTCCGCGTGGCCGCCGCGAACGGTGTGACCGGGCGGGTCGAGGTCGGCGACGCCGTGGAGGCGCCCGCCGAGCTGGAGCCCGTCGAGGAGCCGCTGCCCCCGCACCTGGCCGCCGCCTACGACGCGATCGAGGCGGGCGACCTGCCGGGCGCGATCGCCGCTTACGAGCTCGCGCTCAAGCAGAACCCGGGTGACGAGGAGGCCCGCCTGGGGCTCGCCCAGGTGCGCCTCATGGAGCGCACCCAGGACATCGACCCGACCGCCGCCCGGGCGGCCGCCGCGCAGGATCCGCTCGACGTCGAGGCGCAGCTGACGGTCGCCGACGTCGACCTGCTCGGCGGGCACGTGGAGGACGCGTTCTCCCGCCTCGTCGACACCGTGCGCCGCACCGCCGGTCCCGACCGGGAGCGCGTGCGGGTGCGGTTGGTGGAGCTGTTCGACCTCGTCGGCCCGAGCGACCCGCGCGTGGCCGCGGCCCGCACCGCCCTGGCCCGCGTGCTGTTCTGACGATCGTCGCGCCCGCCGTGCCTGCGGGCGTGCCTAGCCGACGGTGACCGGCCGCCGCCCCGGATCCGAGCTCAGCTCACTGTCCGTGGCAGCGTAACCGTTATCCAGTGACCTTCCCTGAGGGTTTTTCAGGATCAAGACGACGAAACCGGCGCGAACGTTGCGCCGGAGGGGCGACTGTCCGTGATTGCCTGCGCATCGGACCGCTCCGGGGTCACGCTAGGTACATGTCGCTGAGTCGCCGTGCCCTGCTGTCGGCCGTCCCGCTCGCCGCCGGCGCCGGCGTCCTCGGGGGGGCCCCGGCGCCTGCCGAGGCCGCGGTGCGTGCGGCGATCGTCCCGCCGAAGACCTGGATCTCCGGGGTCTGCGACCCCGACCCCGTGGGCTTCGGCGCCTGGCGTGGTTCCCCGGTGGGCATCCTGGGGATGTTCGGTGACGCCGGCCTCGCCGCCCAGCTGGAGCAGTGGCAGTTCAGCCACACCACGGGCTTCTCCGCGGACGTCGACCTCGCCGTGGGCGGCCCGATCGGCGTCCCCTGGGCGAAGGTGGCCGCGGGCTCCGAGGTCGCGCACTGGAAGGCGACGGCGGCGGTGCTGCGCCGCAACTGGCACTACCGCACCGTGTACCTGAGATTCGCCCACGAGTTCAACGGCACGTGGATGCCGTGGTCGGTGAAGCCGTCGGAGGTCTCGGCATTCCGGACGGCGTTCCGCCTCTTCGCCACGACCATGCGGCGCGAGCTGGCCGGGCACGACATCAAGATCGTGCTGGCGCCGAACTTCGGGACGTGGTTCTACTCGCCGGACGCGATCTGGCCGGGCGCCGACGTCGTCGACGTCATCGGCGTCAGCATGTACGAGTGGACGCTGTGCGACACCCAGGACAAGTGGAAGGCGTTCCTGGTGTCGTCCGTCGGCCCCAATGTGTGGGCGGCCTACGCCAAGCGCCACGGCCGCGCGATGGCGTTCGGGGAGTGGGGCGCGCAGTCCTGGTACTTCGTCCGCGGGATGCGTGCCTGGATGGCGACGATGGCGGGCCGCGGGCCCGGGCAGTTGCTGTACGACGTCTACCTCAACGACAACGAGCTGGTGCTCACCGGTGCCACGGCGGCCCAGTACCGCGCCCTCCGCTGGGGTCGCGCCTGACCCGCCCCTCGCCGTGATCGCATGATCACGGGCGGGGGTGGTGGGCGGCGGGGTCAAGGTTTGGTGGGGGGCGTCGATAAGGGCAGCGACGAGGGCCACCGGGCGGACGCCCGCCCGCCGGTCCTGGACGCCCCACCGGAGGACCCACGATGACCTTGCCCCGCCAGCGGCATGCCCGGCATGCCGACGACCCGCAGGCCCTCGACGCGCTCTACGGGCCGGACGGGTCCGATGCGGCGCCGGACCCCGAGGCGCCGCCGCCGGCCCCGGTCCGGCCGGACGCCGGCCTCGACCTGCTGGTGGAGCGCCTCGCCGGGCCCGACGAGGAGGTCCGCTCCCGGGCGCTGCGCGAACTGGTGGCGCTCGCCGACGTCCGCCCGGGGGTGCGCGGCGTCGTCGTCCGCGCGGTCTGCGCCTACCTGCGCTCGCCGTGGGCCGTGGAGCGCGGCGAGCGCCCGGGCGCTGCCTGGCGCGAGCCCGAGCGGCGCAGGGACGCGCTCGCCCTGCTGACCGAGCGCCTGCGCGACCCCCGCGGCGCGGTGTCGTGGTGCGGGTACGACCTGGACCTGTCGGGTGCCGTCCTGGCGGGCGCCGACTTCTCCGGGTGCTGGTTCACCGGTGGGCGGGTGCGGCTGGAGGGTGCCTGGGCCGTGGAGGGCCGGATCGCGTTCGACGGCGCCCGCTTCGGCGGCTCCCTCGTCTCGCTGCGCCACTGGACGAGCGGTCAGGGCGCCCTGTCGCTCCGGGGGGCGCGGTTCTCGGCGGGGGTGGTGTCGCTGGCGGGGGCCGTCCTCGACGAGGGCACCGTCGACGCGACCGACGCCGTCGTGGACGGCGGCACGCTCGCCTTCACCGACGCCCGCCTCGTCGGCGGCGTCGTCGACCTGAGTCGCGTCACCGTCTCCGACGGCCTGCTGACCTTCGCCGACGCCTGGCTTCGCGCCGGGCACCTGCTGCTCGTGGACGCCCGGTTCACCGGCGGCCTGACGACGCTGCGCGACGTCCGGGCGGCCGACGGCGTCCTGGTGACCGAGGGCGCGCTGCTCACGGGCGGGCACGTCGACGTCGGCAACTCCCGGGCCATCCCGCAGGCCCCCGACGCCGAGCCGGTGGCCCCCGCGAGGCCGCGCGGCCGCCGCGCCCGGCGCGACGCCGAGGCGCTCGGGTCGCAGGGGTGCCGGGGTAGCACGGCCGCTCGGGTGGCCGCACGAGCGGCCCCGGTGCGGACGTCCGCACCGGGGCCGCTCGGTCGCCTCACTCCGCGGCGCGCGCGGCCTCCTCGGCGAGGGCCTGCGCCAGCGCCTCCGGGGGGATCACGATGGTGCCGCTCGGGGGCTTGTCGTGCCCGCGCCGGTCGCGGACGGGCGAGGCGGGTGCGGGCATCGTCTCGGGTGTGAACCAGACGGCGCCGAGCGGCGGGACCCGCAGGACGGCGGACGCCGGGCGCCCGTGCCACGAGACGTCCTCGGCCTCGATGGCGCCCAGGTTGCCCACCCCCGACCCGCCGTAGAGCTCCGCGTCGGTGTTGAGGACCTCGACCCAGCGGCCGGCGAACGGCAGCCCGACCCGGTAGCCCTCGTCCGGCGTCCCCGAGAAGTTGGTGATGCAGACGAGCGGGTGGCGCTGCTCGTCGAACCGCAGGAACGAGAACGTGTTGTGCGCCGAGTCGTTGGCGTCGATCCACTCGAAGCCGGACGGGTCGAAGTCGCGCGCCCACAGCTGGCGGTTGGCCTTGTAGACGCGGTTCAGGTCGCGGACGAGCTGCTGCAGGCCCGCGTGCCAGGGGGTGTCCTGCAGCCACCAGTCGAGGCTGCGGGCCTCGGCCCACTCGGCCTCCTGGCCCAGCTCGGCGCCCATGAAGAGCAGCTGCTTGCCGGGGTGGGCCCACATGAAGGCGAGGTAGGCGCGCACGTTGGCGAGTTGCTGCCAGCGGTCCCCGGGCATCTTGCGCAGGAGCGAGCCCTTGCCGTGCACCACCTCGTCGTGGCTGATGGGCAGCACGAAGTTCTCGGTGTAGGCGTACATCATCGAGAACGTGAGCTGGTGGTGGTGGTATTGGCGGTGGACCGGTTCCTTGCTCGCGTAGAGCAGCGAGTCGTGCATCCAGCCCATGTTCCACTTCAGGCCGAACCCGAGGCCGCCCAGGTGGGTGGGCCGGGTGACGCCGGGCCACGCGGTCGACTCCTCGGCGATCGTGACGATGCCGGGTGCGCGCTTGTACGCCGTCGCGTTGGCCTCCTGCAGGAACGAGACCGCCTCCAGGTGCTCGCGGCCGCCGTAGATGTTCGGCACCCACTCGCCGTCCTTGCGCGAGTAGTCGAGGTAGAGCATCGAGGCGACGGCGTCGACGCGCAGCCCGTCGATGTGGAACTCCTCGAGCCAGTACACGGCGTTCGCCACGAGGAAGTTGCGCACCTCGGTCCGGCCGAAGTCGAACACCAGCGTGCCCCACTCGGGGTGCTCGCCGCGGCGCGGGTCGGCGTACTCGTAGAGCGGCTGGCCGTCGAAGCGGGCCAGGGCCCACTCGTCCTTCGGGAAGTGCGCCGGCACCCAGTCGAGGATGACGCCGATCCCGGCCTGGTGGAGCCGGTCGACGAGGTACCGGAAGTCGTCGGGGGAGCCGAACCGCGACGTCGGCGCGTAGTACCCCGTGACCTGGTAGCCCCACGACCCGCCGAACGGGTGCTCGGCCACGGGCAGGAACTCCACGTGGGTGAAGCCGAGGTCGAGCACGTAGGCGGTGAGCTGCTCGGCGAGGTCGCGGTAGGACAGGCCCTGCCGCCAGGAGGCGAGGTGCACCTCGTAGATGCTCATCGGCCCGTTGTGGACGTCGGCCGCCGCCCGCTGCTGCATCCACCCGGCGTCCTGCCAGGTGTACTGCGACTCGGTCACCACGCTCGCGGTGAGCGGCGGGATCTCGGTCTCGAAGGCCATCGGGTCGGCCTTCTGCCGCCACTGCCCGTCGCTGCCGAGGATCTCGAACTTGTAGCGGGTGCCGGCGCTGATGGCGGGCACGAACAGCTCCCACACCCCGCTCGACCCGAGCGTGCGCATCGAGAAGGCGCGCCCGTCCCAGTGGTTGAAGTCGCCGACGACGCGCACGGCCTGCGCGTTCGGTGCCCAGACGGCGAAGCTCGTGCCCGTCACCGGGCCGAACGGCCCGCCGACGAAGTGGCGCACCTGCGCCCCGAGCGCCTTCCACAGCTCCTCGTGCCGGCCCTCGCCGATGAGGTGCAGGTCGACCTGGCCGAGCGTGGGCAGGTAACGGTAGGGCTCGTCGACGACGATCTCGGGCACGCCCTCGTAGGTGACGGCGATCCGGTAGTCGGTCACCGAGTCCACGGGGAGCAGCGCCGTCCAGATGCCGTCCCACTCGTGGGTCAGCGCGACCCGGACGCCGCCCGGTAGCAGGGCCGTGACGGACGTCGCGAACGGGCGCAACGTGCGGACGGTGACCCCGCCCTCGCCGGGATGGGCGCCGAGCACGCTGTGCGGGTCCCAGTGGGCCCCCGCGGCGACGCGCGAGAGGGTCTGCGTGTCGAGGGTCAGCGGCCGGGGGATCGTCGCGGTGACCGCGGGCGCACCCGCCGTCGCCTCGGGAGGGGTGCTCGTGGTGCCGGTCGTGCCGGTCGCAGGGCCGGTCGCCCCGGCCGGGCCGGAGACGTCGGTGCTCCGTGGGTCGCTCGCCATGACCGGCAGTCTGACGCGGCCCCCGGCCGTTCGCCACCGACCCCGCCGTCCGTCGGCGTGGCGTGGCGGACGTCATTCCTCGGGCGTGTTGCTCCCGAGGGTCGGCCGAAGGGTGGAGACGGGAATCGGCCGACAATACGAGAAGAAATGCGATGTGACCTGCATCACATAGCTATTCACGCAGAATAGTCGAACGGTCACAGGGGGTATGGCAACATCGGCCGTGCCACCGGGAGCCGAGCGTGACGTCGGGGAGCCCCCGGACCGCCGTGGCCACCTGCCCGGATCCCCGCGCCCCCTCCGGCGCGGCCAGTGAACTTCGAGGGATGTTCCATGAGACGCACGCACTGGTGGGGTGCTGCCGCGGGGATCGGTGTGGCCGCCGTCCTGGCGGCAGGGACCCCGGTGGCCTTCGCCGCCCGCTCCGCCCCGCACCCGGCCCCCCAGCCCGCCCGGAAGGCGCCCGCCCAGAACGCCCCCGCCCAGAACGCCGCCGCCGACCGGGGCCGGTCGACGGCCCGGGGCGACGGTCACGGCGACGGCCGCGGCGGGGACGACGGTCACGGGCACCACCGCCCGCCGTGCCCGTACCCGCCGCACGGCACCCCGGCCGTCACGGCCGCCGCGTCGAGCGACCACGTGCACCGCGGCGGCTCCGTCGTCCTCGCCGGGACGATGACGGTCAACGGCTGCGGGTACGACAAGTTCCCCGCCGGCCTCTACCAGCTCGACCAGGGCCGCCGGCGCAACGACGCCCGCTGGGTGAAGATCGCCGACGCCGTCACCGGGCAGGGGGGCGCGGTGAACTTCTCGGTCACCCTGGCGACGACGTCGACCTACTGCATTGTCACCGCCCCCGGCGAGGGCCTGAGCGAGGCGGCCTCCGACCCGGTGACCATCACGGCCGTGACCTCCAGGCACCGCTGAGGCCCATGTCCGAGCGCCAACCGGAGCCGGAGCAGTCCGGGCCGGAGCAGTCCGGGCCGGAGCAGTCCGGGCCGGAGCCGGAGCAGCTCTGGTGGGAGCCCGGGCGCCGCCGGCCGTGGTCCGAGCGCCGCCCCGAGCCCGGGCGCCAGTCCGGGCGCCAGTCCGGGCGCCGGTCCGGTCGGCGCCGCCTCCTGCTCGTCGTGGGCGGCGCCGCCGGGGCCGTGCTCGGGCTCGGCGGCGCCGTCGCCTGGCTCGGCTGGACCGGGCAGCAGGCGCGGGCGGAGCTACTGGCGGCCCGTGCCGCGCTGCCCGCCGTCCAGGCCGCCGTGCTGGCGGGTGACGGGCGCGCCGCGGGCGACCTGGCCACGGTGCGCGCGCACGCGCGCCGGGCCGACGACCTCACCCACGATCCGGTGTGGGCGCTCGCCGGCGCGATCCCCTTCGCGGGCTCGCCGGTCGCCACGACCCGGGGCCTCACCCGCGCCGTCGACGACCTCGCGGGCGTGAGCCTCGCCTCCCTGGCGAGCGCGGCGGACACCGTGCACCCCGCCCGGCTCATCGACGGCACCGGGCGGCTGGACGTCGCGGGGCTGGCCGCCGCCGTCCCCGCCCTCGACCGCGCGGCCACGAGCCTGCGGACCGAGCGGGACGCCGTCGCGTCCCTGGACCCGTCCTGGCTCGGCCCGGTCGCCGACGCCCGCACCCAGCTGCTGGAGGAGCTCGGCTCCCTGACCGGCACCAGCCGGGACGCCGCCTCCGCCGCCCGGATGCTGCCCCCGATGCTCGGCCTGAACGGCCCGCGCCGGTACTTCGTCGCGTTCCAGAACCCGGCGGAGGCGCGCGGCACCGGCGGCCTGCTCGACGCCTTCGCGATCGTCGTCGCCGACCGCGGGGCGGTGCACGTGGAGCGGATGGGCGCGAACACCCAGCTGCCCGTCTTCACCGGCGACGTCACGGACGTCGACCCCGCCTTCGCGCAGCGGTACGCCTCCGTGGGCGCGACCAGCGCCTGGCTGGAGGCCAACGTCAGCCCGCACTTCCCGGACGCCGCGCGCACCTGGGAGGCGATGTGGCGCAAGGCGACCGGGCAGCAGCTCGACGGCGCGGTCGCTCTGGACCCGCACGCCCTCGCCGGCGTGCTGCGCGCGACCGGTCCGGTGACGGCGCCGGTCGTGGGGTCCGTGGACGCCGCCCGGATCGAGTCGCTCGTGCTGCGCGACCAGTACGACCTGCCGCAGGCCACGGACCGCCGCAAGAGCCTGATGCTGGGCGTGGGGTCGGCCGCGATCGACCGCCTGCTCAGCGGGCACGCCGCGCCGCGCACCCTGCTCACCGAACTGCGCGAGGCCGCCGGCACCGGGCACGTGCTCGTCCACAGCCGGGTGGCCCAGGAGCAGGTGCGCCTGGTCGGGGCGGGCGTCGCGGGCGCGGTCGACGGCGGCGGCGGGCCGTTCGCGCAGGCCGTGGTCGTGAACGCCGCGGGCAACAAGCTCGACGACTGGCTGACGTCGTCGCTGCGCTACGCCGTCACCGCATGCGCCGCGGACCGGCGGACGGTCGACGTCTCGGTGACCCTGCACAACGACGCGCCCCCGCGCGGCCTGCCGGTCTACATGACCGTGCGCTCCGACCGGCCGCCCTACCGGACCGTCCCCGGCCAGAACCGGACCGAGCTGCAGGTGCTCGCCACCCGTGGCGCCGTCCTGCGGGGCGCGACCCTGGACGGCGCCGACCTGCTGACGTCGGGCGCGGACGGCGCGCTGCCCGCCAGCCTCGCGGTCGACCGCGCCCGGGGATTCCTCAACCCGGCCCCGGTGAGCGGGCGCCCCTCCTGGTGGCTGGACCTGGAGACGCTGCCCGGCGCCTCCCACACCGTCGTGCTGCACCTGCAGGAGCCACCCGGGGTGACTGCGGCGCCGCTGCTGCCGCTCCAACCGCTGGTGCGGACGCCGGTCGCGACGGCCGACGTGCGCGCGTGCGGGGCCCCGGCGTCCTGACCTCCGGCCGAGCCCTGTGACCAAGGTCACAGGCTTGGCGCCCCCTCCGAACGGACGGTCACGGCGTCCTCTCATCATCGGGTGACGGGCAGCCGACACCCGGTACCGGGGGAGGGTCGCCGCGCGCTCGGGCGTCGGCGGCGTGAGGGACGGGGTGGTCGATGCGGCGTCGCGGCGGGGTGCGCCCGGGTGAGCGGGCGGCCGGTACCGGCACGTCGGGCGGCGGCCGGCCCGCCGTCCTGACGGCGCTGCTCACCGGGCTGATCGCGGCGCTGGCGCTGCTGACGGCGTGCTCGAACGGTCCCGGGCCGGTGCCGTCCGCCACGGCGCCGCCCCGCAAGGCGTCGGCGCACCTGCCCGTGCCCGTCTCGCCGGCCGCCGCCTGGCGCCCCGACGGCGCGGGCGCCCTGCCCGCCGACGTGTCCGCGCCGCCGCCCGCCCCATGCGCGCAGGTGGTCCGGCCGGACGGATGGGTCCGGCTCGAGGACGCCCAGAGCGGCGCCGCCGGCTTCGACCTGCAGAGCGAGGACCGGGCCGGGCGCGTCCTCGGGTACGCCGACCGCCGTTCGGCGACCTGCGGGCAGACGGTCGCGGTGTCCCTGTCCGGGCCCCGTGGCGTCGTCCGGCTGGAGGCCTACCGGGTGGGCGCCTACCGCGGCTCCTGGGCGCGGCTGGTCTGGCGGTCCGGCGACGTCCCGGTGACGCCGCGCCCGATGCCCCCGTTGCAGCCGCGCACCAACCTGCGCGAGGCGAACTGGCCGGTCTCGGTGACGGTCCCGGTCGGGCCGCAGTGGCCGCCGGGGCTCTACCTGCTGGTGGCGCGCGGGGCGGACGGCCTCGCCGGTCCCGCGATCCCGCTCGTCGTGCGGGACGACGCGGCCCGCGAGCAGGTGCTCTTCGCGGCGAGCACGCTCACCTGGCAGGCGTACAACGACTGGGGCGGCTACAGCCTCTACCGGGGGCCGAGCGGCACGGCGTCGAAGCGCTACCTGACCCGCGCCCGGGTCGTCTCCTACCGCCGTCCGCTGGCCGGTTCGGGCTACCAGCAGTTCCGGCTGATGGACCTCACCGTGGTCCGCCAGCTGGAGCAGATCGCCGCGGCCTCCGGCCTGGACGTCGCCTACACCACCGACGTCGACCTCGACCAGCAGCCCTCGCAGCTGCTGCGGCACGCCGAGCTGGTCCTGGGCGGTCACAGCGAGTACTGGACCCGTCGCGGCTACGACGCGCTCGCCGCCGCCCGCAACAGCGGCGTCAACCTGGCGTTCCTCGGCGCGAACAACCTGTGGTGGCACGCCCGCCTCGACGCCGCACCCGGCGCCGTCCAGCCCGACCGGGAGATCGTCAACCGGGTGGCCGAGGGTGACCCGACGCCGGTGTCCGGGCCGACGGACCTCACCCTGCTGTGGAGCCAGTGGCCCGAGCACCGGGACGCCGCCGCGATGCTCGGGCAGAGCCACGCGGCCATCAACGTCCACGGCGGCTACCAGCTGCTCGGGGCGCCGGCGTGGATCCTCGCCGGGACCGGGCTGGTCGCGGGCACCCCGGACCGCCCCGGCTCCACCCTGCCGCTCGCCGTCGGCAACGAGGCGGACGGCTACAACGCCCTCGGCGCCAACCCCCGGGACCTCACGCTGGTCGCGGTCGGGGTGCTGCGGGGCGCCTCCGGGCCGGTCACGGTGTCGGCCGGGTACTACGTGGCGCCGTCCGGCGCCGGGGTGTTCGCCGCCGGGACCACCGACTGGTCCTGCGGCCTGTTCGGCCCCTGCGCCGACCAGCAGGTGCCCGAAGCCACCGCCGCCGCGCTGCGCGGGATCACGACGAACGTCGTCACCGCGTTCTCGCGGCCGCGAGCGGGTTTCACGCACCCGTCCGTCCCCGGCGTCTGCCCGCCGCCCGCGGTCCTGCAGGACCGCCTCGAGCCGGCCGCGCTCGGCACGTACGGCGCGGGCAGCGCGACGGAGGAGAGCGGGCTCGGCAAGCGCGTCGCCGCCGGTGGGAAGGGTCACCGGGACCGCTGACCGGCCGCCGCGCCGGCCCGGGCGACCGTCCCACCCTCATCTGGGTGGCGCGGGGTGACCAGAACCATGCCCAGGTGCGCGTTACGCGCCTGCAACAGGCGGGTACCGTCGGGACACGTCCGGGGAGCTCGACGGGGAGTCCCGCGTTCAGGCCTTTCCGGAGGACCACGGTGCACCTCGACGTCGACGCTGCCCGCGACCTGGCAGCGAAGATCTTCACGCTCGGTTCCGAGCGCTGGCTCCACGCCCAGACGACCGCCCGGCGGGCGGAGCAGATCGCGCCCGTCGTCGGGCCGATCGACCGCGACCTGCTGCTGGGCGCGGCCTGGCTGCACGACGTGGGCTACCACTCGCCCGCCGTGCGCAGCGGGTTCCATCCGCTCGACGGCGCGGTGATGCTGCAGGAGGCGGGCTGGCCGCAGCGGCTCGTGGCGCTCGTGGCCCACCACGGCGAGGCCCGGTTCGCCGCGCGCGCCCTCGGACTGGACGCCGAGCTGGGGGCCTTCCGCCGGGAGGAGGGCCCGCTCACGGACGCGCTGGTGTACGCCGACCTCGCCGCCGCCCCCGACGGACGCCGGATGAGCCTGCACGAGCGCCTGGACGGCCTCGCCCGCCGTCACGCCGACGACCCGCCCGCCCTGCGCGAGGCGTGGTCGCTCCGCCGGGCGGCCCTGATCCAGGCCGCCGCCCGCACCGAGCAGCGGATGGCGGGCCTGCGGCACGCCCGCACCGCCGTCTGAAGCCCCTTCCCCGCCCCCCGCCCGCCCCACCGGAGGGCGTGATCTGCCGACCCTGACGCGATCTGCCGACACCGGCCACCGGATCCTCACCGGCCCGTCGGCGGGCCACCGTCACGCCGGCAGGTCGACGCCCGGGCCGCGGCCCTGTCCTCGGAGTGCATGATCGTCCCGGATTGCATGATCACGACGGGGGTCGGGTGGGTGCGGGAGGATGGGTGGGTGCTCGACGATGTGATCCGCAGCCTGCTGGCGGCCCTGCAGTCCCGGCCGGACGACGTCCCCCTGCGCCTGCACCTGGCGGGCCTGCTCGTGGACGCCGGGCGGGCCGCCGAGGCGTTGCCGCACGTCACGCAGGTGCTCGCCGTCGACCCCGGGAACGCGGCGGCCGTCGCCGTCCTGCAGCGGGTCGGCGCGGCCCTCGGCGGCGCCGCACCGCCCGCGGAGCCATCGCCCGGACCGCCGGGTCCCGCGCCCGAGGGCACCGGCGACGTGCCCGAGGGCACCGGCGACGCGCCTGAGCCTCGGCCGGGCCCGGTGGCCGAGGCGCGGCCGGACCCGGTGGCCGAGGTGGCGGGCGGCTTCGACTGGTCGGCGGCCGAGCGCGACCTCGGCCCGCTCGACGACCCGTTCGCGCAGCCGCTGTTCGTCGACGGCGGGCCCGGTCCGGACGGCGACGCGCTCTCGGCCCACGAGGTCGAGCGGCCCACCCTCCGCCTCGCCGACGTCGGCGGGATGGAGGAGGTCAAGCGGCGCCTCGACGTCGCGTTCCTCACCCCGAAGCGCAACCCCGCCCTGCGCGAGGCGTTCGGTGCGAGCCTGCGCGGCGGGCTGCTGCTCTACGGGCCGCCGGGGTGCGGCAAGACGTTCATCGCCCGCGCCCTGGCCGGTGAGCTGGGGGCGCGGTTCGCGAGCGTCAGCCTGGCCGACGTCCTCGACATGTGGGTCGGGGCCAGCGAGCGCAACGTGCACAGCCTGTTCGAGGCGGCCCGGCAGGCGGCGCCGTGCGTCCTGTTCCTCGACGAGGTGGACGCCCTCGGCATCAAGCGGACCCACCTGCGCGGGGGTGCCCAGCGCGGGTCGGTGAACCAGCTGCTGTCCGAGCTCGACGGCGTCGGCTCGCGCAACGAGGGCGTGTTCGTGCTCGCGGCGACCAACGCGCCGTGGGACATCGACCCGGCCCTGCGCCGTCCGGGGCGGCTGGACCGGATGCTGCTCGTCCTGCCGCCCGACCCCGCCGCCCGCGACGCCGTCCTGCGGGGCCTGCTCGCCCGCCGGCCCGCGGCGGGCGTCGACGTCGGGCGGCTGGTCAAGCACACGGACGGGTTCTCGGGGGCGGACCTGGCCCATCTCGTCGACACCGCCACCCAGCTCGCCCTGGAGGCGTCCGCCCGCACCGGGACGATGCAACCGATCACCATGCGCGAGCTGAACGCGGCGCTCGCCGAGGTGCGCCCGTCGACCGGGGCCTGGTTGCAGACCGCCCGCAACGTCGCCGAGTTCGGCAACGACCACGGCGAGTACGACGAACTGCTCGCCTACCTGAAGCGGCGCCGCATGCTCTGACCGAGCCGCCCGAGCGCTCCGAACCGGCCCGCGCCCGGCTGCTGACCGGCGGGCAGGGGCAGGCGGGTGCGCAGCACGAGCTGCCCGATCACCGCCACGGCCAGCACCGACGCCGTCACCGCGGCGCCCGTGGCCGCGGCCCGCCCGGCGAGGACGGCGGTCACCACGGCCGACGACGCCAGCCACCCCCGGGCGGCGGCCCGCCGCTCGCGCTGCGCCACCCGGCGCAGCGCGGGGGGCAGGGGGCGCCGGGCCCGCCAGGCGAGCAGCTCGACCACGGCGTAGGCGCCGCCGAGCAGGGCCGCGAGCACGACGGCGAGCACCGGGGCGGGCGCGGTGCCCCACAGGGCCACCGCCCGGACGCCGACGAGCGCGAGCACCTTCACGCCCAGCAGGCTCCCGCCGACCAGGGGGAGCCCGATCCGGCCGAGCGCGCGTCGGGCCCGGTGGTCGCGCGGGTCGGCACGGGCGGCGGCGGCGTAGGCCCGGCCCGCCTCGGCGGTGCGCCCCTGCCGGTCGAGGGCGGTGCCGAGGAGCAGGGCGAGGTCCGCGTCGTGCGGGTCGAGCGCCAGGCCCTGGCGGGCGTAGGACTCGGCCTGCGGCCAGCTCCGCCGGGCGACGGCGACCTCCGCCGCGGTCTGCCAGGCCAGCGGGTGCCCGGGGTCGGCCTCCAGCGCCCGCCGGGCGAGGCGCTCGGCGTCGGGCAGGCCGCCGCGCTCGTCCCGGCGGATGGTGGCGAGCAGGTGCAGGCCCTCGCACAGGTCCGGTTCCAGCACGAGCGCCCGCTCTGCCGCGGCCCGGGCCCCGGCCCGGTCGCCGAGGCGCAGGGCGGCGACGGACAGCAGCCGGTGGCCCCACTCGGCGTCCGGGTCGACCGTGACGGCGCGGCCCGCGGCGGCCCGGGCCAGGTCGGCGCGCCCGCGGCCGAGCTCGCACCGGGCCAGCACGCACCAGGGCTCCGACCCGCCGCCGGGGTCGGCCAGCGCGGGCTGCAACGCCTCGACGGCCTCGGACCAGCGTCCGAGATCCGCCAGGGCCCGCGCCCGCTGCAGGGCGGCCGTCGTCACGCCTGCCAGTGTGGCAGCAGGCCGCGTCAGGCCGCCGACGGGTCGTCGACCCGGCCGAGGAACAGCGGCGTCGCCGTCGGCACGTCGTGGATCACGTAGAGGAACGGGCGGTCGAAGGTCACCTCCCGCTGCGGGACCACCGCGGACACCCCCATCTCGACCGAGGTGGCCGCCGAAGCCTCGGT
>Ga0302322_100001790_pt1 | contig 17896 bp, 17 predicted proteins | sample Fen_T0_2_FD_203757 | JGI IMG/M metagenome (GOLD analysis project Ga0302322, IMG submission 203757) | Peat permafrost microbial communities from Stordalen Mire near Abisko, Sweden - Fen_T0_2 | ecosystem: Environmental > Terrestrial > Soil > Wetlands > Permafrost | place: Sweden: Abisko... | reverse complement strand
CCGCGATGGTCACCCGACGGCAGGCAGATCCTGTTCACCGCCAACCGAGACGCGTTCGCGTCCTCGCCGCTGTTCGTGGTCGATGCCGGCGGCGGCGCGCCGCGCCCGATGACGTCGATGCCGGATGGGTCGTGGTCGTTCGAGGGGGCGTGGTCGCCCGACGGGACGAGGATCGTCTACCGAGCCTGGCAGCCTGGCTGGACGCACACCGATCTGCACGTCATGAACGCGGATGGCTCGAACCAGGTCACCCTCTGGGTCAGCCCCGACCACCGCAGCGACGAGCGGCCGGACTGGGGTGGCTGAGCCAGGCGTGTCCGTGCATTCGCGCCGCGCGAACGCGATCCTCGTGGATCCCGCACGGGGGCTGCCGACCCGGCATCATGGCGCCATGACGACGCCCGCCTACGGACGCGCCTGGTCCGCCTCGCTCGCCCGCGTCCCCGACGCCACCCTGCGCGCGTGGCTGGCCTTCGCCCTGGAGCTGTGCGACGCCGCCGACGAGATCGCCCTCGCGCACTTCCGGCGCGACCTCGACGTCGAGCGCAAGCCGGACCGCACGTTCGTGACGGAGGCGGACCGGGGCATCGAGCGGCTCCTCCGGGAGCGGATTCACGCGCGCCACCCCGACCACGGCCTCGTCGGCGAGGAGTACGGGACCGAGGACGGCGACGCCCGGACCCGCTGGTACATCGACCCCATCGACGGCACCCACAACTTCATCCGGGGCGTGCCGCTGTTCGGGACGCTGCTGGGCATCGAGCACGACGGCGAGCTCCAGGTGGGCGTGATCTCCGCGCCGGCGATGCGCGAGCGCTGGTACGCGTACCGCGGCGGCGGCGCCTGGAACCGTTCGCTCGACGGGGTGCGCCCGATCCGGGTGTCGCGCGTCGCGGCGATCGAGGACGCGCAGGTGCTGTACGGATCCAGCCGCGACACGATCGCGAGCGGCCTGATGCCGGGGTTCGCCGCGCTGATCAGCGCCGCCTGGCGGGAGCGCGGCTTCGGGGACTTCTGGGGCTACGCGCTGGTCGCCGAGGGCGCGGGCGAGGCGATGTTCGAGACCGGCTGCAAGGCGTGGGACATGGCGGGCCCGATCGTGGTCATCGAGGAGGCCGGCGGGCTGGTGACGGACGTGGACGGCGAGCGGACCGTGGACGGCGCATCGTTCGTGGGCACGAACGGGCTCCTGCACGAGGAGATCCTGCGGAGGCTCCGGCAGGCGCCCTGATCGCGGGGACGCGCGGCGCCGCGCCGGTGCGTGGCTCCGCTCGCGGGCGGGCAGCGACCGAATGGAGGCCGCGGGCGACGAATGGGCCGCTCAGCGGCCGGGGCCTGCCGCCCTGCCCCACTGGCGGGGGCCACCGCCTGCCGAGCACTCGCGTGTCGGGAGGCCGTCCGCCTCGTCCGCGTTCCTCGGTCGTCTCAGGGCTCACCGCGCTCCCGGCCTCGGGGCTCCGGGAGCGCTGCCGACGCCGACGCGCGGGCGTTGAGCGTCACGACGACGACCGCGGCGACGACCGCGGCCACCAGCCCTGCCGTCGTGTCGAGCTGCGCGACGAGGAAGAAGACCGAGGCCGCCACGACGGCGACCGCGAAGGCGAGCCGGGCGCGGCGCATCGCGGTTCGCGCCCCGAGCTCCGGGTCCGCGGGCCCGGCGAGGGCGCGAGCGAGCGATCCCTCGGAGCTGAAGCCTGCGGCCAGGCCCAGCACGTCCTCCGCGTCGAGCGCCAGGGCGGCCGCAACCTCTGGATCCAGCACATCCTCCACGACGGCCGCGGCCGCAGCGTCGGAGAGCGTCTCCACGATCGCGACGCGATCCTCGACGGTGCCCTGCGACAGGCCCCAGTTGAGCGCCAGCCAGGTCGGGTGCAGCGACCCTTCCGAGTAGCGCCGGAGCACGGATTCGCGCGCGACGGCGCGCGCCTCGTCCACCAGGCCGACCCGGCCCGTGCGAATCGCCGCCTCGTTGACGGACGCCAGGAGCTCCTCGCGCTCGTCGTCGCTTGCCGGCCGGTACCCGATCCGCCCCAGCTCGTCGGGCGTGAGCCGGTCGAAGGCCGTGAACAGCCGGTCCAGTCGCTCCCGCGCGGCGTCGGCCGCGTCCTTGGCGGCCACGTCCTCGCTCACGGGCGTCCGGAGGACCGGTAGGTTGCGAACGTCCAGCACAGCGCGGCGATGGCGCCCGCGACCAGCAGGCCGAAGAGCGGCTCGCCGTCGACGACGCCCACGCCGATCGCCCCAACCACGCCGAGGACGCCCATCACCCCGAAGAACGCGATCCGCATCCCGTGCGGGCCGGGGAGCTCCACGTCCGGCTGGACCACGGTTGCGCCGTGGTCCGCCTCGGCCCAGTCGCGCTCGGACGGAGCACCGAGCGGCGCGTCCTGCGGCACGTCCGGCCCGTCGGCATCGTCCGCCTGGCCGGCGTCCCCGAGGCTCGGCCCCGTGGTCGCGATCAGCCGGCCCGGTCCGGCCAGGACCTCCGCGTCGTCGGGATCGAGCTGGTCCTCCATCACCGCGACCGACACCAGGTCCTCGAGCGCCATCGCGATCGCGACCTGGTCCTCGGTCCGGGCCCCGGCATAGGCGGACGTGCCGTAGGGTCGGAGCGGCCATCGGTCAACGAAGCGGCGGGAGATGGCGTCGCGGGTCTCCGCGCGCACCTCGTCGAGGAGCCTGCCCCGGCCCAGGCGGTCGGCCAGGCGCTCCAGGTCCGCGAGGAGCACCTCGCGATCCTCGAGGTCAAGGCGCGGCACCGGCGCCGCTTGCAGGTTCTCGGGGGACAGCGTGTCGATCGCCGTCCAGACGGCCTCGACCCGTTCTCGCGCGGCGCGCTCCCCCTGGTTCACGAGCGACCCCCCACGTGCCTCATGGGCGGAGCATGGACCTAGGCCCCGGCGGCGTCCAGCGCCTCCGCCATGATCCCGAGGGCCACGTCGACCTCCTCCGCCGTCGTCACGAGCGGCGGGATGATCCGGACGACGTTCACGGACGTGCCCGCGGTGAGGAGGAGGAGCTTGCGGTCGAAGCACTCCTTCTGGACCCGCTTCGTGACGTCGGTGTCCGGGACGCGGCCGTCGCCCTCGCCGGGCCTGACGAACTCGACCGCCACCATGAGCCCCAGGCCGCGGACGTCGCCCATGGACGGGTGCCTCGCGGCGAGGGAACGGAGGCCGGCCAGGAACTGGGCGCCACGCTCGCGGGCGTTCTGGGCGAGGCCCTCCTCCTCGATGACGTCGAGCGTCGCCATGGCGGCGGCGCAGGACACCACGTTTCCCCCGTAGGTCCCGCCGTGGGCGCCGGGCGGCATGCGATCCATGATCGCCTTGCGGGCGAGGATGCCGGAGAGCGGCAACCCCGACGCGATGCCCTTGGCCATGACGAGGATGTCCGGCTCGATGTCCCAATGGCGGACCGCGAAGATCTCGCCCGTGCGCGCGAACCCGGTCTGGACCTCGTCGGCGATGAGCAGGATGCCGTGGCGCGTCGCCAGCTCGCGGAGGCGCGGCAGGAAGTCCGGCGGCGGGACGAGGTAGCCGCCCTCCCCGATGATCGGCTCCACGATGATGCCCGCGACCTTGTCCGGGTAGACCATCTGGTGGAAGAGCAGGTCGAGCTGCTCCTCCCAGTCGCAGGTACAGTCCGCGGGGTCGTGCGCGCCGCCGGGGGCGCGGTAGCAGTACGGGTAGGCGGTGTGGTAGATCGACCCGGGGAGCGGCTCGAACGCGGCGCGGTAGACGTCCTTCGCCGCCGTCAGCGCCATCGCGTTGCCGATGCGCCCGTGGAAGGCGTAGCGGAACCCGATGACCACGGGCCGCCCGGTCGCGACCCGCGCGAGCTTCACGGCGGCCTCGACGGCCTCGGCGCCCGAGTTGGCAAGGAACGCGCTCCAGGGGCCGCCGGGCAGCAGGTGCGCAAGCCGGTCGTAGAGCCGCAGCCCGGGCTCGTGGTACATGATGTTCTGCTGGCCGTGGAGCAGCTTCGCGGCCTGGGCCTGGACCGCCGCGACGACCCGCGGGTGCGCGTGGCCGGTGTTGGTCACGCCGATGCCGGACGTGTAGTCGAGGTAGCGCTCACCATCGACGGTGACGAGCCAGCTGCCCTCGCCGTGGTCCACGACCAGGTTCGTGATGCGGGACCATACCGGCGGCACGACGGAGCGGTCGGGCAGGGGAGCGCCCGCCAGGTCCTTCGGGGCGATCGAGGTCATGTGGATCCTCAGCGACGGCGGCGGCCGCGAACCGTGGTGAGCAGGACGGCGCCGACGGCGACCAGGAAGATGATCGTGCCGATGACGTTCACCTGGACGGGGACGCCGACCCGGTTCTTGGCGTAGATGAACATCGGGAAGGTCTGCGCATTGCCCGATGTGAAGTTGGTCACGACGAAGTCGTCGATCGAGAGGCTGAAGGCGAGCAGGGCGGCCGCGATGATCCCGGGCAGGATCAGCGGGAACGTCACCCTCCAGAACGTCTGCACCTCGTTCGCGTAGAGGTCCATCGCCGCCTCCTCGAGGTGGCGCGGGAATCCTGACAGACGGGCGCGGACGGTCACGACCACGAAGCTGATGTTGAACATGATGTGCGCGATCAGGATGGTCACGAAGTTCAACGGGAAGAACGGCTCGTTGCCGATCGACACGAACAGCGTGAGCAGCGAGGCGCCGAGGATGATCTCCGGCGTCGCCATCGGCAGGAAGATCAGCGCATTGGTGGCGCGCCGGATCCGGAAGTCGTAGCGCACCAGCGCGAGGGCGATCAGCGTGCCGAGCGCCGTCGCGACAGCCGTGGACAGCAGGGCGATCACGAGGCTGAGCCACAGCGCCTCCGGCAGGCCGTCGACGCCCAGGGGGTTCAACCAGTACTTGAGCGTGAACCCCTGCCAGACGACATTGCTCTTGCCGGCCGGGTTGTTGAAGCTGAACAGGATGATCAGCGCGACAGGCAGCATCAGGTAGATGACCGCCAGGACGGTGTAGACGATCAGCAGGTACCGGTCCAGCACCCTGCGGACCACGTTGCCGAGACCGGGCCGGCGCTGCGTGGGCACACCCGCGGACGTCATCTCACAGCCTCCCCGTCGTGACGTCTTCGGTGCCCAGCACGCGGGCATAGACGGCGACCACCACCAGGACACCTGCCATCAGCATGAAGGACAGCGCGGCGGCCGTCGGGTAGTCGTTCTGGGTGAGGAACTTGTTCTGGATGACGTTGCCGATCATCCGCGCGTCGGGATTGCCGAGGTACTCCGCGTTCACGTAGTCACCGATGGCCGGAATGAAGGTGAGCAGCGAGCCCGCGAGCACGCCGGGCAGTGAGAGCGGGAACGTGATCCGGACGAACGATTCCGAGACCAGGAACCAGCCGACGATCGCCCCGGCCGCCGCGCTCGCGAGGGCGAGAACGGGCCAGCTCCAGCCGAAGATCACCCCCAGCACCCCGCCCAGGATCCCGCCCACGATCCCGCCCACGATCCCGCCCCCGGGCCGCCACGGGCCGGCGTACAGGTCCTTGGCAGCCTCGACCAGCCGCCCGTCGACCTTCTCGATGGCGACGTAGATGGGCAGCGTCATGAACGGCAGGAAGTTGTAGGTGATGCCCGAGATCACGGCGATCGGCGTGGCCAGGAGGCGGAAGTCGGGCGGCACGAGGCCGAGCGCGATCAGCGGACCGAGCACCGGGCCGTGTTCGCTCAGGATGATCTTCCACGCGATCGTGCGCAGCAGGAAGCTGGTGAAGAACGGCGCGACCACCAGGAACAGCAGCAGGTTCTTCTGGGCCCCGCCCTTCGTTGCGATCGTGTACGCGAGGGGATAGGCGATGAGGAACGTCAGCAGCGTGGCCGCCGCCGCATAGACGATCGAGCGGCCGTAGTAGGGCGCGAACTGCTCGAGTGCCGCGGTGTAATTCGTGTAGTTGTCGAGCGAGAAGGTGAACCCCGTCTCCAGGGTCCCGCTCCAGAAGCTCGCGATGAACATCTGGATGCCCGGATACACGTAGAACACCGTCAGCCAGATCATGCCCGGCGCGAGCAGCGCATACGGCACGATCCAGGAGTGGCGCTTCAGCCAGACGCCCACCGGGTGACCTCGAGCGGGGGATGCTGGTTCCCGGCGTCAGCCGACGCCGATCACCTTGGCGAACTGCGCGTTGAAGTAGATCTCGTCCGCCTCGGACAGCTCGCCGAAGATGTGGAGCCTGGCGATCCAGTCGGGCGGCGGGATGAGCATCGGGTTCGTCGCGTCATCGGGGTTGGCCTTGATCACCAGCTCGTCCGTTCCCTTGACCGGCGAGATGTAGTCGACGCCGAGGGTGAGCTGCGCGTTGACGACTGGGTCGTAGTAGTAGTTGATGAGCAGCTCGGCCGTTCCCTTGTGCGCTGCGCCCTTGGGGATCATGAGGTTGTCGGTCCAGAGCATGCCGCCCTCGGTGGCGAGGTTGTAGCGCAGGGAGGGGTTGTCGACCTTCGCCGAGGGCATGTCGCCGGACCACGCCATCGCGACGACGGCGTCGCCGGAGGTGAGGTCGGTGGTGTAGGACTGGCCCTTGACGTCCCGGATCACCCCGTCCGCCTTCGCCTTCTGCATCAGCGCCACGGCGGCATCGCAATCGGCGCGGGTCGGCTTGGCGGGATCGAGGCCCAGGTAGAGCATCGAGAGGCCGATCGCGTCCCGCATCTCGGTCAGGTACTCGACCTTGCCCTTCGTCTTGGGATCGACGGCGAACAGCACGCCGAGGCTGGAGACGTCGCCGGTCACGTCGACGTTGAAGCCGATGCCGGTCGTGCCGGAGCGCCACGGGGCGTGGTGGCTGTTGTCGGGATCCCATGAGAGGTTGCGGTACACGTCCTTGAGGTTCGCGACGAGATTGGGAACGTTGGCCGTGTCCAACGTCTCGATCCAGCCACGCCGGATCAGCTTCGCCGCCATCCAGTCCGTCAGGGTGATCAGGTCCCAGCCGCTGTCCTTGCCCGCCTTGAGCGCATCGGAGATCTTGGCGACGAACTCGTCGTTGCCGTCGATCACCTCCTGGTAGTGGACCTTCGTGCCGTACTTCGCGGTGAACCCGTCGAGGGACGGGTGCTTCGTCTGGTCGTTCGGATCGACGTCCATGTAGTACGTCCAGTTCGCCCAGTTGAGCTCCGCCGACGGGGACACGGCCACCGCGGATGGGGCGGAGGTCGCGCCGGCGGTCGCCGGAGCACCCGTGGCCGTGCCCGGGGCGCCCGTGGCCGCGACAGGGGCGCTGGGGACGGGCGTCGCCGCCGTGCCCTTGGTGCCGCACGCCGCGAGGAACACCGCGACGCCCGTGAGGGCGCCGCCGGCGAGGAGCCGGCGCCGGCTGATCGGCGCGGTGGTGAGGAAATCGCGATCCACCGGGGAATCCTCCAACTTGCCAGCTACTCGGCTGTCTCGGTGGCCTGGCCGCCGGACGACTCGACGACGAAGGTGTGGTCCGGCGACCAGGTGATGTGCACCTGGTCTCCACGCGCCCACAGCTCGGCCTTCGTCGTGCGTTCGATGTTCTGCTCGTAGACCATGACCCGGGCCCCGCCGCGGGTCTCGACGATGTACTGCGTGCTCACGCCGATGTACGAGGCATCGACCACCGTTCCGTCGAGCTCGTTGTGCCCGGCCGGCCGCGGATCGCCCTCCTGGTGCAGCCGGATCTTCTCGGGCCGCACGCCCACGTCCACGCTGGTCCGCCCATAGACGGCCGCGGCCGACGACCGGACCACCGTGCCGTCCTTGAGCCGGATGTTCCCGAACTCGCCGTCCGCTCCCTCGCAGACGCCGCCCAGCAGGTTGCTGACCCCCAGGAAGCCCGCCACGAAGCGCGTGTTCGGCCGTTCGTAGAGCGTCTCCGGGTCGCCGAGCTGCTCGTAGCGGCCCTTGTTCATCACGGCGATGCGGTTCGACATCGTCATCGCCTCCTCCTGGTCGTGGGTCACGTAGATGAACGTGATCCCGACCTCCTGCTGGATGCGCTTGAGCTCCACCTGCATCTGCTTGCGCAGCTTGAGGTCCAGGGCGCCCAGGGGCTCGTCGAGCAGCAGGACGGCCGGCCGGTTGATCAGCGCCCGCGCGAGCGCCACGCGCTGGGCCTGGCCGCCGGAGATCTGGGTGGGCTTGCGCTTCTCGTAGCCGGGCAGCTCCACGAGCTCCAGCATCGCCGACACGCGGGCCTTGATCTCGGTGTCCTTGACGCCGGTCCGGCGCAGGCCGAACGCGACGTTCTCGTAGATCGTGAGGTGCGGGAAGAGCGCGTAGTTCTGGAAGACGGTGTTGACGTGGCGCTGGTAGGGCGGCAGCCAGGTCACGTCGGCTCCCTGCAGCTCGATGAGCCCCGACGTCGGCTGCTCGAAGCCGCCGATCATCCGCAGCGTGGTGGTCTTGCCGCAACCGGACGGGCCGAGGAGGCTGAAGAACTCGCCGTTCGCCACCTCGAGGTCGATGTGGTCGACCGCGAGCACCTCGCCGTATTGCTTTGTGACCTGTTCGAGGCGAACGTCGACGTCAGGCACGCGCAGCCCACTCCTCCACGGCTACGGGACGAGCCACCGGGAGCACCCGGTTTGTCGTGCGGACGTTACACGCGCAGGCTCGTCGGCGGACGAACGATAGGGTTGGGCGGAGACAGTGTCAAATCCACGAAGAGATGCGCCTGATTGTGCCGGGGGTTCGAATATCGCACGCTCGGGACGACGAGCGTGGTGGATTCGCAGGATTGGAGGGTCGGGGAGGGTCGTGCGGCAGGGACCCGCAGACCCCCGGGCGGGGGTCGCGGCGGCGCACCGACGGGGCCGCGGGTACGATGTCGGCAGCCCGCGCGTCGTCATTCCCCGGGCTGCCCGTCCGCAGGAGCGAGTCAGAGCCCCCATGAGCGTCATCAACGAGGCGGCCGTCATGGCCGCCCTCCGCACCGTCCAGGAGCCCGAGCTCGGCGGCGATCTCGTGACCCGGAACATGATCAAGGACCTCGCGATCGACGGGTCGTCCGTCGCCTTCACGATCGAGCTCACCACGCCCGCGTGCCCGCTCAAGGACCAGATCGAGTCCGAGGTCCGCATCGCCCTGGAGCCGGTCGGCGTCGAGGCCCTGGCCATCACGTGGGGCTCCATGGTCCGCCGCGCCGCGCCGCGCTCCGCCGAGCTGCTGGTCCCCGGGGTCAAGAACGTCATCGCCGTCGCGTCCGGCAAGGGCGGCGTGGGCAAGAGCACCGTGTCGGTCAACCTGGCCGTCGCGCTGGCCAAGGCGGGCGCCACCGTGGGCCTGCTGGACGCGGACATCACCGGCCCCAACATCCCGATGATGCTGGGCCTCGACGGTCAGCCCCAGGCGAGCCCGAACAACAAGATCATCCCGCTCGAGCGCCACGGCGTGAAGGCGATCTCGATCCAGTTCTTCGTCCCGGAGGGCCAGCCCATCGTGTGGCGCGGCCCGCTCATCGGCGGCGCCATCAGCCAGTTCCTGCGCGACGTGGAGTGGGGCGAGCTGGACTACCTCGTGGTGGACCTGCCGCCCGGCACCTCGGACGCGCAGCTGACGCTCGCCCAGGCCGTGCCGATCAGCGGCACCGTCCTCGTGACGACACCCCAGGAGGTCGCCCTCTCCGACGTGGCCAAGGCGCTCTCGATGCTGCGCCGGCTCAACGTCCCGATCATCGGGCTCGTGGAGAACATGAGCGCGTTCGTCTGCCCGCACTGCGGCGAGGCGACCGAGATCTTCGGGCACGGGGGAGGCGAGCGGTTCGCGGAGCAGCACGGGATCGACTTCCTGGGCAAGGTGCCGCTGGACGTCACGGTCCGCCAGGGCGGCGATGCCGGCATCCCGGCCGTCGCCCAGCGAGAGCCGGGTCCGGCCGCGGTGGCCCTGGAGGCCATCGCGGGCCGGGTGGCCGCGCGCATGAGCGTGCGGAACGAGTCCGCGCAGGCGCCGGTCCTGACCATCTCGTAGGCGCCGTCCCGGCGTCCGCGACCCGCGAGGGCGGCCGCGCCTCGGCTACGATTCGCCGGTGAGCCAGACACGACCCCCGTCGGACCCCGGCGCGCTGCGGGCCGTCCTCGAGAGCGTCCCCCTGTTCCGGGACCTCCCCGACGCGGACCTCGGCGTGCTGGCGGCCAGCCTGCGGACGCGCCGCTACCGCCGGGGCGAGGTGATCTTCCACCAGGGGGACCCCGGGGACGCGCTCCACATCATCCTGGCGGGCCGCGTGAAGATCTCCAGTCCGTCCGACACGGGCGTCGAGGCGATCTTCACCACCCTGCGGCCGGGCGAGTTCTTCGGTTCGCTGGCGCTGCTCGACGGCGCCCCGCGGTCCGCCTCGGCGACGGCCGTCGAGCCGGCCGAGACGCTGATCCTGCCGCGAGAGCGCTTCCGCCAGCTCCTCAACGACCACCCGGCGATCCGGGACCATGTGCTCGCCGAGCTGGCACGCGAGCTGCGGCGGCTCACCTTCCATGTCGAGGAGCTCCACTTCCTCGACATCGCCGGGCGGCTTGCCGCGCGCCTTGTCCGCATGGTGGAGGAGCAGGGGTCGGTTCCCGGGAGCGGCGAGATCCGCCTCGAGGGGCCCATCACCCAGGGCGAGCTGGCCGCGATGGTCGGCAGCACCCGGCAGAGCGTGAACAAGCTCCTGGGCTATCTCACGGACGACGGGCTGATCCGCCAGGAGCGCGACACGATCGTGGTCCTGGACCTGGCCGGCCTGCAGCGCGCGGCACGCCGGTAGCGTCCCGCCGACGGTGCGGCCGGAGGCCGCTCCTGCCGGGGCCGCTGTGTCGGCGGTCAGGCGCCGGCGCCCGTCCGAAGGGTCTCCAGCAGGACGGCGGTGCCGGCGATCGCGGCCCGGTCCGCCCCCTGGACGCCCCGCTGGAACGCGATGCGCTCGTCCGCGTGCTCGCCGTCCGGGGTCACGATCGCGATGACGACGCGCGTGTCGCTGGTGCGCGGGACCGACCGGATCGCGAAGCCGACATCGGCGCCGGCCGCCTCGCGCACGGCGCGCGCATCAGCACGAACCGCACCTGCGCGAACCAGGGCACCGTCGCGGTCGCCGACCGGACCGCCCTCGTCGTTGACGACCTGCGCCAGGCGTACGGCGTCCAGCCCGCGCAGGAGCGCGACGAGCGCACCGGCGGTGCCGCGCTCGGCCGTCGCCAGGGTCCAGCCGCGAGCCGCGAGCGCCTCGCCGATCGCGGCGGCCCAGGTCGTGCTCCCGCGGGCCCAGACGAACCGGCCCAGCACCGCCGTCACGGTCGCCTCCGCCTCGTCCGCGAGCGCCTCCGCCGTCCGCTCGCCCTCGGAGCGCGCGCTGACGCGGACGTCCACGGCCTCGTGGCGGGCGTACGTCGCCACGACCGGGTTGGCCGCGCGCAGGAGCGCCTCGCCCAGGACCTCGGCGACCTGCGACTCGCCCACGCCGTGGAGCCTGAGGGTCCGCACGACGAGGTCGGCACCGACGCCGCGGTCGGCGAGGCGCGGGAGGACCTGCTCCGCCCACATCGGGCGCATCTCGCGGGGCGGCCCCGGGAGCGTGACGATCACCCGGCCGTCGGGGCGGTCCACCCACCAGCCAGGCGCGGTCCCGTTGGGGTTCGGCAGCGTCGTCGCGGACCTGATGACCCAGGCCTGCTTGGTGTTCACCGAAGGGAACGGGTGGCCGCGCCGCGCCCACATCTCCTTGAGCCAGGCCAGCGTCGCCTCGTCGACGGTGACGTCCTCGCCGCAGACGGCCGCGACGGCCTCCCGCGTGAGGTCGTCCGGCGTGGGCCCGAGACCGCCCGTCGTGACGACGAGGTCCGCGCGCGACAGCGCCGTCCGCAGCGCGTCCACGACCACCTCGAGATCGTCGGGGAGGTCCGTGACCCGGGTCACGGTCACGCCCTGCGCGACCAGGGAGCGGGCCAGGTCGCCGCTGTTGGTGTCGGTGGTCTCGCCGACGGTCAGCTCCGAGCCCACGGCGAGCAGCTCGGCGGCGAGGATCCGGCGGGGCGCCGCGTCCGGGGCGGCGGGGGAGGGGACGTCGGTCATGTCAGCCGGAGCGTACCCCGGCGGGCGTGCGATCGCGACGGCTCACCGCCCGGCGCGACGTGAGCCGGGGGTGGCACGCTGGTATCATGGCCGCGGTCCCCCGACGACTGCCCTATCCCTCCCCGGAGGACGACCGCTGGATCCCGAACGGCCCGCCAACGACCCCGCGCGGCCTGAGCCCGACCCGACGCCGGGTCCCGCCGCCACGCCTCCCACCGGTGGCCCCGGCGCTGGCACGCCTCCACCCGGCACGCCGTCCGGCGCCTCCACGCCGTCCGGCGCCTCCGCCGGCGCCCGCAAGAGGAAGGACGTGCCCCCGCCCGGGCTGCGCGCCCAGCTCGCGGCCACGAGGGTCGCCGTCCAGGGCTTCGTCCGGGCCCACATCGAGCTGGCCAAGGCCGAGCTGGAGGACGTCAAGAACGAGGTCGGCCGTGCCGCCGGCCTCGCCGGTCTCGCGGTCGCGGTCGCGATCCTCGCCTCGCTGCTGCTCGCCATCGGCGGAATCCTGTTCACCGGGGAATGGATCTTCGGGTCCATCGGCTGGGGTGTGCTGCTGGGCGTCGAGCTCCTGCTCGCCGTCGCGGTCACGGCCATCCTGGTCGCGCTCCGGGTCCCGGGTCTGGGCAGGGACGTGGCCGCCTCGTTTGTCCTCGGGCTCGTCGTGGCGCTGGTCCTCGGCTTCAGCCTCCCGAACCTGCTGTTCACGTCCATCGGCGACGCGCTCGCGCTCGGCGTGGATCCGGCGGTCCGGCCGCTCGTCGTGGGTGTCGTCCTGGTCGCGATCGTCGGGGCCCTCGTCGGCCTCGTCATCGGCATCCGGGCCGGCGGCGGCGCGGGCGGCATCCTCGGCGGTCTCCTCGGCGGGGCCGTCGCGGGCGCCCTCTTCGGCGCATTCCTCGCGATCACCTTCGGCCTGCGCGTGGGCAGCGCGCTCGGCTTCGCCACGTTCTTCCTGGCCTGGCCCGTCCTCATGGGCCTGCGCACGCAGCGCCAGGGCATCGACATGGAGGCGCTCAAGGCGCGCTTCTACCCGGCCATCACCATCGACACCACGAAGGAGAGCATCGAGTGGGCGAAGGCACGAGTCTCCCGCGACCCGAAGTCGTAGCCGCGCGCGACGCGCTGCTGGCGGCCCGCGGGTCGCTGGACGAGGAGCTCGTCCGCCTCGAGGCCTCCGCGCGCGCCGCCATCGATGTCAAGGCGAAGGTCAAGCGGAACCCGGGCAAGAGCATCGGCCTCGCCGCCGGCGCGGGGTTCCTCCTTGTCGGCGGGCCGAAGAAGGTCCTCCGGGGCGCGAAGCGCGTCGTGATGGGCCCCCCGGAGCCGCTGCCCACGTCGATGCTGCCCAAGGAGATCGACGCCGCCCTGGGCAGGCTGGGCACCGACGGCGAGCGGGTCCGTGGCCTGCTCGAGCACGAGTTCGCGAGCTACCTCGAGACCACGGCGCCCGCCCGCCGCTCGCGGAACCTGGGCGGGGCGTTCACCGTGGTGGCCATCGCGTTCGTGCGGCCGCTCGTCCTGCGCTACAGCAAGCACCTGGCCGACCAGATCTTCTCGACGCACCCGGAGGACTACGACGACCGGCTGCGCCAGGTGCGCGAGCGCCTTGGCGTCGAGGAGCCGGACCGCCCGGCCTGACGGGCCCGAGCGGGACGGACGGCCCGAGGTGGCGATCCTCGCCCGGCTGCGGCGCCTGCTCTCCGGCGCCGGCACGGGCGACGAGCCGCTGCCTTCGCGACATGCCCGGCGCGAGGCCGCACGCCGCCGGCACCGTGTCTACGACGAGCCCCTGTGGCCGGCCGACGAGCGCCACGAGAACCCCGACGAGGGGCGCGAGGTGGCCGACCTGGCGCCCGGTGTGTACGGAACCGGGGCCTCCCACCGCTGGCTGGGCCGGCGCCGCCGCTAGGAGACGGTGGTAGGCGAGGTCGGGGTCGAACCGACACGCCCCTCACGGGGCACCGGCTCCTAAGGCCGGCGCGTCTGCCATTTCGCCACTCGCCCGTCCCCGAGTCTACCCTCCGGTCCCGCGCACCCGCGTCCGCCTGGCCTCGCGCCCGGGCACGCGCACCGGCCCACTGGCGCCCGCCCGCACCGCATCCGACGCCACCCCACCGCCCGGACCGGCGACCCACCCTATACTCGCCGGGCGATGAATGTGACGGCCACCCCTGCCCCCAAGAGCTCCATCCTCCTCGAGATCGAGGTTCCCTCCGAGCGGCTGGACCGCGCGATCCGCGACGCGACGGGACGCCTGTCCCGGCGCACCCGCGTCGCCGGTTTCCGACCCGGCAAGGCGCCGCGGCCCATCCTCGAGCGTGTCCTCGGGCCCACCGCGGTCCTCGACGAGGCGGTCGAGGAGCTTGTCCAGGCCGCCTACCGCGACGCGATCACAGAGCAGGGCATCGTCCCGCTCACGAACGCGGACGTGGAGATGGTCGAGGCCGAGGAGGGCAAGCCGCTCCGCTTCAAGGCCACCGTGCAGGTGCGACCCGAGGTGGCGCTGGGCGACTACACGAGCTTCAACTTCTCGCCGGAGATCGAGGAGATCACGCCCGAGAAGGTCGACAAGGTCGTCGAGGAGCTGCGGGACCAGAACGCGACCCTCGCGGCGGTGGAGGACCGCCCGGCCCGGGACGGCGACTGGGCCGTGATCGGCTTCGCCGGGACCAGGGACGGCGTCGCCTTCGACGGCGGCACGTCCGAGCGGATGCCGCTGATCATCGGCGAGGACCGCCTCATCCCGGGTTTCGAGGCCAACATCGTCGGCCTGCGGCCGGGCGAGTCCACCGAGTTCGACATCACCTTCCCCGAGGACTACCCCGAGGCGTCCCTCGCCGGCGCCCAGGCCCACTTCGCGGTCGACCTCAAGGAGCTGCGCGAGAAGATCCTCCCGGCGGCCGACGACGCGTTCGCCCAGAGCATGGGTGACTACGCGGACCTCGCCACCCTCAGGACCGACGTCGACGGCCGCCTCCGCCGCAACGCCCTCGACAAGGCCCGCCACGAGTTCGCGGACAAGATCATCGAGTACGCGGTCGCCAACGCCACGATCGAGCTGCCCGACATCCTGGTCGAGCAGGAGGTCGAGGTGATGCACGACGAGTTCCGCTCGCAGCTCGTGCGGCAGGGCATCGGCGAGGCGGCCTACCTCAAGGCCACCAGCCAGACCGAGCAGGACCTCCACGCGGAGTTCCGCCCCCGAGCCGAGCATCGCACCAAGGTGCTGCTGGTGCTGTCCACGATCGCCGACAACGAGGGGATCGTCATCCCCGAGGCCGAGATCGAGGCCCAGGTCGACATGGCCCGGGCCCGCTACGACGACCCGAAGACGGTCCGGTACTTCGAGTCGGAGCGCGGCCGCAACTTCATCCGCAGCACCCTGCGGCGGACCCGCCTCGTCGAGACCCTCGTCGACCGCTGGCTCGTCGCGCACCCGGAGCACCCGGCGCTGCCGCACCTGGAGGACGACGCGCCCTCGGCCGTCTCCGACGCCCAGGCCGAGGCCAACGCCTCCATCGACGCCACGGACCCGGGAGCCATCCCGGACGCCATCGAGTAGCCTTCCATCCTCGCGAGACCCGACCGAACCCAGGGGAGACCCACGATGCTCGTCCCGATGGTCATCGAATCCACCAGTCGTGGGGAACGCGCGTACGACATCTACTCGCGCCTGCTGCGCGAGCGGATCATCTTCCTGGGCGATGCCATCGAGGACCACCTGGCGAACCTGATCATCGCCCAGCTGCTGTTCCTCGAGTCCGAGGACCCCGAGAAGGACATCAGCCTCTACATCAACTCGCCCGGCGGCGTCGTGAACAGCGGCCTCGCGATCTACGACACGATGCAGTACCTGCGGGCCCCGGTCAGCACGATCTGCATCGGCCTCGCGGCGTCGATGGCCGCGGTGCTGCTCGCGGCCGGCGCGCCCGGCAAGCGCTACGCGCTCCCGAACAGCCGGATCATGATCCACCAGGGCTCCGGCGGCTTCCGTGGCAACGCCCCGGACGCGGTGATCCAGATGAAGGAGTGGGAGTTCCTCGTCAAGCGGAACACCGAGATCCTCGCCAAGCACACGGCCCAGCCGTTCGACAAGGTCAACCAGGACACCAACCGCGACCTGTTCATGTCGCCCGAGGACGCCAAGGCCTATGGCATCATCGACGCGGTGTACACGCTCCCGGGGGACTCGCTGATCGCGCAGGCGCACGACGCGGGCCTGTCCGGCGGCGAGGGTTCATCGGTGACCGATCCGCGCTCGGGCGAGCCCGGGCCGGCCGCAGGCTAGGGGCGACAGCAGCCATGCCGGTGTCCACGACGGGTTCCAAGGGGACGAAGGTCCCGTACCGCTGCTCGTTCTGCGGCAAGAGCCAGGAGCAGGTCCGCAAGCTGATCGCGGGCCAGGGCGTGTACATCTGCGACGAGTGCATCAACCTCTGCCAGGAGATCATCGAGGAGGAGATGCTGGAGGCGCCCAAGCAGCGCCCGGCCACGCAGAAGCTCCCGAACCCGCGCCAGATCACGATGAACCTGGACCAGTACGTCATCTCGCAGGAGAAGGCGAAGAAGGTCCTCTCGGTCGCGGTCTACAACCACTACAAGCGCGTCAACGCCGGCACCACGGTGGACGACGTCGAGCTCCAGAAGTCCAACGTCCTGCTCGTCGGCCCCACGGGCTCGGGCAAGACCCTCCTGGCGCAGACGCTCGCCCGGATTCTCGACGTCCCGTTCTGCATCGCGGACGCGACCAGCCTGACGGAGGCCGGGTACGTCGGCGAGGACGTGGAGAACATCCTCCTGCGCCTGATCCAGGCCGCCGACTTCGATGTCACGAGGGCCCAGCGCGGGATCATCTACATCGACGAGATCGACAAGATCGCGCGCAAGGCGGACAACCCCTCGATCACCCGCGACGTCTCCGGCGAAGGCGTCCAGCAGGCGCTGCTCAAGATCCTCGAGGGCACCGTCGCCAACGTGCCGCCCCAGGGCGGCCGGAAGCACCCCCACCAGGACTTCATCCAGATCGACACGACGAACATCCTGTTCATCTGCGGCGGGGCGTTCGACGGGCTGGAGAAGATCGTCGAGGAGCGGGTCGGCAAGCGGTCGATCGGCTTCGGTTCCGACGGCGCGATGTCCAAGGCCGACAAGGCCAAGATCATCGAGAGGTTGATGCCGGAGGACCTGCTCAAGTTCGGGCTCATCCCGGAGTTCATCGGGCGCCTGCCGGTCATCGTGACGCTGTCGCCGCTCACCGTGGACGACCTGATGCGGGTCCTCGTGGAGCCCAAGAATGCCGTCACGCGGCAGTTCCAGAAGTTCCTGATGCTGGACAAGGTGGAACTCGTCTTCACGCCCGGAGCGCTCCAGGCCGCCGCCGAGGTCGCCATCGACCGCAAGACCGGCGCCCGCGCCCTGCGCTCCATCGTGGAGGAGGCGCTGCTCGAGGTCATGTTCGACATCCCGGAGCGCACCGATGTGCGCAAGTGCATCATCACCGAGGAGACGATCCGCCAGGGTCGCCTCCCGCTGCTGCTGACGAAGACCGAGGTCGACAAGGGCGTCGACGAGACCAACTACCAGGAGTGGCTGGCGGCCCAGGGCGAGACGGCGTAGGGCCGGCGGCTGCGTTCAGCGCGGCGCCCCCAGGAATCGGTCCAGCGCCCGGCGGCCATCCCCGGTGAGGTGCGTGTCGCGCGACTTGAGCTCGAGGCCCACCCTGGCGCCCGAGGGCTCCAGCGCGCGACGCATCTGCCGGAACATGGACCCTGTCCGGACCTTGTAGGTCGTGAACAGCGCCACGCGCGGCCGTTCGAGCCGGGGGATTGCACGGGCGAACTCGACCCAGGAACGGTCCGGGTG
>Ga0302322_100001789_pt1 | contig 17905 bp, 13 predicted proteins | sample Fen_T0_2_FD_203757 | JGI IMG/M metagenome (GOLD analysis project Ga0302322, IMG submission 203757) | Peat permafrost microbial communities from Stordalen Mire near Abisko, Sweden - Fen_T0_2 | ecosystem: Environmental > Terrestrial > Soil > Wetlands > Permafrost | place: Sweden: Abisko... | reverse complement strand
GAACAGGGCGTAACGCACGCCGTTGTCGAACTGGCCGAACCTTGCCGCCGGATCCGGGTTAAGATCGCCGCCCCCCTCAGCCGAAGCGGCGAACGCGGCGCGGGCAAGGCACCCCAACACGAAAAACAATACCGGGAAACGTGTATTCATTTTAAAATTACAGGAGTATCGGTCGACGCCGGCGCGTTTCGCGTTGGCCAAGCCCAGTAGAGCACCGGCAGGAAACGCAGGGAGAACCGCGGGATCGCCGACACGGGTCAGCCCTTTTACCGGATCACAACTTGAGCAGCCGTTTGACTTCTGCTTCGAGTTTTTCTCCGCGGGCCGAGGTCGATACGATTCGGCCGGTCTGATCCAGCAAGAAGGTTGTCGGCAGACTTCCGATGGCGTAGTGTTTCGAGACCTCGTTTTGCCAGAATTTGCCGTCGAAATACTGGGGCCAGGGCAGTTCGTTCTTTTTGACGAAATCCACAAACGCCTGCCGGGCTCGTGTCATTTTTGCCGTGGCTTCATCGGGCGTATCGTCGGAATGGACGCGGGCATCCTCAAGCGCGACGCCGATGACCTCAAAGCCACGGTCGTGATAAGCGGCATAGACGCGTTTCACATTGGGGAGTTCCGCTTTGCAGGGACCACACCACGTACCCCAAAAATCAACCAGCACCACTTTGCTGCGCAAACTCGCGACATCGACCGCACGTCCGTCGACTGCGGTGAATTTCATTTCGATCGGGGTGATGGCTCCATCGGCAATTCTTACGTGAGCCGCCGCGCATTTTCGCAGCGGGGCGTTCGGCGCATTGAGCAGATGCCTCCACTCCGCTTCCGACAAACCCGGTGCATAACGTTCCAACGTCGCCAGGTAGTTTTCCGCGCAATTTGCCCACGCCCCAATGGAAGGATACTTCGCGACGAGCGCGTCGAAACGACCGCGAAATACCGTCCAATCCACGGTCTCGCCTTTGCGTCGCGCCGCAGTTTTTTCCGCAAAGGCCTGCGTAAAACGGGTCCACTCCAATGAACCACGAAGCTCCTCCGGCGCATCCGGCGCCACCAGCATCGCCTCTTGGAACGCAGCGATTTTCTGGCTCCATTCTGCTTTTGCGTCGGCATCGACGATGAGCCCTGCCTCTCCCTTCGCCTCGATATCGGGGGCGAATCCTTTGATAAACAGAGGAGGCAGATCGCTGGCTTTATCCATGACCAACCAACGACGGACGTCGTCAGGATAATTCGAATAAAATGCGAACGCCGCCTTCGTGACGTCACGTCGGGCGTCATCCACTTGTTTCAAAAATTCCGCCCACGGAGAGCCCTCGATATGCGCCGGCACACGAGGCAGGAACTCCTGCATGGCCATGAAAGCGGCGTAATCGCGATCGGCCGCGGACGTGACCGCTGCCGCGGGGGCCGAGGGCGACCCGGCCGGTGCCGCAAAACCTGCGACCGATGAAAACGATAAAACGATACTAAGAAGCAAACGGCGGTGGTTCATATTCAATTGGGTTGGCCCGAGGCATTACAGACCGAGCAGTCGCTTGACTTCCGCTTCCAGTTTTGGCCCGCGGGCGTTGGTCGAGACGACCATGCCATTTCGGTCGAGGAGAAACATGGCCGGAACCGAATCGATGCAAAACTCCAGCGCATACGCGTTGCTCCACCATTTTCCGTCGTAGTACTGCGGCCATGGTAGTTCACGACTGGATACGAAATCGAGGAGCTTCTTCCGCGACGCCTCGAATTTGGCCGCGCGCACGTCGTCAGGATCGGTGGGAGGAAGCCTCACCTGGTCAAGGGAGACCCCGATGACTTCAAACCCCTGGTCGTGGTAGGCCGCGTAGACCTTTTTCACGTTGGGCATTTCGGCCACACAGGGGCCGCACCACATGGCCCAAAAATCGATCAGTACGACTTTCCCCCGCAGCTTCGCGAGATCGATTTGCCGCCCGTCGGCCGCGACGAATTTCATTTCCAGCGGCTGCGACAGCCGGGCAAAGACGTCACCTTTTTTTTGCGCGGTGCGGGCGGCGTTTTGATTGGTGGTGAGTGCAGCAAATTTCTTCCACTCTGCGGCGGTTTCGGCCGGCCGGAGTTTGTCGAACACCGCCATGTAGCGCATCACCGCCTGCTCGCCTTCGTACGAATCGGGATACGCGGCAGAGAAGGCGAGGAGGTGTTCTCGCAGCACCGTAAAGTCGGCCGCTGGCACCGTTGTACAGGCGTCTATTTCCGCTTTCAGGGCGGAAAAGTCCTGTGCCACGCTATGCGACTGCGAGTCTTCACCCGCAGTCGCACGAGCATGACATAGCACAACAACCAAAACACCAAACAGAAACCGGAAATACATGGGCGTTATTTTTTCGCGGAGTCAGGGATCCAACTCAGAACTCTTTTTTCAAGCTGACCCAAAAGCTGCGGCCGCGCAGATCGCCGTAGGGACTCGTGAAATAGTTTTGTATATAGTAGAAATCATAAGGTGGCATCTTGTTGAACACATTCTTCACGCCTGCCTGTACACTCATGCCTTCCAAAATCTTTCGGCCGGTTCGAGCCAGCTTGCTGCCCTCTTCCGACAGCCCCCGGCCAAACTCATAGCCGAAAACAAAGTCGTGGTACATCTGCGAGGGGATACTGTCGGCGCCTTGACCATCAATATAGTAGGGATAGGCGGCGCCATCCATATATTGCAACGACTGGGGTCCGCCAGCGATGCCATATTGTTTGTAGGAGCCGTAATAGCGTGTCGTCCAACCAACATTCCAGCTGTGCCAGTCCCAAGAAAAAGAGGTATTGGCTTTAATCTTTGCCGCTCCACCTTCTGACGGAATCCCCGCGGCATCATAATCAGGCGATGCAAGGGCATACTGAGTATTGATATGAAGAATAGTGCTCTCAGCCGCGTGGAAATTAAAATAACCCACGTCCGTCTTCAGACGGTAATCGAGCGACATATCCCAACCCTGGGTTTCCCTTTTGAAAAGATTGAGGGAAGTAATATCCACTCGTGTAATCGTGCCGCTGGAATCGCGGGTCACACGTCCGCGGTAGGTGCTCTCAAGATCGACGATCTGCTGAGCTCCCAGTGACGAGATCGCATCGTACTGCATAATGCGGTAGTACTCCACGTCGAAGCGCAATCCCTTCAGACTAGCCTGTTGCGGTTCCCATACCAGACCGACGTTCCAGCTTCTCGAATGCTGCGGCACCAGGTTGGCGTTGCCACCTGTGATGAGATCGACCGTATCATAATTTCCCGTTTTAGCATTATATACGGTGTCAGCCTGAACCGCTACCGTCGGGCTCGGAACCAAATCGGAAGGCGCCGGCGGCAAATAGGCGGTCGCAAACGAGGCACGCAAGATCACGTCTTCGACGGGTCGGTAGGCCAAGCCCACCGTGCCGTTTGTATTATTATAAGTGACTCGTTTCTTGAAAGGGAGCCCGTCTTTGGTTGACCCAATATATTCAGGCGAATCGGGATAATCCAGATAGGTCGTCATTCCCTGTGTGCCACCATCGACGGAATGGCGTTCGGCGCGTCCAGAAAGCTGAAGATCGAGCGACCGAAGCAGCGGGAAACGATCCTTGGCGACCAAGGGAATGGTTGTTTCGCTATAAACGCTATCGGTGAGTTCGCGCTGCGCAAAATAAGTATTGGTCATGCTTTGCGATGTACTGACCGGGTACACAATAGTTTGGGTGTTATCCGGTACTTTACGAATTACGTGCTCTAGCCCGACGGCGAGCGTGGGCTGGCCCCAGGGCAACGAAAACAACGGGCCGGTGCCGCGGATTGCATACTCATCGCGCGAAGACGAGCTCCCGTATGTCGTTGGCACAAGATACGAGGAGAGTGCGAGTGGGTAGAGCGTGGTATCGACAAATGGATTTACTAATCCACTTCTTAAATCCGCGAGGAGCCCGCTGTTATCATAGTAGTAATAGGCATTTTTAAATGCACTTTGCGAATGCGCAAAATCCAGCATGCCGGTCCACCCCAAGGGAAGTTTGGCAATCAAATCCACCGTCAGACTCTGTTCGTTTGACTGGGTCGTATTCGGATAGGAGTTCGCAATCGGTACGGAAATATTGACGGTCTGCTTAAAGGGGTTGGTCGGCGCAAAACCGGAGAGCGTGTACGTCGCTTTGAAGGGAGCCCCTAGCGTCGTCGCATTGTTTTCGGCATGCGTATAGTCCACGAGCAGCTCCAGATTTTCTGTCATTTGCCGGTTGATCGAGCCGCGAAAGGTACGAACAGAAGGATCGACGCCCAACTGTTGGAAAAGCCCGGTATTGCGCTGGGCGGTTGCCGGCAAATCAGTATTCCACGTACCCGCGTTGGCGAGCAACATCGACTTTAAATCGGCCGTCGAAGTTGCGCTCGAAGTCCCGGGTGAGATATGCGTGGAGATGGCACCAAGCGACGTACCGTCATCGAAAGTTAGGCTCGGTACAGCAGTGCTCGTGGCAGAAATATTCGGCAACGTCCCCAGGAAGGGAGTGGTCGATGAATTGAAATATTCCGGATAATTGACGCGGATTTTGTCGTAGGCGCGTTGGAGCACGTCGACGCGGTCCCGGAGTTGCAGTGCTTTCGCATTCGACCACTGGGCAGAAAACATGACCTGGGTTTTCCCTTTTTCGAGCGAAAGCCCGTAGCTGAGCGCAAGAGAGCGAACCGGGGCGTCAGAATTGAAAGTATTATCGTAGGTCGTTGTGATATCTCCGCCCGAATAATTTTTTTTCAAAATCACGTTGATGACACCGCCGATGGCACTGCCTCCGTAAATTCCGGAAGCGGAGGACGGAAGGATTTCAATGCGTTCGATCGCACTCATCGGAATGCCATTCAGGTCGGTCTGTTCGTCGCTCGAATTCCCCGTGATCAACCCGGCGAGACGGCGCCCGTTGACCAGCACCAATGTCTTGTCGCTGCCGAGCCCGCGCAAGTTCACCGAGCTGGTGTTGCCAAGTGTATTTTGATGCTGCGCGGAAGCGCCGACCGACTGGCTGTTAAGCAGCGCCGTCGTGTCCATGGTGAGGCGCTGCTTGAGCAATTCGCTGACATTGGAGGCGCCCGACTGCTGAATGCTCTGCCAGTCGATGATGTAGTAAGGCTGGACGTCGTCGACGCCGCGAGGAAGGTCGATATTAGTGTCGGTGTACGGCTTCGATTTCGCGCCGTAGACCTGGAAGGCGGGCAGCCGTTCAACCGGCGCGTCTTTGAGGACAAAAGGTTCGAGTTTGGCGGACTCGTCTGACGTGACTGGGTGATGCAAAGTCACGCTCTCAAGGGCGGTGGTCTTGCCAGCATTCACCGCGACATCGGCGATGTGCAGCGGCGGATAGTCTCCGTAAGTCACAACGAGCATATAAGTCCCCGCATCGACAGCCGGAAACACGAAGGCTCCATCCTTGTCGGTGGCTACGGTTTGGTTTGTGTCGTGGAGGATCACTTGCGCGAGCAGAAGCGGCTCTCCGTTGTCACCTAACAAAGTGCCTCGAATCGCGCCCACCTTTTGATCCATCGGTTTGACCAGGTATTTTTTCGGGCCTTGTTCCACCGCTACATAACCAGTCCCTACCAGTAGTTTCGCCAACGCGTTCATCGGCTCAAGCTCGCCGACCACCTCGGGCGACCGCTCGTTCTTAAGGGCTTTGTAAGAAAATAGAACCCGGGAGTCGGATTGCCGCGCAAAAAGCATCAGGGCATCGGCGGTTGGCTGGGCCGGGATGTTAAAGCTCACCGGCACCGCGAGAAGCGCGAGAGGCAGCAGCAAAAATACGGCGGCCGCCACCAGGCGGTAACGAAAACGAAGACAAAATGACATCGAAGACATGCGAGAAGAAGTGTTGGCTGGCTGTAGCGTTTAAGTAACGGTGTCCGCTGCTATAACGCGGGCCGGCCGCCCCATCCTCTACTCAACTTCGAAAATATTTATTTTTCCAAAATCACCCGGGAACGAGACGTGCTATACAATTGGGCAGCTTGCTCAAAACAAACCTGAGTGGGCGAGCCCGATCAGTCTTCAACCAACTTACGATCTCGGTGATTCCGCCGCCTCCAGAAACAGCCACTTGCGCCGATGCATCGCCTGATTCGGACGAGTTGAACTTTCGATCGTTTTTCGAAGCTACCTTGGCTCCGTTGCAGCACTATCTTTCACGAATCATCGGTCACACGGATGCCAAAGACGTAGCGCAAAACGCCTTCGTGCGCGTCCACGCTGCGATGCAGGAAAACTCGCTGGAGAAGCCTCAGGCCTATCTCTATGTCACAGCCCGTCGGCTCGCGCTCGATGAACTCCGGCGGCGGCGGGCCGATCCGTTGCATCAGACGGACGAATCGACGCTTGAGGGTGTTATTTCAAGTTCACCGGGCGTTGAACACGTGGCGATGGCGAGGCAGGAGCTCGACCAACTCATGCAGGAAATCGAAAAACTTCCGCCGGGTTGTCGTACAGTCCTTTTGCTCAGTCGCTTGGAAAATCTCCCGCACCAACAGATCGCGAATAAGCTCGGCATCGCGTATAGCACGGTGGAAAAGCAACACGCTCGTGCCCTGCGGTTGCTGAAACAAAGTTGTCGCGCGGCAGATTCCAACGCCAACGACGTTGCCAAACCTTCTTCTACCCCTAATTCATGACCCTACCCCGCGCCACCCCGTCGACCGATCAGGAGGAAGATCAAGCTTCACTCTGGGCTGCTCGTCTGCGCTCCAGCCAACTTTCCCGTTCGCAACGCGACGAACTCCGCACCTGGCTAGACGCCTCGCCGGCTCATCGAACCCTGCTCGACGGCTATTGCGAATGCTCGGCGGATCTCGATGCGGCACTGGCTGTACTCAAGAGCGAGCAACGCGTTCGCGCTCCGACGTTGGCGCGCAGCTCCCGGTGGGCTTGGATCGGCGGGTTTTCCATTGCTGCTGCCATGGCCGCCGCCGTGGTTGTGTTTGTTCTGAGAACACCCGAGCAAATCCTCCGCTCACTTCCCGGACAACGCAGCGCTTTCACCCTGGCCGATGGCACCGTCGTTAATTTAAACGGGCACTCCTCCGCCATCGTTTCGCTCGAACGCCACGAACGCCGGGTAACGCTCACGGAAGGCGAGGCCTTGTTCACCGTCGCGAAAGATCCGAGCCGCCCGTTTTACGTCACGACTCCGCACGGCGTGGTACGCGTAACCGGAACCGTTTTTAACGTTCGCGCCGACGCCCCCGAACGCGAGGAAGTCACCGTCCTCGAAGGGCACGTTCAGGTTTCCTCGAAAAAGAATGTCGACCCCGTGAGCATCCATGCCGGCGATCAAGTTTTTCTCGCGGGCGAAAAACCTTCGGTCCACCCGCTCTCGGCCGAGGATCTGCGTCGCGTGACCGCCTGGCGCGACGGCCGCATCGTTTTTAAGGACGAGCCCCTCCGTTCGGCCCTCGAATGCTTCGCGTGGTACCATGGACGCAAAATCGACGCGAGCGCCCATCTCGACGGTCTTACGCTGGGCGGTCAGTACGATCTCGACGACCTCGACACGTTCCTCTCCGGCATCGAACAGATCCTGCCGGTGAAAGTGCTGCGCGGCTCCGAAGGCAACATAACCGTCGTCCCGCGCTAATCTCCCGCGCCCCGGGCGGACTGGGGAAATCGAGCCAAGGTCAACCAGCCCTCAGCGGCTGAGTGTATCCAGTTATTCCTGACGCTCGAAACGGCTGAGCGCACGATTTTTCCGGACCGTGTGCGCCGGCGAGATCAGCCCGTTCATGGCGATGTAGACGCCGTCGGGCAGAACTTGGAGCGCGCCCACCGCGCAGCCGAGGTTGAAAAAAGCATCGGTGCTGCGGAAACGGGCCGGCAGCATCGATCCGGTGAATACGATTACTTTTCCCTGTATATCTTCGAGCGCCTCGGCGGTCGCGGTCATCGTATCCGTCCCGTGGGTGATGAGGATCAGGCGTTCGGGCGCTGCTTGTACGCGTTCATGGATGAGAGCACGATCCTCCGCCGTCATCGCCAGACTGTCTTTCTGGAGAACTGGTTCGATTTCATACTCGAAGGTGACATTGGCCTCCTTGAAGAGCGGGCCGACCTGAGGGTCGCCAACCGCGTAGGAACTTGCCGCGTCAAAGTAGACTTTGTCGATTGTCCCGCCGGTGGAAATAACACGGATGCGCATGGCCGGGTACACGTATCGAAAAGCAGCCGGGAAACAATACGTTTTCACCGGGCCGTGAAGCTCAGGATGTCCACGGCGTCGATCAATCAGCTTCCGAGAAACTTCGCAATGTCGGGCAGCACTTTGACCCGATGACCGCCGGCAAGACGCTCCATGTACGGATCTTCGGCCTGGGTTACCTCAACCTCTTCCTCTTCGCCCTCACTGGGCTCGTCGCCGTCACCTTCACCCATTTCGATGTCGTCCCCCGCGTCCTTGCCTTCGACCAACCATTCGGGTTCGTCAAAGTAGTGCGACAAGCGTCGTGGCTGCGGATCGAGAATGAGCGCCGGATTTTTCACCCGGCCGCCTTTCACGAACTCAAACAAGCAGGGATAAAACTGGTCCTTGAAACGGTTTTGAAAATCCGAGAGCCACTTGTTGGCCACGCCGTCGCGCCGGGTCAGCAGCACAATATCGGAGAAGTGGATACACGCCTCGTACCAGGCAACCAGTTGCTTGTGCTGCTCGGCCAGATGGCAGTTGACGACCGTGATCACGCGGCCGATTTCGCAGCCGTTTTCTTCGATCCACGTCTTAAAAGCCTCCACCTGGTCCACCGGATTGCTCCGGCCATCAGTCAGGATAAAAACATGCGTGGCGCCTTCCGCCAACACATCGTCAGGGACAACCGCGATGCCTTCCGTGAGTTTCCAGCGCGTGACCGCGCCGAGCTTAGCGTCGTGCTCGCTCGCGGTTTCGCTGTTCGAAAGTAACACGACTGCTTTGTCGCCTTCGCTGAGGCCACCATCGATCAAGTCGACCAGCACTTCGCGACGGCCCGAGCCGGCGGCACCGAGAATCAAGTAAACGAGAGGTTTTTCTGAGGACATGTTTTACGCGTTGAAGCTGAAACTTGGGCGGTCAGGCGGACACTTTTCCGCAATCACCGCACGGCAAGCGAAAATCAAAATTTGAACGTTTGGTTTTGCGCGCTCTGGCGCATCCAATGGTCGACCAGCACGAGCGCGGCCATCGCCTCGACGATCGGCACCGCGCGAGGAAGCACGCAAGGATCGTGACGGCCTTTGCCCATGAGTTCCGTTTCGTGGCCATGAACGTCGACGGTTTTTTGCGGCTGGAGAATCGTCGCTGTCGGTTTAAACGCCACGCGAAAAACAATCTCTTCGCCGGTGCTGATGCCGCCGAGCACACCACCCGCGCGATTGGTCGCAGGATGCGCAACTCCAGCGCGAACCTCAAAGAGATCGTTATGCTCCGAGCCTTTTAGAAGTGTGCCAGCGAAACCGCTGCCGATTTCAAAACCTTTCGTCGCCGGCATAGACAACATCGCCTTCGCGAGGTCAGCTTCGAGGCGGTCAAACACCGGCTCGCCAAGTCCCGCCGGCAAACCGCGCACGCGGCACTCGATGATGCCGCCGACTGAGTCGCCATCGGCGCGCACGGCCTTGATCCGCTCAATCATCTTCGCCGCCGTCGCTGCATCCGGACAACGCACCGCCGTCGCCTCGACTTCGGCCAGCGAGGGAAATTTCGCCAGCGCCGCGACAGGCATTTCGATGTCATGCACGCGAGTGACAAACGCGCGGATCTCGACCGGTCGCTTCGGATCAGCCAGCGAGAGGATCTTTTTTGCAATCGCGCCTGCCGCCACGCGACCGATGGTTTCGCGTGCCGAACTGCGACCACCGCCGCGATGATCGCGAAAACCGAACTTGGCCTGATAGGTAAAATCGGCGTGCGAAGGGCGGAGCTTTTCGCGCATCTCGTCGTAGGCACCGGGCCGCTGGTCGTTGTTACGCACGAGCATGCCGATCGGCGTGCCCGTCGTGCGACCCTCGAAAACGCCCGAAAGAATTTCCACGCGGTCTTCTTCTTTGCGCGGGGTGACGATGTCGCTCTGGCCCGGCCGACGTCGATCGAGCTCCACCTGAATTTCGTCCGCCGTGATCGGCAACCTTGGCGGGCAACCATCGACCACCACGCCAACACCGCCGCCATGGCTTTCGCCCCAGGTCGCAATCGAAAAGAGTTTGCCGAAACGGTTGGGCATCGTGAGCGCAGATTTGGCGGACGTTCCCACGCTCGCAAGTGTCAAAATTACGCAACTTCCGCCCTCTCCGGGCGTCTAAGCCCACAACGCCGTTTACAAGCAGCCCGGATTAACATCTGATCTGGAGGTAGTCAGCTCGCATCAAGCATCCTTTTTGACCACAATATGACCCCGCGTCCTTTCCGAGTGTGGTTACTGGCGGTAGTAGCCGGTAGCTTCCTTACTGTTTCTGCCCAAACCCCGGCCGAAACGCCTGCCAACCGACCAGCACCTCCGGTCATCGCCGGCCCCGCCGCGCCCGAGGAAACCGTTCTGCCACTTAAGCTGCGCGACGCTCCGCTCGAACTCATCCTCGATCTACTCGAGACGTGGACCGGCCGCACCATCTTGCGCCCACAGGCGCTGCCCACGCCGACGTTTACCCTGACGACCAAAGAGCCGCTGCCGAAGTCCGAGGCACTCCGCGCGCTCGAGACCCTGCTCAATCTCAACCAGATCGGCCTCGTCCGCATGGGCGACAAATTCCTCAAAGTCATCCCGCTGCAAAACGTCCGCATGGAAAGCCCGCAGATCATCGAAGGCTCTTCACTCGATCTTCCCCCTAGCGGCCAGGTGGTCACCAAGCTATTCCAGTTTCAATTTCTACGCGTCAACGAGTTCCTCCCTCAGATCGCGTCCCTGCTAAATCAAAATGTCAGCCAGCCGGTCATCTTCGAAAAAAATAACGCCGCGCTGCTCACCGACTCCATCACGACGATTCAACGAATCGAGTTGCTCGTGCAAAAACTCGATCAACCCCTCGTCTCGAACCTGACGCCGAAGTTTTACAGCATTCATTTCGCCAAGGCCAGCGACGTGGTCACCAAGCTCCGCGCAATGTTTCAAGGGCAACTCGCCAACCAACTCGGTTCCTCCACCAGCTACTCCGCCGACGACCGCACCAACCAAGTTATCCTGATCGCCGACCCGCGGCAGCTCGTCTTCTTCGACGAACTACTCGCCAAGCTCGACGTGAAGTCCGATCCCAACACCCGCACCGAAGTCATCTACCTAAAGCACGCCACCGCAAAAGACGTCGCCACGCTGGTCAACTCCATCGTCTCCGGCCAGACCAAGGCAACCCAGAGCTCCGGCTCCATTTCCCCCGGGCAAATCGCACAACCAGGACAGCCACCCCAGCCACCTCCACAAGCCGCGGCCGCTGTGCTCGGCGAACTGGGTTCCTCCCAATTCAGCAGCCTGATTACCATCACCTCCGATGACCGTAGTAACGCCGTGGTGGTCAATGGCACCGGCGACGACATCCGTTTGATCACCGACCTGGTCGACAAGATCGACATTGTCCTCGCCCAAGTACGCATCGAAGTCGTGATCGCCGAAGTGACACTCAGCGACAATTCTCAAACCGGCATCAGCTCCCTTGGATTGGACGTCGCGGGCAACAAATTAATGGGCATCGGCGGCGTTGCCGCAGGTTTATCCGCTGGAGCCAACCCGAGTTCTCAAGGCTACTACGGAACAAACGCTGACAACGCTGCCCACGGAGGCCCTTATGGCCTCACCCCCAGCTCGCCAGCCACAACGGGCTCGCCAGGCTACCCGGGCTCGGCAGCCACCGCGGGCCATTACTCGCTCGTCGGTCTCGTTTCGCTTAGCACCACCCCACGTAAAGATAACAGTACGATCATCTCGCAACCAGTCATTACCACCACGCACAATAAGGAGGCGAAACTCTTCTTCGGTGAAACTCGCCCAGTCGTCACTGGCTCGATGAGCACCCCGACCGGTAACTCCGCCGCCGCCTCAGGGCTCTCCACCAGCTCACAGGTCAACCAACAAGAGATCGGTACCATGCTTACGGTCAAACCGCTCATCGGCAACGACGGATCGGTCCAGCTCGACATCAAACAAGTCATCAGCGACGTCACTGGAACGACCAAGCTCGACGGCAACGATCAATACATCATCGGCAAACGTGAAACCGACTCATTCATCACCGTTAAATCGGGTGAAATCATCGTCCTCGCCGGGATGCAAAAGGAAAATAACACCCATAGCACTTCACGGCTTGGACCAATTCCATGGATCGGTGATCTCCTCGGTGCGCGCAGTCGCTCCAAAAGGCGCACCGAACTCGTCGTGTTCATTCGCCCGACTGTCTTGACCAACACTGCAGCTGATAACGAAACGGCCATGAAACTGATCGACTCCATGCCCGATCCAGGCGCCATCCGTCAAAAGCTGGACCCAAATTACGTGCCGCCGAAGCCGCCGTTGAGCAAGAAACTCAACATGATTCCCTGACGAGCCAACAGTCCCTCGTCGACGGCACCTATTCCCTTACGTCTTCCGAGAAACCGCGATGCCCGCCACCTCTCCTGATTCCACGCTTTCCGCGCAACTGGTCAAACACCTCACCGAAGAGCAGCGCCAAACCGTGCTCGAAGCGCCGCGCGGGCAACGCCTAAAAACGCTCGCGCCACTGCTCGATGCCACCGAAGCGGAGGCGCTCGTCTCGCTCGCGACTCTCTGTGGACTCGACACCGCGTCGAACCTCGAAGCCGACAAACCTTCCCTCAGCCTTTTTCCCGCCCGCCTTGTTCACGATTACCAGATCGTGCCAATCAAGCTGGCCTCCGCCACGCCGGCTGTGCCCGGCGCTGACGAACTAGTTATACTTCCTACGACGCCGCTCAACCTCGCCACCGCCTGGCCGCCCGATGAAACTGTCGTCGACTGGGTGCGCACCTTCACGCCGCGCCCGCTCGTCTGGCATCTCGGCGTACCGGAAAAAATCCACCAACTCATCCTCCAACATTTCGGCGTTGGCTCCGGCAGTCTCGAAGATACCGACGAGGGCTACATCGCCCCGGAAACCACACATCAGAACGAGGCCGAAGTCGACGAGGAAGCCGCCGTCGTGCGCTTCGTCACCGAGGTCATTTCGCAAGCCGTCGCCGACGAAGCGACCGACATTCATTTCGAGCCACAGGAAGGCGAGCTCCGCATCCGCTACCGCGTCGACGGTCTGCTCGTGGCCGTACCCGTCCCGGAAAATCTGCTTCGCTTTCAGGACGCGATCATCTCGCGCGTGAAAATCATGGCGAAGCTCAACATCTCGGAGAAACGCCTGCCCCAGGATGGCCGCATCAATTTCAAAGCTGAAGGCACCTCGCTCGACATCCGCGTCTCCACGATTCCGACGATCTACGCCGAAAGCGTCAGCCTCCGCCTGCTCAATAAAAAGAAAGAAGCCTATTCAATGGATCGGCTCGGCATGAGCGCCGATGAACAGGCCCAGATCGTCGAAATTCTCGATTATCCGCACGGCATCATCCTCGTGACGGGCCCGACTGGTTCCGGCAAATCGACTTCGCTCAACGCCTTTCTCCGCAAGATCAACTCCACCGACCTCCGCATCATCACCATCGAGGATCCGATCGAGTACGAAGTCCCCGGCGTGAATCAGATGCAGGTCCGCCCCGAGATCGGCCTCACCTTTGCCGACGCACTCCGCCACGTTCTCCGCCAGGATCCCGACGTCATCATGGTCGGCGAAATCCGCGACAAAGACACGGCCGAGATCGCCATCCGCGCATCGCTTACCGGTCACTTGGTCTTTTCCACGCTGCACACCAACGACGCACCTGGCGCCATCACACGCCTCGTCGATATGGGCATCGAACCATTCCTTGTCGCCTCGGCGATCGAACTCGTTATCGCCCAGCGCCTCGTGCGTCGGCTTTGCTCTGAATGCTCACGGCCCGCACCCATCAACAAGGTCAAACTCCGCGAAAGCCTCGCCATCCTAGGATGCGATGCCGCGGAAGCCGAACTGATCGAGACGCTCAAGGCACCCGTCGGTTGCGACCGCTGCCGGGGCACCGGTTACCGCGGCCGCATCGGCCTCTTTGAGATCTTCCGGCTCAACGACGAGATGCATGAGCTCGTGCTCAAACGCGAAAGCACACGCACCCTCGACGAATGCGCCCGCAAGAACGGCATGCGCACGCTTGGTCAGTCCGGCTGGGACAAAGTCCGCGGCGGCCATACCACGCTCGAAGAAGTGCTGCGCGTCATCACCGTGGCGGAGAAATAATCCTCCCCGGCCATGGCAAAATTCACCTATACCGCACGTGATCGCTCCGGCCAGACGGTCAATTCCTCGCTGGAAGCTGCGAACCGCAAAGAAGCGCTGCGCGTATTGGCTGCGCGAGGCCTCCAACCCATTCAAGTTGAGGAAAGCGCGACCGGGAAGCCTGTCGCTACCGGCAAAACCAAGGGCTCAACGGCGGTCGAGCGCAAAGCTCGTCGCAAGGATCTCGTATCCAAGCTCTCGCGACGGGAACGGCTGCCGTTTTTTCAGGCGCTGCACGACCTAACCACCAGCGGTATGTCGGCGGGCGAATCCGTGCGCCTGCTTTCCATTCGCCTGCAGGACCCCATGCTGCGCACACTCTGCATCGGCCTTTGGGAACGGCTGGGCGAAGGTTCGTCGCTCTCGCAGGCGATGACGGATTTCCCTACGGTCTTCGACGGCTCGGGCATCAACTTGATCCAGGCCGGTGAAGCCACGGGCAGCCTCAACGATGTGCTCAGCCGCCTCATCGCCCACTTAAGCGAACAGAAAGAACTCCGCCGTCAGCTCCTCACCGCACTCGCCTATCCGTCTTTGATTCTGATTGTGTCTGGCGGTGTGATCGTGTTCATCCTCTTGTTTCTCATGCCCCGAATGGAAGCCTTGTTGAGCTCCCTCGGTGGCAAACTTCCCCTTTCGACCCAGATCCTCGTAGGCTTATCCAATTTTGCCTTACACTACGGCCTGTTTATCGTCGGCGCGGCGATCTTCGGCGGGATCTCCTTTTGGCGCTGGCGTCTGACTAAAGCCGGACGGGCAAAAACCGACTCCTGGCTGCTGCGCCTGCCGCTTGTCGGCACTTTCTTAGTCAGCCAGACGGTGCTCTCGTTCAGCCAGACATTATCGGTTCTTCTCGAAAACGGCATCAACGCCTCCGAGGCGTTGCGCATGACCGAGCGACAAATCACAAACACTCAACACCGCCAAGCTTTCAAGGAAGCGACCGAACGCGTGCTCCAGGGCGAAGCGATGGCCCGCGCCCTGCAGCGCACCGGATTCTTGCCTCCGTTGGTGCTCGATCAGCTTTCCGTGGGCGAAAATACCGGCAACGTAGTGCCAAGTCTCAAGAAAATCGCCACCGCCTATCGGAAAACCATCTCCGACCAGCTCAGTGCTTTCACCCAGATTCTCGCCAACGGCATCCTGCTCTGCGTTTTCGCCTTCGTCGGCTTCATCGCTTTCTCGGTCGTGATGGCGGTATTCCAACTCAGCTCAACGATCCGCCTGCGCTAAACCGGCTTCACTTCGCGATCTCAACCGAGGAAACGCGCATTGACACACTGTGTTTGAAATTGGCGGCAGAAAGTCGGAACTGCTCAATACCGATGTACGGCGCCTGCTTCGAAAGCTCGGTGTAGAACTTCACCAGTGTCGCGTAGTCCGCATTGCGGATCGTGAGCGGCATCGAATTCATTGAAAACTGGCTGACACGCTCGGTCTGCACATTGTCTGCTGTATAATTTATCACGCCTGTCCGGTTCGCGATCGCGGCGATCTCCGCCTGCAAGCGGACGCCGTCAAAAGTCTTGGATGGCTCCAAATGTTCGATGGCAGCCTTGGCCTCGGCCTCGACGCGCCCTTGTTGTTCAAGCAGCTCGCGCTGCCCGTCAAGCAAGAGTGATGTCGCGCGGAAATCACGCCAGAAGTGCGCCGTGCGGCTGCTCGCGCTCGAAAGCCACGTCACCGCCGCCAGCATAACCAAGCCGAGCAGCAGAATTTTTTCGCGGAACAGACGGCTGAGAAAGAAAGCTTTCATGGCTGCGGGACGGGTTTAAACGCATCGGGCTTGAACGTCACGATAACGCGAAAGGTGGTCAGCCCGCTCTGCAAACGGTTGCCTTTGATCTCCACTCTTTCACAGCTCGTCAACGTGTTGAGGGCAGAGCGAAAAGCTTCGAGATCACTCGAGGTCACAGCCTGCGCCTCGACGTCGAGGGTGTAGAGGTTCGTCACGGTCGCGCTGACAAAAGTGACCGAGGCCGGTTTTTTCTCGGCCACCATCGAGATCATCTCAAACGGCCGCATGCGCTTGGTGGAAAGTTCGTCGATGCGCGAGGCGAGGTTTTTCGCCATCAGGATCTTCGCAACTCCAGGTTCTTGCCGATCCACCCGGATCGTCCGGGCCTTTTGCCAGAGACCGCCGCCAATCAATACAACCTCCAACAACACCGCGAGCGCGATGGCCGCAACACAACCCAATAAAACCCGCCAAAGCAGCAGATCGCGCGAACGGGCACGACGGCGCGCGGCGAGTTCTTCCTTGTCGCGCACGTCCAGCATATCGAGTTGCTCACGCGTGAAAGCCGCGCTTAACAGATCGGAGCGGAAAATAAACTCATCGCCTCTTGCCGTGACATCGAGGGCCGGCGCGATGGCAGGTTCTATAACCGTGCGAGCTTCCCCTGACTCCTGCAACACGGCCACGCGCAAGGCAGTCCGGTCGGTTTCGGTTGGTTCAGGAGGAAGTTCACGCGCGATCACCGAAACGGGCGCGTCGTTCGCATCGTCCCAATTAACCGCCGTCAGGCCTTTTTCAGACCAGAGCAACAATGTTGCCGGACGCTTGTTCGGCATGCACAGAAGCGAGGCGAACGTTGGAAGCACGGCCTCCGCGTCCGCCCATGACTCGATTTGCTCCGCGGTGAAACGCTTTCGGTATGCGGCGAACACGCACGCGTTTTTCGCGCCCGGTCGCCAGAAATGCCCGTGGTACATCTGTGCCGGCGGAAACGGAGACAATGCCTCGAGCGCAAGTTCGACCTGCGCCGCAGCCTCGGCGGGCGTGGCGTTGGCAGCAATCGGCACTGCGCGGCTGAAAAAATACACGTCAGGCAGCAGCACGACTTTGCGGGCTGGTACAGATAACTTAAAACTCTCTGGAAGCTTAAAGCGCATGCTCAGGAACTGACGGGCTGTGGCGGAGAAGGCATCTCATCGTTTTCACGGAATTCCAAGATCGTAAAGGGATAGTTGAGCTTTTTTGCCGTTTGTGTGGCCGCGGGGCTTGTCGCCGGCGTGGTATTCGATGCGCTGTCGCTTGCGTTAGCGGTACTGGACTGGTTCGCTGGGGCAACCGGTATCGTGGCACCGCCAGGCGGAGCGAGCAGGGCATTAACGCGGAACGACGACCGCCCTTCGCGCACCGTAACAATGATTCGTAACGAACTGATCTGCGTGCTCAGCGCGGCCGCGGGAGACTGAGCACCAAACATCGCCGCCACGTCTTGAGGGGTTTTGAAGAAACCCGCGCCCTTGTTCTCATAAAAACCACGGCCGTGGATGTAGTCGTCGAGCTGCTTTTGTTGCACCGTATCCGTAATTCCGAGACCGGCGAGCAGTTCGGGCGACGCGCCGTTAATGCTGGGACTTTGGAAACTGTAGAGAGAAAACGCGCTTACAAAACGCTGCCAATACGCGTTGGGCAGACCCGTTTCGTCGTAGAAAAAATCGCGCGCCACGGCGATCGTCGCCAGTTCGTTAAACGATTTCAGTGGCCGGCCCGGCGGATCGTAGGGAATCTCTTCGCGCTCGTAATCCTCGGCATCGGG
>Ga0302322_100001786_pt1 | contig 17916 bp, 14 predicted proteins | sample Fen_T0_2_FD_203757 | JGI IMG/M metagenome (GOLD analysis project Ga0302322, IMG submission 203757) | Peat permafrost microbial communities from Stordalen Mire near Abisko, Sweden - Fen_T0_2 | ecosystem: Environmental > Terrestrial > Soil > Wetlands > Permafrost | place: Sweden: Abisko... | reverse complement strand
GGAAGACGCGCGTTCTCGCGCACCGGGTCGCCTATCTGATCGGCGTCAAAGGCGTCAGGCCGTGGCAGATCCTGGCGGTGACCTTCACCAACAAGGCCGCCGCGGAGCTTCGCGCTCGCATCACCGGGCTGGTTGGGGAAGAGGCCGGCCGAGAGGTCGCGATGGGCACGTTCCATGCCCTGTGCGCCCGAGTCCTGCGCCGCGACGGCGCCGCGATCGGCATCGACCCGCACTTCGTCGTCTACGACACGGACGACCAGCAGGCTCTTCTGAAGGTGATCCTGCGCGAAGACGACCTGCCGGTCACCGGCGAGTACAAGCCGAGCGCGATCCTGGGCGCAATCTCACGGGCGAAGAACGAGATGATCGACGCCGACTTCCTGGCCCAGAACGCTCACACGCATCGCGAACGTGAGATCGCCCGGCTCTACCGGCGCTACCAGACGAGGTTGCGCTCGGCGGCGGCGCTCGATTTCGACGACCTCCTACTCGAGGCCGTGCGGCTGTTCCACGAGGCGCCCGCCGTCCTGGAGCGATACCAGGGCCGGTGGCGCTATCTCCACGTCGACGAGTATCAGGACACGAACCGACCGCAATACCTGTGGGTCAAGGCTCTCGGGGCGGCGCACAAGAACGTGTGCGTGGTGGGTGACGACGACCAGTCGATCTACTCCTGGCGCGGCGCCGACATCCGCAACATCCTCGACTTCGAGGCCGACTACCCCAACGCCGCGGTCGTCAAGCTGGAGCAGAACTACCGCTCCACGCAGCTGATCCTCGATGCCGCGCACGCCGTCGTCACGAACAACTCCTCGCGCAAGGACAAGAAGCTGTGGACGGAGAACTCGGGCGGCCGGCCGATCTCCCGCTTCGAGGCCTACAACGAGGAGGAGGAGGCGGAGTGGATCGCCCGCCAGATAGAGGAGCTCACAGGTGGCCGGGGCACGATCCTCACCCGTCGGGCCGATCAGGAGGTCGAGCATTGGGAGAAGCGCGACCTCGCCGTGATGTACCGCACCAACGCCCAGAGCCGGGCGATCGAGGAAGCGTTCCTGCGCTACAACATCCGCTACCAGCTCGTGGGCGGGACGCGCTTCTACCAGCGCCGCGAGGTCAAGGATGCGCTGGCGTACCTGAGGATCCTGCGCAACGACACCGATCAAGTCAGCTACGAGCGCGTCCTCAACGTGCCTGCCCGGGGGATCGGGGAGAAGAGCCTCGAGGAGCTTCGCGCCGCCGCCGCGGCGAGCGTGGCCGAGGGTGAGGTCGCCGCCACTTACTGGGGAGCGATCAACGCCGCGGCCGAGGGGCGGATCGAGACGCTGGGGTCGCGCGCGCGCAGCGCTCTCGGCGGGTTCGCGGCGCTGGTTGCGCGGCTGCGGACCCGAATCGGGGTGCTGTCTCTTCCCGAGTTGCTTGACGCCGTTCTGGAGGAGTCGGGCTATCGAGCGATGCTCGCCGATGGCTCGGAGGAAGGCGAGGAGCGCTGGGCGAACCTGCTCGAGCTGCGCTCGGTCACCACTCGTTATGACGACCTGACACCCGACGACGCGCTGGACAGGTTCCTCGAGGAGACGGCCCTGGTCGCGGACCAGGATTCATACGAAGCGGGCGCCGACGCGGTCACGCTGATTACGCTCCACGCGGCCAAGGGGCTCGAGTTTCCGGTGGTCTTCATCGCCGGACTTGAGGAGGGCGTCTTTCCGCACAGCCGCTCGCTCGACGACGAGAAGCAGCTGGAGGAGGAGCGGCGCCTCGCCTACGTCGGCATCACGCGGGCCAAGCGGCGGCTGTTCCTGTCGCATGCGGCCCGTCGATCGACGTGGGGCCAGGGCGGTCTCTCCGTTCCGAGCCGCTTCCTGTTCGAGATTCCCGCCGCGCTGATGAGCGGTCCGCGCCTGGACCGCGGCGACGACTTCGACGACGGTGTGGGCGACGTCGATCCGGAGATGGTGTTCGGGCGGCGGCTGGGCAGCCGATTCGGCACGCCGATCCGCGCCGGTGGCGGCGCATGGCGGTCCGGCAGCGGCCAACCCGGCGCCCCGAGGCCTGGGGAGGCGTTCCGCCCCACGCGGGATCTCGGGGCTCGCCGCGATGCCTATGACTCCGGCGCGCGCTCGGGCAGCCTGGACGTGCCGCCGGGGAGCGGCGGCCCGGCCGGCCGCGGGTCGGGCTCCGGAATGCCGTCGTCGCTACGACCGCCGCCTGCGCTGCGTCCCCGCATCCCCGGGGAGCGGCAATTCCGCGACGGCGATCGCGTTCGACACCCCCGCCTCGGGGCAGGCATCGTCGTGACCTCCAAGCTGACGCGCAATGACGAGGAGATCACCGTCGCGTTCTCCAACGGGGGCGGCGTCAAGGTCCTGCTGGCGAGCATCGCCAACCTGGAGTTGATCGGCTGAGGCTTGCGCCGCAGCCCGCGCTACCAAACCTCTGTCCCAAGGGACCGTTACCATGTTGCGGCAACCGGCCGGACAGCCTCGACCGGCCTCCAGCCACCGTATCAGCCACCGTATCCAGCTAGGATCCATCCGACAGATGACCAAATCGAACGTATCGCGATCAAGTCGAGCCAAGGCCGGCGGCAAGGCCGCCCTCGAGCCGTGCGCATGCTGCGGCATCTCCCCGGACCCTCGCGGCCGCCCTTTCTCGATCACTTTCGAGCAGCCGGACGTCATCTCCCAGATCGAGCCCGAGCTTCTCGACACCTGGGGCGGCGATCCGTTCCTCGCCATCAAGAACGTCGGCTTCTTCGTCAGGGTCATCCTCCCGGTCAAGCTGAGCGACGGTTTCGCGATCGATTTCGGGACCTGGCTGGAGGTCTACAACGATGACTTCCGGCAGGCCTGGCAGACCTGGAACTTCCCTGAGTACAAGGACCTCGTGATCGAGGGTTACGTTGCCAACGAGATCGAGCCCTTCGACAGGTTCCCTCACGAGTTGGTCAAGGCGACCGTTCGGCTGCCCGAGCATGTTCCGTATCTCACGAGCAGCGAGGACGAGACGTTCACTAAGCTCCTGACCGACACGTGGCCGCACGCCAAGGTGCTGTCCCACTACGCCGATCTATTGAAGTCGGAGCCCCCGATCGAAGGCTGATCCGGCGGTCGGACCGCCGTCTCGCAGCCGGCCGGGGTTCTGCCTCGGCCGGAGCCCGCAGCTTTCTCGCTCGACCCCACGCCGCCTGGCCGACGCACGGACGGAGGGATAACGGTGACCGAGTCGATTGAGCAGCCGGCCGGACTTCCGGTCGCGGCAGAAGCGGTCGAGGCTGCCCGCGCGCTCGGCGAAACAGGAGCCCGCGGGCGTCGCGACGAGCTCGTGCCGGTAATCCGTCGCGCCAACGAGCTCTACTACGTCTCCGACGCGCCCGAACTGAGCGACGCCGAATACGACCGCCTCATGCGCGAACTGGTCGCCATCGAAACCGCGTTCCCGGCCTTTGTCACAGCCGATTCGCCGACCCAGCGCGTAGGCGCCGCCCCGACCGGCACCTTCGGCGAGGTCGTTCATCGCCGGCCGATGCTCTCGCTCGGCAACGTGTTCGACGAGGACGAGCTGCGCGCCTTCGACCAGCGCGTCCGGCGCGGTCTGGGTCTGCCGGCCGCACCGGAGGCCGCCCCGGATCTGAGATACGTCGCCGAGCTCAAGATCGACGGCCTGGCGATATCCCTGCGGTACGAGCGCGGCCGCTTCGTCCAGGGGGCCACCCGCGGCGACGGGACCACCGGCGAAGACGTCACGGCCAACCTGAGGACCATTTCCGCATTGCCCGATCGGCTGCGAGAGGCCGTGAACGTCGAGGTCCGAGGCGAGGTTTACATGCCCAAGGCCGAGTTCGCCCGCATCAACGCCGAGCGCGAGGAAGCCGGCCTCCAGACCTATGCGAATCCTAGGAATAGCGGCGCGGGTTCGCTGCGCCAGCAGGACTCGAAGGTGACCGCCGCACGGCGCCTCTCGTCGTGGTCCTACCAGCTGATCGAGGACGGTCCCGACGGACGCCCGGCGGTCGCCAGCCAGTCCGAGGCGCTGGCTCGCCTGGCGGCGCTGGGCTTTCCGGTGAACTCGGATCGGGCCGAGGGTCAGGACATCGACGGCGTCATCGCCTTCCTGGAGGAGTGGCGCGAGAAACGCCACGAGCTGCCCTACGAGACCGACGGCGTCGTCGTCAAGGTCGATCGATTCGACCAGCAGGAGCGGCTCGGGATGGTCTCGCGCGCGCCCCGCTGGGCGATCGCTTACAAGTTCCCGCCCGAGCAAGTCGAAACCGTCCTCGAGGACATCGTGCCGTACGTGGGTCGGACCGGGACCCTGACGCCGGTGGCGCATATGCGTCCGGCAAAGGTGGCCGGCTCGACCGTTTCCCGGGCGACGCTCCACAACCTCGACGAAGTGAGGCGCAAGGACCTGAGAATTGGGGACTGGGTTGTGCTCCAGAAGGCCGGCGACGTGATCCCCGAGGTCGTCCGGTCGCTGCCGGAGCGGCGGACCGGCGCAGAGCGGCTCTTCGAGATGCCGGCCGCCTGCCCGGTTTGCGGGACCCCTGTCGTCCGCGACGAGGGCGCCGTCCGAATCTATTGCCCGAACTCACAATGCCCGGCCCGTCTGGCCCACGAATTCGCCCATTTCGCGGGCCGCGGCGGAATGGACATCGAAGGCGCCGGTTGGGCCGTTCTCGAGCAGCTGCTCGAGCGCGGCCTCGTAAAGACTCGCGGCGACTTCTTCCGGCTCACGGTCGACGAACTGGCCGGCCTGGATCGGTTCGCCCGCAAGAGCGCCGAGAACCTGAAGTCCGCCATCGATAAGTCCCGCCGCCGGCCGCTCGCTCGCGTGCTAAACGCGCTCGGCATTCCACAGGTCGGCGAGCAGACTGCCATCGACCTCGCCGCCTGGATCGTCGAACGCTGGCCTGCCGAGGGCATCGACGCGGCCGAATGGACGGCCCTTGTGGCCCGATCGCTGACCACCGTCACCGCCGAGGAGCTCGAGGAAGTGCCCGGCATCGGGGCAGTCGTGGCCGGCAGTATCGCCGGCTACTTCGGGGCGCCCGAGACGGCGGCCGTGCTCGCGGATCTCGTCGACGCCGGGGTAGTCGCCGAGCCGCCCGCCAGACGAGTGGCTCCGGGGAGTGGCTCCGCCGGCCCTCTCGCCGGCAAGACCGTCGTCGTGACCGGCACCCTTTCCGGCTTCGACCGCGAAGGCGCGGAGGAGGCGATCCGTGCCGCCGGAGGCAAGACCGCGGGCTCGGTCAGCCGGAACACCTCGTATGTGGTTGCGGGCGAAAACGCCGGCTCAAAACTGGCTAAGGCTGCGGAGCTCGGTATCCCGGTGTTGGACGAAGAGGGCTTCCGGCGCGTCCTCGCGGGCGAGCTGGGGTAGGGTCCGGCTACCCGCCCGGCCGTCCCAGGACAAGCCGGATCTGTGCTCCGGGAATATGTTGCGCAGGCTGAAGCCGCTGTGCCGGCCCGTGCGCCCGAGTTGCCCGCCGAACCCCGCATTTCCTAGGCTCAACCAGTCTGCTTCTCGTGGCTAATCGCCCGGCAGTCGAGGCGGTCGGGCCAGGGAAACAGACACGGTGGTTCGCCGTAGGTGCACACCCTTTGCGGCGGAGGGAGCCTCCCCAGCGCGGGCCGGAAGTTCCGTCGGGTAGTTGCGGAACCCAAGTCTTGAGGCCGCCATTGTCCAGGTTCAACCGTGCGGTCGCCGGTGTCACTGCACCGGTCCGACGGGTCGACACTCGCGCTGTACCGAGAAACGGTTCGGCCTTGGCCATGGCCGTCATGGGGATATTGCTGCTCGGCGGCATCATGGCGGTCGAGGGTATCTTTCCCTGGCCTGACGGCGGTCCGCCCAAGAACAACGCATTGCCCACTGATTCGTTCGGTCCGTTCCTTGTGGCCCAGGGTACGGGAAACCCGATTCCGCAGCCCCAGGAGAGCGTAGCCGGAGTCACTTTCGCTCCGGGCGAGACCCCGTCGAGCGCGCCTGCTTCGGGCGGCGGTTACTCGGGCGGCGGCCGGCCCTATGTTCCGGGTCCCACGCCCCCGCCTACGTCCGGGCCGACCGACACGCCGGGGCCGCTACCGACCGACACCCCGACTCCGCCCCCGACCGGCTCAACGGCGACGCCGACGCCGACGCCGACGCCGATTCCAACGCTGGCTCCGACCGACACTCCGACGCCGACTGCGACGCCGACGCCGACGCCGACGCCGATTGCAACGGCGCCTCCAACGCCGGTTCCCACGGCGCCTCCAACGCCGGCCCCGACCGACACGCCCACGCCGGCCCCGACCGACACGCCCACGCCGGCTCCGACCGATACGCCAACGCCGGCCCCGACCGATACGCCAACGCCGGCCCCGACCGACACGCCTGTGCCCGCGGTGACCGACACGCCGCCGCCGGCGCCGACCGACACGCCACCGCCACCGCCGCCGACCGACACGCCGGTGCCCGCGGCGACCTGAGCCGGGTTGGTTTCATACCGCGGCCGACCCTTGACGTTCGCGACCCATACCGCGGCGGTCCTGTGGCTGCCGGTCTCAGCCCATCGCCGAGTTGATCTGGCCCCAGATCCACTCGGGTCGCCAGTTCGGCGCGGGGCCGAGGATCAACCGCGGCGCCTGCCACGTTTCTTCCCAGCCGCGCGCCTGCAACTCGTGCCACGCGGCCGCGTGCTCGTCGGGGATGCCCGCTCTGACGTGCCCACCGACAGGAACGAGGTGGCGGTGCAGGTCGAGGAGGAAGAGCCCGTCCTCGAAGCGCGGGGCCACGGTCGCACCGTAGGCTCGGTCGGCCGGAAGCAGAAAGCCGCGCAACCCGTTCGCATCCTCGAGGACCCAGCCGCCGGTCTCGGCGAGCGTGCCTAGAGGAACGGATCGGTCTTCGGCCGTCGCCCGCCCGTCCAGTTCGAAGACCGCCGGCAGATCTTCGGGCTTCATCGGCCGAAGGCGCGCCCCAGCCGGGGGAACGGGCATCTCGTCGATACCATCGGCCTGGAGCTGGTGGTAGTGGGTCGCCAGCCGAAAGCCCATCCGCTCGTACAGCGGCCGACCGGCCGGAGTCGCGACCAGCGACAGAGTTGCGCAGCCGGCGCCCAGCAGCCTGCGCCGGAGTTCCTCGGTCATCGCCCGCCCATAGCCGCGACGACGTACGGCTTCCGCGACCACCACGGCACCCAGCCATCCCACCGCCCCGTTGGCCGTCGCCAGCCCCGTGGCAATGAGCTGGCCGTCGACCGTACCGACCACCGGCTGGCACGTCGCCGTCCGGAGGACGAACCAGTAGAACGAACGACGGTCGCGCCAACCCTGAGCGAGTGCCAGCGCCACGGCGGCGTCGACGTCGGCGGCGGTCATGTCGCGGAGTTCGAAGCCAATCACGAATCTCTCCAGCCCGGCGCGGAACAGTGCAACTCTACGATGCGGGGGCGGGCCCGGGCAGGCCCGGGCGGGGCCGCCAGGGCCACGGGGCCACCACCCGGCTCGACCGAGTTCGAACGTGGGCGTCTCCGCTATCATCCCCGCCATGGCCGAATTGACCCGTGCCGACGTTGAGCACGTAGCCCACCTGGCGCGCCTCGGGCTGACCGAGGCCGAGTTGGCGCGCCTGGAAGGCCAGCTGAACCACATCCTCGTCCAGTACGAGGTCCTCGCAACGCTGGATACCGCGCACATCCCGCCGACGGCGCAGACGATCGAGCTGCAGAACATCCTGCGTGAGGACGCCGTCCAACCCTCTCTGGCGGTGGACGAAGCCCTGGCCAACGCCCCCGAGCGGAGCGGCGATCACTTCGTCGTGCCGGCGATCCTGGGCGGCGAGGGGGGCGCGTAACCGATGCCCGACCTCACGCGCCTCCATGCTCACGAAATGTCGCGCCTGCTGCGAGCCGGCGAGATCAGCTCGCGCGCGCTGACCGAAGCTCACCTGGCCGCCGCCGAGCGGCAGAACGGCGCCCTCAACGCCTGGCTCACGATTTACCGCGCCGACGCGCTCGCTCAGGCCGGGGCTGCCGACACGCGCATCGCCGAAGCCCGCCGCGCCGGCCCGGCCGCCCTCGCGGCGCTGCACCCGCTCTACGGCGTTCCGGTCGCGCTCAAGGACCTCGTGTCCGTGAAGGGCGGCCAGGCCACGGCCGGCTCGAAGATCCTGAGGGGCTACATCGCCCCGTTCGACTCCACGGTCACGGCTCGCCTGCGCGAGGCCGGCGCGGTCATCCTGGGCAAGACCAACATGGACGAGTTCGCCATGGGCTCGTCGACCGAGCATTCGGCGTACGGCCCGACGGCCAACCCTTGGGATCTGACCCGCGTCCCTGGCGGCAGCTCGGGCGGTTCCGCGGCCGCGGTCGCCTCGTACCACACGCCGCTCGCCATCGGCACCGACACGGGCGGCAGCATCCGCCAGCCCGCCTCGATGTGCGGCATCGTCGGTCTCAAGCCGACCTACGGCCGCGTCAGCCGGTTCGGGATCGTGGCCTTCGCCAGCTCGCTCGACCAGATCGGGCCGCTCGCCCGCGACGCCCGCGACGCCGCCCTGCTGCTCCATGCCGTCGCGGGCCGCGACGAGCGCGACGCGACTTCGGCGCCGATCGCCGTCCCGGCGGAGCTGCTCAGCCTCCCCGAGAGCGACGACGAAGCGGCTTCGTACCTGAAGGGGCTCCGGATCGCGCTGCCCAGGGAGTACTTCGTCGAGGGCATGGAACCCGGCGTCGCGGCGCGGATCCGCGAGGCGGTCGCGGCCATGGAAGCCGCCGGCGCGACCGTGGACGAGGTTTCGCTGCCGCACACCGATTACGGCCTGGCGTCGTACTACATCATCGCCCCGGCCGAGGCCAGCTCCAACCTGGCCCGCTACGACGGCGTCAGATACGGTTTCTCGGACCGCAGTTCCGGCGAATTCATCGCCGACTACCTCCGCACGAGGGGCGGCGGCTTCGGGCCCGAGGTCAAGCGCCGCATCATGCTCGGCACGTACGCCCTCTCCGCGGGCTACTACGACGCCTACTACCTCAAGGCGCAGAAGGTGCGGACCCTCATCAAAGCGGACTTCGACGCGGTCTGGGCGGCCGGCTTCGACGCGATCTGCGCGCCGACCAGCCCCACCGTCGCGTTCCCGCTCGGCGCCAGGACCGAAGATCCGGTGGCGATGTACCTCTCGGATGCCTGCACCTTGCCGATCAACATGGCCGGCTTGCCTGGAGCGGCGATCCCGGCCGGACTTTCGGACGGTCTCCCGGTCGGTCTGCAGATCGTCGGGGCGCCGTGGAGCGAGCTGTCGATGCTGCGCTTGGCCCGTGCGTACGAAGGGATCACGGCCAGAGCACCCTGGCGGGCCCTCGAGCCCGCCGAACTCCACCTGACCGACGATCCGACCACACCCAGCCCGGTCGAACGGAGACAGCGCACCGCAAGCGCCTCCGCCGAGGGCTCGGGTGTCCAAGCTTGAGGACACACCGATGACAATCCCGACGAGCCGTTCCAGCACCCGTCTCACCACCGACCCGTCGATTCTCAATTCCGAAGCCGAGCCGGAGCGACCGCCGCTCTCCACGCGCGTCCTGGCGCGCCGCGTAGACGAGGTTCCGCGCTCGGGAATCCGCCGCTTCTTTGACATCCTCGCGACCATGACCGACGTCATCAGCCTGGGCGTGGGCGAGCCCGACTTCGATACGCCCCAGCAGGTGATCGAAGCCGGCATGCATAGCCTGGCCTCGCGCAGGACTCACTACGCCAGCAACTACGGCACGATCGAGTTGCGCCGCGCTCTGGCGCATCACCTCGAGCGCATGTACGGCGTTCGGTACGACCCGACCGAGGAGATCCTGATCACGATCGGGGCCTCCGAGGCGCTCGACGTCGCGATCCGGGCCACCATCGACCCGGGCGACGAAGTCGTCATGCACGAGCCGTCCTACGTCTCCTACCGCCCCGCCGTGATCTTCGCCGGTGGCGTCCCCGTGGGCGTGCCCACGACCCTCGACGAGGACTTCGCCCTCGATCCGGCCAAGGTCGAGGCGGCCATCACGCCGCGGACGAAGGCCCTGCTGCTCAACTACCCCTGCAACCCGACCGGCGCCGTCCTCCCGCCCGAGGTTCAGGACGAGATCGCCCGCATCGCCGTTCGGCACGACCTGCTCGTCTACAGCGACGAGATCTACGACCGCATGGTCTACGGCGGCTACGAGATGCGGACGATGGGTTCGCTGCCGGGGATGCGCCGTCGAACCGTCCTCATGGGCGGATTCTCCAAGGCCTACGCTATGACCGGCTGGCGGATCGGCTACATCTGCGCTCCTTCGGAGATCCTCGAAGGGATCCTCAAGGTCCACCAGTACGTGATCATGTCGGCCCCGACGATGGCCCAGGACGCGGCGCTCGAAGCGCTCAAGACCGGCGAGCCCGACGTCGCCCGCATGGTCGGCCAGTACGACCGCCGCCGACGGATTCTGGTGGACGGTTTCAACGCCATCGGACTGCGCTGCTTCGAGCCGCGAGGCGCCTTCTACGCCTTCCCCCAGATCACTTCCACGGGTCTCACGAGCGACGCCTTCGCCGAGGAGCTGCTCCGCGAGGAGTCCGTCGCCGTTGTGCCGGGCACGGCGTTCGGCGAAGCCGGCGAGGGCCACGTGCGCTGCTGCTACGCCACGAGCGAGGCGGAGCTTCGCGAGGCGCTCGTCCGCATCGAGCGGTTCGTCAAGCGTCGAAAGGGCGAGGCGTGACCTCCGCGCCGGCCGCCGGCGGCACGGGCGCGGCTCTGGATCGCTACGAGGCCGTCATCGGCATCGAGATCCACTGCCAGCTCAAGACCGTGAGCAAGATGTTCTGCGGCTGCTCCACCGAGATCGATGGGGCGGCCCCGAACAGCCACTGCTGCCCGGTCTGCCTGGGGCTGCCGGGCGTGCTGCCGACGATCAACAAGAAGGCCGTCGAATTCGTCATCGCGACCGGCTTCGCCATCGAGGCCAAGGTCGCCACAACGACGCGCTGGGATCGCAAGAACTACTTCTATCCGGACCTCCCCAAGGGCTATCAGATCAGCCAGTACCAGCTGCCGCTGGCAGCCGAAGGCCGGCTCACGTTCGACACGAGCGAGGGTCCGTTCACCGTCTGCGTGCGGCGGGCTCACCTCGAGGAGGACACCGGGCGGCTGATCCATGCCGAGCTCGACGGCCGCCGCGTCAGCCTGATCGACTTCAATCGATCGGGCATGCCGCTGATGGAGATCGTCACCGAGCCCGACATCCGAACCGCCGAACAGGCCCGCCGCTATGCCGAGGAGCTGCGCCTGCTGATGCAGACGATCGGCGCCTCGGACGCGGAGATGGAGAATGGCCAGATGCGGGTCGAGGCCAACGTCTCGATCCGGCCGCGCGGGCAGGAGGCGTTCGGGACGCGCGTCGAAGTCAAGAACATGAACTCGATGCGAGCCGTCGAGCGGGCGATCGCCTTCGAGATCGAGCGCCAGACGGCGGCCGTCGACGCCGGCGAGAAGATCCACATGGAGACACGCGGCTGGGACGAAGCGCGCCAGTCGACTTACCACATGCGGCCCAAGGAAGAAGAGAACGATTACCGCTACTTCCCCGAGCCGGATCTGCCGCCCTTGCTGACCTCGCCCGAATGGCTGGCCGAAATCAAGGCCCGCCTTCCGGAGTTGCCATCCGCACGGCGGCGGCGGTATCGGGACGAACAAGGGCTCTCCGCGTACGACGCCGACGTCCTGGTCAACGACGCGACGGCCGCCGCTCTCTTCGAGGGGGCGGTGGCGGCAGACCCGGGGATCCCGGCCAAGCTGCTCGCCAACTGGGTCACCGGCGAATACATGCGCCTCGCCAAAGGGGGGGAGGGGAGCGGCGCCGCCGCAGTCGACCCGGCCGAGCTGGCCGCGCTGGTCAAGCTCGTCGTCGTCGGCAGCGTCTCGGGCACCAATGCCAAGGAAGTCTTCGCCGAGCATTTCGCAACTGGCAAGGGCGTGTCATCTATCGTGAAGGAACGCGGGTTCGAGCAGATCTCTGATGCCGGGGCGCTCGGCACGGCGATCGAGACCGTGCTCGCGGCAAATCCGGCGGCCGTCGCCGACTATCGAGCCGGCAAGGTGGAGGTCGTCGGCTTCCTGGTCGGGCAGGTCATGAAGGCGACACGCGGCCAGGCCAACGCCGGAATGGTCCAGAATGCGCTGCGCGAGCGCCTCGACAAGGCCGAGTAGAACTCGAAGGAGCGCGATGAGCCCGATCAACCTGATCTGCTGGGGCGTCGGGGTCCTGCTGATCGTCGTCGGCTACTCTCGCGCGCGAGGCCCGTGGCGCCGCTACCAGAACCTTAAGGAGCAGGAGGCGAACATCGCCCGCTACGAGGGCTGGCGCGGCACGCGTCTGCGCGACGACGGCCCCAGCGCCGCCTCGATCATGGCCCAAGAGATGCGCCGCAAAGCCCAGATCGCCGGCCTCGTGGCCTTAGCGGGCTTCGTCCTCGTCTTCGTGGGCTTCGCGGCTCGGTAGCCCGGCGCCCGAGCTGCGTCCGAACCGTTGAATTCGGTGGTGGCGGCCGATGGTACGGGCCGACACTAGGTCTGGAACACCGGCCTCAGGATGTGCAATGCTTGATCTTGGTGGGGTCCAACGACGGGTAAGAGTCGGCGCCCCACCCCGGTGGAGTAGGGGTGGCATGGAGGTGGACCGCGTCGCGCCAGAACGACCGGTTTTCGGCCGTGTCCCCAACGTCATGGTCGGTCTCGGTGGCTAATCCGATCACGGCCCGAACGGCTGCCCTGGGAGCGGGTCACGACCGCAGGTTCGCGGGCTTTGCGGCCCTGTGCGCCGCGGCGACGATCGTGCTCAACGTCATCGACACCGTTACGGCCCCGGAGTCGAGGCGCCCGGAACAGCTCGTGGTCACCGGGTTGCTCGTCGTCGCGGTCCTCGTCAGCGTTTGGTTCGTCACACGCGGCTTCACGCACCGCAATCTGCTGGCCGCCGGGGTCATGCTCATGGCGCTCGGCATCGCTGCGGGGACACTCCTGCCGGACAGCATCGACGCCGCCGTCGTCCTGCCGCTTGCGGGCGCCGTGCTGGCGCTCCCGGCCGAGCGCGGGCGGCCCCTCCTGATCCTGCTGGTTCTCGCATTCGGGGCGAGCATGCTCGGCGAAACGATCGGATATGTGGGCGCGAGCGCCGCGGAGACCGCCGAGACCACGGACATGGTTTTGGCGCTGGCCGAATCCGCGGTCATGCTGGCCTTCACCTACGGCGTTCTGTGGTGGGTCGGCGACCGCTGGTGGAGGTCCGACGAGCAGGCCCGGCGGGCGCTCGCAAGCCAGCGCCGGCTGCTCGAGGTCAACGAGCGCCTCCTTTCGACGCTCGATCCGCAGGGCGTGTTCGACCTCATTGCGGATTCGCTCAAGTCCGTGGTGGCATACGACAACTTGACGATCTATCGGGTGGATCGGGTCGAGGGCCTTCTGCGCCCGGTTCTGGCGCGCGATCGATTTGCGGCCTTGATCAAAGAGTCCACGTTCGCGATGGATCGTGGGGTCACGGGCTGGGTTGTCGCCCACGGCACCGCCGAGTGTGTAAACGACGTGCTGGGGGATCCGCGCGCGAGCACGATCCCGGGCACACCAGAGGAGGCCGAGGCGCTGATCGTCGTGCCACTCTTCGTCGGCGGCGAGGTCGCGGGCACGCTCAACGTGGGTCGGATGGGCCGCGAGGAGGCGTACTTCACCGACGGCGAATTCGAACTCGCGCGCCTGTTCGCGGGCCAGGCCTCGATTGCGCTCCGAAATGCCGAAGCGCTTCGCGCCGTCTCTACGCGGGCCGAGACCGACGCTCTGACCGGCCTGCGGAACCGGGGCGCTTTCGACGATCGACTGGCGGCTCTCATGGGCGACCCGAGGGTGCAGCCCCTGGTCCTCGTCATGCTCGATCTCGACGGCTTCAAGCAGTACAACGACGTCCACGGCCACCCGGCCGGCGATTCGCTTCTCCAGGCCACCGCGCACGCGATCACTGCCTCGGTCCGCGACGGCGACCTGTGCTTCCGCTACGGCGGCGACGAGTTCGCCCTGTTGCTCCCGGAAACCGACGAGGAGGGCGCGCGGCAGATCGCCGAGCGGGTGCGCCTGGCTATCGCTGCCGTCAGTCCGCAAGGTGCTTCCGGAGTCACCGCCAGCATCGGCATCGGGAGCTCGCCGCAGGATGCCCAGGAATCCGACGCTCTTGTAGCCGTGACCGACTCCGCGTTGTATCGGGCGAAGGACACCGGTGGCAACCGCGTCGAAACGTGGAGTGGTATTCACCCGGAGTCGCTGGGCGGGTGAGTTAGGGCTCAAACCGCCTCGCTAGGCTCCCGCCGGCCCAGCGCGAGAGCGCCCCGCTGATGCCGCGGCCGGCGAATCGGAGGCTACGCCGGCGGGTGGGTACCGGGTAGGTACCGCACAGGCGTGGCCCGATCGTGCCTCCACCCAGTAGGTAGGCGGGGTGAGGTCACGATCAAGTGAGCGATGCCAGAATGCCGCTGTTCGGCTGAAGCGGCGGTTTCGTCACCCGTCGGCCGGGCGCGAGAAGAGGAAGATTCCAGGCAGCACGTACAACGCCGTCCCCCCGGGACGGCGTTGTACGTTTGTGTGGCGTGAGGTGGGGGAGTGGCGCCGGGGGAGTGGCGCCACGTGGCGACGCGAGGCGCGGCACGCGGCGACGCGGCCCCTATCAGCCGCATGGGGGGCGCCGGCCCTATCGGCCGCGCGGCATCCGCCGCAGCTCGATCGCCGGGCAGCGGTCCATCACGACGGCCAGGCCGCCCGCGGCGGCGATGCGGGCACTCTCCCAGTTCACGACGTCCAGCTGGAGCCAGAGCGCGCCCGCCCCGACGGCGACGGCATCGCGGGCGATCTCCTCGGTCAGCTCGGCACGTCGGAAGACATCGACGATGTCGATCGGACCGCCCCAGGCTGCTTCCGAGAGCGTGGCGACGGCAGGCACGCCGAGGACCTCGGTCTCGTTGGGGTTGACGGGGATGCAGTCATAACCGGCCGCGAGCATGGTCCGGAAGACACCGAACGACGGCCGGGCGGGGTTTGACGAAGCACCGACGACGGCGATCCGTCGGGCCGATCGGAGCAGGTCTAAGATGCCCGCGTCATCCAGCAGCCGAACCTCGTCGGCGCCCGGTCGGTCGTTCGTCATGGCGCTCAGTCGCCGTCAGGCCGTAGGTGACGCTTCGGGCGTCGACTCAGGAGTGGGGGTCGGCCGAGGCGGCCCGTTTCGCATCGCCGCGAGCACACCGGCGATTCGGTCCGTGAGCTCTTGTGGCACCGGCTGGTGGAACTCGCTCAGTCCGATACCGCCCCCGGCGACGTCGAATAGGATTCCGGCCGGCAACGGCTTCCTGGCCGCGTAACGCAGGATCGCTTCGCGCGCCGCTACGTCGTAGCGCTTGAGCACGCTCACGACCACACAGGAGGCCACGTCGGGCAGGACCAGGCTCGCGTCCGTGTCGAGCGCGACCACGCTTGCCTTCCGGGCGCAAGCCTCGCGCATTGCGCCCGCTCCGGCGAGATCCGCCATCGCGACGATGGCGTCCGCCTTGCCGGTGACGAGTCCGGCTGCCGCCGCCCGGCCCATCTGCGGATCGTCGCTTCGGGTCGCATACGCCACGGTGACCACAACGGCAGGATTTGCGTACGTCGCTCCATTCGCGAGTCCGCCGGCATAGTTGGCGGTCCTGATGTCCGCCTTGTCGACGCCGACCAGCCCGATCTTCTGGGTCGCGGACAGCGACGCAGCCACGACGCCCGCGAGGTAGCCGGCCTCCGCCTCGTCGAAAACGAGCCCGTGAACGTTGGCCGGCGACCCGTCGGGGATCGTCTGGTCGAGTTCGAAGAACTGGGTGGCGGCGTGGCCGGTGGCGTTGTCCAGGACCGCCTGAGCCGCGTCGGGACCGACGGTGACCACGATGGTCGTGCCGTCGGTGGTGGCCGTCTTCACCGCAGCGGTGAGCTCGGCCATCGACGTGGGAACCACGAGCTTCGAACCGGCGCCGAGCCGGCCGGCGGCGTCCTGTACGCCTTGCCAGGCGACCTTGCTTGGCGTCCCGTCCGTAGACTCGCCGATGGCGGCGATCAGGACGATGGTGGCGACGAGGTTCGTGGGCGCGGCGGTGGGGACGGGGGTCGGTGTCGGCGCGGGAGTGGGGCTGGACACCGATGGCGGGGCAGAGGTCGGCTCGGGCGGGTTGGAGAAGAAGCCGCAGCCGGCGACGATGGCAGCAGCCGCGAAGGGCGCCAGGAAAGCGACGACAAACGCGGGCGGTCGGACGGTGCGGCTCACTCAAGCTCCTTGGCAGTTCGTGGCTCGATTGTACGGAGGCAAGCCGCGGGGCGGGGATCGGGCGTGGCCTCGCGAGCCGCCGCCGCGGTCGCTTCGTGGCTCGCGGGCGGGGTTCCGCCCCTCCTGCCCGCGGTTCCGCCCCTCCGGCCGGCGCTTCCGCCGCTCCGCCCGCGGTTCCGCGCAGGGGATCGTCCGACCGGTGGCGCCGGGCCCACGTTGCCGCCGGGTCTAGCATGGCGGTACGCCGTGTGAAATCGAGGAGGACGAGATCGAACCCAGGAACGAGCGCATCGCGGTGGCCGACGGCCTGAATCTGCGGGTCTTACGCTGGGACTCTGCGGCGCGATCCGAGCTCACGCCGTTCCTGCTGGTCCACGGCCTGGCCTCGAACGCGCGGCTCTGGGACGGTATGGGCCCGCGGCTCGCGGCCGCCGGACACGCCGTGGCGGCCGTCGATCTCCGCGGCCACGGTCTTTCCGACAAGCCCGACGGCGGCTACGACTTCGCCACGATCTCGGAGGATTTGCGGGCCCTGATCGCCGCGCTCGGATTTGACCGGCCGGTGCTGGCCGGACAATCGTGGGGAGCCGGCGTCGTTCTCGATTTCGCCGTCCGTCATCCCGAGCTGACCCGCGGTATCGTCCTGGTGGATGGCGGGCTGAATGATCTGCGCGACGCATTCCCGACGTGGGACATCTGCTGGACCCGGCTGGCCCCGCCGCCGCTCGTCGGCCTGCCCCTCAGCGACGTGGAGGGCTACTTCCGCTTGAACCACGCCGACTGGCCGAAGGAAGGCCTGGAGGGCTCACTCGCCAATTTCGAGATTCGGGCGGACCGGACGATCGCGCCGTGGTTGACTCGCGACCGCCACAAGGCAATTCTCGAGTCGATGTGGGGCCAGCGAACCGCCGATCTCTGGGCCGCGCTCCGTGTGCCGGCCCTGATCGTGCCTGTCGACGGCGGCGAAAGCGACTGGACGAAGGCGAAGCGCGCCGGAACCGACGCGGCCGAGACCGCTTTGCGCGCTTCAGGCGTCCCGGGCCGGGTGCAGTGGTTCACCGGCGATCACGACGTCCACGCTCAGCACCCGGCCGAGCTTGCCGAATCTCTGCTCACAGCCGACCGAGACGGCTTCTTCTCCGGAGCCGTCGTGGCGTGAGCGCCTCCTCGCCGCCCCGGATCCTGACCATCATGGGGTCGGGGGAAACCACCCCGACCATGGCTCGCGTCCACCGCTCGGTCCTGGACCGGCTGGGTGAACGCCCCAAAGTGGCGGCCGCTCTCCTCGACACGCCCTACGGCTTTCAGGAGAACGCCGAAGACATCTCCGAACGGACGCTCGAATACTTCCGCGACACCGTCGGCAACGTCTTCACCGTGGCCACGTTTCGATCCAGCGAGGTCGACTCGCTCGTTCGCGAGACGGCGCTGGCACGGCTGCGGGAAGCGCGGCTGATCTTCGCCGGTCCCGGCAGCCCCTCATATGCGCTCCGGCAATGGAGCGGGACCGAAGTCCCGCGGCTTCTGGCGTCCAAGCTGGCCGAAGGCGGCGCCGTGACGATGGCCAGCGCCGCCGCGCTGACGCTGGG
>Ga0302322_100001784_pt1 | contig 17919 bp, 17 predicted proteins | sample Fen_T0_2_FD_203757 | JGI IMG/M metagenome (GOLD analysis project Ga0302322, IMG submission 203757) | Peat permafrost microbial communities from Stordalen Mire near Abisko, Sweden - Fen_T0_2 | ecosystem: Environmental > Terrestrial > Soil > Wetlands > Permafrost | place: Sweden: Abisko... | reverse complement strand
CTGGTGGGAGCGTCGCGTCGTCTCGCGCATGCAGAACCGCATCGGCCCGAACCGCGTCGGGCCGCTCGGCCTCCTGCAATCCTTGATGGACGGCATCAAGCTGGCACTGAAGGAGGAGATCATCCCCAAGGCCGCGCACCGCGCGGTCTACTGGATCGCCCCGGTCATCTCGGCCACGGCCGCGTTCCTCGCCTTCGCCGTCATCCCGTTCGGACCGGAGGTCTCGATCTTCGGCGTCGAGACCCCGCTTCAGCTCACCGACTTCCCGGTGTCCGTTCTCTATGTGCTGGCCATCGCCTCGATCGGCATCTACGGGATCGTCCTGGCGGGCTGGTCGTCCGGCTCGACATACCCGCTCCTGGGCGGCCTCCGCTCGAGCGCCCAGATGATCTCCTACGAGATCGCCATGGGCCTGTCCTTCGTGGCGGTCTTCCTCTACGCGGGCTCGATGTCCACGTCGCAGATCGTCGCGGCGCAGGAGCCGGTGTGGTTCGCCATCATCCTGCTGCCGTCCTTCCTCATCTACGTCACGTCGATGGTGGGCGAGACGAATCGCGCCCCGTTCGACCTCCCGGAGGCCGAGGGTGAGCTCGTCGGCGGATTCCACACCGAGTACTCGTCGCTGAAGTTCGCGATGTTCTTCCTCGCCGAGTACATCAATATGGTGACCGTGTCGGCGCTCGCGACGACGCTGTTCCTCGGCGGGTGGCGGGCCCCTTGGCCGCTGTCGCTGTGGGCCGGCGCGAACGAGGGCTGGTGGCCCATCCTCTGGTGGCTGATCAAGGTCCAGCTCTTCGTCTTCATGTTCATCTGGCTGCGCGGCACGCTGCCACGACTGCGCTACGACCAGTTCATGCGCTTCGGGTGGAAGGTGCTCATCCCGATCTCCATCGCGTGGATCATGATCGTCGCCACGGCCAAGGCCCTGCGCAATGACGTCACGCTCAGCAATACCGAGATCCTTGCTGGCGGCGCGATCATCATCGTGATCCTGCTGATCGGCTCGTGGATCCTCCAGACGCGTCAGGACCGCAAGGCCGAGGCGCTCGCGGCCGAGGAGGCCGCCGCGGCCGACGCACCATTCGAAGCCGCCGCGGGCGGGTTCCCCGTGCCGCCCATGCCCGGGCAGACCTTCACCTACACGTCGCGTCGCGAACTCGCCCAGGGCACCACGATCGTCCAGGAGCGCGCCGACGCGCCAGCACATACCGATGAGCCAGCCGCTGGAACGCCAGCGGACGGGGAGGACACCGATGCCTGAGACTCCGCAAGCCATCCGTGGCTTCGGCGTCACCTTCCTGACGATGTTCAAGAAGGTGGTCACCGAGCAGTACCCCGAGCAGAAGGTGCCGACGCAGCCTCGCTACCACGGCCGCCATCAGCTCAACCGCTGGGCGGACGGGCTCGAGAAGTGCGTCGGCTGCGAGCTGTGCGCCTGGGCCTGCCCGGCCGACGCGATCTTCGTCGAGGGCGCCTCGAACTCCGAGGAGGAGCGCTTCTCACCCGGCGAGCGCTACGGCCGCGTCTACCAGATCAACTACCTGCGCTGCATCTTCTGCGGCCTGTGCATCGAGGCCTGCCCGACGCGTGCCCTCACGATGACCAACGTCTACGAGCTCGCCGACGACAACCGCGCCGACCTGATCTTCGAGAAGAAGGACCTCCTCGCGCCGCTGATGCCAGGCATGGTGGCGCCGCCGCACGCGATGGTTCCCGGTACGACGGAGCGCGACTACTACGCCAACACCGTGAAGGGCGCGAGCCCGGAGCAGGTCACGACCAGCACCGAGGAGGTCGCGTCATGACCGAGGTCGCTACCGACACCAACGTCGGCGAGGCGGTCGTCTTCTGGATCTGCTCGATCCTGGCCGTCTCCGGTGCCCTCGGCATGGTGCTGTCGCGCAAGGCGGTGCACAGCGCACTGTGGATCGCCCTGACGATGATCAACCTCGCCATCCTCTACGTCGCCAATTCGGCGCCGTTCCTGGGCATGGTGCAGGTGATCGTCTACACCGGCGCCGTCATGATGCTGTTCCTGTTCGTCCTCATGGTGGTCGGCGTCGACTCCTCCGACTCCCTCATCGAGACCATCAAGGGCCAGCGGATCGCGTCGATCGTGCTCGGTGTCGGCCTCGGCGTCCTGCTCGTGTGGGGCGTCGCCAACGGGCTGACGGAGACCACCTCGGTCGGTCTCGACACCGCCAACGCGGCCGACGGCGGCAACGTGCAGGGCATCGCCCACCTGATCTTCACGCAGTACCTCCTGGCCTTCGAGCTCACCTCGGCGCTGCTCATCACCGCGGCCATGGGCGCCATGGTGCTTGCGCACCGCGAGCGCTGGCTCAACCCGCCGAAGCAGAAGGACCTGTCGACAGAGCGCTTCCGCGGTGACGGGCATCCCGGCAACTTGCCGCCGCCCGGCGTCTACGCGCGCCACAACGCGGTCGACACACCTGCACTCCTGCCCGACGGGTCCCCGCTGGAGGAGAGCATCCCGGCGCCGGTACGCGCTCGCTCCGACGCCCGGCCTGTCGACCACGCGGACGTTCGCGAAGTGCACGAGATCACGGAGGGCGAATGAATCCGTCCAACTACGTGGTGCTGTCGGCGCTGCTGTTCAGCATCGGCACCATCGGGGTGCTCGTCCGCCGCAACGCCATCATCGTCTTCATGTCCGTCGAGCTGATGCTGAACGCGGCGAACCTCGCCTTCGTGGCGTTCGCCCGCATGAACGGCAACCTCGACGGCCAGGTCGTCGCCTTCTTCGTGATGGTGGTCGCGGCATCCGAGGTCGTCGTCGGGCTGGCGATCATCGTCACCATCTTCCGTACCCGAAGGTCGGCGTCCGTCGACGAGCCGAACCTGCTGAAGTACTAGCCGAGCTGACACCATGAAGAGGACCGAATCGTGACAGAGCTCATGCCCGCCGAGGGGGTGTTCTCCCTCATCTGGGTGCTGATCGCATTGCCGCTCGCCGGCGCAGCGATCCTGCTCCTGGGAGGTCGGCGCACCAATTCGTGGGGTCCTTATCTCGCCATCCTGACCGTGGCCGCGTCCGCGGTCATCGGGGTGCTCATGCTCCTCGGGATGATGCAGAACTCCGCCGATCAGCGCACCTATGGGCAGACGCTGTTCTCCTGGGTTTTCGTCGGCAAGTTCCAGGCCGACATGGCGTTCCAGCTCGATCAGCTGTCCATCTGCTTCGTCCTACTCATCACGGTCGTGGGTGCGCTGATCCACATCTACTCGCTCGGCTACATGGCGCACGACGAGAACAAGCGCAAGTTCTTCGGCATGCTCAACCTGTTCGTCGCCGCGATGCTCCTGCTCGTCCTCGCCAACAACTACCTGCTGCTCTACGTGGGCTGGGAGGGCGTCGGCCTCGCCAGCTACCTGCTGATCAGCTTCTGGCAGCACAAGGACTCCGCAGCCCAGGCGGGCAAGAAGGCGTTCATCATCAACCGCGTCGGCGACGTCGGCCTGAGCCTGGCGATCATGCTGCTGTTCGTCACGTTCGGCACGGTGTCCTTCCAGGGCGTCTTCGGCGTGGCCGATCAGGCCAGCCAGGGCACCCTCACCGCGATCGGCCTCCTGCTGCTGCTCGCCGCATGCGGCAAGTCTGCGCAGTTCCCTCTTCAGGCATGGCTGCTCGACGCCATGGAGGGCCCCACCCCGGTCTCGGCGTTGATCCATGCGGCGACGATGGTCACCGCCGGTGTCTACCTCATCGTGCGCAGCAACGTGATCTTCACCGCCGCGGAATGGGCTGCGGTCGCGGTCATCTGCGTGGGACTGATCACCATGTGGATGGGTGCCATCATCGGCTCGGCGAAGGACGACATCAAGAAGTCCCTGGCCGGCTCGACGATGAGCCAGATCGGCTACATGATCACCGCGGCGGGCCTCGGCCCCATCGGCTACGTCTGGGCGATCTTCCACCTGCTCATGCACGGCATCTTCAAGGCCGGCCTGTTCCTCGGTGCCGGTTCGGTCATGCACGGCATGAAGGACAACGTCAACATGCGCGTGTACGGAGCGCTGCGTGCGGCAATGGTGATCACGGCGGGGACCTTCATCGTGTGCACCCTGGCGATCATGGGCATACCGCCGTTCGACGGCTTCTGGTCCAAGGACTCCATCATCCATGCGTCCTTCGAGCGCAGTCCCATCATCGGCATCCTCGCGATGCTCGCGGCCGGGTTGACCGGCTTCTACATGACCCGCATGGTCGCGATGACCTTCTTCGGCAAGGCTCGCTGGGAGGAGGACGTGCATCCGCACGAGTCGCCGAAGGTCATGACCATTCCACTGATCCTGCTCGCGATCGGCGCCACGGTCGGCGGTGTCTCGCTGCTCTTCTGGGGCAATATCGAGTCCTGGCTCGAACCCGTCGTGGGCGTCCAGACCGTCGAGCTGCCGTTGCCGGACTGGGCGTACGAGCTGGTGACCTTGATCCTGGTGGTCGTGGGCGGGTTCATCGCCTGGATCTCGTACGCGCGTCGTGAAGTTCCGGTCGAGGCCCCGCACGGGTCGTGGCTCACACGCGCGGCCCGCCAGGAGCTCTACGGCAACCAGGTCAACGACACCCTCGTGGTGGCCCCGAGCTTCTGGCTGTCCAGGGTCCTTGTCTGGTTCGACAACAGGGCCGTCGATGGCTTCGTGAACGGAAGTGCCGCCTTCGTCGGCGGCCTGTCCGGCCGCATGCGCAGGTACCAGACCGGATTCGCTCGTTCGTATGCGTTGTCGATGGTGGGTGGCGCCGTCCTGGTGGTCCTCGCCCTGGTGTTGGTGAGGGTCTCGTGACGTCCTTTCCGTGGCTGACCACGCTCGGGCTTGTCCCGCTCGTCGGCAGCATCGTGGTGATCCTGCTGCCCAAGGGACGAGCGCTCCTGGCCAAGCAGGTGGCACTGGTGTTCGCCCTGGCGACCCTCGCGCTCACCATCGTGATGGCCCTGCAGTTCCAGGCCGATTCGACGGCACCGTTCCAGTTCGTCGAGAACCACCCGTGGATCCCCACGTTCGGGATCTCGTACTCGGTGGGCGTCGACGGCATCGGCCTGGTGCTGGTTGCGCTGGCCACGACCCTCGTGCCGATCGTCATCATCGCCGGCTGGAACGACGTCGAGGAGGGCCGCGGGACCGTCAAGGGCTACTTCGCGCTGATCCTCGTGCTCGAGACCCTGATGGTGGGCGTGTTCTCGGCCACCGACGTCTTCTTGTTCTACGTCTTCTTCGAGGCCATGCTCATCCCGGTCTACTTCCTGATCGGTCGCTTCGGAGGAGTGCAGCGGTCGTACGCCGCCGTGAAGTTCCTGCTGTACAGCCTCATCGGCGGCCTGTTCATGCTCGCGTCGCTGGTCGGCCTGTACGTGGTCTCCGCTCAACTCAGCGGTACCGGGACGTTCGACTTCCTGACGCTGGCAGGACTGAACATCGACCCGACCACGCAGAAGATGCTGTTCCTCGGCTTCTTCTTCGCCTTCGCGGTCAAGGCGCCGCTGTGGCCCTTCCACACCTGGCTCCCGGATGCGGCCGCCGAGGCAAAGCCGGGAACGGCAGTGCTCCTCATCGGCGTGCTCGACAAGGTCGGCACCTTCGGCATGATCCGCTACTGCCTGCCGATCTTCCCGGCAGCGTCGACGTTCTACGCGCCGGTCGTCATCGGGATGGCCCTCGTGGGCATCTTCTACGGCGCCTTCGTCGCCCTGAGCCAGACCGACATGAAGCGGCTGTTCGCGTACTCGTCGATGTCACACTTCGGCTTCATCGCCCTGGGCATCTTCGTGTTCACCACGCAGGGCCAGAGCGGATCGGTCGTCTACATGGTGGCTCACGGCCTGTCCACGGCAGCCCTGTTCCTGACCGCGGGCTTCCTCATGGCGCGCTACCGCGGCTCGAGCACGATCACGGACTTCGGCGGCGTCAACAAGACCGCCCCCGTCCTGGCTGGGTTCTTCCTCTTCGCGACGCTGTCCTCCCTCGCCCTGCCGGGCCTGGTGTCGTTCATCGGCGAGTTCCTGGTCCTGCTGGGCTCCTTCGAGCGCTACCTCTGGGTGGGCGCGGTGGCCACGCTGGGCATCGTCATCACCGCGGCGTACGCCCTGCGGCTCTACCAGCGCACGATGACCGGTCCCGCCCGACCCGAACTCGCGGGGGTCAACGACCTCAAGGGCAGGGAGATCACCGCGCTCGTCCCCATCGCGGCACTCACCATCCTCCTGGGCCTCTACCCGGCGCCCCTGCTCAACGTCATCAATCCGGCCGTGGACCGCGTCATGGTCAGCGTCGGCATGACCGACCCGACTCCCACAGTGGCCCTCGCCACCGTTGAAGGGACGAACAAGTGAGCGCCCTGGTATCGGCAGCGAGCGTCGTCAGTGACGCGGGAGCGAAGTTCGATCTCCCCAGCGTCAACTACGCGGCGATCGCTCCCATCCTCATCATCTTCGGCGCTGCCATCGTCTCCGTCCTCGTCGAGGCGTTCGCTCCCCGCAAGGCCCGACGCAATCTGCAGCTGATCATCGTGATCGTCTCGGTGCTCGTAGCCCTCGGTTTCGTGATCTCGCTGGCCGGCACCCGACTGGTCACCGGCAACGGGGCCATCGCCATCGACGGACCCACGCTCGTCATCCAGGGCACGCTGCTCGTGGTGTCGCTGCTGGCGGCACTTCTCATGGCCGAACGGAGCATCGACCCGCTGGGTGATGCCTTCGCCCCACGTGCGTCGGCCCTCCCCGGTTCGGAGGACGAGAAGCAGTTCACTCAGCGCGGCTTCCTGCAGACGGAGATCTGGCCGTTCTTCCTGTTCGCGCTCACCGGCATGCTGGTGTTCCCTGCGGCCAACGACCTGCTCCTGATGTTCATCGCCCTCGAGGTCATGTCGCTGCCGCTGTACCTGCTGGCCGGGCTGGCCCGCCGGCGCCGTCTGCTCTCGCAGGAGGCGTCGCTGAAGTACTTCCTGCTGGGCGCCTTCTCGTCCGCGTTCTTCCTGTACGGGGCGGCCATGCTCTATGGCTTCGCCGGAACGGTGTCGCTGACAGGCATCGCGGAGGCCTTCACGGCCAAGCCCGGTCAGGGCTCGCTCATCGCCATCGGCATGTCGCTGCTCCTGGTCGGCCTGCTGTTCAAGGTCGCGGCCGTGCCGTTCCACCAGTGGACGCCCGACGTCTACCAGGGCGCGCCGACCCCGGTCACCGGCTTCATGGCGGCCACCGTGAAGATCGCAGCGTTCGGCGCCCTGCTGCGCGTGCTGTACGTGAGCCTCGGCGGGCTGCGCTGGGACTGGCTGCCGCTCCTGTGGATCATCGCCGCCCTGACGATGCTGGTCGGCTCGATCATCGCCGTGACGCAGTCCGACATCAAGCGGATGCTCGCGTACTCCTCGATCGCGCAGGCAGGCTTCATCCTCATCGGCGTCGTGGCCGTGAGCCCGGACGGCCTGTCCAGCGCGATCTTCTACCTGATCGCCTATGCCTTCACCACGATCGGCGCCTTCGCGATCGTCGCGATGGTGCGCGACTCGTCGGGTGAGGCGACGCACCTGTCGAAGTGGGCAGGCCTGGGTCGGAAGTCGCCGCTGGTGGCGAGCGTGTTCGCCATCTTCATGCTGGCCCTCGCGGGCATCCCGCTGACCAGCGGCTTCATCGCGAAGTTCGGCGTGTTCACGGCTGCGATCGCCAGTGGCGCCACCTGGCTGGTCATCATCGCGGTCATCGCCAGCCTCATCGCGGCCTTCTTCTACGCCCGAGTCATCGTGCTGATGTTCTTCTCCGAGCCCGGACCGGACACGGCTTCGGTGGTCGTGCCGTCGACCTTCACCACGATCGCGCTGGCTGCCGGTGCGACCGTGACGGTGGTCCTGGGCATCGTGCCGCAGCCCGTGCTCGAGTTGGTGCACAACGCCGACGTCTTCATCCGGTAGTAGCGTTCTAGGATGACCGACGCGCTGCTGGGCCTTCCGCTGCCGGACCCAGCCCTCGAGACGGCACTCGCCGAGGGCCTGGCCCGGGTCGAGATCGGCCTGCGTGACGCGGTCGCCAGCGACGACCCGTTCATCGCGGACGCATCCCGCTATCTCGTCGAAGCCGGTGGAAAGCGGTTCCGCCCCCTTCTCGTGATCCTGTCCGCCCAGTTCGGGGATCCGCAGGCCTGGGGAGTGGTGCCGGCCGGAGTCGTCGTCGAGCTCACGCATCTCGCCACGCTGTATCACGACGACGTCATGGACGAGGCCCAACTGCGCCGCGGTGCCCGGTCGGCCAACAGCCGCTGGGACAACACGATCGCCATCCTCACCGGGGACTTCCTCTTCGCCCGCTCGTCGAAGATCCTCGCCGACCTCGGACCCGAGGCGGTCCGGATCCAGGCCATCACCTTCGAGCGACTGTGCACGGGCCAGATCCGCGAGACCATCGGGCCGCGAGAGGGCCAGGATGCGGTGCAGCACCACCTCGACGTCATCGCCGACAAGACCGGCTCGCTGATCGCCGCCAGCGGCTGGTACGGCGGCCTGATGTCGGGGGCCAAGCCTGATCACGTCGAGACTCTCACGCAGTTCGGGGAGCGCATCGGTGTGGCGTTCCAGCTCGCGGACGACCTCGTCGACATCACCTCGGAGTCGATGCAGTCTGGCAAGACTCCTGGCACTGATCTTCGCGAGGGCATTCCGACACTCGCCGGGCTGATCGCCCTGCGGAGCGAGGATCGGGCCGACGCCCGACTGCAGGACCTCCTGTCGCGACCCCTGCCCGACGACACCGAGCACGCGGAGGCGCTGGCGCTGCTGCGCTCGCACCCGGCTCTCGACGAGGCTCGGGCTGAGGCTCGTCGGTGGTCCGAGCTGGCCCGCGAGTGCCTGGAGGAGCTGCCGGCAGGACCGGCCCGCGACGTGATGGCCCTGCTGTGCGACTACGTGGTGTCGCGCACCGGCTGAGCGCCCGCTCGACCGACCGCTTCCCGAGTCCGGTCACAACTCATCTACACAACCTGTAGGGTCGGCCGGTGAGCCAACCCGTGCATGCCCCGGTACGACCGGTGCACGACAGGGCCACGCTCCTGTCCTTCGCGTCGATGTCCGCGTGGTCGTGGTTCGTCTACGGCCTGGGCGCCTCCCTGGCCCTCCTCAGCGACGAGCAGGACAGCGCCTCGTGGGTGGAGGGGCTGCACGGCTCGGCGCTGGCCCTCGGTGGCGTGGTGGGCGCGCTGGTAGCCCCCGCGCTGATCCGCCGGTTCGGGCGCGGTCTGGTCCTTCGGGCCGGCGTCCTCGGTTCCGCGCTGCTCATCACGCTGTTCCTCGTACCTGGAACTCCGCCGGCGTGGACCCTGTCCACAGTCTTCGTGACCTGCTTCTTTGGCAACCTCGTCGTGGTGTGCGTCAACGCCTTCATCGCCATCCATCAGGGCCCGGCAAGCCCCCCGGCCTTCACCGAGAGCCTCGCGCTGTCAGCGCTCATGGGCCTGCTGGCACCGCTGGCCATCGGGCTGGCGACGGCCACCGTGCTCGGCTGGCGTGCGGGCATGGCCGTCTCGATCGTGGCCTTCCTGGTGATCGAGATCGTCCGCGGTCGACACCTGGGTGTCTACGACCAGCTCGAGAAGACCAAGGCCATGACGGCCCCCGGTCCGTTGCCACGATTGACGTTCTGGGCGCTCTTCGCGGGAATGTCATACATCGGCGCGGAGTTCTGCATGAACCTGTGGGGGGTCGAGCTCATTCGCGAGCGCACCGGCCTCAGTGCGGGCCTGGCGGCGGCGGGGCTCAGCACGCTGCTCGGCGGGCTGTTCTGCGGCCGTGCGTTCGGGGCGGGGCTGGCACGGCGGATGTCGTCGGAGTTCCTCCTGCGGTGGTCTCTGGTCGCTGGGCTGGTGGCCTTCATCGTCGTGTGGCTGTCCACTGCGACCGTCGTGATGCTCTCCTCCTTGTTCCTCACCGGCCTATGCCTGTCGATGGTCTGGCCGATGAGCCTGGCCCGCATCATCCGATCGAGCGAGGGACGCGCCGACCGGGCCTCGAGCCTTGCGCTCGCGTTCACGACGACGGCCATCGGGGTGGCCCCGTTCATCCTCGGGTCGCTGGCCGGGAGCATGCCCGTTCACCAGGCCTTCCTGCTCGTCCCGGTACTGCTGGTGATCACCCTCGTGCTCGTCCTGCTGCGCCCGGTTGCCGAGTAGTCGCGGTCCATCGCGAGGTCAGTCGGGCTCGATGACCTCGTAGGCGTCCGAGGCGCGCCGCCCGTCCCGGGCATGTCGAAGGCCGTCCACCGACATGACCATGAGGGAGATCCACACGAGCAGGAACCCGAGCCATCGCGAGGGTGACATCGACTCGTCGAAGATGAAGACGCCGATGAGGAACTGGAACACAGGCGTGAAGTACTGCATCAGGCCCAGCGTCGACAGCGGGATGCGCGTTGCGGCGCCTCCGAAGGCCAGCAGCGGGATGGCCGTCACCGGGCCGAGCAGGACGAGCAGCACGACCGTCGAGGCTCCGTCGCCGCTGGTGAGGGCGGACTCGCCGCGGGTCGCCATCACGATCATGACGATGACGGCGAGGGGAGCCAGTGCCGCCGTCTCGATCGTGAGACTCTCGACCGCCCCCACGCCCACCTGCTTCTTGAGCAGGCCGTAGAGGCCGAAGGAGAAGGCGAGGATGAGGCTGATCCAGGGCAGGCGTCCGTAGCTCACGGTGAGCACGGCCACCGCGAGGATGGCGATTCCCACGGCCAGCCATTGCCCCACCCGGAGCCGCTCGCGCAGGACGAGGACGCCCAGACCGACGGACACCAGCGGATTGATGAAGTAGCCGAGCGACGCCTCGACGACCTGGTTGGACGCGACCGCGTAGACGTACACGCCCCAGTTCAGCGCGAGGAAGCCGGCGGCGATAGCCAGCGTCGTCACGTTGCGTCGTGACCGCGAAGCCGCGACGGTCTTCGACCACGTTCGGGTGACCGACGTGAGGATGACCAGGAAGACCAGCGACCAGACGACCCGGTTCGCCACCACCTCGATCGGCGATACGTCTCCGAGCAGGTGGAAGTACAGCGGGAACAGGCCCCACAGGCCGTAGGCGACAAAGCCCAGCAGGACTCCGACGCCGGCCTGCGACTGCGGAAGCCGTGATCTCCGCGTCAGGTGACGCTCCAGGTGTCGTTGCCGGTGAGCAGCGACTGGAGGTCACCCGGACCTGCCTTGGCCGTGAAGGCGTCGATCTGGTCGTGGAGCAGCTGGTCGTAGGACGGCCGCTGGATGTCGCGGAAGATGCCGATCGGCGTGTTCGTCAGGGTCCGCGGATTGGCCAGCCGTGACAGGGCGAACGCGAGGCCAGGGTCCTTGGCGTCGGCGTGATGGCGGATGATCGCGTCCTCGCCGACCTCGGCGACATTCGCTACCGCGATGTGTCCGTCGGCCGTCCGGATGACGCCCTTCTCCATGTCCTTGCCGAACCGGATCGGCTCACCGTCGACCAGGCGGATCAGGTTGTCCTCGCGGACGTCGCCTTCCTTCAGTGGCTCCCAGGCGCCGTCGTTGAAGATGTTGCAGTTCTGGTAGATCTCGACGAGCGCCGTCCCCTCGTGAGCCGCCGCAGCGCGCAGGACCTCGGTGAGGTGCTTGCGATCGGAGTCGATCGTGCGCGCGACGAACGTGGCCTCCGCGCCGAGGGCGAGGGACACGGGGTTGAAGGCGTAGTCGAGCGAGCCCTGTGGGGTGGACTTGGTGATCTTGCCCTGCTCGCTGGTGGGGGAGTACTGCCCCTTGGTGAGGCCGTAGATGCGGTTGTTGAAGAGCAGGATCTTCAGGTTCACGTTGCGACGCAGAGCGTGGATCAGGTGGTTGCCGCCGATGCTGAGACTGTCGCCGTCGCCGGTGACGACCCAGACCGAAAGGTCGGGACGGGACACGGCAAGTCCAGTGGCGATGGCGGGCGCGCGTCCGTGAATCGAGTGCATTCCGAACGTGTTCATGTAGTACGGGAAGCGTGAGGAGCAGCCGATCCCGGAGACGAACACGATGTTCTCGCGCTTGAGGCCGAGCTCGGGCAGGAAGCCCTGGACCGCGGCGAGGATCGAGTAGTCGCCACAGCCCGGGCACCAGCGCACTTCCTGGTCGGACTTGAAGTCCTTGGCCGTGAGCAGGTCGGCGGACTTGGGTACGAGCCGGAGCGAGGGCAGGGTCTCGGTCATCGTCTTCCTCACATGCTCTTGATCGCGGCGCTGATCGCCTCGACCAGCTCGGTGGACTTGAACGGCAGGCCGCGGACCTGGTTGACGCCCTGCACATCGACGAGGTACTTCGCGCGCAGCAGCATGCTCAGCTGGCCGAGGTTCATCTCGGGCACCAGGACCTTCTTGTACGAGCGCAGCACCTCGCCGAGATTCGACGGGAACGGGTTGATGTGGCGCAGGTGGGCCTGCGCGACGGCCACGCCGGTGCGCCGGGTGATCTCGCAGGCGGCCCCGATGGGTCCGTACGTCGAGCCCCATCCCAGGACCAGGATCTCCGCATTCCCGTCGGGGTCGTCGACCACGATCGGTTGGATGGACTTGGCGATGGCATCGACCTTGGCCTGACGAAGTCGCACCATGAGGTCGTGGTTGTCGGAGTCGTACGAGATGTTGCCGGATCCGTCGGCCTTCTCCAGCCCGCCGATGCGGTGCTCGAGCCCGGCAGTGCCCGGGACCGCCCAGGGCCGGGCAAGGGTCTCGGGATCGCGCAGGTAGGGCCAGAACTCCTCCGACCCGTCGGCGGCGACGTGGTTCGTCGTCGTCGCGAAGTTGGGCTCGATGTGCGGGAGAGCGACGACGTCGGGGACGCGCCACGGTTCCGAGCCGTTGGCGAGGTAGCCGTCGGTGAGCAGGAAGACCGGCGTGCGGTACTCGATCGCGATCCGGGCCGCCTCGATCGCTCCGTAGAAGCAGTCGGACGGCGACTGGGGCGCCACGATCGGCACCGGGGACTCGCCGTTGCGACCGAACATCGCCTGGAGCAGATCGGACTGCTCGGTCTTGGTCGGCAATCCGGTGGAGGGGCCACCGCGCTGCACGTCGACGATGACCAGCGGAAGCTCGAGGGACACCGCGAGCCCGATGGCCTCGGACTTCAGGGCGATGCCGGGCCCGGAGGTCGTGGTGACGCCCAGCGCGCCGCCGTAGGCCGCGCCCAGCGCCGATCCGATGCCGGCGATCTCGTCCTCCGCCTGGAAGGTCACGACGTTGAAGTTCTTGTGCTTGCTCAGTTCATGGAGGATGTCGGACGCCGGCGTGATCGGGTACGAGCCGAGGAACAGCTGAAGGCCCGACTGCTGGGCGGCAGCGATGAGGCCCAGTGCGGTCGCGGGGTTGCCGCTGATGTTGCGGTACACGCCCTCGGGCAGGGGTGCCGGCGCAATCTCGTACTGCACCGAGAAGGACTCGGTGGTCTCGCCGAACGACCAGCCGGCCTCGAATGCGGTCAGGTTGGCGCGCAGGATCTCCGGCTTGGTGGCGAACTTCTTCTCGAGGAATCGGCGCGTCCCCTCGGCACCTCTCGAGTAGAGCCAGGACAGGAGCCCGAGGGCGTACATGTTCTTCGCACGCTCGGCCTCCTTCTTGGTGATGTCGAAGCCCTTGAGGGCCTCGACCGTCTGCGAGGTGAGCGCGACCGCATGGATCTTGTAGGGGTCGAGGGTTCCGTCCTCGAGGGGATTCGTGGCGTAGCCGACCTTCTCCATGGCGCGCTTGGTGAACTCGTCGGCGTTCACGATGATGTCGGCGCCACGCGGCAGGTCCTTGAGGTTGGCCTTCAGCGCCGCAGGGTTCATGGCGACGAGCACGTTCGGTGCGTCGCCGGGCGTGGTGATGTCGTGATCGGCGAACGCCAGCTGGAACGCGCTGACGCCGTTGACGGTGCCGGCTGGTGCCCGGATCTCTGCAGGGAAGTCCGGCAGCGTGGACAGGTCGTTGCGCAGGCCTGCCGTTTCTGACGTGAACCGATCACCGGTGAGCTGCATGCCGTCACCGGAATCCCCGGCGAAGCGGATGACAACCCTGTTCACTTGGACGACCTGCTTGGTCACGGTGTCCCCTTGTCCTGGCTTGCGTTTGCTAGTCGCGCGCTTGCTGGCGCCCACTCGACCGGGCGGGCGCTGGTGGCGCTGCATGACGTGGTCTAGATGAATACAGGGTGCCATTGTGCCCCTGTGCCTTTGCTGATGGCGCGCAGGGTTCGGTGTGGCGCGCAGGATCGTCGATGTCGGGTCCGGTCGTGACGGCGTGGGCCTGACTACGCTCAAGGGGTGACCGTGACGAAACCGGCGAATGCCTATCGGGTGGCGTCGGATCCCACGATCCGGGTCCACGTCACCGACCTGGGGCTGGCCTGCTGCGCACTCGAGGTCGAGGCCGCGGTCACCTCGGGCCTCCTCCTGCCTGACGCCGGGACCGACCGGGGTCCCGGGGAGCGCACCGTCCTCCTGATCAGCGGCACCGTCACCCATGCCTTGGCACCGGCCGTGACCGCCGCGCTGGCCGGGCTCGAGGGCGACGTGGTCGTCCTTGCCTTCGGTGCGTGCGCCACCTCCGGCGGTCCCTACTGGGACGCGCCGACGGTGGTGGCCGGGGTCGACCAGGTGGTGCCCGTCCATGCTTACCTGCCCGGCTGCCCGCCACGCCCGGAGGCACTGATCTCCGCCCTGCGCAGCCTGTCATGACCCCGGAGACGCGAACGGTCGACGCTTCGGACTGGCGAGAGACCGTGGGGGAGCTGGCGGTTCAGGGGTATCGCTACCTCGACCTGCTCACGGCCGTCGATCGCGGCGACCGACTGGACATCCTGTGCCACGTGCTGGACCCCGACTCAGGCGCGCGGCTGCTTCTCGTGACCTCGACGAGCTCCGCGGAGGCCCGAATCGCCAGCGTGGCCGGAGTGCTGCCCGGCGCCGCCTGGCACGAGCGGGAGACCGCTGAGATGTTCGGCATCGACTTCGCCGGCCATCCCGACCCCCGCCCGCTGCTCACCCGCGGGCCCTCGCAGCGACCGCCCCTGGTCAAGTCGACCCCCCTGGTCGCCCGGGTGACGAGCACCTGGCCTGGTCTGCAGCCCGGCGCCGCCCGGCGCCGCGAGCAGGTGCCCGGGGTGCCGGACCCATGGCGAACTGCGGGCTCCGTGCCTGACACATCGTCCGCATCGGGCATCGCGGGAACGGAGGGGACCTGATGCCGCACTCCGGCCCCCACAGCGTCATTGCCCTGATCCCTGAGGCCTGCACGTCCTGCCTGCTGTGCGTGCGTGAGTGCCCGACCTGGTGCATCACGCTCGACAGCCACACCGAGAGCGTCACCGAGCCCGGCGCCCGCCGGGCCCGCTCGGTCAGCATCCTCGATGCGTTCACCATCGACTTCGGCCTGTGCATGTACTGCGGCATCTGCGTCGAGGTGTGCCCCTTCGACGCGCTTGAATGGCGCTCCGTCGTCGATCCGGGCTCGGCCTCGCGCGAGGGCCTGGTTCAGGGCATCGACGGACTGTCGGCCTGGCCGTCGGACCCGCCGAACGAGACCTCCACGACGTCAGCCACGATCTCGTAGCCGAGCCGGGCGTACACGGCGTTGCTCGTCGGATTGGCGGCATCGGTGAAGAGCATCACGACGGCGCACCGCTGCATGAGCTCCTGCGTCAGGGCCGCAGTGACCGCGGACGCGTAGCCGCGGCCGCGCAGGTGCGAGGGCGTGAACACCGGGCCGATCCGCGCAACGGGCCCGGCGGGCGTCTGCACCAGGGAGGCGTGACCGGCCAGCGAGACGGGCGCTCCGTCGACCGTCCAGATCCGGTAGGCGTCGTCGGCGAGGCGCCCGGCGACCGCTCCGGGCAGGTCGAACGCCGGCAGCCCCACCTCGGCGGAGAACTCCTCGAGCCAGGCAAGGAGCAGGTCGGTGTCGTCGACGGTCCCGCGTCGCCACGTGCCATCGATCGGCCGTGACGGCGGCATGAGCGTGTTCACCACCTGCACGTGCTCGCGGAAGTCCAGGTGCGTATCCGCCTGCCTGCCCAGGGCGGCGATCACCACCTCGGCCACGTCCTCCGGCCCCGCGACGCCCGGCACAGCCGGGTCGGCCACCTGGACCGCGGCGGCGAGGGCCCGAGCGGCCTCTGCAGACATCGGCGACAGCGACAGGAACCACGGCGCCGTGCGGATCGCGCACCCGATCACGGAGCCGTCATCGTCGAGGACGGCGTACCAGAACTCGGCGGGGTAGACGCGGCCGGCCGCGACCGACTCCGCCACCGAGCCGATGACGTTCGTGAGCACTGGCTCCGTGCCGCGGAAGCCCTCCGTCGCCGCGAGGAACGCCTGCGCGTCGGGGTGTGAGACGACCCTCATGCGACGGCCCGTCGCCAGCCTGGCGCGACCACCCGGCCGCGTTGGACCGCCATCACGAGGACGACGACGGCAACCGCCAGCCACACCAGCACGACGATGACCGATGCCTCCATGCCGAAGGCACCGCCGGTGACCCACACGGGCCCGGTGAACGTCGTGGTCACGACCCCCGACGGGGTGTTGCCGGAGACAGGCACGCCCAGGATCGACTCCGTGAAGTTCCAGCCGAGGTGGACCCCGATGGGGACCCACAGGGTCCGGGTGAGCAGGTAGATCGCGGCAAGGCTGACGCCGGCCTCCAGCGCGATGGCGATGCCCGCCCAGATGCTGGCGTCGGGATTGGCCAGGTGGAGGAAGCCGAAGAACACTGCCGACACGACCAGCGCCAGCCAGGAGCCCAGGTACTCCTCGGACACCCGGAAGAGGACCCCGCGCAGGAAGAGCTCCTCGACCACGGCCGCGATGGCCGCCAGCGCCAGCGAACTGACGATGGCCGTGAGCCAAGGTTCACCAGCGGCGACCTCGGCGCCGCCGAGGAGCGCGATGAGCAGGTAGGCGATACCCATCACGATCACGGCCAGCACGAAGCCGCTGGCGACGTACCTCGGGGTGCGTCGGTCGAGGGCGATCTCAGGTGCTTGTGCCCGACCCTCGAGGAAGTCGGTGATGAAGTACCGGTACACCAGCACTGCCACGGGGATGACGACGACGGCCACAGCGAGCTCGGCCCAAGCGCGGCCATCCACCGCCGAGGTGGCGAGCTGTGCCAGCCCGTCGACGCCCAGCAGCAGGACGAGGAATCCCGCGACGATGACGACGAATGGGTTGCGTCGCAGCCGATCGGCCCGACGTCGGGTTGCCACGCCCGGCTGGGTCACGAGGGGTGGCTAGCGGTAGTTGTCGAACTGCACGGCGAAGTCGAGATCGGCCGCCTTGACGAGGGCCTGCACGGCCTGGAGATCGTCGCGGCTCTTGCTCGTGACGCGCAGTTCGTCGCCCATCACCTGTGCCTTCACGCTCTTGGGGCCTTCATCGCGGATGAGCTTGCCGAGCTTCTTCGCCTGCTCCTGGCTGATGCCCGCCTTGAACGTGCCGGAGATCTTGTACTCCTTGCCGGAGGACCGCGGGTCGTCGGCCTCGAAGGACTTCAGGCTCAGGCCGCGCTTGATGATCTTCTCGCGGAAGACCTCGAGGGCGGCCTTGGCGCGCTCCTCGGTGCCGGACGTGATCTCGACGGCGAGCTCGCCCTTCCACTCGATCGTGGTGCCGGTGTTCTTGAAGTCGAATCGCTGCGAGAGCTCCTTCGCGGCCTGGTTGAGGGCGTTGTCCGCCTCCTGCCGGTCGACCTTGGACACGATGTCGAAGCTGCTGTCAGCCATGGATCCTCCTCGGGGAACAGTCGCCCATTGTGCCAGCATCGCGCCGGTCCCCGCGGGCGACGAGGCTGCGTCAGGCCTGCCCGAGGACGATCGCGTCGCCTGTGTATCCTTCTGCACGCACCACGGCAGGTTGCCCGAGCGGCCAATGGGAGCGGACTGTAAATCCGTCGGCAATGCCTACCCAGGTTC